>Connie_p1__coassemble_867_pt1 | contig 102518 bp, 94 predicted proteins | sample Connie_p1__metabat2_low_PE_017 | metagenome-assembled genome bin Connie_p1 | reverse complement strand
CCGGTTCTATTGTTTAACTTTTAATCTTTCGGTAAAAATTTACCGAAGTATTGTGATTAATAAAGTGAATAATATTATTAAACAAATCATTCTTATGGTTGCATTATTGTCAACCCTCCCTGTTGTTGGCAAGAACAGTGCAGTAAAAAGAGTTGAGGCACAGTTTGACGAAAGAATAGAGTTGATGAGCGTTATATGCCATCTTGCCGGGTTCGGTGAATACAATATGAATCTCGGTGGGAAATATATAGCAGAGATAGATTCTTTTTTCGCAGGCGTAAAAAATCATCCTGTAATAGAGATGATGGACAGTTTGCGGCAATATAACGGCATATCGTTTGATTCACCTATGGCTTTTGCCGTAAACCTTCAAAAAGAAGGTAATCAATTTACATTGATTAACGATACAATCGTACCTGAAAGGCGATGGAACGGTGTCGATTTTCAAAAAGTGACAAAAAATATATCAGACTTCTACATCGCTTCCAATTTCAGCAAATTTTTCGATTCACACAAACCCTTCTATCAAGAAATGTGTGAAATATTTAATTCAAATGTGATATCAAAATTCAATCAAAAATGGTATGAACAGTTTTACGGTACTGAACCGACGGAGAATTTCGAGGTTATAATAGGTTTTGTTAACGGTGGAGGGAATTATGGCCCTTCTCGTCAGTTACCAGGGAAGCCTCGTGATGTTTATGCGATTATGGGGTATGCGCTCGATGAAAACGGCGAATCTTACTATTGTTCTGATCCTCAGAGCTATTTATCCACTTTGGTTCATGAGTTTAACCACTCGTTTGTCAATCCATTGGCCGATGACTCTCGTTTCAATAGCCGTATACAACAGCCTGCAGAAAAGATGTACCAACTATCTCAGCAGACCATGCGCCGTGGCGCTTATGCCGGTTGGAAAAATCTTGTCAACGAATCCATAGTTCGTGCCGCTGTAATTCGCTATTTGATTGACAATAATACTCCTAAGGATGAAATCCGTCAGTCTATAATTGACGAGATGTCGGTTGGATTCTATTGGACGCCTGAGCTTGTCAAGTGTCTTTCGGAATATAGTGAAAACCGAAACAGATATCATACCATAGCAGACTTTTATCCTAATCTCATTAAGTTTTTCGACAAATATGTTCAGGAACGAGAGGCTGCAATAAATGATGCTCTGAAATAATATATTTTCTAATTATATCAAAAACTTATAAAGTAACGATGACAAAATTAATTACATCGATATTTATGTGTCTTGCGGCGATAGCCGCAAGCGCACAGCCGAAAGCCGACATCGAGGTCAGCTACACGGCTCATCATCCTAATCTTCGCAACGGTAAAGATGATCTTACGAGTCAGTATATTTTGCTCGCCAATGCCGACGAGTCAAAATTCTTCTCACCGATGACCGAATATGTAGATTCGCTCAACTCTACGCCTGAAGGGAAGGCAAAACTGAATGAGATGACGAGCAATGCCTATCTCGGAGGAAAATTGGACGACATACCTCGTTCCGACGGCTCATACTATGTCGTTAAATCGGCTGACAAATGCACCTGTTATGACAACTCCGGCCTTGAAAAATACGTGTATGAAGAGCCTGTTGCCGAAATGAAGTGGGAAGTTGCAGAAGATTCAACTAAGAATATCCTCGGTTATGAGTGCATAATGGCTGTTGTCGATTACCACGGCCGCCGATGGACTGCATGGTTCACGCCTGAGATTCCTATAAATGCCGGACCGTGGAAATTTGCCGGCCTTCCGGGACTGATATTGGAGGCGACTGCCGACGGCAATCAATACAGTTTTGTGGCAACGGGTATTCAGCAGACCGACAAGTCCATAACTCCCGTATATCTTGCAAATGAATATGAGAAGACCGACCGCATTAAATTCTTAAAAACGCGTCGCAGTTTCCTCGACAATCCGCTGGGTAAAATCAACGCCCAATTCGCAGGTGCCGGAGTTACTGTGGGCAAAGTTCAAAACGAAGACGGCAGTGATGCGACAGGTTCAATCTTCGCTCCCGCGTCGGTCGTTGACCTTATTGAAACCGACTATCATTAACAATCGGTAACAGTGATGTCTATCAGATATAATTGTGTGTAGGTACGCGAAATTTTTATACCTTTGCAAGCTGAAATGAATAGCATTCTATGGATAAGTTGTATTGGAAACTTTTCTTCACGTTCCTGAAGATAGGCGCATTCACCTTCGGCGGCGGATGGGCCATGATTTCATTGATAGAGCGCGAGGTGGTCGACAAGAACAAGTGGATTGACCGGGAGGAGTTTCTCGACCTTTTGGCCATATCGCAGTCGATGCCCGGCATACTTGCAGTTAACATTTCAGTGTCGATAGGCGACAAGTTACGCGGATTCCGCGGCAGTCTTACGGCAGCCCTCGGCACCATCCTCCCTTCGTTTCTCATAATATTGGCCATCGCCATATTCCTGACCCCCGACATTATCAAGAACAACCCCATAGTGTCACGCATATTCATGGGCATTCGTCCGTGTGTGGTTGCGCTCATCGTGGCTCCGGTCATCACATCGGCCCGTGCCGCCAAAATATCATGGCGCACTGTGTGGATTCCCATCGTGGTTGCCGTGCTCATCTACATAGGCTGGAACCCAATAGTGTTCATCGTCTTGGGTGGACTGGGCGGTTATCTGTGGTTTACGCGTCACCATCGCATGTTGCGTGACAAGCAAGGAAAGGAGGATGAAAAATGAGCGTCTACCTTAAACTTATATGGGCTTATCTCAAGATAGGCCTTTTCGGATTCGGCGGCGGTTACGCCATGCTTGCACTTATAGAGCGTGAGGTTGTGACACCGGGATGGATCACCGAGCAGATGTTTACCGACATAGTGGCTATTTCGCAGATGACACCCGGCCCTATCGGCATCAACAGCGCTACTTACATAGGTTACGTTGTCACCGGCAGTGTGCTTGGCTCGATAGTTACCACCGTCACCGTCATGTTGCCCTCGTTCCTGCTGGTGCTCTATGCGAGTCACTTCATTCGCCGTCACAAGGAGTCGGCGATAATCAAGGGAGTGTTTGCCGGGTTGCGTCCTGTGGTCATAGGACTTATCGCATCGGCTGCACTGTTGCTGATGAACCGTCAGAACTTCCCCGACAACACCTGGAGCATCCTCATAGGTGTTGCGTCATTCCTTCTTGTATATTTCACCAAGATACATCCTATATTCATAATCTGCCTTGCCGGAGTAGCGGGACTTGTAATATATTGATTATTATGAACTACGACGAAGCCATCGACTATCTTTATACGCGTCTTCCCATGTTTCAGCGCATGGGCGCACCGGCCTACAAGCCCGGTCTTGACACATCGCTCAACCTTGCACGGGCATTCGGCAACCCTCACCGTCATTACCCCTCAATCCATGTGGCGGGAACCAACGGAAAGGGCTCCACGGCCCACACATTGGCGGCTATCCTGCAAAGTGCCGGATACAAGGTGGGGCTTTACACATCGCCTCATCTTGTCGACTTCCGCGAGCGCATGAGGGTTGACGGAGTGATGATTTCCCGCGAACGCGTAGTCGATTTTGTGGAGCGTTACAAGGCTCTCGGATTCGACGGAGCGCCATCGTTCTTTGAGCTCACGATGGTCATGGCGTTTGAATACTTCGCAGCCGAGCATGTCGACATCGCGGTCATCGAGGTGGGACTTGGCGGACGGCTCGACAGCACCAACATCATTTCGCCCGACCTGTGTGTCATCACCAACATATCATTTGACCACACCCAGTTCCTCGGCGACACGCTGCCGCAGATTGCCATCGAGAAGGCCGGTATAATAAAACCCGGTGTACCTGTGGTGATAGGGGAGTCGGATGGTGATGTGCGTCGCGTATTTGCCGAGAAAGCCGCAGCCGAAGGAGCCCCGATACGTTACGCCGACGACGAGAAGCGTTACGCATCATTCGACATGACACCTCAGGGCATCATTTATCACGACACTCCGTGCGGCGAGCTGCTCGGAGCCCTCTCGGGCGAATGTCAGCTTAAGAACACCTCGACGATTCTTACCGCCGTTGATGCGTTGCGCTCGCTTGGCCGTGACCTGCCCGATGAGGCTGTGCGTCGCGGATTTGCCGAGGTGTGTTCGCTCACCGGCCTTGCCGGACGGTGGATGAAGATTTCGTCACATCCCATGGTCGTGTGTGACACCGGGCACAATGTAGGCGGCTGGCAATACATTGCCCCTCAGCTCGATGCCGCTCCCGGGCGCAAGCATCTCGTAATCGGATTTGTCAACGACAAGGACATCGACCACATTCTCAACATGATGCCGCGTGACGCCCGCTACTATTTCACGCAGGCTTCGGTGCAACGTGCGTTACCGAGTGCCGAGCTTGCCGCCAAGGCAAAAGAAAAAGGCCTCCACGGGGAAGCCTTTGGTGATGTTGACGGCGCATTTGCCGCCGCTATGGAAGATGCATCGTCGGGTGACACGGTGTTTATCGGCGGAAGCACATTTGTCGTTGCCGATTTCCTTGCGTCGCGCGACAAAGCGTGACATGCCGTTAGCGCACGGCAAGCACTTCGATTTCCACAAGCACCTGCTTGGGAAGCTCTCTCACGGCTACAGCCGAGCGGGCGGGGTAGGGAGCGCTGAATGCTTCGGCGTAAACTTCGTTCATTGCGGCAAAGTCGTTCATGTCGGCAAGGAATACGGTAGTCTTAACCACGTTGTCGAGAGTAAGACCTGCCTCATTGAGTATGGCCTTTACATTGGCGAGCGACTGACGGGTCTGCGCCTTGATTCCTTCGGCGATATTGCCTGTTGCGGGATTGATGGGAATCTGTCCCGATGCAAATACGAATGAACCTGTGTCGATGGCCTGGCTGTAGGGACCTATTGCGCCCGGAGCCGCTGTGGTTGAAATTGGAGTCTTCATTGTAGTTCTGATTTTGGTTGGTTGTTAATCGTGATGCCAAAATTACTACTTTATTTGCATAACTCCATCCACTGTGGCGGTGATTTTTTACTTCGGAGTTCCTTTTATGTTGACATTGAGATTCTTGAGCAGTACATCGGATGTGTTGCTGACCATGTTTTCGATACGGTCGTCTATCAACTCGATTATTTCCTCAAATTCGTTCTTGAAATAGGGAATGAAGTCCGATGAACCGTGAGCGTTCAGCTTCTTCAGCACATAACCCAAGGTTATTATGTTGGGGTCGATTGCCGGCTGATAGGCGTGTTCATCGCTGGTTGACATCACGACCGACAGCAGCCCCGCGCCCGTCATCTCGTCAATGAGTGCCGATATGAGTCGTGCCGGCATGTGATAAAGCTCGGCAAATCCCGCTACGGTGAGCGGCGGCTCCTGGTTCTCGAATCGCTTCACGATTACGGTCATTATCACCAGCGCTATCTTGCGTTTGTAGTCAAGCGATATGGCGTTGACATCGTTGCGGAAGTTGAACTGGAATATGTTCTGCGATGAGTAGCACAGCACCGCTCCGGCAAGGGTTATCGTCCACACGAGCTGAAGCCATATAAGCAACAACGGAAGAAATGCGAAGCTACCGTAGATGGCATTGTACTTCGACACATATAGCTGACCGGTGAGAAACAGGAACTGAAGCACCTGGAATGCCGTGCCGGCGAGAAGTCCGCACAGAAAAGCGTTCTTGAACTTGACCTTGGTGTTGGGGAAGAGCAGATACATTCCCGTGTAGGAAATCCAGGTAAGGAAAAACGGCGTGCAGTCGAGTATGACCTTCAGCGCCGGAGTGATGAAGCGTATGTGGATGTTATCAAGGATGGTAGTTGACATGAGCAGTGAAACACCGCTCTGGCATATCATGAGTATGGGCAGAAGAAACAGTATGGCCGTATAGTCGATGATCTTGCGTCCCAGCGAGCGGTCGGAGTTGATGCCCCACACTCGGTTAAACGACATTTCGATATTGCTCATCAACGATATCATGGTCCACAACAGGAACACGAGGCCCACTCCAACGAAAATGCCCTCGGATGCTTGGGCAAGATACTGGTCGACAAATCCGAATGCCGTCGACAGCACCTCCCTTTGGGCGGGAAAAAAGTTGAACAGCTGCGACTGCATGAGGTTCTGGAAGCCGAAACCGCGGCCTATGGCAAACAACAGCGCCAATGCGGGCACTATGGCAAGCAGGGTGTTGTAGGTGAGTGACGAGGCACGGGTCTGCAGGTCGGTGTTTAGGAACGACCTCACCGATAGGTTGAGAATCTTTATCGTGTTGACCTGCCATGTGCGCCGCGTGTCGCTCCACACCCCTTCGGAACAATATTTCCAAAAGGCTATGGCGCGGTCGGCGATTGCCTTTGCGCGCAGTGCGAGTCGATTGCCTTGTTTATTGTCGGTTTCTTCCATGGATCAATAAAATCGCTTTACGTTACAAAAGTAACAAAAAATGAGAGTGAAAAGTCGGCTTTTGCCGTGAAAAACATTTGAACATATAAAATTTGTTTAACCGCGTAGTTTGGTGTATCTTTGCACTGCAATGATTGACGACAAGTTACGGACAGCCGCGCGTGCCACGCTCACGGAGTATCTGAAGGCGAAGCGTCTTCGCAAAACCCCCGAGCGTTATGCAATACTTGACAAGGTGTGCGAGATGAACAAGCACTTTGACATCGAGGCGTTGTATGCGGCCATAGAGGGCGACGGCTACCATGTGAGCCGTGCCACCATCTACAACACGATGGAGCTGCTCTCCGATTGCGGCATCGTGAGGCGTCATCAATTCGGTGCTCAGCCTGCTCAGTATGAGCGGGTTTCGGCGACGGTCAATCATCTGCACCTGATATGCCAGCAGTGTGGCAAAATCAAGGAAGTCAAGGATCCCGAGCTTGTGTCGTTCATGAACTCACGGCGCTATTCGGCCTTCCACGACTCCTACTTTTGCCTCTATGTCTACGGCATCTGCGCCGCGTGTACCCGTCGCAACAGGCGGGAAGCCGGTAAGTGACAGTAAAGAAAAAATAACTAAATAAGAAACTTTGAACATTTAAGAAAATGAAAGTTGACGTTCTGCTTGGGCTCCAATGGGGCGATGAGGGAAAAGGCAAAGTCGTGGATGTGCTGACTCCGCGCTATGATGTCGTTGCACGTTTTCAGGGAGGTCCCAATGCCGGCCACACCCTTGAATTTGAGGGTAAGAAATACGTATTGCGTTCAATTCCGTCAGGAATCTTCCAGCATGGTCAGCTCAACATCATAGGCAATGGAGTTGTGCTTGACCCGGTGTTGTTCCGTGAAGAGGCCGAGGCTCTTGAAGCCAGCGGAATTCCCTTGGAGCAAATCCTGAAGCTGTCAAAGAAGGTGCATCTGATTCTGCCCACCCACCGATTGCTTGACGCTGCCAACGAGCGCGCCAAGGGCGGTGCCAAAATAGGAACCACAGGAAAGGGCATCGGTCCCACCTATACCGACAAGGTGAGCCGCAACGGCTTGCGTCTTGGCGATGTCTACCACAATTTCGACGCAAAATATGAGGCGGCACGCAATCGTCACCTCTCGATGCTCAAGGCAATGGGCGAGGAGCCTGAATTTGCCGAGCTTGAGCGCAAGTGGCTCGATGCAATCGAATATATAAAGGGCTACGACATTGTCGACAGCGAGCATCTCATCAACCGCATGCTCCGCGAGGGCAAGTCGGTGCTTTGTGAGGGTGCTCAGGGCACTCTGCTCGATGTTGACTTCGGAAGCTACCCCTTTGTCACCTCAAGCAACACGGTGTGTGCCGGCGCTTGCTCGGGACTCGGTGTGGCTCCCAACCGCATCGGTGAGGTGTTTGGCATATTCAAGGCCTACTGCACCCGCGTAGGTTCGGGCCCGTTCCCCACCGAGCTTTTCGATGAAACAGGAAAGCGCATTCGCGACCTCGGTCATGAATATGGTGCCGTCACCGGCCGTGAACGCCGTTGCGGATGGATTGACCTGGTGGCATTGAAGTATGCCATAATGATAAACGGTGTGACTCAGCTCATAATGATGAAGAGCGACGTGCTCGACGACTTTGACGAAATCAAGGCCTGCGTGGCTTATGAAATCAACGGCGAGCGTGTCGAGGAGTTCCCCTTCTCGATTGAGGAAGATGAGATCAAGCCCGTCTATGTCACCATGCCCGGATGGAAGACCGACATGACAAAGTTCCATGACGAAAGCCAGTTCCCCAAGGAGTTCAGCGACTACATCGCATTCCTGGAGAAGGAGCTTGAAACACCTATAACCATCGTGTCGATCGGTCCCGACCGTGAACAGACCATAATTCGCCAACGTTAACCTAAACCCTATAATCAGGAACATAACACCATGGCTAAAGTAAAACCTTTCAAGGGCTTGCGCCCTCCTCGCGAAATGGTCACCGAAGTGGCTTCGCGTCCTTACGATGTACTTAACTCCGATGAAGCACGTGCCGAATCGGAGGGTAACGAAAAGTCGCTCTATCACATCATCAAGCCCGAAATCGATTTTGAGCCGGGAACCGACGAGCATGACCCCAAAGTGTACGGTAAGGCGTTGGCCAACTTTGAGGCGTTCCAGCGTAACGGATGGCTCGTTCAGGACAACGAGGAGCACTACTACATATATGCCCAGACGATGAACGGCCGCACCCAGTACGGATTTGTGATAGCCGCCAATGTCGACGACTATATGCAGAACCGCATCAAGAAGCACGAACTCACCCGTCGCGACAAGGAGGAGGACCGCATGAAGCATGTGCGTGTCAACAACGCCAACATTGAGCCGGTGTTTTTTGCGTTTCCCGATAATGCCGAGCTTGAAGCCATAATAAAGAGCGTGGTGTCGGGTGCGCCGGAGTATGATTTCATCGCTCCCGACGGATTTGGCCATCACTTCTGGGTGATCGACGACCGAAAGACTATTGACCGCATCACTGAACTCTTTGCCGAGATTCCCTATCTATATATCGCCGACGGACATCACCGCACAGCCGCTGCAGCTCTCGTAGGCAACGAGAAGGCGAAGCAGAATCCCGCTCACACAGGCAATGAGGAGTACAACTACTTCCTTGCCGTGGCATTCCCCGCTTCTCACCTCAACATCATCGATTACAACCGTGTGGTGCGTGACCTCAACGGCCTCTCGGAGGAGGAGTTCCTGAATGCGCTCAACAAGGACTTCGTGGTTGAGGACAAGGGTGTCGACGAGTACCGTCCGGGCCGTCTGCATGAGTTCTCGATGTATCTTGGCGGCCACTGGTACAGTCTTGTTCCGCGCGATGGCCGATATGACGACAGCGACCCCATCGGTCAGTTGGATGTAACCATATCGAGCGACCTCATTCTGCGTGACATCCTCGGAATCCACGACCTGCGCAGTGACAAGCGCATCGATTTCGTGGGAGGCATACGCGGACTCGGTGAGTTGAAGCGTCGTGTCGACTCCGGTGAGATGAAGGTGGCCTTGGCGCTTTATCCCGTGTCAATGGATCAGCTGATGCGCATTGCCGATACAGGCAACATAATGCCGCCCAAGACCACGTGGTTTGAACCAAAGCTGCGTTCGGGTCTTGTGATTCATAAACTTGATGACTGAAACAACTGAATCTTAAAAATGTCCCAAGGCGTTACTCACACGGGTGTAGTGGTCGCCGCAGACGGCCGTAATGTCAAGGTGCGCATCGACGACGGCAATGCCGCAGGGTGTGCAGCTTGCAGTTTACACTCGTTATGCAGTCCGCTTGGGAAAAATGACGATTCGGTTATTATACTTGCCCGCGCTCACGACTCGTTGATTGTCAATGAAGGCGAGCGTGTGATTGTGGGAATAGGCGACGGCGCTCAATGGAGGGCCGTCGCGATTGCATTCTCATTGCCGTGCCTGTTGATGCTGACGGTTGTCGTGGCCGGTCGTTTTCTCGGCTTCGGCGATGACATTTCGGCTTTGTCGGCGCTTATTGCGACAGTGGTATATTTCGGCGTGCTGTACATTTTTCGCAGCAGGCTGCGCGTCAGTTACCGGTGGAAGGTCATCGGCAAGGCGTGATAACGAAAAAACGAGGGAGAAATATATAAAATTAGGTATTACAATATAATGTGATAATGATTATGTCTGCAATCGTTGTTGCTGTAATTGTATTAGGAGGCCTGGGTGTCGTTGGAGCGTTGGTTTTGTATTTGGTTTCCAAGCGCTTCTACGTTAAGGAAGACCCGCGCATAGAGCTAATTGAGCAACTTCTGCCCGGAGCCAATTGCGGAAGCTGCGGGCGCTCGGGCTGTCATGACTTTGCCTGCGCTTGTGCGTCGGCATCTACGCTCGACAACCTTGTGTGTCCCGGTGCCGGCGATGACGCCATGGCCAAGATAGCCGAAATCGTCAATCTTGCTCCGGTCAAGTCCAGCCCTATGGTGGCTGTGCTTAAGTGCAACGGCTCGTGTGCCAACCGGCCCGTCACTTCCGTTTATGACGGGGCCGAATCATGTGCTATTCTTAATTCACTATGTATCGGAGCCACCGGATGTGCCTACGGTTGCCTCGGCGAAGGTGATTGTGTGGATGTGTGTCAGTGGAATGCCATAAGAATGAATCCCGTGACCGGACTGCCTGTCATCGATGCCTCCCTGTGTACGGGATGCGGAGCCTGCTCGCGTGCTTGTCCCCGTGGCATCATCGAGCTTCGCGGCAAAGGCCCGCGCGGATTGAGGGTGTGGGTGGCTTGCTCGAGTACCGACCGCGGCGCATTGGCCATGAAAGCTTGCAAGGCGGCATGTATCGGTTGTGGAAAGTGCTTGCGTGAGTGTCCTCACGGGGCGATAACGCTTAAGGACAATCTGGCCTATATCGACTGGAAGACTTGCAAGCTTTGTCGCAAGTGTGAACTTGTGTGTCCCACCGGAGCTATATGCGATGCCGGATTCCCCATGTCGGCGCGTGACATGAAGGTGCTTGCCGACAGTCACAGAAAGTCATGATGAAGTAGAGAAAAATATCAACGAGATATAATATAAATATGCTTACGTTTCACAAAGGCGGTGTCCATCCGCCCGAGAATAAGCTTACGGCTTCAATGCCGATAGTGCCGGTGGAGCTGCCTCGCGAGGTCACAGTGACATTCTCGCAGCACATAGGTGCCATGGCACGTTGCGTTTTAGCCAAAGGTGACACTGTAAATCGTGGTGACCTCGTGGCCGAGGCGGTGGGATTTGTGTCGGCCAATGTACACACTCCCATATCGGGCACTGTCACGCGCGTCGACAAGAGCAAGACAGCCTACGGATTTACTGCCGACACCGTGACGATTACAGCCACCTCCGAGGATCATGAGCGTGACATGAAGGCTATTGCCGCGATGAGCCCTGTGAGGAGCGACAGTCAGATTGACGCGCTGACTCCCGAAGAGATTGTCGCAATAATCGACCGTGCCGGAATCGTGGGACTTGGCGGAGCTACATTCCCGACCAAGGTGAAGCTCGCGCCTCCGCCCGGTTGCCATGCTGAAGTCCTTGTGATTAACGGAGTGGAGTGTGAGCCCTATCTTACCAACGACCATGCGCTCATGCTTGCCCACAGCCGTGAGATTGTTTCAGGAATAAAGTTGCTGATGCGCGCTGCCGGTGTGAACAGGGCCATAGTGGGCATCGAGAACAATAAGCCCGACGCAATTGCCGCCATGAGGGATGCCGCACGCGATGTCGACGGTGTCGAGGTGGCCGCTCTTAAGGTGAAATATCCGCAAGGAGGTGAGAAGCAGCTGATCGAGGCCCTGCTCGGCAAGGAAGTCCCTTCGGGAGCTCTGCCGGTTTCGACGGGTGCTATCGTGCAGAATGTGGCCACCGCCTACTCGGTCTATGAGGCCGTGTGCTACGACAAGCCGCTGATCGACAGGATAGTGACTGTTACCGGCCCGTCGGTGACACATCCCGGCAACTATCTCGTGCCTATAGGCATGAACATCATGTCGCTTCTACAGCTTGCCGGCGGCGTGCCGGCCGATACCGGAAAGATAATCCTTGGCGGGCCTATGATGGGGCGTGCCGTGGTTACCATCGACACTCCTACCGTCAAGGGTGTGTCGGGAGTGCTGATGTTGCCCGAGTCGCAGTCGCGTCGCGGGAAGGTGGAGCCTTGCATAAGGTGTGCCTCATGCGTGTCGGCCTGTCCTATGGGGCTTGAACCCTATCTTATGTCGACGCTGTCAAGGCTCGGCCGCTGGGAGGAGCTTGAGCACAACAAGGTTATGAATTGCATCGAATGTGGATGCTGCAGCTATATATGCCCCGCGTCACGGCCGCTGCTTGACTACATTCGTCTTGGAAAGTCCAAGGTGGGTAATTTGATTCGTTTACGTAACAAAAAGTAATGATATAGTCATTATGAGTCAGATGTTAACAATATCGGCCTCGCCTCATCTGCACACTTCGCGCAGCGTGTCGAAGTGCATGTGGCATGTTATTGTCGCATTGTTGCCGGCGGTGGCCTGTTCGCTCTACTATTTCGGACTCGGGGCGATGGTGGTTATTGCCGCGTCGATTCTGGGATGCGTCATAGTGGAGTATGCCATAAACCGGTGGATGCTGCGCGCTCCGTCGACCATAGGCAACGGAAGTGCGGTGCTTACCGGACTTCTGCTTGCGCTGAATTTACCCTCCAACATTCCGGTGTGGATTGTGTTGATAGGCTCGGTCGTTGCAATAGGCATCGGCAAGATGTCGTTTGGCGGCCTCGGATGCAACATCTGGAATCCTGCTCTGGTGGGACGAGTGTTCCTGCTCATCTCTTTCCCGGCGCAGATGACCTCATGGCCCGTTCCGCTTGAAAATCAATGGCGTTACCTTGACGCTACCACGGGTGCTACAACATTGGGCATGTTGAAGCTCGGCGAGATTTCGCCCGATTCGGTCGACCTTTGGCACAATGCTCTGGGACTTACCGCAGGCTCGCTCGGCGAGGTCAGCGCCCTTGCCCTTTTGCTCGGATTTGCCTGGCTGCTTGTGACGCGTGTCATAACATGGCACATCCCTGTGGCGATATTTGCTTCGGTCGCTCTGTTTGCTTTGGCCGTGGGTGACAATATAGGCGTTCAGCTGCTTTCGGGCGGATTGATGCTCGGTGCCATATTCATGGCCACCGACTACGTGACATCGCCCATGTCACGAAAAGGTATGATTGTTTATGGCGTGATGATTGGTGTCATAACGGTAGTGATACGCAAGTGGGGTGCCTATCCCGAGGGAGTTTCATTTGCGATTCTGCTCATGAACAGTTTCGTCCCTCTCATCGACCGTTACATCAAGCCGCGTAAGTTTGGAGAAAGGAGGGCCCGGAAATGAAGAAACTTGCATCCACTCTGCCCAATATGGTGTTGTCGCTTGGTGTGATAACCATTCTGTCGGCCGTGCTGCTCGCATGGGTCGACAATGTTACCGCCGGGCCGATAGCACTTGCCGCGCAGCAGAAGAAGATTCAGGCGATACAGTCGGTTGCTCCGGCCTTTGACAATAACCCCATTGACGACAGCTGGGAGTGGTCGCCCTCACAGTCAGCCCGCCCCTATTCGGTCTATCCCGCATTTAAGGATGGCAAGCTGGTTGGTGCCGCTGTCGAAGCCTACTCGCTGAACGGATTTTCGGGTGAGGTGAGGGTTATGTACGGATTTGGCGCATCGGGCGATGTCACGGGCTATGAAGTGCTCTCCCATGCCGAAACTCCCGGACTTGGCGCCCGCATGAACGAATGGTTCCGCTCCGATGAGGGCAATCGTTCGGTAATCGGACACAATCCCGGCAGTGAGAACATGACCGTGGTTAAGGATGGCGGAATCATAGATGCCATAACGGCCGCCACGATAAGCTCACGCGCTTTCCTTGAAAGTGCAAGAGGTGCCTATGATGCATTTGTCGCTTATAAAGAATACAAAAATGAATAAACTACGCATAATATACAACGGTCTTGTAGTTGAAAATCCTACCTTCGTGCTGTTGTTGGGTATGTGTCCCACGCTCGGTACCACGGGATCGGCCATGAACGGAATGTCGATGGGACTGGCCACCGCCGGAGTGCTCGTGTGCTCCAACATGGCCATATCGGCAATCAAGAAACTCGTTCCCGATAAGGTGCGCATTCCCGCTTACATAGTGGTGATAGCGACATTTGTCACTCTGTTGCAGATGTTCATGCAGGCCTATCTGCCGGCGCTTAACGATAGCCTTGGCATATTCATTCCGCTGATTGTGGTCAACTGCATACTGCTCGGCCGTGCCGAAGCCTACGCATCCAAGCACTCGGTGATTGACTCCTGTATGGACGGTGTGGGAATAGGGCTTGGATTCACTGTCGCACTCACTCTGCTCGGATCGGTAAGGGAGCTGCTCGGCAACGGCACGCTCTTCGGCCTCGAGGTTTTCCCGGCCGACTACGGTTCGCTGGTGTTTGTGCTCGCACCGGGAGCGTTTATTGTGCTCGGCTTCATGATTGCATTGATTAATTACATTAGAAAACGCGCTTAACTGCATAGCCATGCTCACATATCTGTCAATTATCATCACCGCGATATTCGTAAACAACATTGTGTTTGCCCAGTTCCTGGGTATATGTCCCTTCCTCGGGGTGTCGAAGAAGCTCGGTTCGGCTGTTGGAATGGGGGCTGCCGTGACATTTGTCATGGCCATAGCCACCTGCGTCACGTGGCTTTTGCAGTCGTGTGTGCTTAATCCGTTGTCGCTTGGCTATATGCAGACGATTGTCTTCATCCTGGTGATTGCCGCCCTGGTGCAGATGCTTGAGATTGTGCTGAAAAAGATAGCCCCCGGCTTGTACCAGGCTCTCGGTGTATTTCTTCCTCTTATAACCACCAACTGCGCGGTGCTCGGTGTTGCCATATTGGTTGTGCAGAAGGACTTCAATCTGGCCGAGTCGCTTGTCTATGCCGTGTCGACGGCTGTAGGTTTCACGCTTGCACTTGTAATTTTTGCCGGCATACGCGAGCAGCTGACTCTCGTTGAAGTTCCCCGTCCCATGCGCGGTGTGCCCATCGCCCTTATATGTGCCGGATTGCTTGCCATGGCATTTATGGGATTTGCGGGAATCTCCATCGCTTGATTGGAAGATTTTGACTCTTATTGTAGATTTTATTCTTAGTCAAAATGTAGGTTATTGCGGTTGTTTTTGTCCTAAATCGCCTATTTTGACCTAAATATATCATGCTGGAGCAAATTTAACTATGTTAAATGGTCATAATAACATATTTATTTTGTAATTTTGTGTGATATGTTGCATAACATTGCTATAGGGCAAAAAATGATTAAAAAAAGCACTTTAGAAAAAGTAATTCGTGACGATTTGGCCGAGCTTTGGTCAATACTCAACGGTGACGAAAAGCGTCGCATCGTTGAGAGCTTCACGACACATACATTTAAGAAGAACCAGATAATTTACGCCGAGAAGGAGGAGCCTGAATATCTGTGGTGTCTTCTAAAGGGAAAGGTGAAATTGTACAAGGATGGCATCGGAGGTCGTCAACAGATATTGCGACTCATTCGTCCGGTACAATATTTCGGCTATCGAGCTTATTTCGCCGATGAGCCTTACGTTTCGACAGCGGCGGCTTTTGAGCCTTCGGTGTTGGGTTCTGTGCCGATGGATTTGGTTAAGGACCTGATTCAGCATAACATAAAGTTGGCATGGTTCTTCATCCACGAGCTTTCGCGAAATCTCGGAGGCTCCGATACGAAGATTGTTAATCTCACGCAGAAGCATATACGCGGCCGACTGGCCGAGGCGCTGATCGCTCTTCAGGAAAGTTACGGATATGAGGATGACGGCGCTACGTTGAGAATATACATGGCGCGTGAGGATTTGGCTAACTTGTCAAACATGACCACCTCCAACGCCATACGCACATTGTCGGGTTTTGTCAACGAGAAAATTTTGATTGTCGACGGTCGTCGCATCAAGATTATGAACGAAGCCGCATTGCGCAAGATAAGCAAGTTCGGCTAAAGCCGTTTTATTTTTCCGGAATCGGTCCGACTGAAGTTCGGAATCGCGATAACATCTTTAGGCACGCTGTAACGGTCGAGCACCGAGCGTGCCTTTTCCATTATATAGTCACGGTCGATGTCACATCCCTCGATGTAGAGCACCGCCTCTTCTCCCCACAGCTTGCTGGGGCGTCCTGCTATATAGAAGGGGCGGTCGATGAAGCGTGACAGCTTTTTTTCAATCTCCTCGGGATGAAGCTTCACGCCTCCCGAGTTGATTACATTGTCGTAACGCCCTTTCCAGCGGAAACGGCTGTTGTCGATAAGCTCGACGGTGTCGTTGGTGGTCAGGCTTCGGAATGAGTAGTGCGGAGCTTCGATTACGAGGCATTCGCGCTCGTCGGTCGTGAAGCTTATTCCCGGGAGCGCATGGAAGTGCTCGTCGCCCGCCGTGATGTCACGCAGTGCCACGTGACTGCATGTTTCGGTCATTCCGTAGGTGGCGTAGGCTTTTAGGTTGCAGGCGGCAAGTTGCAGCTCGGTTTCGGGATCGAGTGCGCCGCCGCCCACGATTAGGTTGCGCACTTCAGTTACATAGGGCGACTGAAGCAGTGTCGGCAATTGCGACGGAACCACCGGCAGCAGGTCGATGTGACCGTAGTCACGCTTCAGCGGTGACATGGACGGCTCTTCAATCCACAGCTCGGCCCCCGATGTTAACGCTCTTACAATCATCATCTTTCCTGCGATGTAACTTGGCGAAAGCGGCAGCACGAGGCGTGACTCGGGGCCTATGCCGAAGTAACGGCATGTCGCCTCGGCCGACAGTCGCATGTCGCTTTTTAACAGGCGTATCTCCTTGGGCTTTCCGGTCGAGCCTGAGGTGTGGGCTATGATGTAGTCATGGCTGTTGTTCCACTCCTCGATGAACTGCCGGGCCTCGGGCGTGATGTTGTGTATCATCGCTTCCATGGAAGTTGCGGTATTTGCCATGACGCTTCAGGGTCGTAACGCAGCACGTCGCCGGTCTGTCTTAGCGGCGATGTGATGTTGTCGGTGTAAAGTGCTCCTGTGCCGAGCCCCTGCGGCATGTCACGTGTGTCGAGTGTGGCAGTCCATTGGGCTATTGCGTTAAGCCCCACGTTGGATTCGAGTGCCGATGTCACCCACCGGCCTATGCCTCGCTTGTCGGCCTCGCTTATCCATGATGACGCTTTGCCGAATCCGCCGCACAGCGACGGCTTCAATATGATGTAACGTGGCATTATGGCATCAAGCATCTCCTCCATTCGGTCAAGCGTCACGATGCCTATAAGCTCCTCGTCGAGAGCTATGTCGATGGGGCTTTCACGGCTGATGCGTGACATTGCATCCCACTGTCGCGGCTTTATGGGCTGCTCGATGGAGTGTATGTCGTAACGTGCCAGCCTGTCGAGATGATTCAGTGCGTTATCGGGCGTGAAGGCTCCGTTGGCGTCGAGTCGCAGCTGCAGGGTGGAGGCGGGGTAGGATTCACGGATGTAGCTTATCAGTCGCAGCTCCTCGTCGAAGTCGATGCCGCCTATCTTCAGCTTCACGCATCGGAATCCCTGTGCCAGCTTCTCGTCGATGCGTCGCAGCATGTCATCGGCATTGCCCATCCACACAAGGCCGTTGATGGGAATTGCACTGTCGCCGTTGCTCCACGGCGACGGGAATATGACCCGTCGGCCTCCGTTGGCGAGGTCGGCGAGAGCGGTTTCCAGACCGAATACTATTGAGCTGTAGAGCGGGTCGACCGGGAGCGGCAGGCCGCGATGCCATGATGTTATGTCACGGCAGGCGGCGGCAAGCCGTTGCTCGTAGTCGGGCAGGTCGTCGGCACCGAGCCCTTTGAAGAGTGCGCACTCGCCAACTCCGTAAACTTCGGGATTGTCGTCGTCCCATATCTTTACGAAGTAGGTAGTCTTGTCGAGCATTACCGCGCGTGATGTTATGGCCGGCTGCTTGAAGTGCAGCAGGTAGCGGCAGTAGGCGGCTTGAAGCATCAGCCCGGGAATTTGGGGAACTGGCCGAAGTCGGGATCGCGTTTCTCAAGGAATGCATTCTTGCCTTCCTGAGCCTCGGCCATGAGGTAGTACATCAATGTAGCGTCGCCGGCAAACTCCATCATGCCGCGCTGTCCGTCGAGCTCGGCGTTCATGGCGCGCTTGATCATGCGTATGGCCATCGGGCTGCGTTTGAGTATCGTTTCGCACCACTCTACGGTTTCGTCCTCAAGGCGTTCGAGGGGCACTACTTTGTTCACCATGCCCATCTCCTCGGCCTCCTTGGCGGTGTATTGGCGGCACAGGAACCATATTTCGCGGGCTTTCTTCTGTCCCACGCATCGGGCAAGGTACGATGAGCCGAATCCGGCGTCGAAGCTTCCCACTTTGGGGCCGGTTTGGCCGAAACGTGCGTTCTCCGATGCGATTGTGAGGTCGCACACCACCTGAAGCACGTTGCCGCCGCCTATCGCGTAACCGTTGACCATGGCTATTACAGGCTTGGGAATTGAACGGATGGCTTTGTGGAGGTCGAGCACGTTGAGGCGGGGCACTCCGTTGTTGTCGATGTAACCGCCTATGCCCTTCACCTTCTGGTCGCCACCCGAGCAGAATGCCTTGTCGCCCGTGCCGGTGAGGACGACTACGCCTATGTCGCTGCGCTCGCGGCATATCGACATCGCGTCGAGCATCTCGAAATTGGTCTGCGGACGGAATGCGTTGTAAACTTGCGGACGGTTTATGGTTATCTTGGCAATGCCGTTGTAATACTGGAATAGAATGTCTTCATACTCCTTTATGGTGCTCCATTCTCTCATTGTGATTATCGTTTTTGTTTTGTGTAACGCAAATTTAGCCACAAATCTTCAATCTATGAAATAAAAAATCGGGCGACATCGATTGACGATGCGCCCGATTGGCCGTTATTCAGCTGTAAGTTTCACTTTGGCGCCTTTGAGCAGCGGCGAGGTGAAGTTGACCGTTATTTCGCCCGGCTCGCCTGTCGTCTGGATGTAGGCGAGCAGTCGGCCGCGATAGGCGCGGTGACGGTTGTCGGTGTAGTCGCTCATGTCGGAGTTGTTGCACCCTTCAAGTCCGAGCAGTCGGGCCGGGCCCTGGATTGTGCATGTTATTTCGTTGTCGCCGAGCGTCACTATGTTTCCGTCATCGTCGAGAATGTCGACAAACACGTGGGCCGTGGCCTTGTCACGCTTCAGTATCGGCTTGTCGGACGATGCCTTGAGTGCAAACGGTCTTCCCGAAGTTACGATGTCATATCCGGCCGTTACGTTGCCGTCATTGTCGCACGCCTCCACAGTGAGCTTGCCGGGAGCGTAGGGAATGTCCCAATGTATAATGCCGCTCTTGTGGTCGTAGGGCTTCATGGCTCCGACCTCCTTGCCGTTAAGCAGCAGGCGTGCCTGAGGCTGGTTGGTGTAGCACACAACCCTTATGGTTTCTCCGTCGTCGTAGTTCCAGGTGTCCCACGCGTCGACCGACAGATAGTCGCGGCGAGGCTTGGGGTAGGTGCCTATATAGGCTACGGGGTTTTCACACCACAATGACGCACGGAAGTGTCCGCGAGGCTTCGGGAAGCTGCCGAAGTCAAGCAGGCCGGTATAGAAGCCGCGTGCGGGCCAGCTGCCCGACTAGCCGAGATAGTCGGTGCCTGTCCAGATGAATTGTCCGAATATGAAGTCCCTGTCACGTGCGGCATACCAAGCGTCGATGTCCGACCTGTTTTCACTGCCGTAGATTATGCGTGACGGATAGGTGGCGTGGTCGGTGTCGTAACGGTCCTCGGTGTAGTTGTAACCCACCACATCCACCGCTTCGGGATATTCGGTTTCGTTTGACATCACCACTCCGGCAAGTGCGCCGGTCACGGGGCGTGATGTGTCGACGCTTCTTACACAGGCTGCAAGTCGCTTGGCAATCTTGCCTATGCGTTCGGCATTGGGAGCTTCGGGATTGTAGCCGCCAAACATGGGCTGGCTTATGGTCGAGCCGTCGAGCACGGGGTGGGAGTAGGGGTCGTTGGGATAGTCGACCTCGTTGCCGATGCTCCACATGAATATCGACGGATGGTTGCGGTCGCGGCGCACCATGTCGGTGACATCGCGGTCGATCCACTCCTCAAAGAAGTCGTAGGTGCCGTCAAATCCGGGAGTGCCTTTGTTCCAGCCCTCGATCCACTTGCGCTTGGGAAATTCCCACTCGTCCGAAGCTTCGTCCATAACGAGAAGACCTATTCGGTCACACACATCGTAGAGTGCCGGTGCCTGTGGATTGTGGGCGCAGCGTATGGCATTCACGCCTATTGACTTCAGATTGGCAAGACGGCGCTCCCACACCTCTTCGGGCACAGTGGCACCAAGCACTCCGGCATCGTGGTGCAGACACACTCCCTTGACCTTCATCCAGCGGCCGTTGAGTGCGAATCCCTTGTCGGGGTTAAACTCAAGCGATCGCAATCCTGCTGTGGTAGTGCTGCCGTCGATGTACTTTCCGTCGGCCCACAGTTCGGTATTGAGCTTGTAGAGATAGGGATTGTCTATGTCCCAGCGTTCGGGATTCTTTACGCGCAGAGTCAGGGTTGACTTGCCGTTGTTGACTCCGGCGGTCGATTGCGACACGACTTTTCCGTCGGCATCGGTAAGCGTTGCCTTGACCTGCAGCTTCTTTGCCTTTTCGGGATTCTCGATGTCGACCGTCACCTTGATGTCGGCACGTTTGTCGGTAAGGCGAGTGGTTTCGTAACCCACGCCCCATTGTGCTATGTGGGTTTCGGGTGCCTCGACAAGCCACACGTCACGGTATATTCCCGAGCCGGTATACCAGCGTGAGTCGGCGTAACGGCTGTGGTCGACACGCACCGCGATTACATTGTCGCCGGGAACGAGGTAGGGTGTCATGTCATACACGAACGACACGTAACCGTTGGGGCGCTTGCCGAGCAGATGACCGTTGACATAGACCTCGCTGCGGTTGTACACGCCTTCAAAGTAGATATATTGGCGGGCGGCATCGCCGGCAGGGGTGAAGTGCTTGCGATACCATGCAATGCCTCCGGGAAGGAATCCGGTGCAACTTGCAAGTGACGGCGACAGCTGTCCTTCAATCGACCAGTCGTGGGGCAGGTCGAGCTTGCGCCACTTTGAGTCGTCGTAGTTGGGATTTACAGCGGTTGAATCGTCGGCGAGCTTGAAAAGCCATCCGTCATTGAATTTCGACGGATTGCCGAACGATACCTGCGCTTGTGCCGTAACGGCGCACAGCGCAGCAATGAGTGACAATAAAAAGGTTCTTATCATAGTTGTTTACGGGTATTGATTTGGTTGTGATCAGTTTGGTAGCAATGCCTGTTCACCTCGCACGCAGTTCCCAAAATGCCACCGCTGCCGCCGCTGCCACATTCAGTGAGTCGACGCAGTGTGACATGGGTATCCTCACCACATAGTCGGCATCGGCTATTACATCGTGGGGAAGTCCGTCGCCTTCGGTGCCCATGATTATTGCAAGTCGGGGTTGCTCAGCAAGTACAGGATGGTCTATAGGCACGGAGTCGTCGGTCAATGCCATTGCCGCGGTCTTGAATCCGAGCTCGCGCAGGGCGCCTGCCGGAACAGTGAGCCTTGTCCACGGCACGAGAAACACCGACCCCATCGACACTCTCACGGCGCGGCGGTTGAGCGGATCGCATGACGAAGGAGTGAGCAGCACCGCGTCGATGCCAAGAGCGGCCGCCGAGCGGAATATCGCCCCTACATTGGTCGAGTCGACAACATTGTCGACTATCACGACACGCCTTGCGTCGGCACAGATGTCGGCGATGTCACGCAGTTGGGGCCGACTCATGGCACACAGCACACCGCGTGTGAGCGTGTAGCCCGTGAGCGACGACAAAAGTTCGCGGCTTCCGGTGTAGACGGGGATGTCGCCGCAGCGTGCTATTATGTCGGCCGCATCGCCGGTTATGTGGCGATGTTCACACAGCATCGCTACCGGAACGTAGCCTGCGTTGAGCGCGACATTGATTACCTTGGGGCTTTCGGCGATGAAAATCCCCTTGTCGGGTTCAAGTCGGTTGCGCAGCTGCGCCTCGGTGAGGCTGCCGAACATCTCCACTCCGGGATGTGACAGTGAATCGATTTCGATTACAGGCATGGGCGATGGTTATTTACGGAACAGCCTGCGCAGTGAGTTGGCAAGGCAGTAACGAGCGTGCATCCAGGTGTGGCTTCCGCCGCGCTCCTCGGCCTGATATTTTATCGCCTTGTCGTCGAAGTAACGCTTGTTGCGCACTACATCGTTATAGAGGAAGTCGCTTGTGCCTACACACATCCACAGCGAGTTGAGGCTGTTGGCGTCATTGACGATGTTGGGGAAGTAGGCGTCGATTACTTCGGGGGTGAGATATGCGCTGTAGGATTCGAGCCAGCCGAATTTGTCGGGGCATGAGAAGGCGGTGAACATCGATTGTCCGCCTCCGCGTGAGAATCCGGCGATGGCGCGTGAGTCGCGATTGTTGATTGTGCGGTAGTTTGACTCGACATATGGCATGATCGACTGGGTGAGCTCCTTGACAAACACCTGATACATCTTGGCGGCTTCGGGCGACGACGGACGAGGTGTGCCGTTGTTCATGTAGCCGTAGGGCATCACTACGATCATCGGTTCGGCTTCGCCTGATGCTATGAGGTTGTCGAGCAGTGTGTTGGCGCGACCTACCTTGAACCACACCTCTTCAGTGTCGGTGGTGCCGCTTACCAGATAGAACACAGGATAGCTCTTGTCGGGATTGGCTTCGTACTCGGCCGGAGTGTAGACGATGAGGTTGCGGTGTTGTCCGAGCACATCCGACTTATAGGTGTTGTAGTGTATCTTTCCGTGGGGAACATCGCGAACGGTGTAGAGGACGTTGTCGTCGGGAATCTCGAGCACACTCGCCTTGAAGCTTTCATTGGGGAATATGTTGATGTTGCCCGGGTCGGCCACGCTTATTCCGTCGATGATGAAATTGTAGGGGTATATGTCGGGTGTGGGGGTGGGTACGGTCACGCTCCACACGCCCTTGTCGTTGCGTGACATGGCTACGGAACCCTGCATGAACTGTCCGGTGAGTGACACCGACGATGCGTTGGGTGCCGCTACGCGGAATACGATAGAGTCACCGAGAATGACGGGTGAGTTCATTACATCGAGAAATGCAAGGGGGTCGGCGGCGTTGGCTTGAAGCGACAACATGGCTGCGCCTAAAAGCAGAGAGCTTAGTTTCATAATTACGTGTAGTTTCAGAGGGTTATTTGGTTATGTTAAATCCTAACTTGATGATGCACTTCAGGGTTTCCTGCGAAGTGGCGCGGTCATACTCCTTTTCGCTGTCGGGGAGTGAGTCGTAGTCCACAAGGCACGGATGATGCTTGGCGGCATCGTCACGCACGGGGCCGTAGGTCCAGCCTTCGGCCATGCGGTTTTTGGCCCACACTTCATGTACGTTTCGGGCCATATCCTCGATTAGAGGCATGAGTTGAGCGGGCAGTTCAATGTCGGATGTGTCGACGGGCGACGGGATATATTGCTTCATTTCAGTAGGGTGTTATGTTATTTGTTGTTATTTTTGTCATCTTCGTCATCGGCTGTTCCTTTTTCGAAGGTGTATTGCTTTGGGTCGAAATATCGGAGAGCTTTCAGCATCATGGGTATGTTGCGTGAAAATCCGTTATCCTTATCCCGGGTTTCTTCGGGCAGGTGGTCAAAGTCCTTGATGTCGTAGTGTATCATGTTGCGGCGAAGCTCTTCGGCGCTATTGAATCGGCTGTCGCTGCTCAGTTGCGGCCTGAAGCCCATCATGAGTTGCTCGACATTCCATCGCAGATGCTCCATGCGGGCCAGTTGGGCCAATTGCTCCGTTGTAATTTCTGCACCCTCTTGGATGCCCAATGAACCGATCTTGTAATAGATGGCCGATGCGTGGTACATGTTGGACCATCTCATCGACATGAGCGGCTTGCCTTTGTTGCCTTTCATCTCACTCCAGCTCTTTTCCACATCATTTAAACGTAACTCTCCCGATGAAAATATCTTTGACAGATCTTCGCCGGGCCCCAGTCCGTAGGTGTAGTTTATGAGCTTGGCAAGCAGGTCACGCTTCTCGGTGTCGTAGTTGGAGCGGTCGATCATGCCAAACGGAACCAGCTTCATAAGCGGATGCCCGTTTATTGCGTCACTTCCTTTGCGGATTGCCGACACAAGGGCATCGGTGGTCGATTGTTGCACGAGAATCTGATGACTGTCGAGTAATACCTTCTCGGGTAGATATATCGCGGCTGACACCGCTTCGGGAGTTACCGGCAGACATATAGCCAGATTGGTGACGGAATCAGGGTCGGATGCCGCATCGATGAGATAGGACCGGATGTTGGGATTGGATATGTCGCCTTCAATGAATTCCCAGTCAATGTCGACAATGTTGTCGCCAAGATTCTCGTCCTTAAACCGTGATGTTGAGTCGACATCATTCATCGGGTCAAGCCACTTGTGGGCTTTGCTTACAGGCGATGAAGGATTGGCATCATAGAAATGTTCCACGGAGTATCCTGATGACGGTAATTGATTGGCGTTTACATAGCGGTGGCGCGATATTTCAAAGAGATTGGAAAACCGTCCTTTGAAGAATGTCATTTCGCGGGCGGCATTGCGGTCGATAAAGGTGATGAGTGTTCTCACACCACGGGACGAGAAGTTAGGGAAATGAGCCACTTGTGCAGCCTCAATGGCCATGGCTACGCCCATTTTCGACATTCCTGCGATGATGAGGTGCACACGCTTCTTCGATTTCGGGTCGATGGGCGTGTCGTAGAGCGGCTTGTAGATATTAGGCTTCTGCGACATCAAATCGGGCACCAGCACCTGCTGCGCCCAATTCTCGTAGTAGTTGAACGGAATGAAGTCGAGGAGGTGACAGTTGGCCTTGTCGATGTCGAAGTATTGGAATGCCGTGAATGTGGATTGATACTCAAACATCACATGGCATTTTATGGGCTTACGTTTTTTGTTGTTATCTGCCTTTTCGGCAATGAAGGCCGACAGGGTGTAGTAGGTTTCGAGGTTTACGGTGTCGTGGTCAAATCCGTCCTCGGGAAAGTTCTCGCCTATGATGTAGATTTCACGCGCTTTTTCGGGATTGAGTGAGGTGATGTTGAGTTTCGACGAGCGGTCGCCTTTGTACACTACAATACGTTTGCGATGATTCTTGTCGATAAGCGATTCAAAAATCTCCTTTCTCACTTCGTCGGTGTCACGTGAACCCAATATCACTATCCATCGCGGGATGTCGCCTTTGCTCAACAGCGTGTTGCACAGATTGGACACCATCTTGTGGGTGCCTATTATGGTCACAAAGTTTTTGGTGATGTGGTAGCGCGCTTCGCCGCTTTGCCAGCGCTCCTTGCGGCGGTCAACCCAGTTTATAAGCGTGGTAGTGAGCAGGCCGGTGAGCAGCAGCGAACCTATCATGGTAATTATGAAGCCTATTATTCGCTGCAGATGCGACGGCGTGCCTATTGTTTTGGCATTTTGGATTTCGGGATTTAGGCCGAAATCATATTGCGGATTGAAGATGTGGATGAATGTTTTGTAGGGATGGTCGGCGCCGGCCCACCATCCGAGCAGGCCGAGAATAATGAGAACAATCGATACGATAAAGAATATCCAGCAAAATTGCTTCATAAAGTTGCCCGAAAGACGGCGGTCGATTATGAAGAACAGCTTTCTGGGATGTCCGAATTTTTCCCACATGGCTGTCAGCCATGGCATAAGTTGATTTTGTTTCCCCGACTTATTCAAAATGTGATGCGAATGAATGGATTATTATTGAGGTTCAGCCGATAGATACGGTCAAGTATCTAAGGCGTTAGCCAAAGATACGTAAAATTGAAAGATTACGGCGTTAAATTGCCAAATAAAATGTGATAATGTAAAAATTTGAGCGGTAATGCGTAACTGTGTGCCTTGTCGGTGTCGGGGAAGGGAGGTGGAAAAAGAATCACCCCGTGACATCATGAACAGCGATTTTGTGCCACGGGGCGATCCATTACTTACCATAAGTATAATCTATGCCCGGTTTTTCCCTCACGTAGGAGGGCATACACATTCCGGTTACCGAACCTATATAGGTGGGATCGGATATGTAATAAGTTTTTCCGCCGTGATGATAGGCGTCGCCTTTGATGGGTTGTGACAGTTTCACCGATGCGCTTTCGTGACCCGGATAGTTGATGAGCTGGTTCTCTACGCCGAGCACATTCCACAGCAGATAGGTGTAGAATATGGCGCGGTCCTCGCAGTCGCACTTCGGGTAGTAAAGAATCTCCTCAAGGAAGTAGGGCTTTTCAAATCCATGCAGATCCTCATCGGTGGCGTATTCAAAAGCTCCCTGTACAAATTGCAACAGTGAGTTCACGGCTTCGAGCTCGTCCTTGTCTTGTAGCTGAGCCTTGAACTGCTTTACGATGTCCTCTCTCACATCGGCCAGCACGGTCGAGCGTGCGAAGTCGGCTGTAGGCATCTGGGGATAGCGGTATAGGATGGGGAATATGTTGGCGTTGATTTCGCCGCTTAGGGTGAGGTCCTTGAACCGGAGGTCGTATCGATGGGGTTTGTAAGGCAGGTTCAGACCGTTGATTTTTAGATCCATAGCCGAACCTGTGTTGGCGTTTTGCGGCAGCTCGCAAGTCGATATGCGCATGTTGATGATGCTTTGCGGGTTGACCGACTTGTCGGTGAAGATGTAGTATCTGTTGCCGTTTACCTTCATGTAGGTGCGGGCATATACGGTCTGCTGAAATGGAATCAGGAGTACGGCGGTGTTGCCCGACATGCCTACGCGCACATCGTAGCCCATGCCTACAAGCAGATAGTGCTTCAATGCCATGCGCGATGTGGAGTGAACCGAGCGGAAGCGGCTGTCGACATAGGCGCTCACGAGTTCATACTTCAGATAGTCGTTGAGCGACATCGATGCGGCGAGTTTTTCGATTGCGTCGATGAGGAGCCTGGTGTCGTCGTTTTTGTTGAGATTGCGCCACTGCGATGCGAAGTCACGGGGCGACGACAGGCGGTCGGTGATGTTTATGTCGATAGCGGGAATGGTCACCGGCAGGTCGTAGAACTTGAAATCGAAGTTGCCCTCGGGCATTCGCGTCGGTTTTGATGTCGGTTGAGGGGCGGGCTGTTGCGGTGTCACCTCGGGTTGGGGGACGGTGGCTACAGGTGCTGCCGGCGTGGCAGGTGTGGGGTCGGGCAGCAATACCGGTTCGGAGCTTGACTCTGGGAAGTCGCCCACACGCGGCACGCGGTCGGGCTTGGGTACAGTGCTGCTTTCCTCGCCCTTGAATTGCTGGAAGTCGCTCCACACTCCGTCAAGAAACTGATCGTAACGCTCCATCACCCCTTTACGGTAGGCATTGTAGTCCTCAAGCAGTCCTTTGCGAAATTCAGCGAAGGAGCCTCCCGGTGACTGTGCCACGGCTGAAGCGGTTCCGGCTACGGCGATTAGTATCGAGGTTATGACGCGATGTTTCATGACGAGATTGATTTGGGTGTTGTTGTGGTTGTGACAGGATTGGTTGTTGGTTGAGTTGAGAGGCGGTTGAATCGGGAGTGCGATGTGATGTCACACTCCCGACCGGTAGATATAGGTTCTTTTACTTTTGCCGTTTACTGCTGCTCAAAACCTTCACGGACAAATGAAGAGATCTTATCGGCGTTACGCTGAGCTGCTTCACTCTCCTTCAATGCGTTTTCGAGTGCGCGCAGGCGAGCCTTTGAAGCTGCGCTTTCGCTTACGATGTAGAATGTCTGGAGCTCGTAGGTGCCGTCGCCGTTGTCACGGATTACCGAGTAGCTCTCCTCCATCTCGCCCTTGATTTCCTTCTCGACAAGACGCTCGTAAGCTCCATAGAAGTGGTCGAATTCGCCTTCGGCTGATGTGCCGTCGCCGGCCATGTCACTCATCACGCGACCCTTGAGCGAGCTTCCTGCCTGCTGGGCGTAAGTAACGCATGCGTTGTTGGCAGCCATCTGCTTGCCTATGTTCTTTGACTTGAACTTGGAGGCCACGCCCACTACCTCACGGCCGTCGTCGCCGAGGGTGTTGAGCTTGTCATAGTGCTTCAGAAGGGCTACTTCGAGAGTGCGTGAGCTGGCAAAAAGTTTCCAATTTTCCTTCTTGTATTCCTTCATTTTCTCTTTTTTCTCCTTGTTCAACGCCTTTTGCAGCTGCTTGTTGGTATCGGCCATTGCCATGGGTGCCATGAGGCATGCGGCAACGAGGAGCATGATTAACTTTTTCATTTTTGATAAGAATTGATTGTTAGTAGTTATTTTTGGATTTCAATATTCATGATTTTTACAGCCATGCGGGGATCATATTTGCGGCATTTCACGAGCCACTTTGAAAATTCGTCGTGGCTGAGCATTCGCGGCATATTTTCTCCGGCATAGTTGTCGACTGCCTTGGCAAATGGCTGAGGCGAGAACACCACGTAGAGCATGTTGTGTTCCAACTCGTCGTCGGCTGTCATTACGAGCTGATCGACCTCGCCGTGGTCGGGGTCGGCCGACGCGGGGTCGAAAAACACATAATCCTTGTTGTGCTTCACCTTTATCTCGCCTTTGGTGTTGCCCTGGTAGGGGAGGAGCGAGTACACGTTGTTGTGTGCGTCGACAAGGAATGCGGCGACGTAACCGTCGACAGGACTCTTAAGGTAGAGATACATGTCGTCGCCCGAGCGGAAACGCGTGTCGGCGTTGACAGTGCGTGTGCCGTTGCGCAGCACGCTTGTGGCAAAGTCAACCGCGAGGTTGTCGATCTCGCGGGCTTTGCCTGTAACCTTGCAGGTGACGATGTAGAGGCCGTCGGAGTCAAGCTCGTAGGTGTAGACCGGCTCTTTCTCGTCGGCTATCCATTCGCCTTTCAGGGCCGACTCGTTAAGCATCGAGAAGTAGGTCGACTCACCTTGCGCCGACACGACATCGCGCTGATAGGTGTCCTGAGTCACCACGGTGCCGAATTTCTCGGCAAGGGCCTTGGCTCGCGCGCCGTTGAGTGCGTTACGCTCGCAATCGGCACGTGACTCGGTCTTGGAGCCATAGTAGGTGAATTCGCCGTGCACCGTCACAATGTCGGCAGCCGTCAGCGACATCGACATCATCACGGTCGACATGAGCAGCATGATCAATCGCTTCATGGCAGGCATCAGTTACGTATTTTGCGTTTGGTCCACTCGACAGCCATGTTGCCCGAGGTCGACACCTGAGGAGTCTGCGGCTTCTTGTTGACGATTGTAGCCTGACGGCGCACATTGTCGATCACGTAGTCGCTAAGTTCCTTCAATGTAACGTTGCCTTTGCTCTCCTGAAGCTTTTTCAGCAGATAGTAGGTGAACAGGCCGTGATTCTTCTCCTTGTAGGGCATTGCGGTTTCCTGTCCCGATGCGGCCGAAAGGGTGAACATGTTGCCCTTGGGTGATGTCTGCTTGGGCTTTATCGCAACGCCACGGGCGGCAGTGAGCATACCTCCCGAGCGATTGCCGCCGCTGAAGCAGGCGTCGAGGAACACCATGACCGAGTTGGCTCCCATGTCGCCGAGGTCGGAGTAGAGTTTTCCGAGCGAAATGCAGCTTTCCGACACCATTGCGTCGCCGTCGACGGGCAACAGGAATGCATCCTTGGTGCTTTCATCGGGCATTCCGTGTCCGGCATAGTAGAATATGACATCGGCGTTGCCGTCGACCGACTTGACAACGTTGCGTATGTCGGCTATGGCACGCAGCATCTTTCCGAGGGTCGCATCCTTGTAGACGCGGATGTTCTCCTTGGGAATGCCGAGGGTGAGGTTACAGTATTTGCTGAATGTTTCTCCGTCGTTCAGGGCCGCTTCGACGCGCGGAACGTTGGCGTAGGATTCGTTGGCGATGATGACGGCGAATGTCGACTTGGAGGGCTTGTTGTTGTAGGGAATGTTCTCGTCCACATCCGAAGGCTTGAAGGCGGTAGGCGTCGAGGGTGCCACTGTGGGGCGTGAGCCGTCGGGTGTGTAGATGTTTATTCCGGCAATGTCGATGGGCGGCACGTAGTGGGTAACGCCTTCGGTCTTGCTGTAGGAGTACTCCTTTCCGTAGGGCGTCACGAATGTGATGCCTGAGATGAGCACTTCGTTGTCCTTGATATAGTAGGAGGGATTCTTGAAGTGCACGCCTTTCCAGTTGGCCTTGAATGTTTCGGCCTCGTTGTTCTCGCGCGGAATGTTCAGATAGATGGGGCCGTAGGACGACTTTATCATGTAGACTTCGTTTTCGGCATCGTAGGGCTCGAGCGAGAAGTCGGTGACGCGCAGTTTCTTGCCGTAGGCGGTGAGATACTCGTCCTGGGCTTTGCGCGACAGGCGGTCATACTCCTGGCTGAGTGTCGTTTCGTTGACGCGCTTGCGATAGTCGTCGTTGGTTTCAAATTCACCCTTCTTGGCCCATGCGTTGAGGTTCTTCTCTACGTAGCTCTTGGCAAAGTCGGTGTAAAGCGGAGCCTTTGAACCGATGGAGGGGGCGTTCTTGCCTGAGCTTGCAAAGTTGGGCAGGTCGTTGGCGTTGGCCGTGATGAGGTCGGGCATCGACTTCTCGGCGATGGGATTGTCGCCGAGTGCGCGGATGCGCACGTTCACGTTATCAAACTTCTCCTTGTTGCCGAGGCATCCGTAGCTCACGGCGAGAGCCTTGAGATATTTCAGCGATGTGGGGTCGTTGGCCACCACCTCCTCAAGTTTCATCGAAGCCGCGTCGAAGTAGGTGTTGCTCTGTCGGCCATATTTCTTGGCAATCTTATCGTCCTCCTCGTAGATGGACTTGTTGTAGAAGTCTACGCCGAGATTGTAGTAGCAAAGGGCTATGTGACGGGCCACGCCGAGGTTGTCGGGGCGTATCTCCTCAAGTTTGCGATAGGTGTCGAGCGCTTTCTGGTACTGTTGCATATCCTCATGCAGCTTTCCCTGGATGTTGAGCAGCTGCTCGTCGAGCGGCTTCATTGCGAGAGCCTTGTCGAGGAATGTCTGCAGCAGTTCGGGGTGACCGCCGTCGATGCAGCCCTGGATGCCTATGAGCATCATGTTGTAGTTGTCGGGGTAGAGCACGAGTGCGTCCGACATGGCCGTGATGGCACGGTCGTATTTGCCTGTATTTATGCAGGCTTGACCGAGAAACATGTAGATCTGCTCGCGTGACTTGTCCTCGCCGGTCGATATGTATCGGTCGAAGTAGCCTATGGCGCGGTCGTAGTCCTTGACATTGTAGGCTCCCGACGCAGCGCAGTAGACTATTGACGGATAGACCGATGTGAGGGGGAAATCCTCGCCCTTGAATGCATCCATCATGTGGGTGTCGACATAGGCTTGTGCAAATTTTGTCAGTCGGTCGTTGTCGCCTGCCGATGAGTAGTGGAACGCTCCGGCTTCGAGGTCCTTGTTGATGTCACGCAGGATGCTCTTGCAGCGGTCCATGTCGGGGGAGTTTTTGGCGGCGAGCTTCATTGCGTCGACACACACGCTGTAACAGTCGAGGGCTGTGGTGTAGACTTCGGTTTCGGGCTGATTCTCATATTTCAGCCATTTCAGGTGCTTGTACAGGTCGGCCGCCTTCTGGATTTTGCTTTCAAGTCCGGCCTGCTTGAGGCTGTCGCCGTCGAGCAGGATTCCCTGATGCATCATGTCGTCATCGGGCATCAGCGACCCGATACTCATCATGTCGGGAGTGTCGGGCATCGAGGCGGCCGAGGGTGTGTTGCCGTTTACGGCATAGGCGGTTATTGCCGCCGAAGCCGTAAACAGCATTGATAGGTTGATTAATATTCGGTTTTTTCTCATTATTAATGTCTTTAGACTTTAAAATGCATCAATGAATGTGAATTCGGTGGTGATGCGGCGGAATTCGCCACCCTTGCCTTCGGATACGGTTATGTAGTAACGGTAGTCCGACTTCATTTCATTGAGATTGGATACGTTCTTCTCAAGGTAGTCCTTAACGCCCATTGCGCGGATGAATGCCAGCTGCTCGTTCTGCTTGATTCCGTCCTTTGTGTTGACGCTGATGCTTGTGAGCTGGTCGTTCTGATAAACGGGCTCGTTCTCGAAGTCACCGTAGGCCCCGTCATACTTGATGCCGTGGATGATGGGCGAGCTGTCGGCGGTTCCCGAAATCTTGACGTTGAGCTTCTTGCCGTCCTTGACATACTGTGCAAGGTCGCCTTCAAATGCCTGCTTTACAATAGAGAGCATCGATGATGCGGCTCCCGACTCCTCGACATGATACTTGCCGGGAGCGAAGTCCTCTTGAACCGAGAATTCGGGCTCAACCTCGTAGGAGAATTTGACGATGTAGTTGAGTATCTTCTCGCCGTTGGCGTCGAAGTCCGAAGCCACTCGCGAATCCACGGTGATGTTGGTGTGGTCGGAGATAACGTTGCGGAGTTTTGCCTCCTCGATTACCTTCTGCTTGATTTCCTGGAGCTTCATTTCCTCCATCTGTTGCTGCTGGATGATTTCAAGCGAAACAACATTATCGTCGCCGTCCATGAAGTTGAGGGGGACGCGGTCGTGGTTGTCGTAGATGTAGGTTTCACCGTCGGCGCGGTTGTAGATCTGGGCGTAGATTATCTCGAAGTTGTCGTTGGCCATTACACCGTACTTAACATCGCGGAATTCGAGGTCGTCGGCGTTCTTGAATCCGCCGACCTTCTCTTCGGGTACGGGGATGTAGATGGTGGGCATGTTGCTGAAGTCGACGGCGAGTATGTTGTTGCTGCGGTCATATTTTCCGAGCTTTACCTGCGACATCGAGAGGGGATTGCCGGCGAGTCCGGTCGAAATCTCGTCCTCGAAGAGCTTGCGCTGACGGGCGCGTGACTCGTCGGTGACACGAGCGCGGTACTCTTCCATAGTTTCACCCGGCATCATCTTCAACCACTCTTCCATTCGCAGGTTAACCTCGTCGGAGATCAGCTTGGCGTAGTAGGGCTCAAGCTTGGTCATGCGTTTTGCGTTGATGGCGTTGGTTGAGTTATAGGCGAGCAGGGTGTTCTTGCGTGAGTCGGGAAGGAACATGATCATCGACACATTGCCGTCGGGCACATCGATGAAGTCACGGTCGCTTTCGTCAAGAAGGTTGATGATGGTGATGAGAATAGGCGAGGTGGCCACGGCTATGTATTTTCCGTCGAAGTTGTAGGAGCATCCGAGTGCGTCGCCGAGATTGTCGAGAGTGCGCTTGATGATGAAGTTGCGGGTGTCGTAGATGTTGAGCACTCCGTCGGCGGTGAGGATTGCAAATTCGGTGTTGTCCTCGTTGAAGGCTATGTCGTTGACTTCGATGTCAAAGTTCCAGTCCTTGCGCAGCTTGTGTTCCTCGAAGTTGTAGACAGCCACTTTCTTTCCGTCGGATATCACGAGGTAGTAGCCGTTGTTGCTGAGAAGTATCTCGGTGGGCGTGAACGGAATCTCGAATGATTCAATTTCTTCAAACTGCTTGGCATCGAGAACGTGTATGCCTGTCGATGTGGCAAGTATCACCCTGCGTGCGTCGGGGGTGAATAGAACGGCGGTGGGATTTCCCAGCTTCTTGGTCTTTAACTTAAACAGCTCGGTGTCGTAGGCGCCGAGGTCATATACGGTGGCACTGTTTTTGTCCTTTTCTTTTTTGATGACAATATAGTTTATTCCCGACGGATTGATGGTTACGTCCAGCAGGAAGTTCTTTTTGCCCAGTTCACACAACGGTTCTTTGCGGCAGGTGAACAATGAATGGTCGTCATAACCGTATATTGCAAGTGAACAACGTGTAAGGCCGGTGGGTGTGGTCAATTGCGGGAATTTGTATTCCATACGTGTCTTAGGCTGAGCATTTTGTTCATTGTCCTCAGCGAAAGCTGTCGAAGCTGCACATAGCACAAGCGATAAAGCTGCAGCTCGCATCATGATTGTCTTTCTAAATTGCATAGCTTTTTATGATTTTGATTGATTGTATTTCGGTAGTTTTTTAGAGCAGGCGCATGTAGACGGGGAGCAGATTGTCCGATGCTACCTGAGTGCCCTTCTTCATCAGTGTTTCCACATTTTCGATAAGTTCGTCGATGTCGAAGTAACAGTGGGTCATGATGAGGATGTGCTTTCCGGCCGGATTGAGCCCCTTTGACTGGCTGCGTACAATCGACTGGTTTTGTAGCACTACATAGTTGCCGGTGGGTTGTCCGAGTTCCGAAATCTCGACCTTGCCCTCCTCGGGAATTATGCGCAACACGTTGAAGTAGACGGGAAAGTTGAGTGTGTTCTCAAGCATGAATTTGAGTCCCGATTCGTTGACAGGCGCATTAAGCAGTGTGGTGGGGAAGTCGGATGTCTTCAGGGCCTCCAGGTCCTTCAGCGCATTGACTACATTGGCGCTCAGCTTCTTGGTGTCGACCTGAAGATTCTCGCCTTCGGGGTCGTAGGCCTCCATTGAGCGCCTTACGAGTCCTTTCTCCACATACACGCGGTCGTCACCGCTTGTCGATGACTTGCCAAATCGGATTTTGTCGTGTATCGCGGCGCGATTGTCGCTCGATTGCTCCTTTGCGTCAATCATTATGCGCGTAGTGGTAAACGTTCCCGGCGCTGTCGACTTGTATATCTGGGAGTTGATTGAGTTCAGAATCTGTATCGACGAGTTTTCGCCTATGGTAATCATGTCGGTGGCGTTGAGTTTGATCCCTTTTTCAAGAGTCACCGTCGTGCCTCCGCGCTTTATGGCGACATTGCCGCTATAGTCGTATAGTGAGTACTGGGCCGTGGCTGTAGCGACGACCGAAAGCAGCAGAATCATAAATGTGATTAATCGGTTCATTGTGTATAAATGTTTTCGGTGCGTGATTCTCTTATATGATTGATTTTATTGTAGATCCATGTTATTATCGTGGTCATTCCTATCCAGATGTCGCCGGCAAACAGGCCGAATGTCAGCATCATCAGCGAGTAGGAGAAGTTGATGATGATGTTGTGCTCGATGAAGAAGTAGTAGCCGAGGCGTATGGTGAGATAGAGGAGCGTCACCTGGATTATGCGCATGAGCAATCCCTTTACGCCAATGTTTATCATGAGGCTTATCATGATAACTATGAAGCAGCTTATGAAGGCGATTGCCCAGTTGGTGTAGCGGTGCAGCTGGTAGAAGTAACGGCCCGAAAGGATGGTGGCTACGGTGTAGGCATGGATGTTTATGCCCGACATGGCAGCCGAAACGGGCGTAACGTGCAGGTCGTAGGGGTCGTTGGCGGCTCCTATGAGCACTATCTTGTCGATCAGCTCCTCGGCGCGGTCGGCAAGCTCCTCGGGTGATATGGTCTTGAATATTCGGGAGTAGTAGGTGATGAATTCAAGGTCGTTGCCTCGCTTCATGAATCGGTCGACGATTTCGCCCGACTGCTTGCGGCTCGTGGCAAGGGCGAATGAGGGGATTCTTTTTCCGTCGGCGGTAATGTAGTCGGGCTTGAACTCGCGGATGGTGCGGTTGTTGCTGCCCGTCGGGAAATTTATCGCCGCCAACTCCACATTTTCAAGCTCGGGCGTGAAGTAGGACGACTCGTCGATGTGGAATGTCTTGGTGGCCGAGTCGGCTTCCACCGACACGGCGAGCACAAGGTTGGGGCAATTCTTTATCGCCTCGATGAGGCGTGAATCATGCTCCTTGGGCTCGGCAAACACAACATCAAGCCCCACGGTGCGCGGCGAACACAGGGATACTGTTTCGATGATTTCGGCAATGCCCTCCCTGTCGCAGGCTGCAATGTCGACGATGACAACGTTGCTGTCGAGCGTCGTGACATGGCGGCTGTCGGCTACCTTATTGTAAAAATCGTTGATTGTGAAATCGTTGCCGTCGGCCGATGAAAGAAGCGATGCAGCCGAAAATGAAAACGGTTGCATTAATACAAACGACAAACCAAACGCCAGAAAGGTTATACCGAGCGTTTTTAATATCAAGGCCTGAAGTTTTCCAGCACTGAATGTGATAGGATTAGGCAGTAACACCACTCTGTAAAAAACAATAATTTACGATTAGGCAAGCATTCTCTTGCTATGAAAATGCTTAATTTAAAACAAAATCATACACTAATTATGAAATACACAAGTAATTACTTTGATTTTAACATATAGGATGTTGGATAATGTTAAACTTTTGTTGGCTCGACATGGCTTTTTTATTGGGATGCGTCCTTCCCCGGGTTTAGGAATGATGTGATGCCGGGAAAATAGGTTTTAACATTGTTAATTTGGCTATTCGCGACATTATGGGGTGAAATCGGGCACTTCGTCCTAATATCTTTGCTGAAAAAGATAATATCATGGAAAACAACGAAACGCCCAAGAAGAAGAGAGTCTACAAGTTGAAGTTTGACCAACTGTGGGTCGATGCCATCAACCAGATACCGGTGTACTATCACAGCGAGATATACTACTGGCTTGATTACTACCAGAATCATAATCACAGCGACTTGATAGGCACTATCAAGGACGATCTTGTGCGCTCGCTGTTCATGCTCATCTATCCCACCATCAGGCGTCGTCGCCTTGCACGCGAGCGTCAGCGCCGCTATCGTGCACGCAAGAAAGCCGCCCGCCTCGCCTCAATGGCTCAGCCGACGGCTTCAATTAGTTCACAATCGTCGCAGAATCGGAATTGCGATTCAACAATCGCTCAATCAGGCAATTGTGACCTGAAGGCTGCTGATGCGGTTAATGTCAATCGACAGTCACCGGTCATCGGTCGCGAATCGATTCGCGCTTCAGTCAATTACCCTGCTGACGGTTATCGATCTTCTTGAGTACAAGCACGTTCTCGCCGTCCTTGTCACGCATGATCACGGTGCCCGATTTGCCTCGCTGTGCAGTTTCAACGCGCTCAAGTGCTACGAGAAACGCCGTTTCGGTCTTGGCTTGCTCGTCGGGACAACGCATCTTGGTTGTGGCAAGTTTGTTAAACTGGATTGAATTGGACTTTTCAGGGTCGATTATCAGCGAACCGTTGACGATGTTGCAACCGGTGTTTCCGTGTATCGTGTGTTCGGGAATGTCGATTACGAGCTCCACATCCTCGTTATTGTTGTAGGTTCCGGTTATCTCCTTCACTGTCCATGCCCCGTTGAGGTAGTCCATGTTGTGCTTGCGCATCACCATCTCGACGATGTTGTGCTCGTTGCGCAGGTCGAGATAGTATTCGTGTCCTTTCTTCGTGACCGAGAAGGAGTGTGTGCGCTCGAGAGCCTTGTTGATCAATGCCTCGTATTGCGAATTCTGACAGGCCATCATAGTGGAGATGACATTGGATATGCGCAGCGACGAGCCTTCGTTGACGAAATCGCCGTTGATGTAGTTGCATCCGTTGAAGCCGTAGATGCGGTGGTCGGTCATGTTGAATGTAACGTAGGGGTGGGTTTCGCCCGTGCCGGTGACACGCTTGCCGTTTACCTTGTAGACGGTCCACTCGCCGTCGAGCGCCTCCTCCTTGTTGATGGAGGGCTTGGGTTTGGGTTTCGATGCGGGCTTTTCAACAGGAGCCGGAGCTTCGGGTTGTGATTGATTCTTGAATATTCCACAGCTCGACATCCCTGCTGCGAGAAGAGATATTACTAATATTTGGCTTAAACTTTTTTTCATACTTTTGTTCAATTTAGTGTTTGGAATTAGTGCCTCGTTCCGATACTCGTTTAAATATATGACAATCGGCGCGCATTAAAGTTTAATAGTGCGGCTTCTCAGTCGGGAATGTCTATGATCAGGCCGTCGTAGGCTATGTGTACATTCTCGGGCAATCGCGAGGCCATTACGGCTTGAAGTCCGAATCCGTGGCTCAGATGGGTGAGATAGGCCGCTCTCGGATTCACGCGGGCGATTATTTCCAGTGATTCGGGCAGGCTCATGTGTGATATGTGCGGTTTCTGTCGCAATGCGTTTATGACGAGTGTGTCGACTCCCTGCAGCAGGTCGACGGTGGTGTCGGGGATGGTCTTTGCATCGGTGATGTAGGCGAATTTTCCGATGCGGAATCCCAGAATGGGCAGATTAAGATGCATTACCGGCAGCGGGGTCACCTCGATGTCATCGATCATGAACGGACGGCTGTCGATTTCGTGGATGTCAAACGACGGGACACCGGGGTAGGGATGCTTACGGAAGCAATAGGGCACGCGTTCACGCAGGTCGCGGGCCACATCGCTCTTGCAGTAGAGAGGAAAGCTGCGGTGGTCGGCGCAGTAGGGGCGCAGGTCGTCGATGCCGCCCACATGGTCGTAGTGGCTGTGGGTGAGCAGCGCACAGTGCAGCTGAGGGCATCCGGCGTGAAGTATCTGCGTATAGAAGTCGGGACCGCAGTCGATGAGCAGGTTGCGCCCGTCGTTCAGTTGGATTAAGGCCGAGCTGCGCGAGCGTTTATCGTGAGTGTCGGTCGAGGTGCACACCTCGCACTTGCACATCAGTTGAGGAACTCCCGAGGAGGTGCCGGTGCCTAAGAATCGCAGTCGCATGGCTAAATAATGTTTACTTCAGGTGAAAGCATTATTCCGAATCGGTCGTAAACCGTGGATTGGATACGGTGGTAGAGCCTCACCACATCGTCGCTCGTGGCGTTGCCGGTATTGACGATGACGAGGCACTGGCGCGGATAGACCATGGCGCCGCCTTCAACCGCTCCCTTTAGTCCCGAAGTTTCGATTAGCCATCCTGCGGGAACTTTGACAAGGTTGTCGTCAACATCGTAGTGCGGAGCTTCGGGATAGGATGATTGAATGTGCCGCCACATTGACTTGTCAATGACGGGATTCTTGAAGAAGGAGCCTGCGCTGCCAAGCTCCGAGGGTTCGGGAAGCTTGGATCGTCGTATCTCTATGACTCGATTGCGCACTGTGGCCGGTGTAAGATAAGTCACTTCACGCAGCTCCTTAAGAGGGCCGTAGTCGAGCGTATAGCGTGGCGTGTGCCACAGCCGGTAGTGGACGGCAGTGATGATGTAGCGTCCTGCCAGGTCGGGGCGCTTGAAGAGGCTGTCGCGATAGCCGTACCGGCACTCGTCGGCGGTGAATGTCACCATTCCGGAGGTGAAGGTGTCCAATGCTTCTACCTTGACAATCAAGTCCTTTACTTCGACACCGTAGGCACCGATGTTCTGTACGGCCGAGGCTCCCACCTCGCCTGGAATGTAGGATAGATTTTCGGCTCCGTACAGGTTGCTGTCGACGCAATGTTGCACGAAGTCGTCCCACACGATGCCTGATTCGGCACGTATTATCACGCTTTCGCCGTCGTCGGCCACCGTCGACATTCCTTTCATGGCCGAATGCAGCACAAGTCCGTCAAACGACTTGGTGAACAACAGGTTGCTTCCGGCTCCAATGTGGAGTCGCTTCATCGTGGCAAACTGTGAGTCGGCAAGAATCGAGCGCAGTTGATCGACCGAATCGTATTCGGCCATCCATCGAGCCCGTGCGGGGAGGTGGAATGTGGTTGCGGATGACAGGTCGAAGTCTTGAATCAGTAGCATTGGCAGTGTCGTTTTTTATAATCGGAAGCTTTGAAGCAGTCCGTCGTCAAATATCAGGTAAACTCCGTTTTCATAGTTCCATAGCTCGTGCATGGTGCTTATGCCCGGACGGCGGTCGACCGAAGTGGGCGGGCCGAGTGCGAGTCGGCACTCTTCGCGGGTCATGTACTTCACTATGCGTCCGTGAATTATGTTACGCCAGTTTTCGTCGGAGATTTGGGGATATTTCAAGTGTGGATCTTTGAGGAAAAAGAGTGAGGCGAAGTTGCGCGATGAGTTTCCGCTGTCGCCTACCGACATGAACACATAGGCCGGCCGGCCGTTGTCGAGCTCGGGGTTGCGGAATTTCACCATTACGGGGTAGACGGAGTTGCCGGGCAGCACATCCATCACCTCCACAGGAATGAATTTCAGTCCGTTGCGGGCTTTACCGTCCTTGTCATACCACATCGAAGTGCGGATATAAAACTTTTTCCCTTTTATGGCTTTCATTGTGCTGTCGACGACGCTCAACTCAATGGTGAAAGGAATTTCGATTTGGCTGCGTCGGGCAAGCTCTTCAGGCGAGGAGTTCAGTCGGTAGACCACCTCGCGCCCCTTGGAGTCGGCAAATAGCAACTCGGTGTCGGCTTCGCCCGTGAGCGACGGCACCGTGCGGTATTTGCTGAATGAAAGCAGGTCGCCTTGACGCGGCGACGGAGTAGACGAGGGCTCGAGGGCGAGGTTGATTTTGTCGTCGGTGACATAGAACAGCTTGCCTTCGTGCCACTTGTCGAGTGGAGCGTGACGCACATTGTCGAGGTAGCGGTCTTCCTCAGTTACCGCAACTTTTTCGCGCTTGACATCGGATGCGGTAATTTTGGGAGTGCTCTCAATGCCGGTAAAGCATCCCGACATTGAGAGCATTATTGCTGACGCCGCTATGTAAGTTGCAATGCGCGACATTTACTTAGTGACGGGTGTTATTCCCAGGTTATAGAAGATGAAAGAATATATGTCGGCATACTCGTCGAGCACCTTTGCAACGGGCTTGCCGGCTCCGTGACCCGCCTTGGAGTCGATGCGGATGAGCTTGGGAGCGTCGCCGGTGTTGCTTGCCTGAAGCTTGGCGGCATACTTGAACGAGTGTGCGGGAACTACTCGGTCGTCATGATCGGCTGTGGTGACAAGTGTTGCGGGGTAGGGTGTGCCGTCGTCCTTGATGTTGTGCAGTGGCGAGTAGGAGAGCAGGTAACCAGCCATTTCGGGAGAATCGGCGCTTGTTCCGTAGTCGGAAGCCCAGTTCCAACCGATGGTGAACAGGTGATAGCGCATCATGTCCATTACGCCTACACGGGGAATGGCCACCTTGAACAGGTCGGGGCGAAGGTTCATTGTAGCGCCCACGAGCAATCCGCCGTTGGAGCCGCCCTCGATTGTGAGGTAGTCGGGCGATGTCCAGCCTTCCTTGATCATGTACTCGGCAGCTGCGATGAAGTCATTGAACACGTTCATCTTCTGCTGCTTGGTACCGGCGAGGTGCCAGGGTTCGCCGTATTCGCCGCCTCCGCGCAGATTGGCCTCGGCGTAGATGCCGCCGTTTTCAAGCCAGAACAGACGCTGAGCCGAGAAGCCGGGATTGAGCGACACGTTGAAGCCTCCGTAACCGTAGAGGTAGACGGGGTTCTTGCCGTTGCGTTCAAGGCCTTTTTTGTAGGTGATGAACATCGGTATCTTGGTTCCGTCGGCCGAGGTGTAGAACACCTGCTCGGTAACGTAGTCGTCCATGTTGAATCCGGGGATTTCAACTGCCTTGTAGGGCTCCGACTTGCCTGAAGCGAGGTCATACTTGTAGATTTCCGACGGATAGGTGAACGATGTGAAAGTATAGAACACTTCGTCGTGCTTGCGACTTGACGACACGCCTGCCGAACCGAGAGTGGGCAGCTCGATTTCGCTGAGTTGTTTTCCGTCGAGCGAGTAGACATAGAGGCGGTTGGAGGCATCGATGTCGTAGGTGAGGATGAGTTTGTCGCCGGCAAAGTTGACACCCGACAACACGCCTTCGCCCTCAGGCACGAGCTCTTTCCAGTTCTCGCGTTGGGGAGCTTTGACCGAGGCGGTCATGAGGCGGTAACGCGGTGCGCCGTAATTGGTGTAGATGTACATCGTTCCGTCGATTATGTCGAGGATTGATATGTCGTAGTCCTGTGAAGGCTCTACAGTCACCCATTTGGCATTGGGATCCTTGAGGCTCTTCATGGTGATTGACGAGCCGAGTCCCTCGCCGCCACCGTAGATTATAAGAGCCGATTCGTCGTCGGGCACTGAAGCCGAGTGGAAGTGCAGGGGATGATCCTTGTCCTCATACACAAGCTTGTCGTCGCTCTGGGGAGTTCCTATTTTGTGATAGTAGACACGATGGTTTTCGTTGGCGTGGGAGAACTCCTTGCCGTCGACGGGTTTGTCGTAGGCGCTGTAGTAGAAGCCGTCGCCTTGCCATGCGGCATCGGTGAACTTGGCCCATTCGATGTGGTCGGGCAGCAGCTCCTTGGTTTCGGTGTCCATCACATAGATTTCGGTCCAGTCAGAGCCGCTGCGCGAAATGGTGTAGGCGGTGTACTTGCCGTCGTTGGAAGTGCTTATGCCGGTCAGGGCCACTGTACCGTCGTCGCTGAGCTTGTTGGGGTCGAGGAACACCTCGGGTTTCTCGTCAAGAGAGCGTGTGCGGTAGAGCACCGACTGATTCTGCAATCCGTCGTTCTCGTAGAAGTAGTACCATCCGTCCTTCTTTGAGGGCATTCCGGGTTTCTTGTAGTCGTAGAGCGTTTTGAGTCGCTCGCGGATGTCCTTGCGGAAGGGTATCTTCGAGAGGTAGCTTTCGGTGAGTGCGCGTTCCTCTTCCACCCACTTTAGGGTGGCTGCCGAGGTGTCGTTTTCCAACGGACGGTAGGGGTCGGCTACTTGCACACCGAAGTAATCGTCGACAGTGTTGTCGGCGGGTGCTTCAGGATACTGAAGTTTGTTGGTCGAGCATGATGCCACTATTGCCATAGTTGCTAAAGATAGAAGTATATGCTTCATAATGTGATAATTGATGATATTGATTTATTGTTAAGCATTTCGCCCGTGGCAGTTCTTGAACTTCTTGCCCGAGCCGCAGGGACAGGGGTCGTTGCGGCCCACCTTAGGCCCGTTGATAATGGGCTGGGTGCGCTGTTGCTCGCCCTGTGGTGCCGAAGCGGCCTGACGCTGTGCGCTTGAACCGGGATATTGCTCGCGGCTTGCGCGGTAGCGGCTATAGTCGTTGGGACGGTCGGGCATAGCCTCCTTCACCTCGGGCTGACGCTGTGCGGGCTGCTGGCGATCCTGTTCGGAGCTGAGGCGAGCGTCCTCGGCGCGCTGCTGCGGGATGAATATCTGTCCGCGCATGAGTGCCGACACGGCCTTCACGTTGAGCGTGTTCATTGCGTTCTCAAACAGGTGGAATGATTCAACCTTATATATTACAAGGGGATCCTTCTGCTCGTAGGATGCGTTCTGAACCGACTGACGCAACTGGTCGAGCTCGCGCAGGTGCTCTTTCCACACTTCATCGATTGTGACAAGCATGATGGCCTTGTGCCACTCCTTGAGGAGCGCCTTGCCCTTGCTGTTGTAGGTTTCGGTGATGTCGGCCGGGATGTTGAACACACGCTTGCCGTCGGTGATGGGAACGAGGATGCGGCCCTTGGCATCACGCTTCTCTACCCATTCCGAAATCACAGGCATGGCTATTTCGATGATGCGGTCGGACTTGCGGCAGAAAGCTTCGTTGACCGATGCATGGATGCGGTCAAACACTTCGTTCTTTGGCATCGAACGGAACTCCTCCTCGGTGAACGGAGTTTCGACAGCAAACACTTTCAGGAGCTCGAGCGAGAGGTCGGCATAGTCGGCCGGCGAGTCATAGGTGTTTACGATGTTCTCCACCGTGTCGTAGAGCATGTTGTTGATGTCGATTCCGATACGCTCACCCATGAGTGCGTGGTGACGGCGACCGTAGATGTACTGACGCTGCTTGTTCATCACGTCGTCGTACTCAAGAAGACGCTTACGCACGCCGAAGTTGTTTTCCTCGACACGTTTCTGAGCGTTCTCGATAGCGCGGTTAACCATCTTCGACTCAATCATCTCGCCCTCCTTGATGCCGAGTGTGTCGAGCATCTTGGTTACGCGGTCGGTTGCGAATAGACGCATCAACTGGTCCTCAAACGAGAGGTAGAACACCGAAGAACCAGGGTCGCCCTGACGGCCTGAACGGCCTCGGAGCTGACGGTCGACGCGGCGTGACTCGTGACGCTCGGTACCGATGATGGCAAGACCTCCCGCCTCCTTGACTTCGGGCGGAAGCTTGATGTCGGTACCACGACCGGCCATGTTGGTGGCTATGGTGACGGTGCCTTTCTTACCGGCCTGTGCCACGATTTCGGCCTCTCGCTGGTGCAACTTGGCATTGAGCACATTGTGGGGGATGCGGCGCAGTGTGAGCATTCGCGAGAGCAACTCCGATATTTCGACCGAGGTTGTACCCACGAGCACCGGGCGGCCCTGCTCGACGAGGTTGACGATCTCATCGATTACGGCGGCATACTTTTCCTTCTTGGTCTTGTAGACGCGGTCGTTCATGTCAATACGTGCCACCGGCTTGTTGGTGGGTATTGTCACGACATCGAGTTTGTATATGTCCCAGAACTCGCCTGCTTCGGTTTCGGCCGTACCGGTCATACCTGCAAGCTTGTGATACATACGGAAGTAGTTCTGGAGGGTGATTGTGGCGAATGTCTGTGTCGCAGCCTCGACTTTCACGCCCTCCTTGGCCTCGATGGCCTGATGGAGTCCGTCGGAGTAGCGGCGGCCTTCCATGATACGGCCTGTCTGCTCGTCGACAATCTTGATTTTGTTGTCGTCGATTACGTATTCCACATCCTTTTCAAAGAGGGTGTAGGCCTTGAGCAGCTGGGTCACGGTGTGTACGCGCTCGGCTTTCACCGCGTAGTTCTGCATCAGCTCGTCCTTGCGTTGCTGGCGTTCGGTTGTTGAAATTGACTGGTTGCCTTCGACTTCCGAGAGCTGCGAAGCAATGTCGGGCAGAACGAAGAACTGCGGATCCTCGCTTCGTCCGGTGAGCTCGTCGATACCTTTGTCGGTCAATTCTACCGAGCGGTTCTTCTCGTCGATTACGAAATAGAGGGGTTCGACAGCCTTGGGCATCTCGCGGTTGTTGTCCTGCATATAGAATGCCTCGGTTTCGAGCAGAAGCGGCTTGATGCCTTCCTGCGACAGGTATTTGATGAGCGCGTTGTTCTTGGGAAGACCCTTGTAGGCCCGGAACAGCTGAAGGGCACCTTCCTTACGCACTTCCTTGTCTTCGCTTGCGATTTTTTCCTTGGCTTCGATCAGGAGTCGGCCCACGAGCTTGCGCTGTGCCTCATATACTTTCTCTACATTATACTTGTATTCGTTGAAGAGCTGATCCTCGCCCTTAGGCACGGGACCTGAGATTATAAGCGGTGTACGGGCATCGTCGATGAGCACTGAGTCGACCTCGTCGACGATTGCGTAGTAGTGCTTGCGCTGAACCATGTCCTGAGGCGACATGGCCATGTTGTCACGCAGGTAGTCAAAGCCGAATTCGTTGTTGGTACCGAATGTTATGTCACATGCATAGGCTTTGCGACGCTGCGGCGAGTTGGGCTGATGCTTGTCGATGCAGTCGACCGTCTGTCCGTGGAACATGTAGAGCGGACCCATCCACTCGGAGTCACGTTTCGACAGGTAGTCGTTGACGGTTACCACGTGTACGCCTCGGCCGGTGAGTGAACGGAGGAATACGGGGAGGGTTGCAACGAGTGTCTTACCTTCACCGGTTGCCATCTCGGCGATTTTGCCTTGATGCAGCACGATACCGCCAATGAGCTGTACATCGTAGTGTACCATGTCCCATTTGATTTCGTTACCGCCGGCCATCCAGTGGTTGCGGTATATGGCTTTGTCGCCTTCGATGCTCACGAAGTCCTTGCCGGCAGCGGCGAGGTCGCGGTCCATGTCGGTTGCTGTTACCTCGATTGTTTCGTTGGCTGCGAATCGGGCAGCTGTTTCGCGCATTGCGGCAAATACGGTGGGCAACACGTGATCGAGTTCCTTCTCGTAGGTTTCGAGGATGTTTTTCTCTCGGTTGTCAATGTCGTCCCACAGAGGCTGACGCTCATCGAAGGGGAGTTCCTCGATTTTATCCTTTATCTCGGCAATTGCGGTTGTGTCGGCCGATGTAGCGTCGGCGAGTTCCTGCTTGATGCGGTTGATTGTATCACGGAGTTCATCGTTGGTCAGCTCCTTCATGCGGGGGCCGAGTGCGTTGATTTGGTCCACTATCGGCTGTATTTCCTTCAGGTCGCGCTGCGACTTGTTGCCGAATAGCTTGCTTAAAATAGAGTTTAATGACATTTATGTAGATTTTTTGATTTATCGAATTTAGTAATATAGGGGCCCGGTGGGGCTGTGTAATGATTGATGCGTTGTAGCGGGATTGAATAATCCGTAACCGCCGGCCTATTGAGAGTGACCGGATTATCGGTTGAAGCGCATCGGAGGCAGTTCGGATGCGTTGGGTGATCGTATGCGCAGAAGTCGAGCCACGGTGGGGGCTATGGTGCGTGCGTCGATTTCCGATGTTATGCGCTCGGCCTTTAGGTCGGGCGACAGGAAGAATACGGGCGACGACATGAAGCCTGTGCGCACGGTTGAGCGTACTTCTTTCTGGTTATTGGGATTTTGGTCGACGATTTCCCATCCGGGTGTTACTTCGATGAATACATCGCCGGCATAGTCGACCTGGGTGTTGCGCTTCAGTGCGTCGGCATTGTGTCCGGCATGTCCGGCCTCGATGTCGTCGATTGTCCACACACGGCTTACTCCGCTCATGCGCAGCAGCAGATCGGCGGCTTCGGTGCGGATGGTCTTGGGGTCGATGCCGTTATCCTTTATCAACTTGTGGTTGAGGAATATCTGTCCGTTGTGGTAGCCTGACACCCATTCTCCGTTGCCGTATTTGGGAACGAAGTAGACATTGAGCAACGACACTGCACGACGGGGGATGAACTCTCCGTTGGGGATGCCCCACTTTTCATCGTCACGCTTGGTGCTTGGCTGTGCGGGAGTGCCGGCCACCATTATGAATGTGTTCTTTAAGCCTACATTGGTGTCGATGGCGCGGAACAGGCGTGCAAGGTCGGCATCGAGCTTGAGGTAGCTGTCCATCGTTTCGATGCGATTGTCGGCATCCTTGGCTGCTGCAAAGGGGGCGAGAGTGTAGCCGAGATTGAGCATGTCCATGGCATCGTGTGTGCCGAGGCGCAGACCCCTGATGTAGTCGGCCGCGATGTCGGTCACCTCGGTGTTGACGGGTGCCGATGTCTTATAATTGCGGAAGCGGTCGATGTCGTTGCGCAGGAACTGATGGCGAAACGGATAGTATTTCTTGTAGGCGGGCAGGTCGGGATAGCTTTCGGGTGAAAGCGAGGGCTTCCATGTGAGCGTATCGAGCCGCGAGGCGAGCGACCTTGAGAAGTTGCGTGCCTGCATGGGTTGCGGCACATCTTTATAATAGGCGGTTGTGGCCCATCGGCCGGTCACGTCGTTAATCCAGAATGCACTGTTGCCTGCATGTCCGGCAAGTATTATCGATTGGGAAGGGGAGGGGGCTACCGAATATACATTGCCTATGCCTCCACCGTCGATGCGAACTTCATCGGAGAGGGTGCTTACTCTTATTGATTTCGGTGAGTAGGTTTCGTCGGTGTAGTTTCCTATCTGCGAGGGGTCGAGTACAATGGGGTACTGTCGGCGCATCTCGGCATCGTAGACAAATGCCGCCGGGATGCCGTTGACCGAAGGTGACGCTCCGCTGTAGATCATGGCTGTGGCGGCTGTGGCATCGAGCGCTGTTCCGTAGTTTACGTTGTCGAGCATTACGCCGTCACGCATCAGCAGCTTGAATCCGTTTTCGCCGAAATAGCCTTTGAGCAGGTCGAGATAGTCCTCACGCAGCCCGTCGATGACTATGCCCACGACCAGTTTGGGACGGGGTGACGGAGCCTGTGCCGCAACGGACAGGGTGACCATTGAGGCTATGAGAGCCGTGACTAATCGCACGGTTATGCGGGGGTCTTTCTTTCGACGCATGTGATATAAATGTATCGTACCGATAGCATGGCATCGCTTATCAACAGCGGGATGAATGCGCTGTTGCCGGACTGTCCGGTGAACGGCCACGTTACTGATAACAAAAATAATGCTGCAAAGTTAATTATTTCATACCATTTTAACAACCCGGCGCACTTTTTTGTGTATATAAAGAGCGGAACAATCAGGCAGAAGGGATTGAGCCAAACTATGAGCCAGTTGGGTGAAGTGGCTTCGTGTGATGACACAAACACAAGGAACGTGATGACGCATCCCGCTATTCCGAAGAGGGTGAAAAGGATTGAGTCGAACCAGCGCGTCACTCTCCGGAGAATGCAGTCGTGTATCGTCACTATTGCCGTTGCGGCGAGCAGGCATAGGGCGACAAACATGGGGGTGGAGTGCCAAGGCGATGGCGGCAGAGGACCTCCCGACGGCTCACCCTCCCACAAGGTTTCGGTGGAGTTGACAAGAGGCACCTGATTGCCTGTCGAATCGCGAAGAGTAGCGGTCGACATGAGCGCGAGGAGCATCTCGGGTGCGAATGACTTTTCGCGTGTCGACAGCTTGTAGTCGATGCCGCTGCCGAGCGCCAGGTCTATGCCGAATTGATACCACGGATAGTTGGCGTGATATTGTCGCATGGCGTTTCTGAAAGTCCAGTCGGCAGTGTGGTCGGGCGCGGTAAACGAGAGGGTGTCACCTATCGCGGCCTCAAGCATTGCGAGTGGCCTTGTTGCACAGTTGTCCTTTACGTAGTTGTAACGGTAGGTGCGGTTTTCGGGCTGCAGGTTTTCGCTCAGCAGCTCGGAAAGCCTGTGGGCCTGGGGTTGGGTCAGGTCGAGGTGCTGTTCGACTACACGCCGTCCGTGACGCATGTAGTCGGCCATGAAGTATTCAAAGGGATAGGCCGCCACCATGTAGTCGGTTTCGCCTTTTACAAAACGGTATATGAAGTTGGGCGAGTCGAAGTCGAATATTCCGTAATTTACGGCGAGGTCGTTGTCGCCACGCTTTATGCGCAATGCGGTGTGACCTTCAAGCTCGTAGACCTGATTGCCGGGGAGGCAGGTTATCAGGCTCACACTGATCGAGTCGTCGGGCAACACCTCGTTACGGGCCTGTAGGTCGCCGAAGGTTGCTGCAGTAAGCAGCATTGCCGCAATGGCGGCCGATACTTTATTTATTATTCTCATTTCTGATTATTCTCACTCCGTAGATTTGTCCCACCTGCTTGCCTTTATGGGCTTGGAACTTCACGCGCACTTCGTTCTTTCCGTTCAGCATCGAGGCCGGTATTGCATAGTCGACAGTCTTGAACTGTGTCGTGCGCCAGCGGTGGGTGTTGTCGGCACTTGCCATCAGCTCGTCGTCGATAAGAATGTCAAATTCCGATGTGCGCCATTCGTCCTGACCCCAGAATGTGAGCCTCAGTGTAAGATCGGTTTCGCCGTTGGTCTTCATGAGGTAGCTGAAGTGGTGTCCGTTGCGTGCGTCACGATAGAACACACCTTCGGTTGAGCCTTTTTCGGAACGGCTTGTTTCCATTCGGTGGTCGGTTTCGGGCTGTTGCTCTCCGGGCATCACTTTGTCGATTGTGCGCGCCTCGAGTGCGTGACGCTCGGCCTCCTCGTCGGCGAGCTTTTGCAGATATTCGCGATGTCCTTTTTCGCTAAGTGCGAGCCAGTACATCATGTAACGCGAGTCGTGTATCTCGAAGAAGGGTTGCAATTCGCCGTCGATGGGGTTCTCCATGCGGGTTGTGAGAGTGAAGTGCAGCGGCTTTCCTTCTACGGGACGGAGGTCGCGGGTGATGTCGTTGATTTCCTTAGGCAGGAGGATGGGAGCCTTGTCGAGCGGAAGGCGTTCGCCGCCGGCATATTGTCCGAAGCGGCTGTCGTCGGCTATCAGCGATTGAAGGTCTTCAGTGCCGGTCTTCATGCCGAGCAGAATAGGCCCGTAGGTCAAGGCTACGTATTGCGGAACATTAGGCATTGGCTTAACTGCGGCGTGCATGGGCATGCTGATTTCAAGTCGGTCGCCCTTTTCCCATTTGCGCTTGATGCACACAAATCCGTTTTCTTCATATTGGTCGGCGTTGAATCCCACGCCTTTAACCTTGAAGTCGTCGCACCATGAGGGTTTGCGTATCTTGAGCGTGAAGTCGCCTTTGCCTTTCACGACGCTTATCTGCGATGATTCGGCATAGGGGAATGCCGTTTCCTGACGGAGCACCATGCCCTTATCGCGCCAGTTTAGCTGCGAAGCCACAAAAAGGTTGAGGTAGAGAGCGTCGTCGGAACTCTTTGCTCCCTTTGAACGAGTCCACACAAACTGGCCGTACTTTCCGTGATTTTCCATTCCCGTTCCTACGCAGCACCACATGGCCATGTTGGGAGCGGAGTAGTTGCGATAGTGACGCGGACGGGCCGATGTGAAGTAGACATAACCGCCATGCTCCGGATGCTGGGTCGAGAGAATGTGATTGAACATTGCAATCTCGTAGAAGTCGCCGTAGGCTCCGTCGGGATTTGCTCTGTTGAGAAATTCGGTAAGCTTCAGCATATTGTAGGTGTTGCACGACTCGGGGCCGTCGATGTCGTTCACGTAGTCGATGCAGGTTTCCTTGGTGGGGAAGTGTTCGCGTCGGCTGTTTCCGCCGAGGGCGAGTGAACGCTCGGAGGTTACGATGTCCCAGAAGTATTGGCTTGCATCGTGCATCTTGTTGTCGCCGTCAAGCTCGGATATGCGCTGGAATCCCACTGCTTTGGGTATCTGAGTGTTGGCGTGCATGTTGTCAAGGCAATCGCGATGCTCTTCCATGGGGATGAGCAGCTGACGGTGGGCAAATCGTCGGGCGCAGTCGAGGTATTTCTTGTCGCCGGTCATTGCGTAGGCATCGGCTATGACCTCGTCCATGCCTCCGTGTTCGTTTCCGAGCATCCTTTCCATCTGCTCGTCGGTCAGTCCCGAAGTGATGTCGACAGCCCAATCGCAGAATTTCAGGAATAGCCGGTGCCCGGTGGCGTTGTCGCAATAGAGCCAAGTGTCACGCAATCCGGCAAACATTTTGTGCAGATTATAGAATGGAGCCCATGCGCCGAAATAAGTACTGAAATCGCCTTCACGGAATGTCGACCACAGTTTGGCGCTGTTGGGGAATCCTCCCACATAGTTGCGGCTCCAAGGCTCGTTGCGCTTGTCGTTGGCCTCGGCGCAAAGATTCAGCTCCTCGAGCATGTATTCCATTCGTCGGCGACACTCCTCGTTGCCTGTAGCGGCATTTATTGCGAGGGCCGACAGATAGTGACCTCCCACGTGTCCGTCGAGGCCGTCCCAGTTAGGATAGGTGGGCTTTCGCGGTTCAAGCCCGGCTTCCTTGCGATAGGGAGCGAGCATTCGATCGCAGTCATATTTCAACAGTGTTTCGATGTTCAGGTCACGAGCTTTTTTCAGCGGACCGTCGAGCAGCTCGATGTCGCCGAGCGGAAATTCGTCGCTGTATAGTTTATCCTGAGCCTGTGTCGTTATGTTATGTGATGAAAAGCCTAAAACGGCTATGGCTATAAGTACTTTTTTCATTGAGGTGGTCATCTAAGAGTGCGATATTTTGCAAAGTTAATTATTTTGTCGTAAAATCATGGGTTATGCTCCAATAAATCCACCGTTTTATGTGTCGGCAAATATTAGTGCAGACGCACTTTAGTTACCTGTAAAAGATTATGAAGGATTTTTTGTGGTTATAGATAATAATGCGTAAATTTGAAGTCATTTTTGAAGGTATTTGTACAATCTGTTATTAATATGTTATTTAGACAGTTACATAGATATATATTTTTGTCGTTTTTGTGTGTTGGCGCATTTGCCGGAGCAGTGACGCTTGACGAAGCTAAGGAGATGTATCTTCAGGGCGACTTTGCCGGAGCGCTGCCTGTGTTTCAGGAGGCTCTTGCATCCAAGCCCAAGGATGCCTCGCTCAACCACTGGGTAGGGGTGTGCCTGATGCAGGAGGGGCGTGACGATGAGGCTGTGCCTCACTTGAAAATCGCCGATACCAAGGGCATTGCGGAGGCTCCGCGTTATCTTGCCGAGATCGCTTTTCGCAAATATGATTTCGAAGAAGCCGAGAATTACATAGCAAAGTATGAGAAGGCGCTGAAGAAGTCGCGCAAGACTATGCCCGAGGGTGCGCAGGCTATGATTGACCGCATCGATCTCGCAAAGACGATGCTTGACCGTGTGGAGCGCATCGTTATAATTGACAGCGTGACTGTGGACAAGGAGGATTTCTTCAAGGCTTACAGGATGACTCCTGAGAGCGGATCGCTCAACACTGCCGAAGTGCTTCCCGAGGGGGCGGAGGCCGCTTACCCTACTGTGGTGTATATGCCTGAAACGCGTACATCGATGACCTGGGCGGCTCCCGACACGCTTGAAAACTATGTGCTTGTGTCGTCAAATCAACTGTTTGACGGCTCCTGGGAGAAGCCGTCGCGGCTCCCCGGAGAATTGAGCGACAGCGGCGACAGCAATTTCCCGTTTTTCATGTCGGACGGCGTTACGCTATACTATGCCAACGACGGAGATGAATCGATAGGAGGTTACGACATATTCATATCACGAAAGGGAGAGGACGGATTTCTCCAGCCTCAGAACATAGGAATGCCCTACAATTCGCCTTATGACGATTACATGCTTGCCATCGACGAGGTGACCGGTGTGGGCTGGTGGGCCACCGACCGCAATCGCCTCGGCGACATGATAACGATATACAAGTTCATCCCTTCGGACCTGCGCAACAACTATCCGGTTGACGAGGAGGGGCTTGCCGCCAAGGCCATGATAACCGATTACCGCTCTACATGGGAGGAGGGAAAGGACTATTCCGACCTTCTTGAGGCGATAAACGAGATTGATCCCGACAAGAAGGTGAAGGTCGATGATTTCCGCTTTGCGCTGCCCGGCGGTCGCATATATACCTCGTGGGACGACTTCAAGAGCCCGCGTGCCAAGGAGTTGATGGAGCAGTATGTGGAAAGCGACAAGAATTTTGCCGACAAGCTGTCAAAGCTTGCCCGACTGCGCGACAACTACCGTAACGGCAACACCGAGGCTTCGGCTGCTATATTGAAGCTGGAAAAACAGATAGATGCCGACCGCACAACGTTGCGCAAGCTTGCCAACGAGGTGATAAAGGCCGAGAATTGATTGCGGCGTGTCGCTTGACGACTGACGCTTGTCGGTGGATGGCGATGTGTTATTTTTACAATGGAATAAAGTAATAAACGACATGACATTATTTTTAATAGCGCTTGCCATACTTGTGGGAGGCTATTTCATTTATGGAACATTGATGGAGAGGGTCATCGGTTGCGACCCCCTTAGAGAGATGCCCTGCTACACCAAGCAGGACGGTGTCGACTACATTCCCATGGCTACATGGCGAGTGTTTCTGATTCAATTTCTTAACATAGCCGGGCTCGGACCGATATTCGGAGCCATAATGGGCGTTATGTTCGGCCCTGCAGCGTTTCTGTGGATCGTTTTAGGAACAATCTTCGCAGGGGCGGTGCATGATTTCCTGTCGGGCGTTATTTCGATACGTTCCGACGGTGCATCGCTTCCCGAGATAGTGGGCGAGCAGCTCGGTGTGGGCGTGAAGCAGCTCATGCGTGGTTTCTCGCTGCTGTTGATGATGCTTGTAGGTGCCGTGTTTGTGCTGACACCTGCGGGACTCATCGCCGACATGACCCCCGACTGGATGAATGTCAACTTCTGGATAGGAGTCATATTCCTATATTATATACTTGCAACCTTGCTGCCCATCGACAAGCTTATAGGCAATCTCTATCCGGTATTCGGATTTGCATTACTCTTCATGGCTGCAGGAATAATGGGCGTTCTCCTCTTTGGTGATGTCACGATACCCGACGGAGTGTCGGAGGGCTTCTATAACCGCTCGGCCAATGCCGACTCGATGCCCCTGTTCCCGATGATGTTTGTGTCGATAGCCTGTGGCGCGATATCGGGATTCCATGCCACACAGTCGCCCATGATGGCACGATGCCTCAAAAACGAGAAGCTTGCCCGTCCGGTGTTTTACGGAGCAATGGTGGCTGAGGGCATAGTAGCGCTTATATGGGCAGCTGCGGCGATTGCATTCACAGGCGGATACGGTGAACTTGGCGAATACCTTGCCGAGAACGGTGGAACCGGCGGACTTGTACACAACATATCGATAGAGTGGCTTGGCGCGTTTGGCGGAATGCTCGCCATACTCGGAGTGGTTGCCGCTCCCATCTCGACGGGCGACACCGCACTTCGTTGCGCTCGACTCATAGCCGCCGACTTCATGCATTGCAACCAGAAGAGCATTGTAAGGCGTCTTGCCGTGTCGGTGCCCATTTTTGCCGTTACATTCTTTATAATGCAGGTGAATTTCGATGTGCTGTGGCGTTACTTCGCCTGGTGCAACCAGACACTTGCCGTGTTCACGCTATGGGCCATCACCGTTTATCTTGCCCGCAACGGCAAGCTCTACTGGGTAACGCTGTTCCCGGCCATGTTCATGACCTGTGTGTGCACGACCTACATCCTTTTTGCTCCCGAGGGGCTTGGACTTGACTACATGCTGTCGCTCGGCATCGGCATCGCTGCCGCACTGCTGTGTGCCGTGACATTCGCCAAGTCGGCCTATGCAATCAAGGGGCGAATTACAGAATATTGATTATGATTGATTTCAGTGCGATAATATCGACTACCGACCGCTATAATTTCCACAGTCACACTCAGTACTGCGACGGACGAGCCACGATGGAGGAGATGGTCAAGGCTGCCGTTGCCGACGGCTTTGAGCATTGGGGCTTTTCGCCTCACTCGCCTGTGCCTATCGAATCGCCGTGCAACATGTCGCACGACTCGGTAAAGGCTTATCTCGACGAGGTGACGCGCCTTAAAGAGGTGTATGGCGACCGAATATCGCTCTACGCCTCAATGGAGATAGATTATCTCGGGGCGGAGTGGGGACCGTCAAACCCCTATTTCGACAATCTCCCGCTTGACTACCGCATAGGGTCGGTGCATTTCGTGCCGAGCGCCGACGGGTTGATCGATGTCGACGGCAGCGAGGCCACGTTCATTAAGAAGATGGAGCGTTACTTCAATAACGACATACACTATGTGGTCAATTCATTCTACGACGAATCCATAAAGATGGTCGAGGCAGGAGGATTTGACATAATAGGCCACTTCGACAAGATAGGGCGTAACGCTGCGGCCTTCAAGCCGGGAATAGAGAGCGAGTCATGGTACATCAGGCGTGTCAACGACCTGATCGATGCCATAATCGAGCGTGGCCCGGCGGTGGAGATAAACACCAAGGCGTGGAATGACGTGCGCCGACTTTTCCCCCGTGTCGATTATCTGCCGCGACTGTTTGACGCCGGAATAACCGTGATGGTGAACAGTGACGCCCATTATCCCGACAAGGTGGATGCCGGCCGAGCCACCGGACTGAAGGTGCTAAACAGATTAGAGGAAACAAGCATAAACAGCAACATATCATGCCAGTAAGAGTTCCAGTACTATTGCCTGCCGTGGAAACACTGAAGGCTGAAAACATATTCGTGATAGACGAGCAGAGGGCTTCGTCGCAGGACATAAGACCGTTACGCATAGGCATTCTCAACCTGATGCCGCTGAAAATCATGACGGAAACCGACCTGCTGCGACTTATATCCAACACTCCGCTTCAGATAGAGCTTGACCTTATAGACACCTGCACCCACGTGTCACGTAACACTCCGCGCGAACACATAGAGGAGTTCTACAAGACATTTGAGGACATAAGAAACCAGAATTACGACGGATTCATAATAACCGGTGCACCTGTCGAGAAGGTCGACTTTGAAGAGGTTGACTATTGGGACGAGCTGTGCGAGATTTTTGACTGGGCGCGCACCCACGTGACATCGACACTCTATATATGCTGGGCCGCATTTGCCGGACTCTATCATCACTATGGGGTGCCCAAGCGGGTTCTCGACCGCAAGATATCGGGAGTGTTCCGTCACAAGCTTAACGACAACCGCAATCCGATATTCCGAGGATTTGACGACGAGTTCTATGTGCCTCACAGCCGCTTCAGCGAGGTGTTGCGCGAGGATGTTGAGCGTGTCGAGGGACTTGACATCATAGCCGAGAGCGAAGAGAGTGGCATCTACATGGTTATGGCACGCGGCGGCAGGGAGTTCTTCATAACCGGCCACTCGGAGTATTCGCCCAATACGCTTGACTTCGAGTATCACCGTGACCTCGACAAGGGGATGAATCCCGACATACCGGCCCACTACTATATCGACGACGACCCGTCGAAGGGGCCGATCGTGCGTTGGCGCTCGCATGCCAACCTGCTGTTCAGCAACTGGCTGAACTACTTCGTATATCAGGAAACGCCCTACGACATACGTGACATACATCAGTGAAGTCACGCTGATTCACTATGCAATAAAAAAGCTCACTGAAGCACAGGCTTCGGTGAGCTTTTTACTTAATCGCATGTAAGTTGTGTCAAGGTTTGTTCTGTCGGGTTTTTCGCAACAATTCGGCCTGAAGGGTCGATGAGGAAAGATTGCATACCCGATTCGAGGTGATAATCATTGATTAATTGATTTGCACGATTTCCCTCGATGTGAAATTGTGTTTCCGCACTAAGACCATCTCTACGCACTATCTCACGAAAGAGGCGCTCACTACGGTCCATATTGACCGATAAGAGATGGAATCGTTCTGCCGACTGTCCATCATTAAGCTTCTGCTCAATAGCAGTGTATTGCTTTCCGGCTATACGCGACGGCGCGTCGCTTGACGACCAGAATTGCAGAAGCACCCAGTGTCCCCTCATGTCATCGAGCGAAACAACCGAATCGTTACGCTCGACCTTGAATATCGGAGCCTGGAATCCCTTCACGCCGTCGATGGCGTTGTTGGTGGCTGCCGAGCCGAGGAGAAGCAGAACGGCGAAGAACACAATAATAGACATTGTTTTCTTCATTACGTTCATTTAAAATTACTACTACGAAATCCTGAACTGTTAAAATTTTGAGTCGAATTTCGTTGCCGATTTTCGGCATCAGTTAACCTCTGTCAACCGAATGATAAACAATTTCATCGCCACAAAGTTAGTGCTTATGAACGAGAATGACAAATTTTAAGCGTTCACAGCCATGGGTTTAGCTGTCGGTGACGCTTGGAAACCCTTTGGTTATGCGGTTTTCGAGCTATTGTTAAATAGTTATAAAACTATGTTTTGCAACATGCCGAATGGCGCAAAAATGGCAAATTCCGGCTTGAAAAACGGTTGTGATTCATGCCGTCGAAAAGCGTTATTTCGATGAAAAAATCATGTTTCATGAAGCGATAACGGGGCGTCGCAGTGTTAATCATGTTAACCGCACGTAACTGAAAAATGATAAATAAGATGAAAATATGTTTAAACAAATGTGGTGAAAGCGGTGTTTTTATTTTTGTAATTCGGGTGAGTTCCCTAAAATAATATGCTTTATGAATATTAGATTATTGTCAATTTTATTGTTTTGTTCGCTTTCGTTGTCGATGATGGCTATAAGCCCTTCGGAAAAGCAGGTAAAAGAGTTGCAGAAAAGCCACCGTATAATAACTTTCGGCGACGGACTTGAAGCAGATTCTGTGACTAAATTGAATATGATCAATCAGTTTTATTATGATCAATTTAGAAACTTCCAGGACCCTCTGGCACCATATTTCATGCTTATGAGCAAGGATGCGCAGCTTGCCATGGGTATAGGTGGCGTGGTGAGAATGAGAGGATGGTATGATTGGGGCGGAGCGTTGAACAGCAGCGCTTTTGCTCCCTATGATATATCGATACCCACCAATCCTGCGCGTGACCGCTGGCTTGGAAGCACTCCTTCGGGAACGGCATTCTTTGTTAGAGTCATAGGACACGACAAGAAATACGGCAATTATCAGTTATATATCGAGGCCAATTTCAACGGATACAGTTCGCGTGACTTCCACCTGAAGAAGGCCTACGTTCAGTATAATGACTGGACGCTCGGTTATGCCAACTCGTCGTTCAGCGACCCGTCGGCACAGCCGCCTACAGTTGATGCACAGGGCCCCAACTCAGAGATAAGCGACACCAACGTGTTGTTGCGCTGGATGCGTACGTTCAAGACCAATTGGGTTGTGGCCGCCTCGATCGAGAGTCCCGACGCTCAGGTCGATGCCGACGGTACCACAACATCGACACGAAGCAACTATCTGCCTAATTTTGCAGCATTCGGTCAGTATGAATGGGGTGCGGGTCAGCACATAAGACTTTCGGGAATCATACGCGGACTTCCTTACCGTGACCTCGTAAACGGCACAAACCACACTGTAGTGGGTTGGGGCGCACACGTAAGCTCCATCTTCAGGGTGGTGGATCCGTTGACCGTATACGCATCGTTCAATGCAGGCAAGGGCTATCAGAGCCTTACCAACGACCTGCAGATGACGCCGCTCGACTTGATTGACGACCCCGACACGAAGGGCAAGATGTATGCTCCGTTCAGCCTTGGATGGTATGGCGCACTACAGTATCATTTCCGTCCCAATCTATTCTCGACGATTATGTTCAGCGAGATGCGCTTCCTTCCGAAGCAGGAGATGGCCGACATGACCTATAAATACGGATTGTATGCAACGGCCAATGTGTTCTGGAATCCCACACCACGCGTGCAGTTTGGTGCAGAGGTGAATCTGGGCAAGCGTCAAAACAACGACGGACAGCACCGCTGGGCACGCCGCGCATGCCTGATGGCCCAGTTCTCGTTCTGATTTATTTTGCAATGTGTGGAAATTAGCGTAACTTTGTCACACTACAAGCCGAGCGGGACGGTCGGTCGCTTGTCGACTACGAGAGCGACAAGAGGAAAGTCCGGGCAACATAGAGCACCATAGTTCTTAACGGGAACCTATCGGTGACGGTAGAGTAGCGTGACAGAAAATAACCGCCGCCGCCTGTTACGGATTGCAATATATCCGCAGCATGCGGCGGTAAGGGTGAAAAGGCGAGGCAAGAGCTCACCGGGACCGGCAGCGATGTCGGTCGCCGCACGCCTTATGGGTTGCAAGGTCAAGTATACCGGCATTTAAGGGTTGCTCGCCCATTGCCGGGGGGTAGACTGCTCAAGCCGCGTGGCGACATGCGGATTAGATAAATGACCGACCATGCAGGTGGCGAGGATATCGAGTCAACTGCATGACATAACCCGGCTTATAGCCCCGCTCGGCTTTTTTATTTTCAATTTAGAAAGATTTGTTGTAGATTTGTGGGGAAACCAATCAGTATTCAATTATGAAAATCAATCGATTATTCATTGCTGCAGCTTTGGCTGTAGCATCGCAGCTCAGCACTGAGGCTGCCGAAGTAAAAACAATTGAAACGCCCCGCATGAAAGTCTATCTTCCCGATGCCGACAAAGCTACCGGACGAGCAGTGCTTGCCTGCCCGGGTGGTGCCTACATCATGCTTTCAAACAGCCATGAAGGACACAAGTGGGCTCCGTTTTTCAACGATCTCGGCATAGCATACGCCGTAGTCGACTACAATTTGCCCAAAGGCAATCACAAGATTCCCATAGGAGAGGCGCAGGCCGCCATGAAGGTGCTGCGTGACAGTGCCGAGGTGTGGCATCTCAATCCGAAGGACATAGGCATCATGGGTTCGTCGGCCGGAGGTCATCTTGCATCGACTGTGGCCACTCACTACGATGCATCGACGCGCCCCGACTTCCAGATTCTGTTCTATCCCGTAATCACGATGGATAAGTCGTACACCCACATGGGAAGTCACGACAATCTACTTGGCGAGAATGCTTCGCCCGAGCTTGAGGTGGAGTTTTCAAATGAAAAGCAGGTAACGCCCGACACTCCGCGCGCATTCATTGCATTCAGCGACGATGACAATGTGGTGTCGCCGCTTAACGGCACAAGCTACTACAACAGCCTTCACAAGGCCGGTGTGCCCGCAGTGCTTCACATTTATCCTTCGGGAGGTCACGGCTGGGGTTGCCTTGACATGTTCCGCTATCACAAAGAGATGGTAGCCGACCTCACATCATGGCTGAGCAGCTTCTGATGTAACGCATAGTTCACTCATCATGGCTCCGCATCGTGGCGAAGTAACGCCACAGCGGGGCCGCCATGAGTGCCTGCTTCATCTCGTCGTTCAGGAGAAGCGAGTAGACCTCGTCGGGCGTCATTAGCACCACCTCGATGTCCTCGGTGCGGTCGAGATGCCTTGCTCCGGAATATGTCACACCTTGTGCTATGAAGCAGTAGGTGAGATTGTCGGTTGTGCTGGGATTACCCGATATTGTCATCAACCGCGTCCATGTGCCGCCAACATAGCCCGTTTCCTCCTCAAGTTCACGCCGGGCAGCCTGTTCGGGCGTTTCTCCCTCTTCCATAACCCCGGCGCATAGCTCGATACAAGTTTCGCCCAGTCCGTGACGGTACTGGTGCTCCATGACAAACCGTCCGTCGTCGGTAATCGCTATCACATTTATCCAGTCGGGATACTCAAGCACGTAAAACTCGGGATTTATGGCTCCTGTGGGCAGGAGTACTTTGTCGCGGCGCACTGTAAGCCAGGGGCGTCGCATCAGATGCTCGCTTTCGAGCACTTTCCATTTTTTAGGGTCTTCGGTTTCCATATATAAGATGAACGACCGGGCGAGGGAGATATTTTTCAGAAGCGTCGATTTTTTTAGTGAAATGTTTTTGGGAGTTCATTAATTTGTGCTTATTTCGCACATAACTTTATCAATTGGCTTTTGCTAATGTCGAAGATGGATAAATCGAAATTTCAACTTGAATTTGAGATGAGAAGCGTGCCGGTGGCACTGCTTTGGAACTATATATCGTCAATCAACGGGTTGACGGAATGGTTTGCCGACGAAGTGTCGATTTCGGGCAAAACCTATACATTTTCGTGGGACGGACAATCGCAGACGGCTCAGCTGCTGAGCATGCGCACCGAAGTGTCGATACGTTTCCGATGGAGCGACGACAACTCACGCTGCTATTTTGAGATGAAGATTTCAGTTAATGAGCTTACTGATGAAACGATATTGACCGTCACCGACTTTGCCTCGGAGGATGAAATCGAGGATGCCAAGGAGCTGTGGACGGCTCAAGTCGATACCCTGAGAAGGGCGCTCGGCTGTTGAGCAAGTCACTACTCGCAATCTTGTCGCCCTATTGGCTGCCGCATATAAGAGCCGGCTCTAAAACTATTGTAGGCTGAGATTGTTATATTGTATATTGATATAATTAATCAACTGTTTATTTTCAAGAATCATGAAAAGGGAAAGACAAGAGAAGGTAAGCCTTTGGATTAAAGTGGGAGTGACTGTGCTTATAGCGTTGTTGCTTCTGTGGCTTACGATTTTTGAGTACTGGAACTCATAAGATCGTCAGGACTAAAAATTTAATGTTTAATTAAAATTATAAAGATTATGGGAGCGACACTTTGGATTGTATGGGCGATTATAGGAGTAATCGGCGGATACATGGCCGGAAAGCTTCTTCACACGGCTCACAGCGTTGTACTCGATGTGTGTGTAGGTGTGTGCGGTGCACTGCTTGGCGGATGGCTGCTGGTGGTGTTCTTTGGCAATAACGAGAACATGCAGGTGTTTTCGCTCGTGACTTCAGCGGTTGCGTGTGCGATACTGCTGTGGGTTCTGTCATTGATACTGCCCGGCAAGCCCGATGACGATGATGACTAAGGTGATATTTACATGATAAAAAACGACGAGTCCCGCCTGCATGAGCATTGGCGGGACTCGTTGTGTAATTGTATACCGTTAATAATCGGCAGGCGTCATTACTTAACGCGACGCTCCTTGATACGAGCTTTCTTACCGGTGAGTTTACGGAGATAGTAAAGCTTGGCGCGGCGAACCTTACCATACTTGTTTACAGTGATTGAGTCGATGAAGGGTGACTCGATGGGGAAGATACGCTCAACACCGATATTGTCGCTCATCTTGCGAACTGTGAAGCGCTTCTTTTCGCCTTCGCCTGAGATGCGGATAACCACACCGCGATATTGCTGGATACGTTCCTTGTTACCCTCCTTGATGCGGTAAGCGACTGTGATAGTGTCGCCGGGACCGAAGTCGGGGTGCTGCTTGCCTGTTGCAAATGCCTCTTCAGCAATCTTGATTAAGTCCATTTTCGTTCTGATTGAATTTAAAAATGTTAATAATTACGCAATATAGCAAGCTGCATGTCTTGCCAGAGATTACGAAAAGCGGTGCAAAGTTATGGAAAATTACTGAAATAGACAAATCAAGCGTAGATAATTTGTCATTTATTCGACGGATTATGTCGTTATTGCGTGTAGTGGTTGGTGATTTATACGGGAATCACCATCATTGGTATGTCGGAATGGAACAGCAGCCTGTGGGCGAGCGACGGATTGAACAGGCGTGCAAAGATGTTCTTCTTCTTGTTGGGTACGGCGATGAGGTCGACGGGCTGTCGCTGCTGGATGGCGTTGAAGTCCTCGACGATCGAGCTGAGCGAGAGGTCGGCCACGGTAAATGTGAATCTCGGATAGTGTAGCTCGCAGTATCCCTTCAGTGCATCGGCGGCTTGTCGGCCGCTCTTGGAGTGCTTCTTGTCGGGAACGTTGACTATCGTCACGTTGAAGTGCTCGTCGGAGAAGAAGCGGTATATGGCATCGAGCGCCAGAATGTCCTCCTGGTCGAGGTTGCTGAACAGCACTACGTGCTTGATGTCATCGGCTTTGCTCAGGTTGACCGACTCGGGCACGGTGAGTACCGGGAATCGGCAGGAGTCGAGCACTTCGGCTGTAACGCTTCCTATGAGTTCTTTCTCTTTTTTGCCTTTGCCGCGAGTGCCCATTACTATTAGCTGGGGCTTGTTTTCTTTCGCGTACTCGGTTATCGCCTCTTCGGGAACGCCTTCGGTTATTTCGGATGTTATCTTTACCGGCGGAATCTCGTTGAGCTTCATGCGGTTGCGAAGCTTGCGGATAAATTCATCCATGAGGCGCCTGGCCTCGGCATCGAGTGTGCGCCTCATCTCCGACTCGGCGATGTCGTAGCTCAGCGAGTCGCTAAGCTGAATGTTGCCCGACAGATAGGGGTCGAGATAGGTGTTGAGGAGCGTGATGTGGGTTTTGTGCCTGCTTGCGAGATGAAGGGCAATGTCGCAGGCTTTCACTGAATAATCACTAAAGTCGATGGGCACAAGAATCATGGGATTCAAGGCGCCATCGACTTCAGTAGATTTTAACGAGTCGAAAATATCGGTGTTTTCAATGATCCTCAGTGCGAGGGGGAGGTCGCTTTCGTGGATGCGCACTCTCACACCGCTTGAAACTGCCGGATGACTCAGATTGACATTCTGCAACACGGCGTTTACACCTTCGCTTTCAAGGAGATTCTTGAGCGCGACAGCATGGTCGTAGGTGTGTATCGCTACGGTAATCAATCGGTCGTCGGGCATGTCAGGATGGTTGAATTGTGATATTTTCAGTTAAATGTGTTGATAAGTCCAAGACTTAAGCATCCTTAGCGGCCTGTTGCTCTTCAAGAATGGCAATGGCCATGTCGTAGATTGTAGTGTCGTCAAGCACCACGATACCTCCGTGGGGGCCCGGCTCAATGTGAACGCCACAATTCTGACCAAACTCGTAGTTGCTGCCTCCGAAGTAGTTGCGAACTGTCTGCACGGTGCAGTTGAGCTGATCGGCGATTTTGTGCATTGAACCATCGGGCAAACTGTCCTTGATGCGGCGGAGGTCGTTGAATGAAATAGTTTTAGTCATGATACTTATAAGTTTTAGAAAGTTAATAATTCAGTTATTTGATGTCGTTAAAATTAGCCTTTTCGTATCAAAAAAGCAAATTTTGTGAGCATAAAGTTATGTGTTATAAAACATATAGTATCAATTTGTCTGTCGCACTCGCAGTTACTTGCCGATGTTGCAATGAGTTGATGCTGCGGAGCGCGTTCAGATGCGTTCTACTGCCGAAGCGCGTACCCATGCACGATTGTTGTTGTCGACCTTGACATCATACCACCGAGTGGTCACGGAGTCGATTCGGGTGGTCACGGAGTCGAGGATTTCGAGCTTGGTGCCTTCGTGGAGCAGCATTGCCTCTTCGCTGCGGTCCTTGGGTGTGCGCGGCGATGTGCTCAGCAGGGTAGAGGGCTCGATGATTATCGCTTCGTTGTGGGATGTGGAGTAGCGTGTGGCAATGGATGCCATTATGTTGGCCAGTACGCAGGCTCCGAGCAGGAGGATGCCGCCGAAGAATCCGGTCTTGCGCAAGCGCACATTGGATGAGAACACATATAGAGCGATGGCGCCGAGTAGCAGGACAAATGAGCCGATGGCAATCAGCGACCAGGTGTTGGCCGGGGTCTTGCAGGCAAATCCGTTTACGGTGTTGGAGATGAACATTCCGCGGTCGCCGGGTTCGTCGGTTATCTTTGAGTTGACAAATGCGAGATTGGTGCGTGCATCTTTGTTGGAGGGGTCGAGTCGAAGCGCACGCTCATAGTTCAATATGGCGAGTCCGAGCTTTCCCTGACGGTAGTAGGCGTTGCCAAGGTTGTAGAAGAGGTTGCTTGAGGTGCCTTCATTGGCGGCAATTTCTTCGTAGAGCTTCGCTGCTTTGATGAAGTCGTCGTTCATGTAGGCAGAGTCGGCTTCCTGAGTCAGCGAAGATGCCGAGATCATGTTGAACACGGCTGTTATCAGAATTAGAGTCGATATGATGCGTTTCATTTCGTTTCTTTTTCGTGGATGTGAATGAGTGATTTAGTTATTGACGCTTGGCGCGCTTTATACCTTCCATGGCGTTCATGGCCGAGGAAGCCTGGTTGAACAGTTCCTCAATCTGCTCGTCGCTCTTGGCTGGGGAGTAGCGTGCCATTTCACACTCGTCGATTATGTTGATGAAGGAGTCGGTGAGATTCTGCGGTGCGCCGTACTCGGTGAGTTCGCGGTCGATGTTGTCGCGCGTGAGCTGCGATGCCTGCAGGCCGAGCTTGTCGCTCAGATAACCCCATATAGCACGGAGCATCTCTTCGTAGAACTTGTCGTTGTCATGAGCCGACATGAATCCCTTGGCAATCTTGAGTCGCTTTTTGGCGACTTTGTTGGCGTTGGCAAGTCGACGGCCCTGAATGTCAGCGTTGAGCTTAACCTTCTTGCTGTAGATCCATATTATAGCTACAAGAATGAGGGCGAGCACGATATAGGCAGGCCAATACCATGCCGACGAGTAGAAGTAACGGTGTACTTTCTCGGGGTGCAGGTCGCCCATCTTAATGTGGAGTATGTCGGTGTTTTTGCTCGATATGCTCTGCTTGTTGACATCGGCGGCGGCCGATACGGCAGCTCCGCGTGCCACCTTTATATCATAGGTGGGCGTGGTGAGCGTGACATATTTGCGGCTTTCGGGATTGAAGTAGACAAACTTGTCGGCGCCTATGTGGAAATCGCCCACGCTTTGAGGCACGAATGTGTAGTCGATTTTCATCGTTCCGCTGACCGATGAACCGTTGACCTGTGCCGTTATCTCATTCTGGGGAGTGTATTGCTCAAATTCGGTGGGGAAGTCAATTACCGGTTCCTTGATGTACTTTATGTTGCCGGTACCGGTTATGGTGTATATGAGCGATGCAGCTTCGTTGGTCTTGAACGATGATGTGCTCAGACGGCTGTCGATGGAGAATGTACCCACGGCGCCGGTGAATCCCTCGGGCTGAGGCGAGGGCAGGGGATCGATGTTGATTGAGGCGGAGTTGGAACTTACTTTTATCTCTTTCTCCACAGGTCGCGAGCCACCCCAGAATCCTGAGAAACGCTCATGCTGCACTACCGTCACATCATATTTTCCCGAGTTGATGGTGAGCTTGCCCGACTTCTGGGGGAAGATGATGCACTGCTTCAACACGGCGGTCATGTAGTTCTGTCCGTTGTAGTGTTCCACCTCGTTAAGCTGAGGCTGGAGGTTTACTTCTTCGATGAGGAATCCGTCAAACGACGGCTGGGTGGTGGGCAGGAACGAGCTGATGCTGTACTTTGTATAGAGCTTTATCGTACACAGGATGGCCTCCTGCTCGTAGGCTCGTGAACGGTTCAGGATTATGCGCACAAACACATCGTTGGCCGACACCGATCGGTCGGATGTCTGGCTGCTTATGTCGTCTACTCTCACGCCCTGATTGGAGCCTTGGGCCGCTTGGTCGGGCGGGAGTACCTTGAACGTGGCGGGCTTGGTGGTGTAGGTCTTTCCGTCGACCGTTATGCGGGCTTCGCCAATTGTATAGGTGCCGGGATTGTCGGCGCGGTAGGTGAATGAATAGTCGACTGTCACCGAAGAGGTCGACTTGCCGTTGACCCACTGATAGTTCTGCATTGTGGATGTCGAGGGGCCGAAGACGAGGGTACAGCCTTTTATTTCGGGAGCTTTAAGTCCCGAGCCTTGTCCGTCCTTCAGCCTGAAGGTGACATTGAACTTGTTGCCGGCGATAACCGTGCGCGGCGGGATGACCGTGAACGATGTTTCGGCCGATGCCGACGCAGCGACGCCGAGCAATAATGTTAATATCAACAATATTCGTTTCATATTCACTCTGTTCGTTTTATTCTGTCAAGTTGCACAATCGATGAGGGAGGCGGTTACCACTGGTTGCCGGTGCGGTGACGTGATGACTCTTCCTCTTTCTTTTTCAGTTCCTGGACCTTTCGGCGGGTGGCATTCTCCTCGTTTTCCATTGTCTTGAGGATTTTAGCGGCATTGGCGTCGCTTATGCCGCCTTGCTGCTGTTGAGGCGGTTGCTGATCCTTGGGCTTCTCGTTTTTCTCCTTGTCGCCCTGCTGATCCTGGTCTTTTTTATCCTGATTCTGGTCCTGATTTTGCTGTTGGTCCTGATTCTGTTGATTCTGTTGCTGGTCCTGATTCTGATCCTGGTCCTTCTTGTCCTGATTCTGATCCTGATTTTGCTGCTCCTGTCGCTTCAGCTGGGCGAGGCGCAGGTTTTCGCGGGCCTTGTCGTTGTCGGGATTCTTGCGTAACGCTCCCTTATACATGTTTATAGCCTGGTCATACTGCTGCTGGTTGAATGCCATGTTGCCAAGATTGTAGAAGGAGTTTTCAACAATCTGCATGTCACGGCTGCTTTGGGTCAGCCCCTGCAGAAGCTGTTGCGCCTCGGCCATGGGGTTGTTGCCCGAGTTGGGGTCGGCGGTTCCCGACTGGCGTATGAGCGATGCCGCGAGATTGTACATGGCAATGTCGCTCATGGCATTTTCCTCAAGAGCCTTTCGATAGGCCACTTCGGCGTCGGCATATCGCTTTTCTTTATAAAGGGAGTTGCCCTCGCGTATGTAGTTGCGCTCCTTGCGTGTGGAGTTGTCGTCATCGGCGGCATAAACGGTAAAGGCCGATGTCGATGCGGCAAGCAGGAGCAATAGGGATAGAATTCGATTCATCGTCAGCATTGTTTTTATTTGCTAAAGAAGTTGATTTTTTTCAGCCAGCCCACTTTTCGGTCAAGCATGAATATGTCAAGAATCAAAAATGCAAGCGCAATCCATGCAAATACGGGGAATTGCTCGGCGCTTGCCGTGTAGTTGATTTTCTCAAGGCTGCTGGTGGCGAGAGTCTTGAGCTGCTCGTCGACATCGTTGACTACTGTCGACGCGGCTCCCGACACGTATATGCCGTCGCCTTCCTCGGCTATCTTGCGGGCCATCGTTTCATCAAGACGGGTTGTCACGGGGTTGCCCGAGTCGTCCTTCAGATATTGACCGTTACGGCCTATGGGGATGAGTGCGCCCTTTGTCGAGCCGAGTCCTATCACATCGACCTGAATGCCGCGCTTGGCTGCTTCCTGGGTCGCTGCGAGCGGGTCGTCCTCGAAGTTCTCGCCGTCGGTTATCACGATTATGGCACGCTGCATATCCTCATCGGGGGTAAACGAGTTCATAGCCATCTGTATGGCAGCGCCTATGGCCGTTCCCTGGGTGGGGACCATTTCGGTGGAGATGCTGTTGAGGAACATCTTGGCCGAAACGAAGTCGCTCGTTATGGGCAGCTGGGTGTAGGCGTCGCCTGCAAACACGATCAGGCCCACCTTGTCGTTGTCGAGCTTGTCGATGAGCTTTTCAAGCACGAGCTTGGCACGCTGAAGTCGCGACACACCGTGCGGATCGTCGGTCGACGAAGCGAGCATCGAGTTGGATACATCGAGGCATATCATCACCTCTATGCCTTGTACTTCGCTCACCTCCTCCTTGGCACCGGCACGTGGACGCGCCAGCACGATAACAAGTGCGGCTATTGCTATAAGCTGAAGAACCAGCTTAATCCCGGGCTTGTAGAGTGAAGCGTCGGGCATGAGCGGCGTCAGGGTTGCAATGCGGCCGTAACGCATGAGCTTGCGTCGCCGTGCAATCCTCGCAATGATGTATAGCCCTGCTACAACGGGAAGCAGGAACAGTAGATATAGAAGGTGTGGATTAGCGAAACTGAACATTGTTTTGGCTATATATTATTATAGTAAATTGTCATGGAATTGTGCGCAACACGGTGTGACGCAGCAAGATTTCCAGCAGGAACAGTCCGATGGCGAGCCATGCCCACATCATGTAGTTGTCCTCGGTGTGGGAGAAGTGGCGTACATCCATCTGGGTCTTTTCGAGTTGGTCGATTTCAGCGAAGATGTCCTTCAGCACGTTGTTGCCCGTAGCGCGGAAATATTTTCCGCCTGTGGTAGAGGCGATGGAGCGTAGGGTGTTCTCGTCGATAACGACCGGCATGTTGACATAGTCGATGCCGCCGAAGTAGTTTTGCTGCGGCATAGGTGCGGTGCCGTTGCGACCCACACCGATGGTGTAGACTTTTATGCCATATTTCTTGGCAATCTCGGCAGCCGTTACGGGTGCCACGTTACCGGTGTTGTTGGTTCCGTCGGTGATGAGTATGATGCTCTTCGACTTTGCCTTTCCGTCCTTGATGCGGTTTATCGATGTGGCGAGTCCGTCGCCTATTGCGGTTCCGTCCTCAAGCATTCCCATCTTTATGTCGTGGATGTAGTTGGCAAGCACCGATCGGTCGGTGGTCATGGGCACGGCAGTGAAGCTTTCGCCGGCAAAAATGACCACGCCTATGTTGTCGCTTTCGCGTCCGGCGACAAACTTGGCCGCCACATCCTTGGCCGCCTCGAAGCGGTCGGGCTTGAAGTCGCGGGCGAGCATCGAGGTCGATATGTCGAGGGCTATGATGATGTCGGTACCCTCGGTCGACGATGTGCGCCAGCTGTCGCGAGTCTGGGGTCGTGCAAGCACTATGATGACGCATGATATCGCCGCGAGCCGCAACAGAAACAGTCCGTGCAGCATGTACTCCTTTATTGAACGCGGCAACTTGTTGTAGGGTGTTGTCGTGGATATTTCGAGTGCGGGATAGGCGTTACGATATTTCCACACGTACCATGCAATCAACGGTACGAGCAGAAGAAACAACCAGAGATATTCAGGATGAGCGAGTTGCATTATTTCTTGTCTTTAGGTTGTGAAGTTTCGTCGGTCGGCTTGTCGTCGTCGGTTTCTGATGACTCTTCGGCCGAGGGTTCTACCGGTTTAGTATCCTCGACAAACTGCACGGCCATGTTGAGGGTCTTGACATTGTCGTCGGGGAGCGGACGCACCTTGGCAAACTTTACAAAGTCGGCCATTTCAAGAATCTGCTTCATGAGCTGTGTAGTAGGCTTGGTGTCGTCGCGGTGACGCAGGGAGTTGAGAATCTGTGTGGATGTCATCTCCATTGCGTTTATGCCGAAACGCTTGTCAAGGTACACACGAAGAATCTCGGTGAGGCGGGTGTAGTACTCTTTTTCCTGTCCGCGCTCGCAGAGTTTCTCCTCCTTAAGCTTGTTGAGCTGCTGCATAGCCATTTCGTAGGGCGGCACGGGTTTCTTCTTGGGAAGCACGGCTGCTATCACTTTCTTCTTGAAGAAGAGGAAGTAGGCTGCTACGGCTATGCCTATTGCAAGGATTATGGCATATATCCACCAATAGTCGGTTATGAAGTCGGGCAGATAGTCCCAGATGCGGGTGTGTGGCGCTATCGTTCCGGCGTAGTCATGGACTGTGGTCATGGTGTCGACCGGGACGGGGAGCACCTTGAGAGCCAGGCCGTTGGACGCGAATGTGTCGCCGTCGGCCACGTAGACAAACGGAGGCAGAGTATAGAGCCCCGAGTCAAATGACTGGATTATGATTTCACGCACAATCTCTTCGCGGTTGGAGCCTATGTCGGTAGTGTCGCTGCGGAGGAGGCCAATTATTTCGACTTCGCGGGTGAGCGTGTCGCCGTTGTTGGTTATGAAGTAACCCTGAGTGCCTTTGTCCTGCACAAGATTCACTTTCAAGAGCGTTTGCTTGCCAATTATCAGGTAGGTTGAGTCAAGCGACGCCTTTACGCTGACAGGAGCCGCCGCGTGGGCTGTGGCGCACGACAGTAGCAGTGCTGTCAGTAATAAGTGAATGCGATTGATAACTTTCATATTCTGCGATATTGAATTGTAGGTTGGTTGTGGAGTGTTGCCGTGAAGGCGGCGGTTGATGTCATCTCACGCCGCGTTTTTGGAACAGACCCATGAGCGATTTAACAAAATCCTCGTCGGTGGCAATAGAGGTGTAGTCGACGCGGCATCGATTGAAGCGGTCAATCATCTGCTGCTGACGCTCATACCACCACCGGTTGAATGCCTGTCGCACTTTACCCGATGAGGTGTTGACCCATCGGTCGCGTCCGGTTTCGAGGTCGATGACTCGCATGAATCCCACATCGGGCAACTGAGCGTCACGCTTGTCATAGACCTGTATGGCCGTGACATCGTGCTTGTTGTTGGCGATAGATAGCGCCTTGTAGTAGTCGTGTGAGTCGATGAAGTCAGAGATTATGAACGTTGTGCAGCGTTTCTTCAGCGCATCGGTCATGTAGCGAAGCACCTCGGCCAGGTCGGTGCCGCGTTGCTCGGGAGTGAAGTCAAGCAGTTCGCGGATTATGAACAGGATGTGGCGTCGACCCTTTTTCGGGGGAATGAATTTCTCGATTTTGTCGGAGAAGAATATCACGCCTATCTTGTCATTGTTCTGTATAGCCGAGAAGGCCAGCGTAGCGGCTATTTCGGCTATCATTTCTCGCTTGTCCTCGCCCATGGCACCGAAGTTGCGGCTACCCGACACATCGATAAGAAGCATCACGGTGAGCTCGCGCTCTTCCTCGAAGACCTTGACATAGGGATGGTTGTGACGGGCGGTCACGTTCCAGTCGATGTCGCGGATGTCGTCGCCGTACTGATATTCGCGCACCTCGCTGAACATCATGCCGCGACCCTTGAACGCCGAGTGGTACTCACCGGCGAATATGTTCTGCGACAGACCCTTGGTCTTGATCTCGATTTTTCTTACTTTCTTAAGAAGCTCGTTGGCATCCATAAGCGTGACTTTCTACTTAGGGTACTTCTACCTTGTCAAGGATTTCTGAAATTATTTCATCGGCGGTGATGGTGTTGGCTTCGGCCTCGTAGGTAAGTCCGATACGGTGACGGAGCACATCATGGGCCACTGCTCTTACATCCTCGGGCACAACGTAACCGCGTCCGCGGAGGAATGCGTAGCTGCGTGCGGCGCGTGCAAGGCTGATTGACGCACGGGGCGATGCACCGAAGGCGATGATTGTCGTGAGGTCGTTGAGGTTGTAGTCGGCCGGGAAACGGGTTGCGAATACGATGTCGACGATGTAACGCTCGATTTTCTCATCGATGTATATCTTCTCTACGACGCGCTGGGCCTCGAGAATCTCTTCGGGCTTAAGAAGCGGGCGTATCTCCTTCTTTTCGTTGGTGATGTTCTGGCGTATGATGACTTTCTCCTCTTCCTTGGAGGGATAGCCTATGACAACCTTCAAGAGGAAACGGTCGACCTGTGCCTCGGGCAGGGGATAGGTACCTTCCTGCTCGATGGGGTTCTGGGTGGCCATTACGAGGAAGGGCTCGTCGAGGGGGAATGTGCTGTCGCCTATTGTCACCTGACGCTCCTGCATGGCTTCAAGCAGTGCGCTCTGTACCTTGGCCGGCGCACGGTTGATTTCGTCGGCGAGTACGAAGTTGGCGAATATTGGACCACGCTTCACCTGAAACTGTTCACTCTTGACGCTGTAGACCATAGTACCTATAACATCGGCAGGCAGAAGGTCGGGGGTGAACTGGATGCGGCTGTATTTGGCATCGATGATTTGTGCCAAAGTCTTTATTGCTAATGTTTTTGCCAGACCGGGCACGCCTTCGAGAAGTACGTGGCCATTGGAAAGCAAAGCTATGAGCAGTGAGTCGATGAGATGCTTTTGACCGACAATTGTCTGGTCCATTCCTCGCTGAATGAGGGTGATGAAATCGCTCTTTGCGGCAACGAGGTCGTTGAGCTCTCTAATGTTTACCGTGTCACTCATAATTCCTTTTTTGAGTAATAACTGTTTTTTATTTAATATTTATGTTAATTCGCTTTTTGTTTACGCTTGGGCATAATTCCCCCCGTGAGTGCAAATTTATATATTCCAACAACTTTATAGTTAAGACCGATTGTTAAAATTAGCTATATATCCTTTATCTTGTTAAAAGATTAAGATTATTTGTCAAAACGGGAGTAAATTTCACCGATTTTGGATGAAGCTTTCTTAACGCTCTCGGGATCGTTAACATCTATGCCGTATTTTTCGGCGGGCGGAATGACGACCACTGTGCCCGGGCGTATTTTGTCGGGGTGACGGAGTTTCGGGGCATTTTCTTCATAGATGTAGACCCAGAAACGATGGTCGCCGTAGTATTTTCGCGCCATGGTGGTGAGGAATCGTGTCACCGTTATGGTGTCGGTTATTACTTCGGGCACAACGACGGCCGGCTCGACTACAGCTGCTGAATCGACAGTCACTGCCGACAGGCTGTCGACATTGACGATAACGGAGTCGAGGGCCTTGTAGGGATCGATTATTGTGTCGGATGCTTGCGGCTCGTATTGCATCGATGCGGCCCAAGGATAGTATTGCCAGCGATAACCTGCGTAGTATCCTGCCACAAGACCTATGGCCAAGCCGATGATTAGCGCAAACCATGGATTGAACCGCTGTTGTTGGGCGTACTCTTCTTGATAGTCAGGCGTTTCGTCGGCTTCAGGAGCATCGGCGGGTTGATCGTCGGCGGTTGAATCGTCTTGTTGCTGAGCGTCATCTACAGTCGATGGCTCTTCTTGTTCTTGAGGCTCTTCGGCAGATTCTTCAGCGGAAGCTTCGGGCGACTCTTTGTCGTCGCTTGTTTCGGCGGTAACCTGAGTGTCGTCGGGTTCGGGGATGGGTAGAGCCTCGTTGTCGTCGGCTTTAATCTCCGAAACAGCTGCCGGTTCATCCTCTTTTTTGTCAGTGTCGGCTGACGGCGGTGTCGACAGCACCTCCTCGGTCACGCCGTCGTTCAGCTCTACCGGCTCGAAAAAGGCGAAGGGCTGGTTTACCGCTTCAGCAAGCTCGGGAGCGGGTTGCCAGAGTATCGGATTCTCGGGCGACATTCCTAACGTGAAGGCTCCGAGTCCCTTTATGCTGACGCTTCGTCCTTGCGAAAGCTCGGATGATATGTAGTCAAACAGCTGACGGATGAATGTTTCGGCTGTGGATTGGCTGCTTCCGGTGGCTTGTGCCAGTGCAGCGGCGAGTTGCGGGAATGTGATTGTGAGATTCATCGGTCGGAAATTTTACGGCGTAACAAGGCGCTTGACTTGAACTGTACGGTTATTTCAGGAGGCAGCAAGAGCCGCTTTCCGGTCGATAGGTCGTTTTGGATTCGTTCGTCCTCCTTGATTGGCTCGAAAGTGCCGAATCCGGGTATGGCTATGGAGTCCATTGCGCTAAGCTTTTCGCGCATTATGGCGGTTATTCCGTCGAGAAGAGCCGCGATGTCCTTTGCATCACGTCCCATGCTCTTGGAAAGTTCGTTAACAACAGCGTTATTGTCCATTCTCTAAAATTTTCTACAAATTTAAGAAATTTCCCCACATTGCAATAATCATTCATCCCTATTCCTTATTTATATAGATGAAACGAGATACGCCGCGGGATGGTTCTCGCGGCGTATCGTGATGTCAGCGTTACATTATAATCGGTCGTTACCAGATGATGACTCGTTGGTCGACCGGCATGTACATTTTGTCGCCTTCTTTGATGTTGAATGCCTTGAAGAACGGCTCGATGTTACGCAGGCTGCCGTTGACGCGCCAGCGGCCGAGCGAGTGGGGATCGGTCTTGGTGCGCAGCAGTATCTCCTCATCGCGGATGTTGCCGGCCCATACGTTGGCGTAGGAGAGGTAGAATCGTTGGTCGGGCGTGAAGCCGTCGATTACTTCGCCCTCGCTGTTGCCGAGTGAGTTGTGATAGGCGGTGTAGGCCACTCGCAATCCTCCCTGGTCGGCTATGTTCTCGCCGAGCGTGAATCGGCCGTTGGCGTGAGTGTCGCCGAGGACGATGATGCGGTTGAACTGCTCGGCAAGTCCGTCGGTGAGCTCGTTAAAGCGTTTGCGGTCGTTTTCGGTCCACCAGTTCGACAGGTTTCCGTCCTTGTCAAACTGACTGCCCTGGTCGTCAAATCCATGCGTCATCTCATGTCCTATTACTACGCCTATCGCGCCGTAGTTTTCGGCCGGGTCGGCGTCGGGGTTGAAGTAGGGAGCCTGAAGTATTCCGGCGGGGAAGCATATCTCATTTGTCGTCGGGTTATAATAGGCGTTGACCGTCTGAGGTGTCATGAACCATCGGTCGCGGTCGACGGGTTTGCCCCAGTCCGAGAGGTTGTAGGCCTGTTCATGCTTTATTGCTCCTTTTATGTTGTCCCAGTAGGATTTGCGTCGGTCGATGTCAAGTTTGCTGTAGTCACGCCACTTGTCGGGGTAGCCTATCTTCACGGTGAATGCGTCGAGCTTCTCCCTTGCGCGGGCCTTGGTGGTGTCGCTCATCCAAGTGAGTGCGTCGATGTGCTGTCGCAGTGCTGTCTTAAGGTTGGCAACAAGGTCGAGCATCTTGTCCTTTGATGTCGGCGGGAAATATTTTTCGACATAGAGTTGACCTACGGCCTCTCCGAGAAGAGAGTTGGGAACGCTTACTGCACGTTTCCATCGGGGTAGCGGCTCCTGAACACCCGACACGGCCTTGGATAGCAGGAAGTCGGCTGTCACGAAGTCATCGCTCAGATAGGGGGCGGCCGAAGCTATGTAACCTGCCGTGAAGTAGTCATGCAGTTCCTGCTCGGTGGCGTTGGCCAGGATGCTGTCGACAGCGGCAAGCGATTTGGGTTGTCCTATGATTACCGAATTGATGTCGTTGATGCCCTGCTTGGCGAAGTAACGCTTCAGGTCGACATTGGGATAACGCTCGGCGAGCTCCTGCATGGTCATGGGGTTGTAGGATGCCGCAGGGTTTCGCAGCTCTTCGCGTGACATGGCCGCTTCGGCGAGTGCGGTTTCGATTTTCATCACGTTGTCGGCTACTCGTTGTTGTGCGGCTTCGTCATAGCCTACAAGACGGGTGAGCGTCATCACATATTTACGATAGGCGTCACGTAGGTCACGTGCGTTTTCGCTATCTTCAAGATAGTAGTCACGGTCGCCGAGTCCGAGTCCGCCTTGCGACCAATACATGGCATTGGCGTTGGAGTCCATCATGTCGGCTTCCACTCCGGTGGCGAAGAACGCCGATATTCCGGGCATTACGGCTATCAGGTCGATAAGGTCGGCTTTGGGTGTCTGATTTATGGCTACAACATCGCCCATTATGGGTTGCGCTCCGTCGAGGTTCAGCTTAATGCTGTCGAGCCCCAGCGCATAGAGGTCGCCTATCTTTTGTGTCATTGAGCCTTGGGGGGCATTCTTTGTGTCGAGGCCGGTTATGAGGTCACGCACCTGTGTGCGGTTGTTCTCACGGAGTTGGTCGAATGTGCCGTAACGTGAAAATTCGGGCTTGAGCGGATTGGCTTTCATCCATCCGCCGCAGGCATACTCGTAAAAGTCCTCTTGTGGCGTCACCGACGGGTCGAGATTGTTACGGTCGACGCCTTTGGGTTGTTCTGCATTCATGATTATCGTTGATGTAAAAGCGATAGAAAGAACTGCATACTTGATTTTACTCATGATTTAGTGCTTGAATTATATAATTTGGTATAAAGTTCTTGTCTATGTATGTAGTGCAAAAGTACAAAACTTTATCGAGCCGACAAAGCTTGTGAGGTCAAGTAACAAATTAAGGGGTAAATAATAGGGCGGCATATTAAAAAGTTTTTTAACTTTAGGGCGTAAATATAGAAATCAATATGAATACCTTGATTAAAGCTATTGCAGCCTTAGCGGCTGTCATTTCGTTAAATGTTTCAGCATTTGCGGCCGATGACGATTTTTCGGGAAAGACAATGTGTGTGTTCGGCGACAGTTATGTGGCCAATCATCTGCGCCCCTACACCGAGGCCTGGCATTCAAAGGTGGCCGAGCGAATGGGCATGAAATACATCAATTTCGGACGAAACGGCAGCTCGATAGCTTTTGACCGCAGCAAGGAGGGCTTTGGCCGGGAGATGACCGAGCGTTACAAGGAATTGCCCGACAGCATCGACATACTGCTTGTGATCGCCGGACATAACGATGCCGACTGGGTGGCCAAGTACGGCGGCTGGGACAAGTTTACCAAGAGCCTCGACACGTTGTGTCGTAGCCTTAAGGAGCGTTACCCCGATACCGCCATCGGTTTTGTGACACCGTGGAATGTCGATCGTCCCTATTTCAAGGAGGTAATCGAGGAGATAATCTCGACTTGCGGTCGTTACGGTATTCCTGTGCTCGACGCAGCTCACACAAGTGGCATTGATGTCAACAATCCCGAGTTCCGTGCCAAATACTTTCAAGGCGGCGGTGTCAACGACACGGCCCATCTGAATGCGGCCGGACATGATCTGCTTCTCGACTATGGCGAGAAGTTTATACGCTCGCTCTAAATCGTATTTGTCTTTGTAACATAATCGGGTGGACAGGGGTCTAAAAGGTAATCATTCAAAAATGGATTACCAAAATGAGATTCTTGTTCACTTCATTAATTACATTATTAGGAGGCACTGTGGCGATTGCTCACAATGAAGTGCCCGATTCGATTGCAACCCATGAGCTTGACGAGATAGTTGTTCAGGCTCCAAGGATTATACGAAAGGCCGACATGGATGTGTTTTATCCATCGCAAACGGCTGTGGAATATTCTAAAAACGGCATGCAGATGCTCCGTAATCTAATGATTCCAACACTTAACGTGGATGACTTTTCCGGCACAGTCAAGTCATCGGGGCAAAGTGTGCAGTTGCGTATTAACGGTCGAGTAGCCACGACTGAACAAGTCCAATCACTATTGCCTGAAACAATCAAGAGAGTTGAGTGGATTGATAACCCGGGATTGCGTTACAATGGAGCTAACGCGGTGGTGAATTTCATTGTCGCAAATCCCGATGCCGGAGGTGCGTTTATGTTGTCGGGAGATCAGGCGCTGAACTGTGCATGGGCTCCATGGTATGCATCGCTTAAATTCAACGACGGCAAGTCGCAATGGGGGCTAAGCATGAATTATAAGCTGACAAATAAAATAGGTTGTACCCGTGAATACTATGAAACATTCATCTATCCCGACGGACAATCGCTTACCCGTAGGGAAACACCAGCCGGAGGATATATGGATGAGAACAGAGGGAACATTCAGCTGGACTATAGTTACATCAATCCTGACACTACCGTGGTGTGGGTGGCATTCAGTGGATTTGAACGGGCGCTTAAAAAAATCAAATATTTTTGTAACAAAAAATCAGTTTTAGGGTCTATTGATTGTAAGCCCCGATAAACGGGGCGATTGATAAAAAATAGAGATTATGAAACAAAGATTGTCAATTATTATCATCGCGTTGCTGCTGGCGGTTCAGGCCGGTTATAGTCGTGGATTTGACAGCGTTTTTAATGAGTTCAAAAAGAAAGAGGATGTCACGTATATCAGCATGCCTCCTTTTGTAACATGGCTTGGTAAAAACTTGGGAGGTGTAAACGATGTTCCCATGGCCGACAAAGTCAAAAGCATTAAAATGCTCGTTTCCGAAAGTCGGTGTGAACCACTTATAAACAGGATTAACGACACCGACAGTGGATGCGAAGAGCTTTTGCGCATGAATGATGACGGTGATGTCGTAAAAATTTGGATGGACTCCAAGGGCGACAAGATAAAAAAGCTTTATCTGCTTAATTACTCCGATTCGGAATGTACGTTCATGGAGTTGAAAGGCGATTTCAAAAAGAGCGATATTCTCAAATTTGTAAATGAATCCAATAATAAGTGATTGCAATGAACGCCGACACGTTTAAGCGACTTATGATGCCGAGCCACCGACGCATGTATGTGCTGGCATTCAGGCTGACGGGTAATGCCGTCGATGCCGAGGATGTGGTGCAGAATGTGTTCATGAAGCTCTGGGAGAAGCGTGACAAGCTGTCGGCTCTTGAAAGTCCTGAAGCTTATGCTATGACACTTGTGCGTAATGAGAGCATAGACCTCGTCAACAATCGCCGACATGATGAAGTGATTGACGATGTGAAAGCCGGTGAACCCGACTACGACATGGCTTCACGACTTGAGAACCACGATCGTGCGACTAAGGTGCTGTCGATTATCGACACACTGCCTGAAATGCAAAGGCGGGTCGTGACATTAAGGGATGTTGAAGGATGCGAAATGGAAGAGATAGAGGCGGCCACGGGGCAATCGCCCGGCAACGTGAGGGTGTTGCTTAGCCGTGGACGCATGGCGATACGAAAACATTTTTCAAACTTTTAAACTTCTTAAACGATGACTGTAAACGATATAAAATCAATGCTCGACCGCTACTACGGCGGTTACACAACCGAGGCCGAGGAGAAGGCGTTGCTTGACTATTTCAGTCAAAATGAGGTTGATGAGGAGCTGTTGTCCGACAAAGAGATGTTCATGCAGCTTGCCGATGTAAAGGTGCCCGATGGACTGGAGCGGCGGTTGTGTGACATGATCGACGAGCAGGCTGCCAAGTCAAGGGGCGATGTCATAGGCCGTCGTTTGCGCAAGTCGCTTACCTGGGTATCGGCTGCGGCAGCATGTGCCTTGATTGTATTCGGTGCCACGACCTATCATAACACGGTTCCGGCAGACACTCAATCGGAGATGACGCCTGAAGAGGCTTATGCCCACACTAAAATGGCTTTGACCTTGTTGTCAACAAATTTGCAAAAGGGTATGGCCGGAATTGAAACCGCTGAAAAGACAACTTGTGACGCTACAGAATTATTATACGAAGAACTTAATAAAATATAGAATTATGAAACGACAAATTATTTTCATGCTCCTTACGGTGTTTTGCGCCATGGGAACGTTTGCTCAAAGCAAGTTTTTTGAGAAATGTGAGAAGATAAAGGGTGTAACTACCGTTTATGTGTCAAAGGCCATGCTTCAGATGGCAGGCGACGCGAATGTGACCGACGATATGAACCTGTCGGCTGTTATAAAGAAGCTTAATAGCCTTGAGCTTATTAACGCCGAGTCGCCCGCTTCGGTAGTCGAGCTTAATAAGCTGATAAAAGAGCTTAACATAAACCAGAAGAACGGTTACGAAATTATGATGAGTGTCAATGACGACGAGCAGAATGTGAAGATCTACATGAAAAAGATGGCAAACAATACAAACGAGTATGTCATTTTGGTTGAAGAGAGTGATGAGGTTCTGGTCGTTCTAATGAACGGTACATTGACTCTTGACGAGGCGGCAAAGGCTGTTAAAGTCGGCGACAAAAAGGGAAAATAACGACTTTTTAGTCGATGACAACCATCGCGGCTCCTCACTTGTTATATGCTTATGATATGGACTATTATAAGCATATTTATAGCCGCCGTTGCCTGCATGGCCGGCAGCCGAATGTGGGGAGCCGCGTTGAAGATAAAGGCGCAGCACGGGAGTGATGCGTGGGTGAGATATAACCGACTCCTTTATGCCATACGCTATGCCGGCTATGGCTTGTTTGCTTTGGGTGTGATAGCTTATATTACTTATGGGGGATAACTAAATCGTAACGGTTATGAGTGTGTACAAAATATTGGGGCTTGTGTTGTTGTTTTCAGGATTGGGGCTGCGCCTCTATGTGAGGCTGAAGAAGCTCTACCGTCTTCAGCGCATAAAAATCCATCCGCTTGTCCCTCAAGCTGAAGTGGCCAACTATCGGTTCTACCTGTGGATAGGTTTCATCATGTTGGTAACAGGTCTGTCGCTATTCATCTACAGCATGCGCTGACAATTACTTAGGGGCGGTTGAGGATGTTGTTGAGGGCGGTGCCTCCGTCGAGTGAAGGGGAGAAGCGCAGCAGCACGTTGAACATGTCACGGCCGAATAGGTCGATGCCGTCGCAAAGTGTGTTGAGAACGCACACATCGCCGGCAAGTCCGCAAATGTCTATCTGATCGATGCCCTCGTTATTGATTATGCGCACTATGCGCTCCTTGGCCTCCTGATTCTGAAATATCGAATACTCCTCGATGTCGGCCGACTGACCTTTGTAGAAAAATCTTACATCTCCGGCAGTGAGGTATAACGGATTTACAAGTGACGGCCATATAGCCGCACCCACAGTGTCGTGAATGCAATGTGACGGCCAACGCCCTCCGAAATCCTTGAATGAGAAATGGTTGAACGGATGCCGGTCGGCGGTTACTATCTTAAGCGAGTAGTCACCGTTGGTTTGCGTTATGTATTGGGCAAGGTCGTTCATTGCTGCTTCGGCACCCGGCACAGGGAGTGTGCCGGTAATGAAATCGACTTGTGGGTCGACGATCATCAACAGTCTGCGTGACGGCAGCGATTCTGACATATTAGTTGGGCGTGTCATAGTGAGTGATTGTTTTTAACAAGATAATGGCTGAAGGCGCGGCAATGTTCACTCGGCATGCTCACGCCTGAACGACTTCGTGACGGTTGAGATGAAAATGTCGGATAACATTCTGCGCAGCGGGTCGATAAGCATAGCCGCAATGTAGACAACAATCATCAAGCCTGTCATCATCAATGAAAATTCCCACAACGAGTGCTCCTGCCACCATTGGTAAACGGTGGGTTTTATCAGTTGTGTCCATATAATCGGTGACTTGTGAAGAAGATAGACCGCAAATGCCGAGCGTGCGATGTAGTTTATGGCCCCTGATTGCATGTGGAGATTCATGAATGTGATGAACAGGGCTACCGATGCGCAAAGTACAAAGGGCGCGTTGTAGGCAAATGCTTTCAGCGAAGGCATATAGAGCGATGTCACGAATATTCCGGCAGTGGCGGCGACATAGCCTGTCGATGCCATAATGAGGTTGCGCCCGCAGCCTGTGGCGAGGGTGGGGAACATGCTAAGCGTGCGGCCCGTCATGTACATCATTATAAGCTGGATTATGGTGTAGCCGGTGGGGTTGAATTTGCCTCCCCACCACCAGCCGGCCCAGATGTTAAACAGGATGAACAGCAACGTGACGCCTACAGCACTCTTGCGTGACATGGCCGAGAATCCGGCATTCAGGAACGGGCTTAAGAGCATAAGTGCGAAATAGGCGGGTACATACCAAAGGTCGGTGTGGGTCAGCACAAGCCAGCTTTCAAGCCACCGGTCGTAATCCATCAGATTGGGAGCCGCAATGGCCGTAACTGTCGCGATGCCTACAGCGTAGAATATACATTGAAACAAGTAGGCTGCAACCGACTTGACCCTAAGCTTTATGCCGAAATATCCCGAAAGGAGCGTGAAGCAGTTCACGCCTATTATCGTTATGGATTCGGTGGCAAGCTGCCATGCCTGACGCCCGGTCATCCTGTCGACATCGCCCGACAGCTGAGGCAATCCCAACGACGCACCGTCGAAGTGTACGGCAAGCACCATCAGCATGCTGATGATGCGCAGCAGTTCCATGTTGGATAATCTTTGTGAGGCGTGATTGGCAGGTTGCATTTTGGTCAGAGGCGTTATAAATCGGAGTGATTGATTGAGTTATCGGCGTGGAGCCACGGGAGGCGGTCCGCCTACGGGAGGTGGAATTGTGGGGTTGCCCACGTTTTGGAATGACTTTCCTCGCGATGACTTGATGATGTTGTAGAGGATGCCTCCCACATCCACTCCTATTTCAGCCTTTTCCGAGAGTCGATAGTAGGGAATAACCATGGGCTGTGTGTGCCAGCGGCCGGTGTCGGATGCGCGATAGCTTTGTACTCCTGCCTTTACTCCCCAACGTTCGCTGAAACGATAGTCGACATAACCTCCGAATGACGGCAGCGACAGATAGCCGGCCATGGCGGGATTGACATTGCCCGCCGGAGTGTAGTAGCTGCCAAACATTGTCACGCTCAGTCGGTCGTTGATGCGATAGGATAGCGACCCTCCTATCCCGTAGGATGTGGTCAGGCCGTTGAAATAGCCGTATTTCACGGCATCGGCATGGGTTGTGAACGTAAATCGTCCCAATTGCTGAATGAACGTTATGCTTCCGCTCTCGATGCCCATCATTCCCGGCATCTCGTCGACAGCTATCGCTCCGAACACACCACCGTTATGCCACATTGCGATGCGCCCGTCGGTAGGGATGCTTATGTGCAGGGGTTGTATGCGATGATACTTGAAGTTCTCGACATCGTTCATGCGTGACATCACCGGCGACATTGTTACCGGAGTTTCAATGTATTCGGGCTTGTCGGTCATGCCGGGAAGTTCCCGGGAGTCAATGTCGGGAAGCAGGGAGTCGGTCACTTCGGTTTGCGCCGTGGCGGTGAGCGACGACAGCACACAAAGAACCGATAAGATGACATTGCGGAGCTTCATTCAGGTCATGCTATAATCATTACTGCAAAAATAGTCGAAAAAAGCATACGGGCAATAGACGGAGGCTTATTTAGTCTTAATTTCATTTTTCGGTAACGCAAATCGACGCAATTTAAGATATTTGTCATAAAAACATTATTTTTAATGGCAAAAGGTTAAGTGTGTAGCGAAAATTTCTTACCTTTGCATGGTTTTCACGATAGAAAGCCTGTGAATTGTGACACTTATTTTTCCTACATATTATTTTCTATCGTATGCGCGAAACAAAAAAAGCAGTCCTTGTTCTTGAGGACGGGACCACTTTCGAGGGAAAATCCTTCGGTTATGAGGCCTCAACTTCGGGCGAGGTCGTGTTCAACACCGCGATGACGGGTTATCCCGAAAGTCTTACCGACCCTTCCTATGAGGGGCAGATATTAGTTACCACCTATCCCATACTTGGAAATTACGGCGTTCCTCCCCGGCGTGAAAAGAATGATGTGAGCGAATACTATGAGAGCGACCACATCCATTGCAAGGCAATCGTGGCTCAGGATTATTCGTGGGAGCACAGCCACTGGCAGGCCGACCGCAGTCTTGCCGACTGGCTCAAGGAGGAGCACATCCCCGGAATCTACGGAATAGACACCCGAGAGCTGACGAAGCATCTGCGTGAACACGGTTCGATGTTGGGAAAAATAATAGTCGAGGGGAGTGAGGATGTTCCGTTCTACGACCCTAACGCCGAGAATCTTGTAGCCAAAGTGAGCTGCGATAAGGTGGAGGTGCACGGCGAAGGCGAGAAGACAGTAGTGCTCGTCGATTGCGGAGTGAAGCACAACATCATACGCTGCCTTACGCGCCGAGGCGTAAAAGTGATCCGCGTTCCCTGGAATTATGATTTTACATCAATACCCTATAACGGACTGTTCATATCCAACGGCCCGGGCAATCCCGACATGGCCGCTGAAACAGTCGACAATCTGCGCAAGGCCATGGCGATAGGGAAGCCTATATGCGGTATATGCATGGGCAACCAGCTGCTTGCCAAGGCTGCCGGAGCGAAGACCTACAAGCTTGCCTACGGACACCGCAGCCACAACCAGCCAGTGCGTCAAGCGGGAACCGACCGCTGCTTCATCACGTCGCAGAATCACGGGTTTGCGGTCGACAACTCCACGCTGCCCGATGACTGGGAGCCGCTCTTCATCAACATGAACGACGGAACCAATGAAGGCATACGCCACAAGAGCAAGCCTTTCTTCTCGGCTCAGTTCCATCCCGAAGCTTCGTCGGGCCCCAAGGACACGGAATTTCTCTTTGATGAATTTGTAAATATGCTTTAACGACACGCACTTAATATATAAATGACGATGAATCCACATTCGATAAAAAAAGTGCTGCTTCTTGGCAGTGGCGCATTGAAGATTGGCGAAGCGGGCGAGTTTGACTACTCAGGTTCGCAGGCTCTGAAGGCAATGAAGGAGGAGGGTATAACAACCGTGCTGATAAATCCTAACATTGCTACCGTACAGACATCCGACGGCTTTGCCGACAAGATATACTTCCTTCCCGTGACGCCCTACTTTGTGGAGAAGGTTATCGAGAAGGAGCGCCCCGACGGCATTCTGCTGGCGTTTGGCGGACAGACCGCGCTCAACTGCGGTGTCGCGCTGCATGAGAGCGGAGTGCTCGACCGCTACAACGTGAAGGTGCTCGGAACTCCGGTGCGTGCCATCATGGAAACCGAGGACCGTGAGCTGTTTGTGAAGAAGCTCGACGAGATAAATGTAAAGACCATCAAGAGCGAGGCTGTCAACACCACAGCCGATGCCATAAAGGCCGCCAACGATTTGGGCTATCCCGTAATCGTGCGTGCCGCTTATGCGCTCGGCGGACTCGGCAGCGGATTCTGCGACAACGAGGAGCAGCTTATAGCCCTTGTCGAGAAGGCGTTGTCGTTCTCGCCGCAGGTGCTCGTGGAGAAGTCGCTGAAGGGTTGGAAAGAGGTTGAATATGAAGTGGTGCGTGACCGTTTTGACAACTGCATAACGGTGTGCAACATGGAGAACTTCGACCCGCTCGGCATACACACCGGCGAGTCAATCGTCGTGGCTCCGTCGCAGACCCTTTCCAATGAGGACTACCACTATCTGCGCAAGCTTGCTATAAAAATCATACGACACATAGGCATTGTGGGCGAATGTAACGTGCAGTATGCCTTTGACCCCGCTTCGATGGAGTACAGGGTCATCGAGGTCAATGCCCGCCTGTCGCGTTCATCGGCTCTTGCATCGAAAGCTACGGGCTATCCGCTTGCTTTCGTGGCTGCAAAGCTCGGACTCGGTTACGGACTTTTCGACTTGAAGAATTCGGTGACCAAGGTGACATCGGCATTCTTTGAGCCGGCCCTTGACTATGTGGTGGTGAAGATTCCACGTTGGGACCTTGGTAAATTCCATGGCGTTAAGCGTGAGATTGGTTCCTCGATGAAGTCGGTGGGCGAGGTCATGGCCATAGGCCGCACATTTGAGGAGGCGATTCAGAAGGGCCTCCGCATGATAGGACAGGGCATGCACGGATTTGTCGAAAACAAGGAAATCAAGATTCCCGACATCGACCATGCCCTTAAGGAACCTACCGACAAGCGCATATTCGTCATATCGAAAGCCATGCGCCAAGGCTACAGCCTGGAGCGCATACATGAGCTGACCAAGATTGACCGCTGGTTCCTCTATAAGCTGCACAACATCGTGATGACTGCCGATGAACTTGAAACATTTGACTCGGTCGACAAGCTGCCCGAGGCGCTGTTGCGTCAGGCCAAGGAGCAGGGATTCAGCGACTTCCAGATAGCAAGAGCCGTCATGAAGGATGTGTGGAGCTCATCGCACGAGGCATCGGATGTGGTGCGTGGAATGCGCAAGAGCCTTGGCATTGTCCCGGTGGTGAAGCAGATTGACACGCTGGGTGCCGAATATCCGGCCAAGACCAACTATCTGTATATGACCTACAATGCATCGGCCAATGATGTCAAGTATCTGCATGACCACAAGTCGATTGTGGTGCTCGGCTCGGGTGCCTACCGCATCGGTAGCTCGGTTGAGTTTGACTGGTGTTCGGTCAATGCGTTGATGACTGTTAAGCGCGAGGGCTGGCGTTCGGTAATGATCAACTACAATCCTGAAACGGTGTCGACCGACTATGACATGTGCGACAGGCTCTACTTCGACGAGCTCACTTACGAGCGAGTTATGGATATTCTCGACCTTGAGCAGCCTCACGGAGTGATATTGTCGGTGGGCGGTCAGATTCCCAACAACCTTGCCACCCGTCTTGATGCCGCCGAAGTGCCCATACTCGGCACATCGGCCACCTCGATTGACAATGCCGAGGATCGTCACAAGTTCTCGGCCATGCTCGACCGCATCGGAGTCGACCAGCCACGATGGAAGGAGTTGACCTCGTTTGACGACATACACAAGTTTATCGATGAGGTGGGATTTCCCGTCCTCGTGCGTCCGAGCTACGTGCTGTCGGGTGCTGCGATGAACGTATGCTCCAATAACGAGGAGCTTGAACGCTTCCTGCGACTTGCAGCCAATGTGTCAAAGGAGCATCCGGTCGTTGTCACCGAGTTCATTCAGTTTGCCAAGGAAATAGAGATGGATGCCGTGGCGCAGAACGGCGAGATAAAGGTTTATGCCATATCGGAGCACATCGAGTTTGCCGGCGTGCATTCGGGCGATGCCACAATCCAGTTCCCGCCTCAGAAACTTTATGTCGAAACTATTCGCCGCATAAAGAAGGTGAGTCAGAAGATAGCCAAGGCTCTCAACATATCGGGTCCGTTTAACATTCAGTTCCTTGCCAAGAACAACGACATAAAGGTGATAGAGTGCAACCTGCGCGCATCGCGTTCGTTCCCGTTTGTGAGCAAGGTGCTTAAGCTCAACTTCATCGACATTGCCACTCGCGTTATGCTCGGTCATGATGTCGAGAAGCCTCACAAGAATGCCTTCGATCTCGATTACGTGGGCATCAAGGCCTCGCAGTTCTCATTCTCGCGTCTTCAAGGTGCCGACCCTGTGCTTGGCGTTGATATGTCATCGACCGGTGAGGTGGGCTGTATAGGCGCCGACACCAATGAGGCCATACTTAAGGCAATGCTTTCGGTGGGTATGAGGATTCCGTCAAAGGGCAACGGCGTGCTGCTGTCGACCGGAACACCCAAGCAGAAGGCCGATATGCTCGATGCCGCCCATGCGCTCTACAATAGCGGCTACACACTCTATGCCACCGGCGGTACTCACCAGTTCCTAACCGACAACGGCATCCCCGCGATAAAGGTTTATTGGCCGAGTCAGCCCGACATGGAGCCGCAGGCACTGTCGTTGTTGCATGACAAGAAGGTGGACCTTGTGGTCAATATTCCCAAGAACCTCTCGGAAACCGAGTTGACCAACGGCTATCGCATACGCCGCGCAGCTATCGACTTGAATGTGCCGCTGTTGACTAATGCTCGATTGGCTTCGGCCTTTATCGACTCGTTCACTCAAATGACCGTCGATGACATCGAGATTCGCTCGTGGGATGAATACTAAAAATAAGTAAAAATAGGCTTAAAGGTTTGCAAAGGTAGGATAATATTCTTACCTTTGCACTCGCTTAAAGGCATTCGGGGCGTAGCGCAGTCCGGTTAGCGCACCTGCTTTGGGAGCAGGGGGTCGCGAGTTCGAATCCCGCCACCCCGACAACATCGTAACTGGCTGAAATACATTGTATTTCAGCCAGTTTTTTTATGTCCGTTCGCAAATCATTGCGTGACATTTTTATTGGGCAGCTAACGCAGCCCGTGGGGGTTGGGGGAGGGCGCGATGTGACCTCACGCTGCACGCACCTAAAGGCGCATTTGCATGAGGCTAACTCTATTGAGCAGCTACGCAGCTCTTGCGCTAACGCGGGGATTTGCTCGTGGAGAGCGTAGGATGACGACTGGATGGCGGATTGCATAAACCTGCTCCTTCATTGCCGAGCACAAGAAGGGCTGCGACGCAATTAACGTTGCGGCGCAGCCCGTTTTACTTCACAATTCTGTAGCTCGATGCTGTCGGCTTAATGTTGGCCTGATTCTTCGTTATCCTTTTTGAAGCCGAGTTTGTATTCGATGATGAATGATGCCATCACTGATGTTCCGCACAACACTGTATCGCTATGCGACAGGCAGGTGCACATCCTTATTTCCCGGAATTTTTCAGGGTCGTAGAGATGGCTTCGATGAGAGCCGGTGCGTCTTCCGATTCGGAGAAGCGTGATTTCAGGAGTGTGCCGTCACTGCCATAAAGGGCTATGGCGGGTATGAGTATATAACCATTACTGCCAAATCGGTTGTATACATCCTCTTTGAAACTTGGAGGCATTATTAGGTGATTGCCTTTGAGCCCGTATGATTTGACGAGTTTGTGCACCGCCTTTTCGCGGTTGCTGCCTTCGTCAATAGAGATATACAAGAGTTCTATGCCGTTTTCACGGGCAAAATCCCGTATTATGTCGGCATGCTCGAAACTTTTCCGGCATGGTCCACACCATGTAGCCCACACATCAACGAGCACCGGCTTGCCTTTGAACATTGCGATAATTGAATCAAGTGTCTGACCCTCAGTCGGTTCAATGAATCTTATCTCCGGATCGAGTTCATTGGTGGAGTTGATATCCATATTTTTGGCAATAGCTTCTTCAAGAATCGGTGTAATCTCGCTCCGTGGATACATAGATCTGAATATGGAGAAAAGACTGTCGACTCCCTCTGTGAAAACAGCATCCTTGGTATCCTTATATATAAGATTAGCCAGCAGATATTCGCGGTTTTTACCGGTGTAGTTCTTGGCAAAATGGTCAAACCGGGCAAAGAATATCGACTCCTTGCCCAGCTTTCTGAGCGAGTCCATTCGGCTGGATGTGAGAGCTTTTGACCATTGTGATGACGCTATGTCGTCAAACAGGAGCGACAGGGCGTTGGCTTCATTATCGAGCTTCGCCCAAGCAGTGATGTTTTTATCAGCCTGCTTCCACGCGGTCGCTTCCTGAGTATTTTTGTCGGCTCTGCGGTTCATCCATCCAAAATAAAGCTGATTCCACAGATATAGGGTGTTCAGTGCCATCTCCTGACGCAATGCATTGCGCACCGGCTCCGGTACTTTGTCGATTATTGTGGCTAAACTGTCGGCGAAGTGCATGAGTTTGCTTTCTGCTGAGGCTGCGACTGCGTCATTTCTCAGTCCAAGACGGTCGTCGACTCCGGTCACATAATCTATAAATAGCTGATACGGTGCCTCTGCCGCTTTTGTCGCGGCACTCTGCGTCGCAGTTTGTCCGGTCACTTCAAGCAATCCGTGTTTCGGGTCAACGGTGAGGAACATGGACGCATCGGCAGGATATAATGACAAGCTTTCAGTGGCATCTTTTGTGTCGTTACCTTCAACCTGTATCAAAACATGCTCGGGAGTGTCATTGCCCAACCGATAGCGTACCAAGCTGTCGGCATCAAAATTGATGGTCTGTTGCAGCGGCATCATAATCCCTCCGAATGACCGACTTACAATTACCTTTCTATTACCGAGGTTATTGGCGGATACGGTGAATGTGTGCTGTGCACCGGCAATTTCAGGCATAACGGCAAGGAGCATGCTCAGAACTATTGTTTTTATTAACATATATTGAGCTTAGATTAAATACAGCAGTAAAGCTGCGAAAAAATGAAATGTCAATTCAGTAGCTCGATGCTGTCGGCTTAATGTTGGCTTGATTCTTCGTTATCCTTTTTGAAGCCGAGTTTGTATTCGATGATGAATGATATTATCAATGATGCTCCACCGAAGATGAACAAGCAGCAGGAATAGATTACGCTTGTATAGGTTGAAAGCCACCATTTATCGGCATTAAAATAGTCGGGAATTGTGTAGATGCACATTATGTAACCAACCAATATTCCTAATCCGCATCCAAACAGGAGGCATCCCCATCTTAGTGCATTGAATTTTATAGGAGTCGAGCCGTAGTTGATTATCGGAAGGTTGACGATAGGCTGCCCTTCGGATTTACATTCTGCTAATCGGGCCATGTTCTCGACGAGGATTAGTCGCTCTTTGCGACATACAAATAGTTGAATGATTTTAAAGATTCCGTAGAATACAATTGCTGTGATAGCCGGTGGAATGATGAAATTGAAATCCATAACTGTAATTATTTTTTGAGTTGTTAAAAATTATTTGTTTTCGTTGTTGTATTCGGTTAGACGCAGCTTGTATTGAAAGGTTACACTTTCTGTCAAAAAATTTCATGATGAAAAAAAATTTTGCGATTTTTGTAACCTAAGTTTCAACCATGCGTCTAAAGGGATGTAATGCGCGATAATGAGTCACATATAATAGATGAGATACTTAACGGACGCACGTTTCGCTACGAATATTTCGTGGGAACTTATAGCCGTCAAGTGTTTGCGTACTATTGTACGCATCATCGACAAGCCTGAGGATGCCGAGGAGCTTACTCAAGATGTGTTCATGAAGGCATTTGAGAATTTGTCGAGCTTTAACGGCAAGAGCACTTTTGCCACATGGTTGTACCGCATTGCCTACAATACGGCCATTTCGGCTGCACGCAGGTCGGTGCCTGTTGAGTCGCTTATCGACGACCGGCAGTTGACGCTTATTTCCGATAATGCTGTCGACGAGGCTCTCGATGACGACAGTGAGGAGCAAATTGAAAAGTTGAACGATGCAATTGCGCGGCTTTCGGCCGATGAACGTGCGTTGGTCAATATGTTTTACATGGAGGAGCAGTCGGTCAGCGACATTGCCTACATAACCGGACTTTCGGTGCCGAATGCCAAGACCAAGCTCCACCGGGTAAGAAAGAAATTGTATTTGTTAATGACTGAAACGAAGAAGTTATGACAGGAAAGACACATGACAACCCGGCTAAAGCCGGTGGCCTTAAGCAAGGCGACAAGGCTATTCGCAAGGCATTGAGCGGCAAAACGCTTGAGGCTAAGCTGCCTACAAACTTTACATACACTACGATGAATCGTGTGCAGGAGTTGTCGCGACGCATGGAGCGCAGGAGCGACCGCCGTACATTCATCGTATCTATAATAATAGCAGTGGCATTCCTGGCTTTAGGGTTCCTGACTATACTCCGATTCTATGGAGCGTCGCTTAAAAGTGAGTTTTTAGGAGCTTTCAGCAACGTTACCGTAGATATACCGTCGATGTCGTATAATTTCCGTGAGTTCGGTGAAAGTCTTAGCCGAATACCGGTAATCTTTATCATGGCATTCGGCGTCATGGCTGTTTTGCTTATACTTGACAAGGTGATGCGCAATGTCATTGCGCGTAAATACGGTACTCGCCGATAGGGGAACCTTGAATGCCGCTTATTCGGGATTTTTTGGTCCCCGACGACGGTGGTAGTAGCGTCGTTTCTTAGGCTTTGGCTGATTTGCGGCGGCCTCGGCAGACTTGTCGGTCGCTGCCGGTTTTACGGGATTCTGAGGCTGTGAGTTGCTCTTGGAATGATTATTTTCAGCCTGGTGGCCGTTTTGAGGCTGTCGCGGCTTTTTGTCACGTGAATGGCTTGAGTGTGACTTGCCTTTATTGCCCGGTTTGCCTTTACGGGCACCGCCTTTTTTCTTTTCGGGATGATATTCGGGCGCTTCGCCTAATTGGCTTGGCATCGGCTCCTTGCGTACTTCGTAGCCGAGGAATCGCTCTATGTAGCCGAATTTCGACTGCTCGCGCTCGCTGATGAATGTCACCGCCTTGCCTTCGGAGTTGGCGCGTGCCGTGCGACCCACGCGATGCACGTAGTCCTCAGCTTCGTGAGGTACATCGTAGTTTACCACCATTGTGATTTCGTCGATGTCGATGCCTCGCGCCACGATGTCGGTAGCAACGAGTATGTCGATGCGTCCGGCACGGAAGTCGAGCATTACCGATTCGCGGGCCTGCTGGTCGAGGTCGGAGTGCATTTCGCCGGTTTTCCAATGCGATTGGCGCAGGGCGCGTGACAGCTCCTTCACTTTCAGCTTTGATGAGGCAAACACAATTACGCGGCGTGAGTGACAGGTCTTGAAGAGATGCTTTAGAAGATCAGTCTTCTGGCCTTCGTAGCACACAAATGCCGATTGGTCGATTTTTTCAGTGGGCTTCGACACCGCAATTTTTACTTCGGCGGGGTCATTGAGTATTGTCGATGCAAGTTGCTGAATTTTGGGAGGCATTGTGGCCGAGAACATCAGTGTCTGACGGTCGGCGGGGAGCTGCTTTACAATCTGTAGGATGTCGTCGTAGAATCCCATGTCGAGCATTCGGTCGGCCTCGTCGAGCACGAAGCATGACACTCTCGACAGGTCGACATAGCCCATCTTCATGTGGGCGAGAAGTCGTCCAGGGGTTGCGATTACCACATCGGCTCCAAGCTTAAGGCCCTGCTGCTGACGGGCAAACTCCTTGCCGTCGGTGCCGCCGTGTATTGCCACGCTGCTTATCGAGAGGTAGTAGGAGAATCCTTCGAGCTGACGGTCGATCTGCTGTGCGAGCTCGTGGGTGGGCACCATGATTATGCAGTTTATGGCATCGTCGGGAAAGTCGCCTTCGGCCAATCGGTTTATTATAGGCAGCAGGTAGGCGGCGGTTTTTCCGGTTCCGGTCTGGGCAACGGCTATAAGGTCGCGTCCTTCAAGGACTACGCCTATGGCTTTTTCCTGGATTGGAGTACACTCCTCAAATTGCATTGCATCAAGCGCATCGAGCACGTCGTCGCTTAGGTCAAGCTCGTCAAATCTCATCGTTAATTGTGTCAACTTACATTATTTCTGCAAATTTACACATTTTTGGCGAGCTTATTGTAGTTATTTATGCATAGTGTCACCTGATTGCAATTTTCACGGGCGATATTCCGCGTCCGGTGAGTATGTATATGTCGGGCGACAATCCGTCAATCGACAGCGATGAAGCGTGACTTGCTCCCCTGACTTTGCGTCCCGAGAGGGTGTAGAGGTCGGCGCGTTCGAGTTGTCGGCTGAAAGTAAGCGTCGTTCCGTCGATGCGGTAGGAAAATTCCTCAGCTTCGACATCGTCTATTCCCAGCGGGTCGTGCTTTACCTTGAGGCGATATACGGCCATGCCGCCGTTGGCAACATAGATTACAAAATGCCCGTCGAGGCTTTCCCCTCCGTCGGGAATGAACTGTACTTCACAACCCTGCTTCATGTCTGACGAAAATCCCACCGGATTTATCTCCCACAGCGACTTGTGGCCCGAGAAATTGTCGGTAAACGACGGAGTTTCGACTATTCTCACCGCCGATGCGCCGCTCATCGGAATGCCGTAGGCGATAAGTGACGCTCCGTTGACATCGAGCATCGACATCCCCGACGAGAAGGAGTAGTCGCTAAGCGCGAGTTTCGGGTTGTTGCTCACCGAGCCTACTAAGGTGCATTGTCCGTTGGGGGTAAATCGGTAGAGAGTGGGGTAGAAGAAGTCGTGGTTACGCTGTTCGCGGTTGTTGTGCAGATAGAAGTAATCATTGTTGACAGGATAGACCTTGGCCAGCGCGCCCATAAACGATGACTTGTTGTTGAGCACGAGTGCCGCATCGCTTATCGTTGCTTTCTCCTCCAGCACTTTGCGTCCGTCGACGCTCCACCGGTATATGTCAAACTTCATTTCGTCCCATGTCATCAATGAAGTGATGCCGGGCGACATCCACATTTGGTACTGACGGTTCTTTATGCTCCCTTTCACCGAGAAGAACATCGCGCCTTTTACGTTGCCGTTGAGCGAAAATTTCAGCTGTTCGGAGGCATAGGCCACCTCGTCGTCTTCGCCGAGCAGATTGTCGAGATCGACTGTGTAGAGGGCGTAGGCGGTCGATGCGGTGGTGAAGTATTTGGCCGATGTGAAGTAGACTGTGCCGTCATCATCCTCCCTTATCCAAGGCATTACATCATCGCCGGTGAAATCGGCGTCACCTTGAAGCTTTATTCTGAGGAATGGAAGTTCCTCACCTGTCGCGAGGTCGTAACGGTCGAGCCACAACAGGCTTTTGTCATGATCCCATGAGCTGACATTGAGCGATCCGCGACTTACATATATGACACCGTCACGCACCACAAATCCATGATTGAAGCAGTGTACCGATGTCATGCTGAGATGCTTGTCATGGCATTTGTAGAGTCCGTTACCTATATTCTGCGACCTTATCCACAGCGATTCGAGCGTCAGCTCATTCTTGTTTTCAAGTTTGGCTTTGGGGTATTTGACCGCATCCTTTACGGGGGTGTATTCATCAGGGTCGTTACCTTTGGTCACGTAGAACGAGTTGCCTTCGTCGTAGCATTCATCCCCGGCAATAACGCGCCAGTAGCAGAATCCGTTGGTGAGTTCCGAGAATTTGACGGTCCACACATAGGTTTTGCTCGACAGTACGCCGGCATCGCTTGAGTACATGATGCGGCTGAAGTCAGAGTGCGACGACAGTTCAAGAATCGGGGTGGACTGGGATGTGACATCCTTTATGGCGAATTTCACTTCATCGTCGCCAACAATCAACTGACCGGTTATGGCCGAATGGCAGATAAAAGGCAGCAGCACACACAGCAATGTGACATTACGTAATTTTCCAAGCATATAATTTACGATTATTGATTTGAAATCGGACAAATATAACGAATATAATCGTACGCTTTCAAATAAATGATATGTTATACAACATAATGTGCGTAATATCAGCTTGATATTCAGAATTTATATCGGCATTGGAGCAGAAATTCTATGGGACGGAGTGTAAAGGAGTAACGATATGTGTCATACTCATTAAAGACGGTGTAGGCATACTCCCTCTCGTCGGTAAGGTTCTTGGCGGTCAATTCCAGTTCAAAGGCTCCGGCCATGTAACGCGCTCCACCGTCGATGTACATTGCCTGCCGATATTGCCCCTCGGTAAGTTTCACCCGGCTGTAATAGCAGCGGGTAAATAGTTCAAGGCTCCTGACAGGGAATACCGACAGGTCGAAAGTGCCGTTAAGGCCGTCGATTATGTTGTCATCTCCGTCACCTATGCGGCGGTTTGACAACGAGTAATGCACACCGAGCCCGAATGACACGATGTCGTTCAGTATGTTGCTCTTGGAGCTCAACGACACCTCATAGTGGTCGGTGCCTACGCGTGATAAATTGCCTTGCCGCTTCATGTCACGCCACATCAGGTTGACCATGCCACGAAGTGTGAAGGTTGTGTGCAGTCGCCGCACATTCTTGCTTATCTGTCCGTAAGCGTCACATACATCGATGTGATTGCGTGAAGCTTCGGGTGTGGTCACAGTTTCATCGGCACTTACATCGCTGGAGGAAATGCGGTAAGAGGTCGTGCGCCTGTAGCTCGCGCGTGCATTCCAGAAAAGTCCCTTGACTATGTTGCGGAAACTGAACGAGGTGGAGGCCGACAGGGTGGTGCGCACGTTGAGCGATCCGGTGCCGAGCACGGTGCTGTTGCGATAGGAGGTGAAGATGGGATTGACGATGAAATCGGTCAATGTGCCTACACGGCATTTGCGACCCAATGTCACGCCCCATCTCACGCCGTTGGAAAATCGGAAATTGAACGAAGAGCTTGCGCCTAAATACAACCGGTTGTGTCGGTAGCGGCTGTCGGCGATTAAGTCGGTATAGCGGATGTTGTGTAGCGACACGGGAATCTCGGTGCGCCACACCCAACGGCCTTTTTGCAGCTTGTAGTAGGGCGATAGGGTTGTGACAAGCGCGTAGCCCGAATTGTCATTGGCCGATGAGCTGTCGCCGTCACGTGCAAGACGCGTGACGATGCTGTTGTAGTCCGACTCAAACGCTATGTCGACACCCGTCATCGACTCGCTCGAAAACGCATAACCGAACGATGTGCTGTGACGCGTGGCAAACGCTTGTCCTGTAGCTGTTTGGTCGATTGTCGTAATGCCTTGCGGTGTCGTCACTTTCATTGCGTTAAGCGGAGTGGTTGAATAGACTATAGCGGAGTTCAGCTGCCACAGGTTGTCGCCGTGACGCACTGTGGTGTTGAATGTATTGGATAGCGTGACATCGTTGCTTCGCAGTGACTGGCCGAGCGTCGATGTACCCGACAAGCCGTAACGGTTGCGATTGAATGTGCCTTTAATGCTGAGTGACTCGGCGAAATAGTTGCCTGCCGAGTTATTTTCAAGCCGCAGCGTCACGTTGCCGGTGTTGTTGTGCAGCATGGAGGTGCTGTGCTCGTCGACCGACAGATTTTCGTCATCGTCCACAAAGTAGGTCGTTACATTGGATGCGCTGAATCGGCTGTGGTCACGCTTGTAGTCGGCGTTGACCGTCAGCGTGAGGTCGGTGCGTAACTTTGTCAGCGCATTTACCGATGCGGCGGTCGATTGGTTGTCGTTGTAACGCGTCGATGGCAGGTCGGGAACTCCGAATGGAGTCGACGGGAAAATGCCGCTCGCTATTGTGGAGCGGTCAAACATGCCGACGGTGAGCACCTGCATTTCACCCGAATAGCTTGTGCCGAAGTTGTTGCCTTTTCCCGTGACGAGCGACTGATTGGAAGGTGAAATGAACATCGAATATAGCTCGCCCGACCACTTCACATCATCGCCATAACCGGCTCCTCCGCTCACGTAACCTATGGGCTTGAGCATACGCTTCTTTTTCAGCGTGAGGTTGAGTGCCGCCTTCTCGGAAAATTCAATGCCTTTGAGTACTCGCTTGGGCTGATGATTCTCGTAGACATCAACCGACGATATGTCGTCGGCCGATATGTTCTTTGTCGCGAGAGCATATCGACCCGAAAGCATGTCGAGCCCTTCGATATAGAACTTGTTGATATTCTCGCCTTGATAGGATATCGTGCCCGAAGCGTCGACCGACAATCCGGGCAGTCGCTTTATGACATCCTCTATCGTGCGGTCGGATGCGCTGCGAAATGCCGCAACATTATATTTCAACGTATCGCCCGACTCCCTTATGGGGACAACCTTCACCGTCACCTCCTTCAGCTCAAGCGGAGCTGTTGACATGACTACACGCTTCATCGAGGCCAGACGCTCCTTGGTGAGCGACTGCTGCCGATAGCCGATAAGAGCAAAGTCAACGCGCGTTATCGCAGTTCCATCGGGGATGCTAAGCGCATAACGGCCTTGTGAGTCGGAGATACCGAACGCCGCAGGGCGATTGTCGCTGTTGCTGCCATAGGCCTTTATCACGACTCCAGGCAACGGTTCTCCGGTATCGTCGGTCACCAACCCAGTGAGCCGGTCCCGGCTGTGCATCACCTCAGGCACCAATATACATAACAATATGACCCACAACAGCCTCGTCATGGTTAATCAAGTTCCATGGGGTTGAAAAATAACTTGCGTTTAGGCAGCTTCTTCTCCGAGCCGTCGGCGTTACGGGGAGCAAGATCTGAGCCGCTTATTGTTCCTGCCGGGTTGTTCATGTATTCGGCAAGACTGCGGTTATACTCTTTGCGCTCTATTGTGAACGGGTCCTTTACATCACGATAAATCGGTCGGTCGCTGTGGCGTACCGTTATCGCCGAAAATTTGTGGTCGCCGGTTGCGTCTTCTATCTTCAGTATCAGGCCGGGCAACCCGTTGAATTTCCACGGGCCATTGCTCAACGCTATGTCGTCGGTATACCATGCCGTCCATCGCCGTCCCCGGAAATCGCACACCGCTTCATGGCACACATAACCGCACACCGTGTCGACACCTTCGGCCATCACCCATTCAATCTCGGGAATCTCTTCATTATAGATGTAATTGTCTATGAACACGCGACCGTGAAACGTTATGTTGCGTTCGGCAAGATTAGTGAACATATATTCTTTGACGGCATTGGGCCCGCGCCAGCGTGCATACAATCTTCCGAAATCGTTGTTGGTTATCTTTGTTGAGTCCATTGTGCTTATCACTGAGTCCAACCGATAATTGCTGTAGCCACCATACTTTATGATATTCTTTCCCACTTCCATTATTTCGTATATCGACCTGGGCTCGGAATAGGTGGGAGCTTTGATGATGTGCTGATACACAACATCGAGCGCACTGTGATCGATGACTTCCGATTTCCCCAATTTGGTGATGCGGTTGCCGGCCTCGCCATCATACTCAATGCGTCCGTCGGGATGAACTGTTACCCGGTTTTGACAATCGGCGGCAACGGCAAGACTCATAAATGCCATTAAAAGAAACAATACCTTTTCCATGCAAATAAACTATATTTTTAAGTTGATGTGCAAATAAAGCAACAATTGCTGATATATGCAAGGATTTACCCTAAAAACTTTAGTTGGTAGTTTTTTTGCTCCGGTTTCTACTTAATACAAAATTGGCCCTATAAAACATCGATTAATAGTGTTTTATCTACTTCTCTACTCCTTTTCTAAAGGATTATGAAACAGCCTGCGTTTAGGTAATTGTTTTTCTGTTCCATCAGCATTGCGTGGAGCGAGTTCAGTCCCTTGTATAGAGCCGCTCGGATTCATTTTGTACTCAGTCAGGCTTTTATTATATTCTTCCCTATTTGTTTCAAAACGATTGTTGCTCTGGGTCAATAATATAGGAAATTTTAAACCATTTATTGTTATTGCCTCAAATTCATGTTCTTCGGTTGAATCTACAAGTCGTAAGATAACACCCGGTAAGCCATTAAATTTCCACGGCCCGGCATTGATGGGTATGTCCTCGGAATACCACGCAGTCCAGTCCCTTCCACGAAAACGACCCATGGCCTTATGGCATAAAAAGCCACAAACAGTATCAGATTCAGATGTCAATGTCCAATCAATTTTGGGAAGATTTTCCGTATAAATATAGTAATCAATAAAAACTTTCCCATAAAAATTGATATCATTACTTTTCACATCTCTAATCAAGAACTCTGATTTAGGAAGAAAACGATTGTATATTTCACCATGTTCCATGAATGTAATAGAAGTTGAATCAACACTTAACATTACAGAATCAACACGAAAACGATTGTAATCATCATATTTAATATATTTATCGCCAATCTGCATGATTTCATATTCTTCCCGCTCTGTTGATAATACTGGATCCACAATGGAATGTGAATATATGATGTTCATTTTGCTTATGTCAATACGCTCTGATTTCGGGAATCTCAGCTGAGCATTAAGCATTACAACAAAAAATAAACATATAACAATATTAAGAAACCTAATCATACTATATAAAATTATTGTTCGTAATCAATTCAGCCAGGATTTTTCAATCCCGACTGAATTTTCATTGTTTATTCTAATTAAAAACGGAACTCCATTGGAGTATCAGACTTGAACTTCACAGGACCAGGAACTCCACATTCAATTTCATTTAATTCGAGCAAATAATTCCAAAATTCATTTGGATTATCGACAAAATAACTTTGATTGACTGTATATCCTTGTTTCCCACAAGTAGTCGTATATTCAATAGTTGCAAACGCTGATAAGCATATTGTTATAAACCCAAGTGACATTAAAAATTTTTTCATATTTACAGATGTTAAATTATTGTTAAATTATCGAATATCGCATCGAAATCGCGCTTAATGGCCAATAAGATTTTTATTTATATCAAAAATATTTCAAAAACAAAATTCACCTATATAGCTTATATCATCAATAGACAAATACAAGTAGTAGCATTGATTGGATTCAAGTGCCGTGAGATTGAATGTCACAATCATCTCATCGCCTTGGTAAGTATTGTTGGCGACCGGATTTTGACAATCATCGTACACTTCAATCGATACCTCCTCAGCTTCTCCGAGCAGATAGATTGTTAACTTGTTTCCTTCAATTGTAACTTGAGGCAATCGCGCAGGCGATCGCTTACCTTTCCAAATTGTGGATTCATCATTTTCGCTAGTTCTTATTTTTACTTCATCAGCATAACATGAAAATCCAATAGTCAAAAACAGTAGTAGCAATAACTTTTTCATAATAGTTGAAATTTTGTTATCGCAAAGAGAGTAAAATAAATTTGTTAATCCAAATTTTTCATTGCGCAAATATTTTACAAGGGAATTTTGTTAAAGACCACATTTTACAAAAATTTTACAGCAGGAATTAATTAGCTTATAATAAGCGAATAAACTCATCCCAGTTTTTTGGTGCGTTTTCAATTTCGGAGAATGTTCTTTTCATCAGTCTTTTTCGTATGGATGATATGGCACTTGGGGATAAGCCTAAGAATTCGGCGATTTCTATAGGAAAAAATTCGATTTTAAGTAGCAATGAAATCTGCATTTCCCTATCAGATAGCCGACAGACACTTACTAACTTCTCAATGAATCCGGGATTGTATTCATCCACAATCTGGGACAATTCATTCCATTCAGGAGAGGATGGTAATATCCTTTTCCCGGTTCTTAACCTATCATGGAATTCAATGACAATAGGAGAACTCATTAGCTTTAAGTGATTTTCGGCGCGCTCCTCGGCATTTGACATCGCTTCCGACAAAAGAGTTCTGGACTTTTTCAATTTTATTATTACCGCTGACGAATTTACCTCTTCTATTTTGTTCAATAATTCTTCAAGTTCATCAATCTTAGCTTGCAATTTGGAGCAATGTTCTTGTGAGTTTTTCCTTGTAGATTCAATAATTTCCTGTAGTGTGAAATTTCGGCATTTAAGGTCAAGCCGCTTGCGCTGTATGTCCCTGACAATGAATAAGAAAATTGAAACAATAAGCAAGATGGAACCAACTAATATTACAATAAGCAGATTCTTCTTTGAATCCTTTTTTAATAGAGCGTTATTTTCTTTCTCTCTGATTGAATAGTTATAGTAACCTTGAATTTTAGTTACTGCGTCTATTTTAAGTAAATTAGTGGAGCTGTCGAATAATTCGATGTATTTATTTAAATATTTTACAGATGTCTTATAATCGTCATCTTGTTTAGAGTAGTAATTTGCCAATTCTGCATTGGCGTAACATTTACCATGAATATTTCCGCTATCAACGAGCCATTTTAAATATGGCAGTGCTGCGTTATAATTATCATTAGCAATTTTTACTTTTGAAATTATGGAATACAATTGTTCTTTGTCTTGCAGAATATATTCCATATTTAATTTTGAAATTATTGAGTCTGCCTTTTTGAAATCGCCTATTTTATAATAATATTCAATAAATTGGTGCTGAACGCGATATATCAAACTTGAGTCACCTCGCATTGATGCCAATTCATAAGCTTTTTTGTAAAATAAATATGTGCTATCGTGAACATTCAATAATGAATAAGATTTCCCAATGGATAAATAATCAATAGGCAGTGTCAATTCGTTGCTGAAATCCACCGCCTTTTCTGCCGATTCAAGAGTATAACGATATAATCGTTGATACATAAACAGTTCGGACATCTGTGAAAGACAAACCTTGTAGATGTTATAGTGCGCTATTGTGTCATCACCGATTGTAGTAAGTGCTTGCTGGTAGTAGTCGAGGGCGCGGGGGGCGTCGCCGAGGTCGCTGTAGACTCGTCCGGCGTAGTAGAGGGCAAGCGGAGTGAGGTCGGGGTCGGTGTGGTCGGTGAAGTATTCGACGACGGGGGCTATCATTGAGTCGTTGCGGTGCTCGATGTAGGCCTTGTCGCGTGATTTTATGAGCATCAGGTCGTAACGCATCCGCGTTGCCTTGTCGGCTTGCTTGATGGCGGGTGACAGTGAGTCGAGGAGCGCGATTGTGCTGTCGGGACGGGTGTCGGCGAGCTGTCCGGCGCGGTCGATGTCGTCGCGCAGACGCGAGTTGTCGGCACATCCGGCGACGACGGCGAAGCACACGACGGTGATGAATATGTGTAACAAATGCTTCATAGCTTCCGCGAATATACGAATAATCCGCGACATTCGCCCAATAAAAGTGGAGAGTGGAGAGTGGAGAGTGGAGAGTGGAGGGCGGAGGGAGGAGGCATATACCGGGTTGCATCCTTATAGGCATCCCTATCCACGGGTAGACCTGCGGTCAACCCGCGGTTAAAGACATGTAATGCCTGTCGGCATATAGCGGGTTGCGTGTGGGATGATATATTGGCATCGTGTTCAGGCTGTGTGGAGATGTGTGGGATGTTATGTGGAGATGTGGGGATGCAGAGATGGAATGCCGGAGGCATTCCATGTGAGTAACCGCAGGTTGGGCGAAAGCCCTTCCCGTGGATCCCCGCGTTAGCGTGAGGTTGTGTCGTGCCCCACCACACCCGAGGGCTGCGTTAGCTGCCCAATAAAATGTTATCCAATGGGTATTGGCGTTAGCGGGTGGAGCGTTTTATTGGGCAACTACGTAGCCCTTTTCTTATAATATTCCTATACCCTATACCCGTGCTGCGGACGCCTAACGGCGGCCTTGCGCGGGCCTAACATTATTAAGCTGCTCTGCAGCTTTGGCGCTAACGCGGGGATTTGCCGGTGGAGTGCGCCCTGCGCTGCGCGGGGCGAATGCGAGGACATATGCGGACGCGTGGGTTGTGCAACCCGCAAGGGGTTGTGGTTTGTGGGTGCGGGACTGGTCCACGGGTAGGCCTACGGCCAACCCGCGGTTAAAGACATGTAATGCCTTCGGC
>Connie_p1__coassemble_865_pt1 | contig 106956 bp, 95 predicted proteins | sample Connie_p1__metabat2_low_PE_017 | metagenome-assembled genome bin Connie_p1 | reverse complement strand
AATAATCTAAAAATCAAAATACTATCGTTACAAACCTCTTCCGACCACTAGAACCGCAAGGGGTTGTGGAGGGTTGGGGTCACGGCTTGTCCGCGGGTTGGGCGAAAGCCCTACCCGCGGACAAGCACATGATATGCCTATCGGCATATACCATCCGGCCACGCCCCGCATGCTGTGGATGGGTCTGTTTGGGTGTATATGCTTGCATATACGCGGCGCGGCCGGCGGTGGTTACTCCAGGAAGGTGTTGAAGGAGTGGGGGGCGAGGGTGGTGTTGATGTAGCGGTCGCCGAGCTTGAGGCTGAAGGGGGCTTCGCTGTCGGCGAAGTTGCCGGCGATCACCACGTGCTTGCCCTGCGGATTCACTGCCACGAGCACCGGCATGGTGCCTTTCTGGTCGCCTTTCCAGCCCACGATGCGCGAGCCTTTGGGGAGGAACTGGCAGTAGTGTCGCGCGGCATAGTACTCGGGCGTGAGGGTGGCCTTGCGCTCCTTGGAGTCGACGCGTATCAGCGCGTTCTGCTTCCATCCCCAGGGACTTTCGCCGTTGTCGGCCAGGATGAAGTTCCAGAAGTTGTATTCGTTGCATCCGTTGCCCAGATAGTGGTTGATGAGCTCGAATGTGTGTTCGGCTGCCGGCCAGTCAAAGCTTCCCCAGCCGCATTCGCTCTCCGAGCAGATGTAGGACCAGTCGGGGTGCTGTGCCCTGATGGCGGCGAGTATGTCGCGTCCTTCCCACTGGAAGCCCATGCCCGAAATCGACTTGTTGAGCTCGCTGTCGCTCAGCACCTTCTCCACATGGTCCTGACGGTTGGTGTTGAACGTGCCGAGATAGAGCTTCACCTCGGGATGGTTGCGCTTAAGCGCGGGGGCGAGATAGTCGCGGTTGAAGCGTATCGTGCCTTCGGCGGTCCAGGCGCATCCGGGGTAGGGGGTGTAGCTGTAGGCCTCGTTCTGATACATAACCATGTCGATGGGTATGCCCTGCTCTTTGTAGGCGTCGATGAAGCGGCAGAAGTAGTTGGCGTAGGCGTTAAGGTAGCGCGGATCCTGTATCATGTAGTCGGTCGTGGCAAGCTGACGCGGAAACACTCCGTCGCGGGCTCCGGTGAGCTTCATCTCGTCCTCGTCGATTTCGGCCGATTCGGTGCCGAAGAGCAGATAGTTCTGCTTCTCCGACAGATTGTTGTATTTGCTGCTCACCACGGGGTAGTCGCCGTTGATTTTCATCCAACTCGGCGGACACCACGGCGATATCCAGCAGGTGATGTCGGGGTTATACTTCTGCGCGGCGCGGATGAAGGGTATTATCGCCTGCTTGTCGCGGTCGATGTTGAAGTGGTTGAGGTTGAAGTCGCCCTCGACCTCGTCGCAGCTGTACCATGAGCGGGCGTAGTCGTTGGCTCCCGGCGATATGCGTCCACGGGTCACGCGCAGGTCGCCGTCGGGGGCGAATACGCGGTGCAGAATCTCGTCCTGCTCCTCGCGGGTGAGCATCGACAGCGCGTCCCAGTCGAGCTCGTTGAAGGTTATGCCCCAAGCCTTGAATTCCTGCCCCTTGGCGTCGCGTGCCACTTCGAGCACGGGTGCTGTGGCGGCTTTTTTCTCCATTTTGCCTTTGGTGCTGCTCCATTCGTTGCCTTGGGTCGACGAGATGTGGGTGTAGGACTGTGCCGACATGTCGGTTGCCGCTGTCGCGAGCAGTGCCGACAGTGCTATTGCTGTGATTCGGGCGTTCATTGTCATGATTGGTTTATGATGTTGATGTTGTGGATGTTATGTCGGTGTAATCAGCGGGTGGGGACTACCGGCTTTATCGAGCCGTCGGGGTTGAACTCCATGCGGTCGATGCACACTTCGCGATGCCAGCCCGGGCCTTTGTCGCGGTCGATGTACTCCTTGTTGATGCGGTGGTACACGATGCACCACTCGTCGGTGCCGGGGATGTTGAGCACCGAGTTGTGGGCCGGGCCGTAGATCTCCTTGTCGGGACGCTGGATGAGTATCGTGCATGGGTCGGCCACCTTGATGGGGCCGAGGGGGCTGTCGGATGTTCCGTAGGCCACGTGGTAGTTGGGCGAGCCCGTGTCGTCGACCGACCACAGGAAGTAGTAGATGCCGTTGCGGTAGAACACGTAGGGAGCTTCGCGGAAGGCGTAGGTTTCCAGTGTGCCGCCCTGCGGAGTCATCACGGTTATCGTTTCCTCCTTCAGCGAGGTCATGTCGTCGTTGAGTTCGGCGCCGGCCATGTAGCCGTTGCCCCAGTAGAGGTAGTATTTTCCCGAGGCCGGGTCGCGGAACACATCAACATCGATCTGCTGCCCATGTCCGGCGGGAGAGTCCTTGACTAAGGGGCGGCCGAGGTCGACAAATGGGCCTGTGGGGCTGTCGGCCACGGCAACGCCTATCTCCTTGCGGTTGTCCTCGGGCGAGTGTCCGCTGTAGTAGAAGTAGTATCGGTAGCCGTCGCCCTCCTTACGCTCGATAATGGCGGGGGCCCATGCGTTGCCGCTGGCCCAGGGCACCTGTTCCGACTTCACGTCGAGCATTATGCCGTCGTCGTGCCAGTCGGTGAGGTTGTCCGATGAGAACACGTGGAAATACCAACCACCCCATCCCGGCTGTCCGTCGGTGGTGGAGTAGATGTAGTAGCGACCCGTGTTTTCCGAGTATAGGATTTCGGGGTCGGCGTGAAATCCGGGCAAAATGGGGTTGTGGGCCCGGTCGGATAATGTGTGGGCCGAGGCCGACATGGCGGCCGCGACGCAAAGTGACAATAATATAGTTCGCATATACAAGAAACGGATATTTGATAAACCCAAAGATAGCCAATAAAATCCATCCGTGCAAATCCCGCCGGCCCCCGGGATGATGGGAGCGGTGTATGCCGGTATATAATCCGGTATATAATAATGTGTAATGTTGGGAATGGATGGGAAATGGGGGCATGACGCATAGAGCGTTATATATGGGTATGGATGCTTGATGGGATGCAATTTCCCCACACTTCATTAGCAAATCCGCGCGTTAGCGCTTAGAGCTGCGATAGCTGCTCAATAAGGTTAGCCCCATGCTGCACGTGCCTTTAGGTACGTGCAGCATGAGGTCATGTGCAGGTTCCCCACCATACCGAGGGCTGCGTTAGCTGCCCAATAGATGCCATCATCCCAGGCGATGGGGGTGCAGAGCGGGGATGTTAAAGTGAAAGGGGAAATAGTATCTCTTGGTAGGAGATACTATGCGAGGAGGCCTTATCGATTAGGGTATATGGTAATTTTGAGGAAAACACTTACAGAGTACACAGTGTGTGACCAACCATGAAATTACTGTATTGCAGAGTGTTAAACTATGTTTTTAGTATTTTTTAATAATTATTTAACCCAATTATTTACCATTTAAGTAAAACTACAATGAAAAAGTTGACTTACTTAGTCGCTTCGCTGTTGACTACAGCGACAGTCGGTATGACTTTCACCGGCTGTATCGACAATGATGAGCCCTACGGCATTGAGCAACTGCGTGGTGCCAAGGCTGAATTGCTTAAGTCCAAGAAGGCTCTTATTGAGGCTGATGCTCAGTATAAGCTTGCTTTGGCTGAGGCTGAAAAAGTGAAGGCTGCTGCTGAAGCTGCCAAGATTGATGCCGAGCGTGCAAAAACCGAAGCTGAAATCGCTGAAATTCGTCAGAGAATGGAAGCTGCAGCTCTTCAGGCTGAGCAGATATTGGCTCGCCTTCAGGCTGAGGCTGAACTGGCTCGTTTGAACTACGAGAAGGAGAAATTGACTCTCTCTGAGAATCAGCAGGAAGCTCTTGACAAGTACTACGAAAATTATTTCCAGGCACTTCAGGATTACAACACCAAGTACATCGCTTATGTTCGTGCTCAGAAGTTGCTTGTGCAGAATGCCCTTGACAAGGACGGTAACAAGTACATGGAAAAAAAGAATGCTGAAGATGCTGTTACCACTGCTCAGGAAGAGCTTGCCGATGCTCAGGATTTAATAGTTAAGCTTAAGGCTGAACTTGAGAATGTAAAGGGCTGGAGCGCTACAGAGATTGGTGAGCGTTACACTAAGTATGCTGATCAGGTTAAGAAAAACGATGAAACGCTTAAGCAGCTCGACCTTAAGATTGCCGAAAACACCCACGAAAGTGCAGAGGGCCAGGCTCTTGTAGCAGCACAGAAAGCTGTTGAGGCTCTGCAAAAGGAAGAAATTGCAATCCCTGCCTACACTTTCAATGCCGATGGAACAATCACTATCCCCGGTTTGGATGAACCCGAAGTAATTATCGGTGACGGATGGAGCTATACTTATGAGAATACGGGAGCTCGACATGGCTATGGCGAAGCATTAACTGCCCTTTCCAATTTTGAATTGAATCTTCGCAGTTATGTCCTTGATGACAATGATGCAGAGTGGACTAAGGCTCGTATTAATGAGCTTAAGGGCCAAAAAGAAACCATGACATCTGATTTCGACAAGGTATTTGAAGGATGGCAGATGTATGCCAAAGCCTATAATTTAGGCGCTGCTCCCAAGTATGACGCTCTTGGCGGTTATGATGAGCTTAAGAAGGCTGTTGACGCTTACAATGCACAGGTTCCCGCAACTCAGGCTGCGAGAGAGGCTTATTATGCAGCAAAAGCTGAAGTAGAAGAAAATATTCCTGCGGCTTTGGCAGATGCGGAAAAGGTTAGGAATGATGCTACTTATGCCGCATATAAAGCATACCGCAATGCTATTGTGGCTGCTGCTGCCGATTTTAACAAGACAGTAGCTCCGCTTCAAACTGCCTATGATAATGCAACCGCTAACTATGGCGAAGCCGATTATAAGGCCACTCAGGCTGAATTGTTGGCTCAAGAAGCAGATGCGGCTGACAGTCCTGATAAAGAGGCTTTAAAGAAAGCTGCTACGGAAGCAAGAAAGGCTGCAGATGCTCTTAAGGTTACTATGGAGGCCGCTGAAAAGGCATTGAATGAAGGCCAAGAAGCTGCTCAATTAAAGAGAGAGCGTGCTGAGCGTGCCGCTAATGTAGAATATTCAGCTGCAAATCAAAAAGCGTGGGATACATATAATTCTATATACAATCAGTACAACGAAGAGTATGGCGTAACCAATGCGATGAGTGTAGCTAAAGCTAAGTTTGACCTTGCACAAGAGACATACACCAGTGAAAAACATAAGCTTTCTCTACTTATTAAAGATTGGAATGACGATGAGAAAGGCATATTCGGAGCTGCAAATGCCCAGGTTGAAAACGCTAAAATAGATATCGTGGAGTATTACTATAATGGAACCTCTAGTTATACATGGACTCCAAACAATGACTACATGGACTCATTCTGGAAATTCAATAGTAAAATCTATGAATTGTTATATAGCGATGATAATAGTGAAGAAGCTATTCCCGTATGTTCAGTAGCTGATGTATGTGCTTTCCAGCCTGTACAGATTAAGGATAACGTACTCAACCTTTCTCATATAGCTTATGGTTACTCCTATTATGCTGATCAGAGTGATGACAATATTTTGGAAATTCCTAGTGAGCAGTTGATACCTCTTACCAAGGACGATATCGACAAGATGCTTGCCAAGTATGATGTAGAAGAAACTAACTACCCCAGCTTCTATAATAGTAGTTTTGGCTTGTTCGGAAAGACTCTTTATGTTGACAACCGCATTGAAGTAGCTACCAATTATCTTGACAATAAGGCTTCAGTAGAGGCAGCATTTAACGAAATCAACACTCAGGTTGAAAATCTTACAGCTTCTTATAAAGAAATGACCGAAAAGATCGAGGAAGCTAATGAGGCAGTACTTGATGCTCAGGAGGCCGTTGATAAGCTCAACGCAGGCGTAGAAGCCGAGGCTAAGGAACTTACTCGTCAGAACGAGGTTGCCAATGCAATGATGACTGCTATACTGGATGCCGCTGACCTTGGCAAGGATGTTGCTGATGATGAAGACCTTTCAGATGTTCTCAATTTCAATGACCTGAGCCTTGAAGATATAATCAAGCATATTGAAAAGGTTATCAAGGAAAAGGAAGAAGGTATTCCCGCACTTGAGGAAGCACTTGCTAAGGCAGAATATCTGCTTGACCAGGCTGAGAAGGGTGAGTCAATTCAAGCTGAGCTCGATGCCCTTAAGGTTGAGAAGGCTAAGCTTGCCATGGATTTGGCTAAGGAGAAAGTTGACGCAGCCAAGGCTCGCCTTGATGCAGCTATCAAGCGTGTAGAGGGCGCTGAATAATCTCACCGTCATCCAATTAGAAACAACAACAATCATTTAATAACGAAAAAATGATTAAACGACTTTGCACAATCTTATTGTCGGCACTTCTGGTCGCTCCCACCGTGTGGGGGCAGACCGGGGGATGCCCCGACAAGGGATGCGCATCGTTTGCACCGCACAAGGGTCAATGGGAGTTCTCGTTGATGCTCGGCAGCAGCGGCTCGGTCTATGGCGACGACCAGACCGCCCTGCTCCCGATGTACAACTCCAACTACGGTTCGATCGGTCTTCCCAACGGCGGGACGGCCACTTCGGGCAACCTGAGCGGCTACTTGAACCTCACAGGGTTTGACAACAACAGTCTTGTAAACATACTCGGCATTCAGGCCAAATATTTCTTCCATGACAGCTGGGCGGTAAATCTGTCGGCGGGCATGAACATCGGAGTAACTCCGAAGAAGGACTATATCGAGGCCGAATATGAGGATCTGGACAACCTCCGCATCCCCGACCAGAAGTATGTCAACGCGCAGGTCAACAACAACTGGTATATCAACGCCGGAGTTGACCGCTACTTCAAGACGAGCAACGAGCGCATACACCCTTATGTGGGAGTGACGATAGGGATGCAGATGGCCCGCATCCACACCAAGCAGCCCTACACGGGCATCATGGTTGACGATGAGGACCTAAGCGACCTCGGCGAGCAAATCGAGGAGGCCGTCTACCTTGCCCCGGGTCGTGTGGGCCAGATGATAGCGCTTAAGGGCGCGGCTGTAGCAGGTATCGAGTACAGCCTGAAACGCGGCATGTTCCTTGCCGTAGAGTGTCAGCCGGTATCCTACCGCTACGACCTGATCCAGATGGCACCGCAGGGCTTTGACAAGTACAATCTGTGTCACCATAACATCAAGCTCATAGACATGCCTATCGTAAAACTCGGATTCCGATTCTGATTTTACAGAGGTACAACAATCCTGAAGAGGGCGGAGCGGCAGCAGCCGTGCCGCCCTCTCTATAATTGACTAATCAATATTGACGATGAAGACAATCAATTTTATTGTGACGCTGCTTCTTGTGGCTGCATTTACGGCCTGCGGCAGCGGAGCATCCAACAAGCCCGAATGTACGGTGACTATAGTGTCGCCGGGCGAGGAGTATGCGCAGGCGGTGCTCTACGATGTCGACAACCGGGTGCTTGACTCGGTGGTGTTCAGCAACAACGAAGCTGTGATGGTGCGCCGCGACACGGCCGAGATGCCCTATCTGGGCTTTCTGCGCTTCTACAATCCGGCCGACTCGCTCGACTTTATCGAGCTTCCGATGGCGGTTGAGCGCGGCGACGTGAACATCGACCTGAGCCACGGCATCGGCCTGTCGGGCACGCCGCTTAACGAGCGTGTTCACGGGTTCCTGATAGCTCGCGCACGGCTTAACTCGCAGTTTGACATCGAAAACGACACTACCGTGACGGTGGAGGGGCTTCGCAAGGCGTTCTCGCAGTTCTACGTTGAGCAGATTAATGCCAACCGTGATAATGTGTTGGGCGACTTCCTTCGTGAATCCTACGGAATCCACGTTCTGCCGGCCGACCGCCCGAAGCTGAAGTGACGGGGTTGCGCGGCCGCGGTGGCGGTTGCTGTTGCTTATGCGGGCTTTTGCCTCGCTTTGGCGGGTATAAAATATAATAGGCACGCGCTTATTAGCTGTGGGGCTGTCCGGCCTAAAGCAATACGGTGGGGCATTAGCCGGGCAGCCACCGCAGCTCCTCTCCCTTTATTGGGCAGCTAACGCAGCCCGGGGAATGATGGGGACGCGCACAACCCCACGCTGCGCCATCCGTGTCATCCGCCCCGACGGCACACGCGACCCACGGCAGCCTCGTCCCCCGCGCCCCGGCGTCCCGGCAGATGCCCGCGTCCCATGCGTCCCGCAAGGCTGTATATGCCGATAGGCATCCTCTCTCCCTTCTTTACCAACATAAAACCGTAAATTATTGAAAAAGATGGATATATGCGATCGCATCAATGCGATAATACAACATGAGAATATGAATGTTTCATCGTTTGCGCGTCACATCGGAGTCGGCGACCAAACGGTGAGGGGCGTCGTGGTTATGCGCCGCAACAAACCCGGCTACGACTTCCTGCTGAAGGTGGTAAGGGCATTTGACTGGCTTGATACCGACTGGCTCATCACCGGCGAGGGCAACATGGTGCGCAGTCTGAAGCAGCAGCCCGACGCCGCGCCCGTCACCGACCAGGTCGACGCCCTCTTGACAATCATCCGCGAAAAAGACGAACGCATCGAGCAGCTCATCCGCGAAAACACCCTCCTCCGCCACAACCCGTAATCCCGCGCGGCCCAGCGTATATGTGCTACCCCTTGCGGGTTGCATACTACCATCCGAGGGATTTAGCGGGGGTGTGTTTGTTGTTGAGGTGGGCGGCGTTTACGCGGTAGACGAGGATGGTGACGAGGACGACAAAGATGATTGCAAAGAGCCCGGCGCAGCCTTGCAGGAGCAGCTGCACGGTGGTCGATGTGCCGACCCACCCGAAGGCATTTATCAAAAGTAGTATTATAGCGATGGCGATTGATGCGATTGCAGCATATTTCAATCGCAAATTGGGTTTTTCGTTATAGTACTTTTCAAGCTCCCTGCGATGTGCTTCCTTCTTCTCAAAATAATTAGCCATAATCATTTGATATTTTGGTGATTAGAGGAGGGTGTCGAGGGTGGTGGGGATGTTGTTCTGCTTTTTGAAGAGGACTGTCGAGGGGCGGTCGGTGTTCCATTCGACTATCTTTCCGTCGGGGCCTACGAGAATGTAGGTGGGGTAGCCGATGGTGCTATAGATGGGCGCCGACTCATTGTGCATGATTACAGTGTTGACATCGTTGAGGTTGTAGCGCGTGATCATGTTTTTCCATCGCTGATTGTCGGGATTGCCGCAGCACACAGTCACTACCTGAAGATTGTCGGCCTTGTCGCCAAGCGCTTTCTTGAATTCATCCATTTGTCGGAACTCTTCAAGGCAGGGGCCGCATCCGATCGACCAGAAGTCGAGCAGCACCGGCTTGCCCTTGAAGCTGTCGAGCGACAATTCACGACCCTCGCTGTCGATAAGCTTCATGGGCGGCAGGTCGCTTCCCGTGCTTGTGAGCTTGTAGGTTTCGACAGCTTCCGACAACAGGCTCCTTAGCCACGGGGTGGTTATGCCCTCGATCGTCTTGTCGGCAAACGGACGGATTTTTTCATAGGGGTCAAATACCATGCAGTTGCAGAGCTGATAGGCGTTGACAACATCGGCAGTGAGCGAGTCGGGCGAGATGCCTCTTGATGCCCGGATTATGTTGTAGTAGTCATCGTTGGATAACAGGGAGTCATTGTTGACATTTAAAGTAGCATTGAAGGTTACATATCGTGATGCAAAATCGCGTGTCTTGGGATACTTCATATCGTCGCCGGTGATGCATTTATAGGGCTCGGATGATTTCAGGGCTGCCTGACCTGCGGTGATGCGTGGCAGCAAGTCGGGCCGTCCGGCGATAAAACCGACGACGCCGAAGTAAGCGTCATGTACAAAGTAGTTGTGATTGGCCAACGTTCCTGACGAAGCCTCGAAATCATCTATCAGCTTGTTGTAGTCGTTGATGTAGTCGTTTATGCTGTCGACGAGCGCCGATTTGGCCGAATCGGTTAATGCGTAGTAGGATGCGACATTAATGTCAAGAAACCGCTTGCGCATGTTTTTGTGGCATAGCAGCGCAAATTCAAGGTCGCGGTTGAAGTCCTTGTCGTTGCTTGAAAGAGTGAGCTTGCCGTCATGACAGTTTACTGTCACCGTTTTATCGGGCATCAAAGGTATTGACACGGCATCGTTGTTGACATACAGGTAGGCTTCCTGCAGGGGGCCTTCGATGTCGATCGTGCTTTGGAAGTTGCCGTCGTTGTCGATGGTAATCTCCTTGGAATAGTTGTCAAGGTATCCGGTTACGGCCATTTCAAACAGATTGCCGAATGAGGGGTCGACATTTCCGTTTATTACGAAACTTCCTTTTTCGCCTAATGAGGAGATGTTGTCGCCGGCATGCAATCCCAAGGCCGCCGTGAGCATAAGCAATGATGCGATAATGTGATTGGTGTTCATAAATCAGCTGATGTGAAAACAAATACAAATTCCGATACGCAAAAGTAGCAAAAATTATCCAATGCCGATTGATTGCAACAAGATTTTATGAATTGGAGAAAATCAGAGAGGCTGTGCCGAAAGTGCGGCACAGCCTCCCATGGAAATATGAAGAATGAAGGGTTTAAATCGAACCTTTCGGGATGTCGTCGGACGACTGTGCGGGCACATCGTCCACACCCTTGAAGAATTTGCTCAGCACCTTCTCCTGGAACGTTTGCATCATGTCCCAGAAATTGGGGACAAAGAGGGTTCCGAGGATTGCATTGAGCAACATTCCGAACACTACGGCCGTACCAAGCGAAACGCGGCTTTCGGCTCCCGCACCCGTGGCAAACATCATGGGCATTACGCCTAAGATGAAGGCTATCGCTGTCATCATGATGGGTCGGAAACGTATCACACCGGCATCGAGTGCGGCCTGCTTTATCGTCACTCCGCTCCTGCGGAAATAGGTGGCATACTCCACGATGAGGATCGCGTTCTTGGCCGACAGGCCGAGCAACAGGATAAGTCCTATCTGAGTGTATATGCTTATGCTCTGGCTCATGAACATACATCCGAGCACGGTTCCCAGGATGGCTATAGGCATCGACAGCACTACCGCTATAGGGTCGGTCCAGCTCTCATATTGGGCTGCGAGCACGAGCAGTGTAAGGATGATGGCAAAGAGGAACACGGCCGTCACCGTGGTGCCCGACTGGGTTTCCTGATAGGCTTCGCCCGTCCATGCGTAGGAGTAGTTGTTGCCGAGAGTCTTCTTGACAAGCTGCTCCATGGCCTTGATGCCGTCGCTCGAGCTGACGCCGTGGGCCACATTGGCCGTTATCGCCGCCGTGGCATACATGTTGTAGCGCGATGCCGTGGGCTGTCCCATCACCGACTCTATTGTCGTGAACGAGGCAAAGGGCACCATCTCGCCGCCCGAGTTGCGCACGCTCAGCTTCATCACATCCTCGATGTTGCCTCGGGCGCTGTCGTCGCCTTTAAGCGTCACCTGATATACGCGGCCAAACTCCACGAAGTCGTTGACATAGCTGCCGCCCATGTAGTAGGCGAGTGTCGAGAATACATCGCTCATCGTGAGCCCCTGGAGCTTTACGCGGTCACGGTCGATGTTGAGGCGGTACTGCGGCACTTCGCCCTGATACATCGTAGTGATGGAGCTGATGCGGGGCTCATCCTTGGCCGCTTCCTGAATGCTTGCTATAGCCTTCATCATCTCGGCTGCGCCCAGGTTGTTTATGTCGAGAAGCTGCATCTCAAGACCCGACGACATACCCAGTCCGGGAATCGTGGGCGGATTTACCGAGAACACTATCGCCTCCTGATAGCTGTCGGCGATGTTGCGCACGCTGTCGATCATCGCAAACACGCTTTGGCTCTTGGACTTGCGCTCCTTCCACGGCTTCAGCACAACGACGAGCGAACCCATGTTGGACGACGCGCCACCGCCGAGGAACGAGAATCCCGATATCGCCATGACATCCGACACTTCGGGCAATCGGCGGCGTATCTCGTCGGAGAGGCTGTTGACCACCTTCTCGGTACGTTCGAGCGAAGCTCCCTGCGGCAGCTGGATCGACGACATGAAGTAGCCCTGGTCCTCCTGCGGGATGTAGGATGTAGGCCATTTCAGGAATGCAATGATTCCTATCACGGCTATTATGACAAATGCAAGTATGGCGAGCTTGGCATGGTTGAGCGCATGGCCCACCACTCGCTTGTAGAATGCCTCGACGGCGTTATATCCCTTGTTGAATACCTTGTAGATGACATTCTTGGTGTTCTTGTTGCGTGGCGTGAGGAAGAGGGCGCAAAGAGCCGGGGTGAGCGTGAGCGCGTTGAATCCCGAGAATGCCGTCGACACGGCTATGGTGAGCGCAAATTGCTTGTAGAGCTGTCCCGTGATTCCGCTTACGAAGGCCGTAGGGATGAATACCGAGAGCAGCACGAGCACCTCGCCGATCACCGGGCCGGTCAGCTCGTTCATCGCCTTCTCGGCCGACTGTCGCCTTGAAAGCTTGCCTTCATCGACAAGACGCGAGCAGTCCTCGACTACGACTATCGCATCGTCGACCACAATCGCAATGGCGAGCACGAGGCCGAAGAGCGTAAGCGTGTTTATGGTGAATCCCATGAGCTTCATGACTGCGAATGTGGCGATGAGCGACACCGGAATGGTGAGCATGGGTATTATCACCGCGCGCCAGTTCTGAAGGAATATGAGAATCACAATCATCACGATGAGTGTAGTTTCGACGAATGTCACCGCAACCTCCTCGATTGAGGCTGTGACAAACTGCGATGTATCCTCGATCACCGAGTACTTCACGCCCGGCGGGAAGTATTGGCTGAGCCTGTCAAGCTCCTTCTTGGCGGCCTTCGACACATCGAGCGCGTTGGCGCCGGGGAGCTGTTTGATTCCGAGCAGCGCGGCCTCCTTGCCCGATACAAGAGTCGTGGCCGCGTAGCTGATGCTTCCGAGGTCGACACGTGCCACATCGCGCAGACGCAGCAGTCCGTCGCCGTCGGAGCGTATTATGATGTTGCCGAACTCCTCGGGGCTCTGCAGTCGGCCCTGGGAAACGAGCGTGAACTGGAACGCATCAGCTCCGGCCGTCGGGGCTGCGCCCACATCACCTGCCGACACCTCCATGTTCTGTGACTGGATTGCCGAAAGCACATCGCCCGGAGTGAGTCCGCGGGCACGCATCAGTTCGGGATCGAGCCACACACGCATGCTGTAGTTGCCTCCGCCGAAAGCCTGAACGCCACCCACGCCTTTGACGCGCGAGAGCTCGTTGACAAGGTTGATGTTGGCATAGTTGGTGAGGTAGAGAGCGTCATACTTACCGGTGCTGTCGCCTTCGAGGGCGCAGAACAGCACGATGTTGGTCGACTCCTTGTTGACCGTTATGCCCTGCTGCTTCACTGCGGCCGGGAGTGTGGGCTCGGCCTGGTTCAGGCGGTTCTGCACGTCGATAGCAGCCTGGTCGATGTCGGTACCCTGCTCAAATGTCACGGTCAGCGAGTAGCTGCCGTCGGAACCGGAGTTGGAGCTCATGTAGAGCATGTTTTCCACTCCGTTGATCTGTTCCTCGATAGGAACGCCGATTGTGCGAGCCACGGTTTCGGCATTGGCTCCCGGATAGGAGGCCATCACGCTTACCGTGGGCGGCGTTATGTCGGGGTACTGCGCCACCGGGAGCGATGACACAGTGAGCAATCCCGCCAGCACCATTAGAACGGCAAGCACCGTGGCGAAAATCGGTCGGTCTATGAAAAATTTTGAAAACATGACGGTTGAGGCATTACGTTTACTTTATCACCGGGTTGACCGGCATACCGTTGCGCACCTTCAGCAGTGCCGATGTCACGTAGCGCGACTGTGGCGTGATGCCTTCGGTGACCACTCGCAGGGTGTCGTTGTAGAGGTCGCCGACCTTTATAGGCGTATATACCACCTTGTCGGAGTCGTTGACCACATAGAGATATTTGCCGAGCTGATCGGTGCCTATCGAAGCGTCCCTCACGAGTATGGCCTTGGGGTCGGTGTCGTAGGGCAGGTGTACCGTCACATACATTCCGTCGCGGAGTTCGCCGTAGGGATTGTCGACCTGCGCCTTCAACTCGAGAGTACCTGTGCTCTTGTCGATTGTGGGGGCGGTGTAGAAGAGGTCGGCGGTATAGGAGTGGGGAAGCGTGTCGGTGAATGTCAGCGGCACGTGACGATAGGAGGCCTCGTCACTGGTTCCGCGTGAGTTGAGCATGCGCTGATACTGTGTGTCCTCAATCTGGAATATTATCACGACCTTTGAATCGTCATATATCTGTGCGAGGGTGAACGGAGCGCCTTCACCGCTTATGAACGACCCCGGGTCGACTGTCGATGTGGTTATGTGTCCTGTTATCGGGGCTCTTACGGTGCAGTAGCCGAGATTGGTCTGAGCCGTGCTCAATGAAGCCTGTGCCTGCTTGATAGCCGCTTCGGCCTGCTCCATCGAACTTTGGGCGTGTATCACATCCATCTGCGACACGGCATCGCTTTCGAGCGCCTTCTTCATGGCCGCGTACTGATTGGAAGCGTATTCATATTCGCTCTTAGCCGTTTGCAGTGCGGCTGATGCCTGCTGCACGGCGTCGCGATATTTGGTGGGCTCGATCGTGAAGAGTACCTGTCCTTTCTTGACGAGCGAACCGCCGTCGTAGGTTCTTGTAAGCAGAGTTCCGTTGACGCGTCCCACCACGGCGGCCGATGCGTTGGCCGAGATGTATCCGGGATAGGTCTTGTAGATTGTTATTGAATCGGTTACGGGCATCGCTACTTCGACGGCCATTTCACCGCCTTCCTGATGAGCCGGGCTCTTGTGGCTGCATGCGGCGAGAGTAATCATTGCCAGTCCCGGCAATGTTAAGCGCAGGAGAGTCGATTGTTTCATTGCTATAGGGTGTTTGTTTTTTTATAATTCAAAGTTGTGTTATGTCCCATCCGCCGCCGAGCGCCTGATAGAGGGCCACGAGCGAGGTGAGAGCCTTGCCTTGTGCCGCCACAAGCGAGTTCTGGTTTTCGAGCAGGCTCATCTGTGCGTCGACCACGTTGCTGAAAGCCGAGAGGTCGCTCTTGTAGAGGTCGACCGACAGCTCAAGCGACTTGCGGCTCTGCTCGATCACCTTTTTCAGCATCTCGATGTTGTCGAGAGTGGCAAGATAGGTCGACATGGCGTTGTCGACCTCCTCGACGGCGGTCATCACGGTGAGATTGTAGTTGTCCATCTCGATTTCCATCGAGGCACGTGCCGAGGCCATGTTGTAGTTGCGTGCGAGTCCGTCGAATATGGTCCACGACAGGGTGGGGGCTATAGCGTAGGTGAAGCTGTCGTTTTTGAACATGTCGCCTATCCGGTGGGCCGAAGTGCCTATCGAGCCGTTGAGCGTGAGCGTAGGCAGAAACTCTTTCTTGGCGATTCCGAGCTGAGCGGCCGATGCTGCGAGCTGATACTCGGCCTCGACAATGTCGGGGCGTCGGCGCAGCAGCTCCATCGGAATTCCGGCGGTGACGATGTGGTGGTAGGATGGCAAGGGGGCAGTTGCCGACAGTCGTTCGTTCAAGGCTTCGGGGTATTCGCCGAGCAGCAGTGCGAGAGCGTTGATGGTGGTGTGAATCGACGATTTCAGCTGCGGAAGCGTAGCCTGGGTCGAGTAGAACACAATCCTGGCCTGTGTCACATCGAGCATGGAGCAGAGTCCCGCTTCATGCCGCGCCTCGGTCATCTTCAATATCTTTTCCTGCGAGGCTATGTGCTCCTGAGCCACAAGCAGTTCGGCCTGCCACATGCGCAGCGTTATGTAGGTCTTGGCTATGTTGCTGCACAGTGAGTTCATCACGGCGGCATATTCGGCTCGGGTGGCGTTGTAGGATGCTTTGGCACCCTTGGCTTTTGTGGCTATTCGTCCGAATATGTCTATCTCCCAGCTCATGTCTATGCCGAGCGAAAAGTAGTCGACCGTGCTTGCGCGTGTCATCACGCTGCCGAGCGCACCCGAGTTGCGTGACTTGGTCCAGCCTCCGCTCAGATTGAATGTCGGGAAGTAGCCGGCACGTATCGAGTTGAGCGACTGGCGTGCCACCTCGATGCGCCGGGCGGCCATGAGTATGTTGTAGTTGTTGTTTTCGCCTGCTGTGATGAGCGAGTCGAGCATGGGATCCTCAAAGTAGTTCCACCATCGGTCGTCGGATGGCAGCTCCTGACTGAAGTTCTCGTTATAAGTCCACTGCTCGGGAAGTGAATCATTAAGTACCCTGAGCGGCTTGAAGTCGTCGGCATTCATCGCCGACGGAGCAAGCAACAGGCCTGTAATCAGGTAAAATGAAATCGATTTGATACGCATATTCGGAAAGACTCAGATGTTATACCGAGTGTCTTCGATTAGTTGGGAGGCACTCTTAGTAATAACTTTCGGTGTGTGCAATCCGTTTACGTATCTACATTAGATTTAAGTTATTTTAAGTCAATGGCTGTGTCAATGTAGTTCGATGGAGGTTATTACATCGGCTCCAACAGCCTCGTTGAGCAGCTGCACGAGCCGGCTGCGGTGATAGGACAGCTCGTTTTTCAGCGAGGCCGAGCTGATGTAAACGTGCATCACGCCACGGTCGACATAGCGGCGTGTGGTGTATCGGTTGATGCCGGGACCCACGACCTCCTGCCACAGATAGGCGGCGCGTTGTTCGCGGAATCGGGTTTCAAGTCCGTCGTTGCGCAACGCCTCGTTTATGATGTCGTTGAGTAGTTTGGGTTCAGTGCGTTTCATGATTGTTAATCGGTTCAACGGTTCCGTGACTTACGAGCCACAGCTTGTAGTCGCCCGTGGTGCGTGACATTATGTCGTCGAGATGGGTGCGGTTGGTGTCGGTTATGAATATCTGTCCGAAGTCGCTTTGCGTCACAAGTTCCATTATGCGCTCCACCCTTGTTGCATCGAGCTTGTCGAAAATGTCGTCGAGCAGCAGCAGCGGCATCATTCCGCACGAGCTTCTCAGAAATTCATATTGCGCGAGGCGCAGTGCAAGCGAGTAGGTTTTGCACTGACCCTGCGAGCCTGCGCGACGCATGGGCATGTCGTCGATGAGCATCTCGATGTCGTCGCGGTGAGGCCCCACCGAGGTGTGTCCCACGATTTCGTCATGACGGCGTGCGCTGTCGAGGAGCGATGTCATTGATGTACCCGGCGATGAGAGCGTGCTTATGTATCGGAGTGTCACGTTCTCGCCCTCGCCGGCTATGGCGTGGTAGAAGGTGTTGAATATCTCGGTCAGGGTTTCGACCCATCGTGAACGTGCGTTGTGCAGGTAGGTTGCGGCCATGTCCATCTGCAGCTCGACGGCCATGTAAAGGTTGTGGTCGACCGAGTGGTCGCGCAACAGGCGGTTGCGCTGCTCGAGTGCGCGGTTGTAGCGGAGCAGGTTGTCGAGATATACAGGGTCGCTCTGTGAAATCACCATGTCCATGAGTCGACGGCGTTCATCGCCGGCACCTCTTATGAGGTCGATGTCGATAGGAGCCGCTATCACGAGCGGAAAAGCTCCTATGTGACTTGAGAGCCGATCATACTCTTTGCCTCCGCGTTTCAGCGACTTGCGCTTGCCTCGCGACATACCCAGCAGAAGTTCCTCTTCGGCTCCCCGGCGGATATAGTTGCCTTTGAGTATGGCAAAATCCTCGCCCCGCCGCATGACCATGGAGTCGGTCATTCCGGTGAAGCTCTTGCAGAAGCTGAGGTAGTAGACGGCGTCGAGCAGGTTGCTCTTGCCCATGCCGTTGTTGCCGAGAAAGCAGTTGACCTTAGGTGAAAACTCCAGTCGTGCCTCCTCGAAATTCTTGAAATTGGTGATTGAAAGATGTCTTAATATCATAGTCAGTACAAACTTACACAAAAATCCCCGAAATCTTGCGATTCGGGGATTGTAAAATTTTGCTGACTTGGAGTTTTGCGGTGGTTGTGAGGCTGTTATTTCTCGGCCCAGGGCATCCACTTCATGTAGTCGACATCGCTGAACATGTCGGCGCGGGTGATGTTGGTGTTGATTTCGGGCTTGTCGAGCAGGAATCGGTCGACAAATGCCTCAACTTCGGGATACTGGCTCTCGGGAAGCTGGCAGTGACCGTGGTTGCCCTCGATCGAGAATCCCATGCGCTCCTCGATGCCGAATGTGCGCCACACTTCGCGCGCTGCACGGCTTGACACATAGTTTGACTCGTCGGCGAGCCACTCGAAATCGGTGTTTCCGAGCACGAGCAGGGCTCGGGGTGCTATGAGCGCAGCCACCTGGTGGTGGTCGATGGGGAGTCGCGACACATTCTCTTCGGCAAACTGTGCCATGCTTTCAAGGAACCATGAGTAGTTGGTGCGTCCGAGTGTTTCCACGTTGCCGAGAGTTTCCGACACTCTCCAGGCGTCGACTCCGCCGCCTCCGGGCTCCTGTGCTATTGTGAGGGCTATGCGCTCGTCAAGCGCTCCTGAGAATAACGCCATCTTTCCGGCAAACGAGCATCCGGTTACACCGAGGTGCTTCAAGTCGATGCGCGATTGCTCGCCCACGATTTCAAGTCCGTCGATAATTCGGCTCACACCCCAGGGCCATGCGCTGTAGGCTCCTATTTGTATCATGTCGGGGTATATGCGGTTGATGGGCTCGGTGCCGCGTTTCTGGGTGTGCGACATCACCTGCGTGAAGTTGAATGCTATACCGGCAATGTTGCGGCTCTCGAATATCTGCGGAGGCAGCGATCCGTAGGGGAATCCCACGCCTATCATGGCCGGGAAGGGCCCGTCGCCTTCGGGATATTTTATAGTGGCCGAGAGGTTGAGGGTTTCGCCTCCGTTGTGCACGGTCACGCGCAGGGTATCATTGTCCATGAATGCCTCGATGCTGTCGCGGCTCACTACCGGCTTTTCGCCTATTTCGTAGTGGTAGAGCTGCTGGATTATTTCGGAGCGGTGGCGCGCCCAGTCATCGAATCGGGTCGAGCGTCCGCTACCGTCGGCCCATGCAAACGGGTCGGGCAGGGTGGCTATTTCGGGAAGCTGCTGCAGTCCCGGCATCTCGATTGCGGGATAGTTGTCGGCAGTGTTCTCGCGGTCGTAGACTGTCGGTATTTCCTTGGGTTGGCATGACGCGAGCATAATCGCAATCAGCGGCAGGGAGAGGGTTGATAATTTCATCGGCTTAAAATTAGGGTAATTTAAATTTAGGTTAATTAAATTATGACTTCAATCAGTAAAAAAGGTTTAACGGGCGCTTGTGTAAAAGTTGCGGGGCAGGGTGGTGTCGATGAATAGCGGTGAAATCAGATGCGTGAAATCGAGGAGGTTAATCACATTTAGTTAGAATGATTCTAAATAACGGGTGAATTTCATCATTTTTGAGTATTTAGCGGGTTAGAGGGTAAAACTAATTTTGCATAAACAAAAATTAACCAAAAATGAGTATGTACATAGTGCGAAATTCACTCTTGGCCCTGACCGTTGCAGCAGGTTGCGCATCGGGTTATGCGCAGGATTCAACCGCAGTCGACAGTTACGACAAGTTCCGCTTTGGCGGTTACGGTGAAATTGTGGCATCGTTCAAGGATTATGGTATAAACCGCTTTCAGAAGGATGGCGCGACACGCGAAAACCGCAATACGATATCGATTCCGCGATTTGTCCTTGCGCTTGACTACAAATTCAATCCCAAGTGGGTGCTTGGCGCTGAAATCGAGTTTGAATCGGGCGGCACCGGCTCGGCTTATGAAATTGAGAACACCGAAAACGGTGAGTATGAAACCGAGATAGAGAAGGGCGGCGAGGTGGCTCTTGAGCAGTTTCATATAACGCGCGTCATATCCCGCGGGCTGAATGTGCGTGTAGGACATCAGATAGTGCCTGTGGGGCTTACCAATGCCCACCATGAGCCTATCAACTTCTTCGGCACCGAGCGCCCCGAGGGTGAAACAACACTCCTGCCTTCGACATGGCATGAAACGGGATTGTCGCTGTTTGGCTCGTTGGGGCGTGGCTACGGCCGATTGGACTATGAGGTTATGGCTGTGGCCGGACTTAATGCCAACGGCTTTGACCGCAATGAGTGGATCGCCGGCGGTAAGCAGGGATTCTTTGAAAACGACAATTTCACATCGCCGGGCTATGTCGTGCGCATTGATTACCGGGGTGTGCCCGGATTGCGCACCGGAGTTTCGGCCTACTACTGCCGAAACACGGGAGCCAACTCCGACAAGTCGCAGACCTATAAGAGCTACGGGCGTATTCCGCTCACGCTGGTGTCGTGGGATGCACAGTACCGCAACCGCTATGTCACGGCACGGGCCAACGTGCTTTACGGCCATCTCGGAAACAGTGCGGCCGTAAACGATGTCAACGGTAAGCTATCCAACGCATCGCCTTATAGCCGACTCACGCCTGTAGCCAAGAATGTACTTGCCTACAGTGCCGAAGTCGGAGTCAATTTGGCCACTGTTTCGGGCATCAGGCAGTGTCCTGTCATCTATCCTTTTGTGCAGTATGAGTATTACAATCCCCAGCAGAGGGTGGAGCAGCCCCGCACTCCCGACAAGCGTCTTGAAGTGAGCAAGTGGAGTGCCGGATTAAACTGGTTTGCATTGCCGGGCCTCGTCGTGAAGGCCGACTATACGACACGCCAGATAGGGACTTCGCGTGTGTTTGGTCGCGGAGAGTATAACAGCGAGAATGAATTTTCAATCGGAATCGCCTACATTGGGTGGTTCATAAGCCGATAGTAACGACAAAAATCAATAACAAAAATCAATAACAATAACCAAGATGAAGAGAACATCAATCACAACGGCCTTTGCCGTAGCCCTGACACTGGGCCTTGCATCATGCGGAAGCGACAATCAGCCCGACAATCCCGGCGATGACACAGTCAATGCCAAGGATATAGACTACACTTCGGCCAACTCCAAGAGCTGGCACAATTACATGATCAATGTAGCCCTCCTGCTTAGCGATGACGCTCAAAGCCTTTGCGACGCATGGACGGTGAGCTATAATGGGGGCGAACCTTTTGCGACGACATTCAAGAATCACTCCAAAGGAGCCTATCAGAGCGCGTTGAATTGCCTGGAGCAGATTGTCGACGGTTGTGCCGACATAGCCAATGAGGTGGGTACCGCTAAAATCGGCGACCCTTACAATCTCTACATGGCCGGACGCACCGAGGAGGCGTTATATGCCGTGGAGTCGTGGTACAGCTGGCACTCGCGTGATGACTACACCAACAATATCCGCTCAATACGCAACTCCTACTACGGCTCGCTTGACGGAACGGTGAACACGCACTCGATGTCGGCGCTCATAGCCGAGGCCGATCCCGACCTCGATGCACGCTTGAAGGCCGCGATACAAAAGGCGGCCGACGACATACAGGCCATACCTCAGCCCTTCCGCAATCACATAAACAGCTCTGAGGCCAATGTCGCGATGGAGTCATGTGCCTCACTCGAAGCGTTACTTAGCAACGACCTGAAGCGTGCGCTTAACTCCATGTCGGGCAATGACGAGATGCTCGACGCAATCGTGGAGAGTTATGTCGACGAGGTGGTTGTGCCTACCTACCGTAACCTTGTGTCATGTAACAATGCATTGCGCGACGCAGTGAATCGACTTGCCCGTAATCCTTCGGATGCCGCATTTGAATCGGCTTGCGATGCATGGCTTGAAGCGCGTGAGCCGTGGGAGAAGAGCGAGGCCTTCCTATTCGGCCCCGTGGACCAACTCGGCCTTGACCCCAACATGGACAGCTGGCCTCTCGACCAGAATGCAATAGTGCAGAACCTGAACACCGGCAGCTTCGACGACCTTGACTGGAGCGACGGCGACAGTGACGATGTGATAGAGGCAGCTCAGAACCTGCGCGGATTTCACACTCTTGAGTTTCTGCTCTTCAAGGACGGACAACCGCGCCGAATCAAGAAGTGACACCTGACATGAACCGACTGTTTATAATAAAGAGTATATCGGCGCTCGTCGTTGCGCTGGCCCTCATGTCGTGTGACGACGAGGGGCTCGATGTGCTCGACATCGAGGTTCCCGAGGGCTATGCTCTCTCGGCGGGCACCTCTACCATATTCATGAACTCGTCAAAAGCCTACGACAGCGAGGCCGAGTGGGTGACCGGAGCATTGGCGAGCCGCTTCACGCGAGGCGACAGGCTCTACGACGACATGCGCACGAGCAGCAACGACTACGGAGGCGGTCTTGGCCCTGTCTATGCCGGATATTCGTGCGGAAGCTGCCATGGCAATGCCGGACGCACCAAGCCGACACTGTGGAGCGACGGCGGTTCGGGCCCTTACGGATTCTCGGCGATGCTCGTCTATGTCACGCGCAAAAACGGAGCGTTTTTCAAGGATTACGGGCGCGTGATTCACGATCAGGCAATATACGGAGTCAGTGCCGAGGGCAAGCTGAAGGTTGAGTGGCGTTACGAATCGGGAAGTTTTCCCGACGGTGAAACCTATGAACTCGCTTGTCCCTCCTACACGATTACCGACTGGTATGCCGACGAGATAGACCCTGACGACCTGTTTTGCACGGTGCGCATTCCACTGCGTCACGTGGGCATGGGACAGATTATGTCGCTCGATCCCGTCGAGATAGAGGCGCTTGCCTCACGCAGCAACTACCCCGAATACGGCATAAGCGGCCGATGCAACTACGTGACCGAGCGAGGGGTGTTGTCGTTGGGCGTGTCGGGCAACAAGGCCCAGCACGCCGACCTCACGGTGGAGCTTGGATTTTCAAGCGACATGGGCGTCACCAACAGCCGATACCCCGAAGAGATATGTGAAGGGCAGATTCAGATTAACCAAGGGTCGATGATGGGACTACTCTATGACAAGCTTGACGTGTCGACCGAGGATATGGAGAATGTCGACCTCTACATGCAGTCGCTCGGCGTGCCGGCCAGGCGCAATGTCAACGATCCCGAGGTGAAGTTGGGCGAGCGCATGTTTTATGAGGCCAAGTGTCATTTGTGTCACGTGACCACGTTGCACACGAGGCCGCGCGGATCGGTGTTGCTCAACGGAACACAGCTGCCGTGGCTCGGCAACCAGACGATACATCCCTACTCCGACTTCCTTCTTCACGACATGGGCTCGGAGATAATGGGGGTGGGACTTAATGACAACTATGTGTCGGGCCTTGCCCGTGGCAATGAGTGGCGCACAACCCCGTTGTGGGGAATCGGGCTTCAGGAGAAGGTGAACGGACACACCTGCTTCCTGCACGACGGCCGTGCGCGCAACTTCGTTGAGGCAATAATGTGGCACGGCGGTGAAGGCGAAGCGTCACGTAATCTTTTCAAGGCGATGACTAAAGAGCGGCGCGACGCGCTTGTGAAGTTTCTGGAATCGCTTTAGATGTCACTGACAATCAATTAAATGCAAGTATATGAAAAAGATTTTTGCGATAATGTCGATTATGCTGATGCTGCACGCGACGGCATCGGCGCAATATGACGCCGATACTGAAAACGGGGTCGTGTCACTTGCCGGTCGCGACGGCTTTACATGGAGCAGCAACAGCGGCGACTTTGTGTTCAAGCCCTATCTGCTTGTGCAGACCTCGGCCAATTACAACTACTATGACGACGAGGGGCTTGATGCCGCCTACAATCAGGACAATGTGGCCAACAGCGGATTTGCAATACCCTATGCCGTACTCGGATTTACCGGCAAGGCTTTCGGAATAGTCACCTACAACCTGTCGATAAATGCAGCGGCAAGCGGGGGCAACCTGCTTCAACAGGCATGGGCCGATGTTAAGCTCCGCGATGAGCTGGCGGTGCGTGTGGGTAAATTCAAGACCCCATTTTCACATGCCATTCTCACGACACTCGGTGAAACGCTGATGCCTTCGCTGCCGTCATCGCTCACTACACCGGTCATAATGCCACACTCGTTGAACGCGGTAGCTCCTAAGATAGGTACGGGATTTGATCTCGGAGTCGAGGTTCACGGCATGATACGCGACCGATGGGGCTATCAGGCCGGAATATTCAACGGCACGGGGTCGGCCGTTAACAGCGCCACCAAGACATTCAGCGACGACTGGCACATACCGTCGCTGCTCTATGTCTGCCGCTTCACTTTCCAGCCAAAAGGCGTTATGCCTGCGACACAGGGCAATCCGCGTCAGCTCAATCTCGACAGGATGCTCATAGGCGTGTCGGCGTCGCTCAATGTCGAGAGTGAAAACGAAAGCACCAATGATTTTCGTGCAGGAGCCGAATTTGCCTGGCTTAAAGGACGAATGTATATCGGTGCCGAGCTTTACTACATGCGTGTGGGCTTCACCAAGCGACAGAAGATTCATGACTCCTACAGCTACACGGGAGGTTACATCCAGGGAGGTTACTTTATCACCGACAGGCTGCAGGGTGCGTTGCGTTACGACCTCATGGACCGTAACGGGCTCGACCGCGGAGGCTTGCTGAACATGCCTGCGGCGGGGATAAATTACTTTTTCAAGGGGTGCAATCTGAAGCTGCAGGCCATGTATCAGTACATGGGTCGTGTGGGTCATGACAGCCAGCTCGACCGTGACAATGACAACCTGGGACTGGCCATGCACTCGGGTACAGTGATGATTCAATATACATTCTGATGATGAATCGAGCTATTTTTACTATTTTTGTAACTGTAGTCGGATTTTTGATGTTTTTGGCATCATGTGATGACGGACCGGTTTACGGCAGCGCCGAGCTGAAGCCCGAAAACGGACTCGTGCTGAAGCTTACCGGAGAGCTTTCGGGAACCGGCCGGTGGAACGCGGGAGGTTACAGCCTTGTCGTGGCCGGGTTTGACGACAGCGATTATGCCGTTATCACGAAATCGGTGCCTCAGTCGGCCGACGGAGCCGCTGTAATGGTGGTTATGTCGGGCATAGGGGAGAGCGTTACATCGCTTGAGCTGTGTGTCATCAATCGCCTTCGCCGCCGTGTGGTGACATTTGCCTCGGTGTCGACAATCTCTGACGATGACACGGTGAGATTGCCGGTAGGACGCATGGATGTCAGCGTCTACGGCGCACTGCAGGCCGGGGTGTTTGACGCCTCGTGTGTACAGTGTCACGGTGGCAGCAACCATGCAGCGGCCGGGCTCTACCTCACCGGCGACCGCAGCCGCGAGTCGCTTGTCGACATCCCTTCGACTGTGGTCGGAGATGCTGTGCGTGTATTACCCGGCAATGCCGATGAAAGCATCCTCTACGGGGTTGTGTCAACCGACATGACTCGCGGATGGAGCTTCGATCACTCGGCTTTGCTCGATGTAACATCGGTCGAATTCATTAAAAACTGGATTAACAATGGAGCAGAATAACATAACAAAATACAGTCACGTTACAATAGAGAATAACAACGCAATGGAGTACAGTCATGTCACACTCGGCAGCGGAAGCGTTGATGTGACGCTTGCCGCATTCAAGCCTGCGGAGGGCGTTGCCGAGTATCACGCCATGTTCCGATGCCTGATTCCGGGCACAACCTTCAGCGAGCAGCTTGACGGCGTGCTTCAGGCTTACGACGAGCTGTCGGCTACGCTCGGCCGTGATGTGCGTCCGGTGTTCAAGCGTTACTTCCTGAGCGATGCCGCCAATCAGGTGGGTGAGATACCGGCCGAGAGCGAATGTGCCGTTTCGGTAATCGAGCAGTCGCCACTTGACGGTACAAAGATTGCACTTTGGGTGTACTTCCAGGATGATGTGACGGTGAGAAACCTGTATAACGGACTTTTTGAGGTGACGCACGGTGATTACCGTCACTTCTGGCAGGGAAACGCCTATGCGCCCGACCTTCAGTCGGAGGTGGCCACACGCGCATTGCTGTGTGATTACGCACTGAGGCTTGAGGACGAGGGCTGCACACTGGCCCGCAACTGCATGCGCACGTGGTTTTTTGTCCAGAATGTCGATGTGAACTATTCGGGTGTCGTGAAGGGGCGCAATGAGGTGTTTGCGACCAACGGCCTCACCCGCGACACACACTTCATAGCAAGCACCGGAATATGCGGACGACATGCCGACCCACGTGTGGCGGTGACGATGGACACTTATGCCGTCGACGGGTTGCGTGACGGTCAGCACGGCTATCTCTACGCTCCCGACTACCTCAATCCCACCTATGAATACGGTGTGTCGTTTGAACGTGGCGCCTACATCGACTACGGCGACCGCCGCCATGTGCTCATTTCGGGTACGGCCAGCATCAACAATGAGGGCAAAATCATGTATCCGGGCGACATAAGGCGTCAGACAATGAGAATGTGGGACAATGTTCACGCTCTTCTTGACGAGGCCGGGTGCTCGTGGGACAATGTGGGCCACATCATCGTCTATCTTCGCGACCTGTCGGACTATGCCGTGGTCAATTCAATGTTCCGTGAACGTTTCCCCGACATTCCGCATGTGATAGTCCTTGCTCCGGTGTGCCGTCCCGGCTGGCTTGTCGAGATGGAGTGTATGGCAGTCAAGCCATGTCACAATGAGAGTTATGCGCGTTTTTAAGCGTGTCGCAATAACGGTCTACATCGTTACGACGGCTGTGTTGGCCGTAACCACATTCATGTCGCCGTCGGTCTACTCGTCGGTGTGGTTTGTCACGTTGCTTGCATTATGGGGCGTTACGCTCGTCGCGGGCATGGTGATGACCGGCATGTGGCACCGGTTGCCGTCGTTTCTGTTGCACTCGTCGTTTGTGTTGATGCTTGCGGGCGGACTGGTGACCTACGTTTCAGGCGAGAAGGGTTACGTGACAATGTCGCCGGGCGATGAGGTATCGTCGTTTAATCTTGAATCGGGAGGAGTGTCGCAGTTGCCTGTGACATTGCGGCTCGACAGCTTCCATGTGGAATATTATCCCGGCGGCGTGGCTCCGAAGGATTATGTCAGCTTCATCCGTGTCGACGGCGAGCCTTGCCGCATATCGATGAACAATATACTTGAACGTGACGGTTATCGTTTCTACCAGTCGTCCTACGATGGACGGGGCGGCACACTGCTTGCTGTGAACCACGATCCGTGGGGCACGGGCATAAGCTATGCCGGATACCTGTTGCTGGCCGTGGGGGGCTTGATGCTGATGTTGTGGCATAAGGGGCGGTTCATGACATTGTTGCGCGGATTGAGCGTTGTCGCGATGCTGTTGTTGTGCGGCAATGCGGCCGATGCCTCCTCGATAAAGGGAATTACCCGCGAGCAGGGCGATTCGCTTGCGTCACGGCAAGTCATCTACAACGGCAGGGTGGCCCCGTTTAACACTCTTGCGCGTGACTTCGTGACGAAGTTGTCGGGCAGCGCATCCTACAGGGGGCTGTCGGCCGAGCAGGTCGTAGCTTCATGGATGTTGTATCCCGAAGAGTGGCAACACCAGCCCATAATATCGATAGAGAGCGACGAGTTGTGTCGCAGGCTCGGCATCGAGGGCGGCATGGCGCGAATGACCGACCTCTTTGACAACGATGGTCGCTACAGGCTGGAGGCGATGTATAAAGGTACCGACCGCGGACTTGACCGTGACATACTTGAAGTGGACGAAAAGGTGGGACTGGTGCTGATGCTAACCTCCGATGAGCTGATAGTGCCGCGTGGCGATGATGTGGCCCCGTTGTCACGAGCCAAGGTTGCGGTGGAGATTGCGTATAACCGCTTGCCGCTTGAACGGATTTTCTTCATGTTCACGCTGTCGATGGCCGTGATTGCTTTTTTAGCATTTGCCATGAAGTGGCGTTGTCGCAGGCTGCTTGTCGCGGCACTCTATGTTTCGTTGTCGCTTCAGGCGTTGAATTATGCCATGCGATGGTATGTGTCGGGCTCGATTCCGCTTGCCGACGGTTACGAAACCATGCAGTTCCTGTCGTTGGCAGTTCTTGTGCTGACCTGTGTTATTTACCGGCGAAATGAGTTTGCATTGCCGTCGGGCATGCTGCTTGCCGGTTTTGCCGGACTTGTGGCGTGGCTCGGCGAGTCGAATCCGACGATAACGCCGCTGTTGCCTGTGCTGTCGTCGCCTTGGCTGAGCCTGCACGTGACATTGGTGATGATAGCCTATGCGCTGCTTTCGTTCACGATGCTCAACGGCATTGTGGCTCTCACGATGAAGCGTGAGCGTGAGCGGCTTATGGCGATGAGTACGGTGCTGCTCTATCCGGGAGTGGTGTTGCTCGGCATCGGAATATTCGCCGGTGCGGTGTGGGCCAATGTGTCATGGGGGCGATATTGGGGATGGGATCCGAAGGAAACATGGGCATTGATTACATTCATGGTCTATGCGGTGCCGCTTCACACATCTATTGCGAGATTACGCACTCCGCTCAACTTCCACATCTACCTGATTCTGGCATTCCTGACCGTGATAATGACCTACTTCGGCGTCAACCTCCTGCCCTCGCTGCACGCGTATTGAGCTGACTGCGACTACCCCAACGAAGTTACGCGTTGGCTCAGCGGTGAACACAACTTTACCATCTCAACCATTGCCATGCTCTCTACATTCTTTGGCGAATCGATAATTACAGTGTAATCTCACTATAGACCGGGCGAGGGTTCGGGACTTGTGGATTAAAGGAAAAAGCCCTTCGGAGAGAAGGGCTTTTTCGTGGATAAACAAATAACATGCAACTAAACAGTTGTTTAGAAGTTGTAGCCGAGGGTGAATGTCCATGCTTTGTTGTGACCGTCGGGGTGTTTCTCGGTTTGGGGCAGCTCGCGCAAAACGTTGCGGCAGCTGAAGTGGTAGTGCGCACCGATGTAGTAGTGCTGCATGACGAGAACACCGAGTCCCATCTTCAGTCCCCAGTCGTAGGTCTGCACCATTCCTTTGTCGCCGAAGCAGTCGCTCTTGAAGTCGCGACCTATTACCTGCGGAGCTGTAGGCTCGGTGTCGGATGTGCCGTAGACGGTGTATTTGTTGGCTCCGCCGAATCCCCACGCGAAGTAGGGACCGAAGTCGATCTGTACCTGAGCGAGCTCGGCCACACCCAGTCGCAGTGATGCGAGGATGGGTATTCTGATGTAATTGCCGGTAAGCTGGCCGTCGATAGCTTTCAGCACATTGTCGGAATTGACAAGATAGTGATAGGTGCTTTTGCGGGTGTCCAAGAATATTCCCGGTTGTATTGTGAAAAAGTTTCGCAGATTTATGTCGACAACCATTCCGGCCGAGAAACCGCCTTTCCATTGGTTGTGGTTCCACTTGATGTCCTGAAATGCGTCATCATAGTTGGTGGTGAGGTTGGAGGTGTTGAAGCCCGCTCTCACACCTACCTGAAACAACTTGGCGGGTACACCGTAGTCGATGAGGGTCTGAGCCTGCGATGATACTGATATTCCTATAAGCAGAAGCGCTGCAAATAGACGGGAAATGGTTTTAGTCATAATATTGGAAGTATAATTTAATAATTGATAGTGTAAAATTACTTAATAAGATTGAATAATACAATATCACAAGACAATAAATATACAAATAGACAAACAATACGGATAACATGGATAATGTGTAGAAATTTGACATATAAATTGATTTTCCTCAGCTGAAAGATTGACAATTGAGCAATTAGAGTTATTTTTGCAAAAAGTTATCACAAATCATAATCATTATTATGAAATCAATCATCAATTACATTCTCGCGATTGTAATGCTGTCGATGACGGCGTTTTCAATCCATGCAGCGAAGTATGAGTACAGAACCGTACCCAACGACCCGCTGAAAGCCAAACTCTACACACTTCCCAACGGTCTTAAGGTCTACATGACCGTAAACAAGGATCAGCCGCGTATACAGATGTATATAGCAGTGCGCGTGGGTGGAAAGAACGACCCCGCCGAAACCACCGGACTTGCCCACTATTTCGAGCATCTGATGTTTAAGGGTACTCAGAATTTCGGAACATCGGATTACAAGGCCGAGAAGCCTCTTCTCGATGAGATAGAGCGACTCTTTGAGGTTTACCGCAAGACTACCGACGAGGCCGAACGTGCCGCACTCTATCACCGCATCGACAGCGTGAGCTATGAGGCGTCCAAGATCGCCATTCCCAATGAATATGACAAGCTTATGGCTGCCATCGGTGCATCGGGAACCAACGCATTCACCTCCTACGATGTCACCTGTTACACCGAGGACATTCCCTCGAATCAAATCGAGAACTGGGCGCGCATCCAGGCCGACCGCTTCGAGCATCCGGTGCTGCGCGGATTCCACACAGAGCTTGAAACAATCTATGAGGAGAAGAACCGCTCCCTTACCAGTGACTCGCGCAAGGCTTACGAGAAGATGCTCGCGCTGCTGTTTCCCAACCATCCCTATGGAACTCAGACAGTGCTCGGCACACAGGAGCATCTTAAAAATCCGTCGATCACCAATGTCAAGAACTATCACTCGCAGTGGTATGTGCCCAACAACATGGCAATATGCGTGAGCGGTGATTTTGATCCCGACAACATGATCGACATCATCACCAAGTACTTCGGCAACCTGAAGCCCAATCCCAATCTGCCTGTGTTGAAGTTCAAGGAGGAGGCTCCCATAAAGGCTCCCATAAAGGCCGAGGTCATGGGCAACGAATCGGAAATGCTGTTTATCGGATGGCCTTTCCCCGGTTCAGGAAGCCGTGAGGTTGAGGTGCTCGACATTCTCAGCTCCATCCTGAGCAATCAGGGTGATGCCGGCTTGATCGACATTGACATAAACCAGCAGCACAAGGCACTTGCCGCCGGTGCGGGAATGTACAACATGGCCGACCGCACCGCATTCATGCTCATCGGCGCTCCCAAGGAGGGCCAGACACTTGACGAGGTGCGCGACCTGCTCCTCGCCGAAATCGACAAGCTGCGCAAGGGCGAATTTGACGAGAGCCTTATCGAAGCTACGATCAACAACTACAAGCGCAATGTACAGAGCAGCATCGAGAGCAATGAAAATCGTGTGAGCATGTTCCTCGACTCATTTGTCAACGGTACGGACTGGGCCGACGATGTAGCATCGATCGACCGTCAGTCAAAGCTTACCAAGAAGGATATCGTGGACTTTGCCAACAAGTATCTCGGCGACAACAACTATGCCATCGTCTATAAGCTTCAGGGCAAGGACACCACCGAGCTCAAGATGTCGAAGCCCGCACTCACTCCCATCGTGATGAACCGTGAGATGTCGAGCGACTTCCTCAAGGAAATCCAGTCGAGCAATGTGAAGCCCATCGAGCCCGTGTTCCTTGACTACAACAAGGATCTCACTATCTTCAATACAAAGAAGAGCAACATCCCGGTGCTTTACAAGAAGAATGAAACCAACGGATTGTTTGAGCTCACCTATGTGTTTGACATGGGTAACCGTCATAACCGACTGTTAGGCACTGCCGCTCAGTATCTCGACCTGCTCGGCACCAAGGACATGACCGCCGAACAGATAAAGAATGAGCTTTACCGACTCGGATGCACGTTCTTTATAAGTCCCGGCACCGACCGCCTCTATGTGCGCATCAACGGACTTAGCGAGAACATGCCTCAGGCCGTGGCTCTTGTCGAGAAGCTGATGAACGAGGCTGTTGTCGATAAGGAGGCATATAACGGACTCGTGAACCGCCTGTTGAAGTCACGCGATAACAACAAGAGCAGCGAAAGCGCCAACCAACGTGCTTTGCAGTCCTACATGATTTATGGTGATGCCGCCAAGAAGCTCAATCTTACCAACGATGAACTCCGCAACCTCGACCCTGCCAAGCTCACCGAGGCTATACGCGACCTCAATTCCTACAAGCACCGCATAATCTACTACGGCCCCTACAGCGAAACCGAACTTACATCGCTCGTAGACCGCGAACACAAGACTCCGGCCGCATTGAAGGATATTCCCAATGTTCCCCGTCTTAAGATGAGAGAAACAACCGAGCCGGTAATCTACGTGGCTCCTTACGACTCCAAGCAGCTGAAGATGATGCAGTACTCCAACAACGGCGAGAAGTATAATCCGTCGATTGAGCCTGTGGTGACCCTCTACAACGAGTATTTCGGAGGCAGCATGAACTCGATCGTGTTCCAGGAGATGCGCGAGAGCCGCAGTCTTGCTTACTCGGCAGGCGCTTACATGTCGTCGCCCTCTTATCTCGACCAGCCTTACGTTTATATAACCTCTATAGGCACGCAGAACGACAAGCTCTTCGACGCTATAAACGCATTTGACGAGATTATCAACAATATGCCGCAGAGTGCGCCCGCATTCTCGCTTGCCAAGGAGGGTCTTGACGCCCGCCTGCGCACCGAACGCGAAATCAAGGACATGGTGGCATGGTCCTACATAAACGCTCAGGACCTTGGCGAAACAACCGATGTGCGTCGCCGCATATTTGAGGCTCTTCCCTCACTCACGCTTGAGAATCTCACCGATTACCAGAAGTCGGATATCGCAGGACGCACCTATAATTACTGCATCCTTGCCAATATCGACGACATCGATCTTGACGCTCTTGGAAAGCTGGGCAAGGTGGTTGTGCTGACAACCGATGATATATTCGGTTATTGATATATCTACAGCCCACTGAAATAATAAGCGGAATATCGTCGCCGGGTTTCCTGTGTATCGGGAATCCGGCGATTCCTTTTTTTGTCGTGCGTGACCGACGGTTGCCGGGAGGGCTGAGCCGATACTGAATTATTGTGGAGAAATGTTTGTAAAGTTTAAATTGTTGGGTTAATTTTGCACTTCAAAATTGGGAATTTTAATCAACAGTTAATCTGTATCTCTATGCCAAAGTTATCACGCAACATCTGGTTGTCGTCCAAGGACTATGTGTTTATAGTCTTGGGTTTGTGCATCTATGCATTCGGTTTCACTGCTTTTGTTCTCCCCGAAAAGGTAGTTATCGGCGGTCTTGTCGGAGTGGGTTCACTCGTATATTTCCTAACCGATATCCCTGTGGCCATCACCTCCTATGCCTGCAACCTGTTGTTGCTTGCAATCGCCTACAGGATTGTGGGGCGTCAGTTTGTGGTGCGCACAGTGTTCGGCGCCACGGTGCTGAACCTCCTTATAGGTATAATGCAGCCGCTTTTCCCCGAGCCGCTCATAGCCCAGCAAACGTTTATGAACATCATCATAGGCGGTGTCCTTTGCGGAGTGGGCATTGGTCTGGCATTTACCCATAACGGCAGTACGGGCGGCACCGACATCGTGGCCGCGATGGTGTCGAAGCGCAGCAACGTGTCGATAGGCCGCATGATGATATATTGCGATTTCTTGATCATATCGTCGAGCTTCTTCCTTTTCTATCAGATCGACAAGGTGGTCTACGGTCTTGTAGTTACGTTCCTTGCATCGTTCATGACCGACCAGGTGATAAACACCAACCGTCAGGCTGTACAGTTCACCATCATATCGCGTTATTGGGAGGAAATAGCCACTGCGATAAATAATGAGGCCCGTCGAGGCTGCACCGTGCTCTCGGGAATGGGCTGGTACACCAAGCATGAGGTTAAGATGCTCATCGTCATGTGTCGCAAGATTGAATCGGTCACCATATTCCGCATAGTCAAGTCGATCGACAAGGACGCATTCATCACCCAGGCCAATGTCAACGGAGTCTACGGTCAGGGATTTGACATGGTAAAGCTCAAGATGAAGCCGAGCAAGAACCATGACGGACTCCAAGAGCCGGCTCATGCAGTGCCTCATGATGCGATAAAACAAGAATAATAGAAGAAAAAAGTGTAAATGTGACATTTATTAGCGAAAAATAGCTATCTTTGCAGCCTGCATTTTGGTAAGAAGTGCCATTTAGGCAGAAGTCAGTCACAAAACGCTTACTTACACATAGACTATGAAGCTATTACAAGCTAAACTGGACAAGTATCAGGAACCGCAGAAGGCTAAGGCTGCGGGCATTTATCCTTATTTTAGAGAAATATCGAGCGAACAGGATCCCGAGGTTATAATAAATGGCCGCAAGGTGCTGATGTTTGGCTCCAATTGCTACAGTGGACTCGTGAATCATCCCAAGATTAAAGAGGCTGCCATTGAGGCAATTAAGAAGTACGGCACGGGATGTGCCGGTTCGCCGTTCTTGAACGGTACGCTTGACATCCACAAGGAGTTGGAGGCAAAGCTTGCTGAATACGTTGGAAAGGAAGACGCAATGATTTATTCAACCGGATTCGGAGTTAATCTCGGAGTCGTTTCCACATTGACAGGCCGTGAGGATTACATCCTTTGGGATGAGCAGGACCACGCTTCCATCATCGAGGGCCGTCGATTGTCGTTCTCTCAGTCGTTGAAGTACAAGCACAACGACATGGAGTCGCTTGAAAACCAGTTGAAGAAGTGCGATCCTTCAAAGGTAAAGCTTATAGTCACCGACGGCGTTTTCTCGATGGAGGGCGATGTAGCCAACCTTCCTGAAATAGTGCGTCTTGCCAAGAAGTATGATGCAAGCGTGATGGTCGACGAGGCTCACGGTATCGGAGTGTTCGGTCGCGGAGGTCGCGGAACATGCGATCATTTCGGAGTTTCCAAGGATGTGGATCTCATCATGGGAACATTCAGCAAGTCGTTTGCATCGCTTGGCGGATTCATCGCCTGCGACAAGTCGATTACCAATTACCTGCGTCACCATTCACGTTCCTATATATTCACAGCCAGCATAACTCCCGCATCGACTGCCGCTGCTATGGCAGCACTTGAAATCATGCAGCAGGAGCCTCAGCTTCAGGAGCAACTCTGGGCGCTCACACACTATGCGCTCGAAGGATTCCGCAATATGGGCTGCGAGATAGGCAACACCTCGACCCCCATCATTCCGCTCTTCATCCGCGACAACTACAAGACATTTGCCATCACCCGCGACCTTCTCGAGGAGGGCATATTTGTCAACCCCGTGGTTTCGCCGGCAGTGGCTCCCCAGGATACGCTGATACGCTTCAGCCTCATGGCCACTCACACCAAGGATCAGGTTACTACCGCCCTTGAAAAGATTCAGAAGGTGTTCAAGAAGCACGGTATATTGAAATAGTATATCCAACACTACAGATTATATGTCGACATGGCCGTCTATCGCTGACGGCCATGTATTTTTTTGTGCGCGAGAAAAAAATCGTGCCGTCACATGAAAAAAATTAAGTAAAACACTTGCATGTTTCAAATAATAATTATAACTTTGTAATGATTACAAAACAGTATTGACTGCAATGAAAATGATGACGACGGCACAACTGAGCGATTATCTGAAGGCCAAGGGGGTAAGACCTTCGGCCCAGCGCATCGCCATATTGCGCTATCTCATGGAGAATCCGGTTCACCCAACGGCCGAGAAGATACATGAGGCTCTGGTGCATGACATGCCGTCATTGTCATTGACCACTGTCTACAACACTCTGAACTGCCTTGTGGCAGCCGATTGCGGAGTGACGATGCTGACTCCCGACTCGCGTAACGCTCACTTTGACTTCATCGAGCATCCCCATGCCCACTCCTATTGCCGCTCATGCGGAGCTATAATGGACATGGAGCTTGGCGGTGTGGCACCGGGCAATGATTGCTGCTGCGGCTTCCATGTAGAGCACGTTGATGTGTGTTATCGCGGACTTTGCAGCGACTGTTATTCAAAACTGAATTGAGATTAATATTTTATTCGTATAATTATTTAATAACCAAAAGAAAATGAAAAAGAAATTTATTTGTACCGTGTGCGGTTATGTTCATGAAGGTAATGAAGCTCCTGAAAAGTGCCCCCAGTGCGGCGCTCCCCGCAGCAAGTTCAAGGAACTCGACGAAACCGCTCTTCTCCAGTTTGTAACCGAGCATGAAATCGGTGCAGCCAAGGGTTCGGACGACGAGATGATCAAGGACCTTACCGCTCACTTCAACGGCGAGTGCACCGAGGTGGGTATGTATCTTGCAATGTCGCGTCAGGCCGACCGTGAGGGTTATCCCGAAGTAGCCGAGGCTTTCAAGCGTTATGCTTTTGAGGAAGCCGAGCATGCTGCAAAGTTTGCCGAACTTCTCGGTGAGATGGTATGGGATACCAAGACCAACCTTGAAAAGCGTATGGCTGCCGAGGCAGGTGCCAATGCCGACAAGATGCGTATCGCAAAGCGTGCCAAGGAACTCGGTCACGATGCAATCCATGACACCGTTCATGAAATGGCTAAGGACGAGGCTCGTCACGGTCAGGGCTTTGAAGGTCTTTACAACCGATTCTTCAAGAAGTAATCAAATCCTGTTTATAAAAAACGCTGTGAAGCTCGCCGTCAGTTCGGTGAGCTTCACTTGTATATGTTCATGTCCCATCGGGTTAAAAATGCTTATATGGTTAACTTTTAGGACTCCAATGTGTTATATCGTATGAATAGAATAATGAAAACATTTAATTTCAAAGTTATGAAAAACAAGCTATTTTTGATTATGTTGGCATTGTGTGGAGTGTTCATGCTGTCGTCGTGCAGCGATGATGACGATGACAATGATGTTGCAGCCTCCAAAGTTCCTCAGGCTTATGTAGAGGCATTGGCTGCCAAGTTTCCTGAAGCTGCAAATGTGGAATGGGAAAACAAGGGCGCATATCTTGTAGCCGATTTCACAAAGGATTTCCGTGACTATGAAGTGTGGTTTGATTCATCGGCAAAGTGGAGTATGACAAATATCGATTGTGGAAAGGACCTGTTCTTCATTCCCGGCGAGGTGTCGAAGGCTTTTGCCGAGAGCGAGTATGGAACATGGACTATCGACGGCATCGAGAGTTACGAAAGAGCCAACGACAGCTTCTATGTAATAGAGGTGGAAAAGGTCGGAAACAGCGACACTGACATCTACTACAGGCCCAACGGCGAGCTTATAAAGGCTGTGGTGAGCGACAATGCTGAAATAACCCCGGTCACCGTATTGTAGCCACGATTGCGAATGCCGATGCATAGAGCAGTATAAGCATCGCAGTCATTCCAAGCAAAGGATTAAGCGACTTGCCCGTAACCCGGGTGAGTCGCTTCCATAATATGAGGTGAAGCACGATGTACACGTAGGCAATGGCGTGCATGTTGGTGAAGGCTTTCCACATCAGCGCTACGGCTATCAATCCGTTGAGCAGATATAGAGTGGCCATGAACGGGCGTCCCATCTTGACGGCGAGCGTGAGCTTGCCCACGGCACGGTCGTCGTCGATGTCGCGGTAATTGTTTACGATGAGCACATTGGCGATCATGAGGCCCAGTGCCACCGATCCGGCAAGAACTTCGGCGGTGAATGTGCCCGATTGAACGTAGTAGGTGAGATTGACCGGAATTATGCCGAAGTAGAACACTACCGCCACTTCGCCCCATCCGTGACGCGACAGCGGGTAGGGGCCGGTTGAGTAGGCCATTACGCCCAGGGCAATCAGTATGCCTGCGGGCAGCATCCACCATCCGCCCCAATATATTAGCGAGCACCCTACGGCGCAAGCCAGCGCGAGAGTGGCAAATGTGGCTGTTTTCATCGCGCGTGGCGTTATGTCGCCTTCGGTCACTCCTCGCCGTGGCCCGTCACGGCCCGCGCGGTCGAGTCCGTCACGGTAGTCATAGTATTCGTTGGCGAAGTTTGACGCTATCTGCGCAAGTACGGCAAAAATCAGGCACAACGCCGCAGGCAGCGGCTTGAAGTTTCCGTCGAGTTGATTGTATCCTATTGCAAGCACCACTCCGGCTACCGACACGGGAAGCGTGCGCAGCCTCATGGCTTCAATCCAGCACTTAATCATCATTGATGGCACTTATGTCGGGTCGCGGAGCCGAGGCCTCGGTTTCATCGATTCCGAAGCAGTGCACTATGGCGTGTCTTATACATTCGGCGTCGCGTCCGTTCTCTTTTAATATTTTTATTATATCGTTAATGTAACTGTCCTTGTTGTTGAGTCCGCACAGTGCGGCGACATTCGATCCGGGGAGCATCGACTTCTGGTTGTAGACGCGAAGCACCGACTGATAGTCGCCGGATAGGACATAACGGTGAAATTCCTTGCAGAAATTCTCGTACATGGCTCGCGGATTAATCTCGTTGACCAGATTGACCATGTGTTCCTCAAGCTTGTTGATGTTGGGGAAGCGGCCGTCGATGCGATACTCCATGATTCGTTTTACACGATGACGGGTGTGCAGCAGGGCCTGCTGGCGTATGTCGTGCTTGAACTGTCCGAGAATTGATTTCTTGACATGCTCAAACACCCGGTTCTCGTTGCGGTGGTGACGGCGAGCCACAGTGCGAATCACCCCTTCGAGCATCAATATGTTTTCGATTTCGGCCACATCGGGGACGAAAATCTTTTTGTCACGCAGATACTTCACCTCCTGGGCGTCGCGGCGGTCGCGGTCGACTATTCCGTGACTGTCGAGGTGGTGGAATGCGTTCAGGTCGTTGAACGTGCGTGTCGCCTCGATGACCTTGTTGCAGCTGCCGAGCGACTTTACCGTATAGTCGGTGAACACCAGCGGATATAGCTTTGCGTCGATGGAGTGGGTAGCGTCACCTTCGATGAAGAGCACCGGCTTGCGTGTGCCAACCAGCGTGGCATAGAGGTCTTCGCTTATTGAGGAGTTGGGAGGCAGAACGGCGTAGTCCCATGTCTGTTTTGCTGCGTCATATCCTCTCACCCATACGATTGCGTTGTCACGCCGTGCCGACAGGAATTCCACATCGTGGGTGGTGTAGACAAATGTGCAGTCGGGGCGCATCGACTCGACTTTGTCCCAGATGAATCCTGTGATTGATGGGTGCAGGAACATTCCCGGGCTGTCGACAAATACGACGGCCTTCCCGGGGGCGTACTGTAACGCTCCGAAGTAATATAGCACGGCTTTTTCACCATCGGAAAGTTTCAGGGAAGAGTAGGCTTCGGTGGAGTCGTTGTTACGGCTGAAAAGCAGCTTGCCGCCTTCACGCAACACTTTGTTTTCGGGGAATACCTCCTGCCATGCCTTTATCACTCGGTCGAGATGGCTCTCGGGCAGAGGTACGGGTTTGCCGTCGGAGTTTGTGACTTTGTGAGCGATCAGGTTCAGCACCTCGTCGTAAAGCATCAGGGTAGTTAGCCGTTCAAACTGGGTGGCGTTGTCGCTTCGGATGAACGATGACTGTGATGTGGCCTCCACATAACGCGAATCAATCGAGCCGGGGAGATTGTCGGGCGCGTCACAACGATAGAGTGCCTTCAAGGCCGAAAGCCTGAAGACCGGGGAGTCGAGCTCTGAGATGAAGCGCTCGGTGAAGCGCGTTTTTCCGGCTCCGTTGGCTCCGATAACGATGATTCGCCTGTTGTCGGCGACGATGGTGTCGCGTGACCCGTCAAGCCGTGGAGGAAGTTGTAGTTTCATGACGCTATAGGTGAAGAGTTATAACGTAAAGTTAGTAAAAACTTTTGTAACTCCACCTATGCTTTCGGGTTCTCGATTGACAGATTGTACTTTTTGAGCAACATTACGGGATGATATGACAATTTGGCCTTGCGCAGCCCCTCGTCGCCTACATCCTCTTCGCGGTTTATGTAATCGATGCCGTGGCGGGCCGTCATGTCGGCTGCAAACAGCTTGTTGATCGTTTCACCCGCACCCGGTATGGTGTGATTCATCTTCTCGATGTGTACATAGAGCGTGTCGCCTATTATCTCGCCTATGGTGAATGCCACGATGCCGTGCCGGTGGGTCGATAACACAGCGCCCTCAAAGGGAAACCGCTGATAGTTGTCGAGAACGTTGAACACCTGTTCGCGTTCGGCGTCGGCGAGCTCCTGCGAGGCATCGGGCTGCAGTGTCGTGTGGTGGTAGAAGTCCTTTACCGCCTCGATGTTGTCGATGGTGAGCGGGCGGTAGTCGTAGTCGGGATTGTCGGCTATGAACCGGTTCACGTGATTGCGCTTTTTGCTGTATTTGTTACCCTGAAGGGTTGCGAGGTCGGCTGCGTTGTATAGGTAGTCGGCCCAGTCGGTCAACTCCTCTATGCGGCACGGGCCAAGACAGTAGAAGTCCGACAGCCGGTCCTCGGGTACGGCCGAAAATTGAACGGGCAGGTTGTGGTGACGGCAGTAGTCGATAACAAGCGATATTGCGTCACGCAGCGCCATGTCGCCTATCGGCATCGAGAATGCGGGAACGGCTGTGTCGTTCTCCGACACGCCTTTTATGAAAAGTGTGTTGTCGACTATGTCGTATTGGTAGTGGAAATAGTCGCTCCACATCAGCAATCCTGCTATGGTGTAGTCACAGGTGCGGCTTTCGGCCTTCCGGAGAATCTCCCTTAATGCCGGAACTGCGTCGATTGTGACGGGTCGGAACGATAGTTTTGTAAGAGTATCCATAAATTTGATATCAACATAAATTGTCAAGCATCCGGTGCGACAGTCACATGACTCTTCATCCCTCCTCTTAGAATACTGTCGCACCGGGATAAAAGAATAATGCTTACAGCCCCGCGATTGTTTAATTATGCATAAGTAATTGAAGAGATAGGGCAAAAATTAGTTATGTATTAATTTCCCAGAGCTGTACATCATTGCCTATGGTAAGAAAAGATTTATCAGATAGATATATTACTTTAGGCATAATGGCATCCACTCCGGAAATACGTCCAATTTCCATCCCGTTGTCTAAATTAAAAAATACTATTTCAGATGAGATTGTAATTACAGCGAGTAGTTTCTTATTTTCGGAGGCCCAACCGGAAAAACAAAAGCTTTCTAATTCTGTCCCTAACATTTTATTAGATAATGTATTCGAGATAAGATTAAGGGAGCCGATAGGATTGCTCTTATCTTCATGTCTAACATATATATTCCAACTGAATGGGTCAAATGCAATAAGTTTCCACTCTCCGTGTAGTTCTCCTTTGTTCTCTATTTCCGAGAAAGTAGAACTCCCTTCTTTTATATTAAAACAGTGGTGCATTCCATAATTGTTTATTGCTAAAAGTGTTTCATCAGTTCCATTAGAGAATAGGTTTTCATATTGCCATAAAGTTTCATCGGTGAAAAAGCAAGTTCCGTCATGCATTATTTGTTCTTTTTCTTCCCAATGTTGTGACATATAATAGAATAATTTTTCTCCAATGAAAACCGGAGATTTAATATGTGCTTCGTATCCATCCTCTCCTCTTATTTTGAATAATTCCGGTTCACTGGTGCCAATCTCCCATTTTATAACTAATCCAGGATCACATAGCATGCCGATAAAGCGTCCATCTAACGATATTGTTGCTTCCGTTACTTTAGAGAAGAATGGTTTAGCTCTCGGATAGTCTGTAACTTCCAGCATCGCCAATTCTGTTCCAGCAATAAGTTTCATACTATATAAATCATAGACATAGCAGTATATTACGGGTTCTTCGTTAATTGCAATGAGTAATTTGCCACCTCCAGCAGTACACACTCTGTTGTATTTTTGTCTCATAAGACGCCTCCGACTAACCTTATAATCTCCGATTGATATTTTGCAATTTGTCCGGTATTTGTCAAGTTCCCGAGAAAATGTGCGTGGCGCTATACGGCAGTAAGTGCATAGCGTGGCTCTCTCTGAAGAGAGAAATGACTTTCTTAAGAGAAGTTCGTCATGATTGTATGCATTAGGTATTTTTAATGCAATATCAATATCTGAAGCGAGTCCGTCAATTTTGCCAGAAGCAATCTTTAAATTACAGAAGCTGTCATCGAGTAATAGCTCTACAATTTGTTCATTTTGATTATTTTCAGCAAATAACCAAGGCAATAGATCGAGAGCGTGATTGCTGTTTTTCCTTTTTTCATCATTGAAATATTTTAAAGAAAGGTCAAGAACTCGTGAATGTATACTTTCGCCTAAGTAATCGGCTAAGGATGATGCCACAATAGTTCCTCGTAAAGTATTGTACATCCCAGTTCCTACTGTGCCGCTAACTAATAGCGGAGATAAACGAAAATAGAGATTAGACCATAATGCAATCGGTATCTTTCTTTCCGAGGATACGATTCTATGTCCGTAGTTGTCGTTTAGTCTATTATATAGCTCGTCATCAAGAGCGACAATTTGAAGTAGTTCTTCATCTGTAATGCCTCCTTTTATGAAAATAAGCAGACCCAAGGATAATTGTGCAAATAACGGATCTCCTGAACGTGGATCAGTAAGTTCTCTCCAAAATCGTTTAATAAGTTCTTCTCCTGAATTTATTAATTCCGGAATGTTATCCCATGACTTTAAATCAATACATCGGTTAGTTATTACTTCAAAAATTTGTGGCAATGGAGTGTGGGCATTTCCCAACAGGCGAGCTAATGAAACTTCTTGTGTTTCGGTTATTCTGCGTCCTGTTTCTGACAATCTTTTTCTTATTGCTTTATGAATGTCATCAACTTTGGCTGGCAATAGATCTATGTAAACCGTATCTTTACGGAATGCTAAGTTCTTTACTTTTTTGTCTTCTCCTGCCAGAACAATTTTTAATTTCGGAGCAACATTTATATTTGGAAGCCATGATAATGTGAATAGAATGTCATCTGGCTCTAATTTGTCAACATTGCTTATTAATATGATGAGGGATTTGTTACTATTAACAGATAAACCTGTCCTCATTTTTGAAAATAGCTCCTCGTCACTTATATCTGGTGCTATATTCTTCTCTGTTATTTCACGGTATATTGAACATAATATCATTTTCCCGGAGGAAGACATTGCACTTATCCCGGCATGTCTTATAATTGCTTCTGATGTATCGAGTCCGACTCTTGATAGTAAAGCTCCTGAGTCGTGAGCTTCGCTGCCATGAATTACAGTTATGCGATAGTGTTGTAGGGATGTTTTCAATACATCTGAGCTCGCTCCCGATAGTAGAGGATAGTTTCGTGCATATTTTTCGCTTTCTTTACGTTGTATTAGTAGCTCTTCCATATGGGAATCAAGACCCTTGTGTTCTTGAATTTCACGGTCTACCAATTGTAATAGAAGTTCACTGACATCTTGACAGAACTTATTGTCAAAAGCACCATTGCTGTACTCATTGAATTCTATTGTTGTTTCGATACAATTTGTTGCTGGTAAAAATTTTTCTAGTTGTCTTACGAGTTCTGTCTGTCTATTGTTTCCATCTTTAAATAAAGATAGTTTATCGTACGGAATATTCTTCAGAATGCGTTTATAAAGTCCTACATTGTATTTAAGTTCTTCTTGATTTAAGAGGCCTAAATATATTTCACTTTCAGTGGCTGAGCGTAAATATTGTTGTCTAAATTCTTTGTTGATATCTCCGTATTTCAGTATGGCTTCTCGAGCAGTGTTTAGATCAATAGCTTTGACTTCTTTTGTTGATTTCAGCTTTAGTTCCGGTGGAAATGCATTATTGTCAAGGCGGTAAACAGTTTCTAACGCCAGTTGTTCTTTTTCAGAGCTAAATGAGATGATATTATTCCATAGTTCTATTGGTATGTGGTCAGTATCCGGTATCCACCCATATCTCTCTCCGGCAAGTATTAGAAAATTTGGGCGGGGTGATATTTCCTGACAAAGTTTAATCTCGTTTAGGCATATTTGTAATGTTAGATTTTCATCAGCTTGTTCTTCAGTTATGCCCCAACGTAAATCTACAAATTCAAAATCCCAACCATACTTCCTACAATAATCTTTTATTATAGGAAGTACATGTTTATGCAGTAAAGTGCGTTCCCGCTGCATATCGGCAAATGTAGAGCTTATGAAAACTCGTATAATTCTTATAAAACGCATTACTGCTGTTTTGTTAGTGGCTGAGATATTTTCAAATAGGCTATTGATATATTGTTAATGTTTCGTTGCGGTCAAGTACAAATAGGCCGCAATCTGCCATCTCTATTGCTTGGATACCGCTTTCTACAGATATGGCATCAAGGACTTCAAATGTACTATTATTTAGAATAATAACTGAGTTGTCGGTTGTGGAAAACGCGATTTTGTCTTTATTGGATGTTGCTTCATAGAATCCGAAATCAAGCCCCGTATTAACGATTGTCCATGTAAAGTCGACGAGATTCATTACGACAATTAATCCGTCACGGCATCCGATATATGCGTTGTTACCGCATATTGTGCCACAATATGGGAATGGGTCTATCCAATCAGTGTCTATAAGCTGTTCGTGAGTATCAAATGTATGTACCATGAACCTATGATCGCGGCCTGCTGTAACTACTAATGGAGCTTTTCCTTCTCCACGATTATAAAGTTTGAGAAAATTCAATTGAACTAAAGGATGGTGTCCGGTTATAGGTAGATTTTGGGGAATGATGCTATTGAAAATAGACATGGCTTTCTCTTCTTTTTCCTCTTCTTCATCCTGTTCAAAATCGTCAATATAATTTATAACAACAATACCGGATTTGTTATCTTCATCGTCATTATTGGAATTTTCATTGTTATCATTATTCATTTGCTGATGTACTTCTTGCATAAAATGTCCATCCCAATGAAATGTATCTATTTCTGGCAAATTCTTGGGGTCTAATGTATATATTGTACCATCACGCGATATTGCTAAGTATTCCGAATCTGTTGTTTTAATATAATCAAATGTTAGTGGTCGACTATCAAGTATTCCCATAGCCATAACTCCTTCCCAATAATTATCATTGTTGCGTCGGCATAGCATACCGTCATTATCCACTGCCAAATCGGGCGCTATTATCGTTGTGAAATTGCATAAACCGGCGTCTGTTTTGCCCTCTCCGGTTGTTTTGCATATTAGCACTACAGGATTATCGTATTTGGCCATTTCCCCAAGACCGATTAGCTCTTTGTCAGTTGCTCGAAGTTGTGTTACTTCACAATCTTTGATTCCGCCAATCTGTATAGGTTTTGAACCTATAAAACATAATATGGCACCTGATGACATACTTGCATAGATTTTGTCGCCATATTTGTAAATCGCTTTTACATTGTCTAATTTCATGGTGATATAAATTTTTGTGATAATATGATAATCGTTAAATAAAAAATCTATTTATGCGTAAAGTTTTTATCGTTTGAGTTCTTCCGCAAAGATAAAAAAATTATTTATAATCACATGATATAGTAATAGGTAATTGCAATATGCCGTGTAGTTCTCTACCATTGGAGGCTGTGGGGAGTGATGTATTTTAAAGGAAAGGCGACCTCACGCGTCGGGGGTCGCCTTTATCTTAGCTGTATACATCAGGGGACTACGATTAGCGGCGATTTCATCCGCTTACAGTGAAGTGGGATTGATATCCCGGTCGAGTTCCCTTTCTTGTCTATATAACACATTGTAAATGATTGATGTTTGATTCACAATAGTTAAAAGAGTTTAGAAAGGGATACAAAAAAGGGTAAGCTTACTACATCGCACCGCTACAACCCGGTACCGTTGCTCCGGTCAAGGCCTGGCGGAGTTCCCGGGGAGCTGGTCGTGTAGGACTTACCCGGGCACAAAGGTACGACTTTTTTCCGTAACAACAACTATCCGATGTTATTTTTTCATCGGTTGACATTGTGAAATAGGGTTAATGCATTGTAAGCGTGACATGAATGTGGGATGACAATAAGTGACGATGATTTACGTTTTAGTGATAGCAACGTTTATGTCGGAGCGCATATACATAGTATTACGGATCGTGCTTGCCGCGGTGTCGCTTTTGTCGGCGCCGGCGGTAAGGGCTTTTGCGCCCGACAGTTACGCCCGACATTCGGTGCTGTCACATGGCCGGTGGGTCAAGTTGAAGGTCATGTCGGAGGGCATGTATCGCATAAGCCTTGACGACCTTGAGCGGTGGGGATTCCACGATGTGACGCGCGTGAGCGTCTACGGTTACGGTGCCGAACCGGCAGGTGACGCACTTTTGGAATCGGATTACATTGACGACCTTCCGCAGGCTCCGTGTGAGGTTACATCCCGCGGTCTTGTGTTCTATGCGCGGGGAGCCGAGGGGCTTACGGTGTCGAATGGGCGTTATGTCATGCACAAGAACGGCTACACCGATGCTGCCTATTACTTCCTTGGAGAATCGGAACCCGCTGAGCCCGGCAGGACGGGGATTCCCGGAGCAGTCAACGGCGTCACTTCGTTTACCGAGGTGTTGTCGCATGAAATCGACCTGGTGTCGCCCGGTGCCACGGGACATGAAATGCTCGGAGAGGATTTCCGGTTTCAACGGAGTGCCGAATTTGTATTTGATCTCACAGGAAAGTCAGATGACAACGTGTGGACGGGTTGCCGGTTTGCAGTGAAAAATGTGAAGGGAGCTTCGACATTGGCATTAAGCGTCAACGGGTCGGGAGTGTCGCCCGTCACCTCGATTGCCGCGGGGCCCAATGACAGTCACCAACACTACCGCATAGCCGAAATGTCGCATGATATAACCGTTGACGGCGATGTGCTGACGCTCGGCCTCGACTTCTCGACCAAAGGTCAGGCGGCACTGGCGCGCCTCGACCGTATAACGGTCAACTATAACCGCCGGCTGGCGATGACCGACGGTGTGCTGACATTCAGTCACTCGTCACCGTCGTTGATTGTTGAGGGCATGCGTGACGATACGCGTATATGGGATGTGACCGATGCTCGGCGGTTCATGAAAGTTGACGCGGCGGTGTCGGAAGGAGCGGCCAAGTGGACAGCCACAAGCAGGGGCTTGAGGCGATATGTGGCATGGAATCCCGATGCCGACATGAAGTCGCCTGTCCTTGTCGGCGAGGTATATAACAGCGACCTCCATGCAATGACGGTGCCCGATATGGTAATCTTTACTCCTAAGCGTTGGTTGGGTTATGCCGAATCGCTTGCCGCCCTGCACCGTAACTCGTCAGACAACCTTGATGTGGCTGTGGTGGCCGCCGAGGATGTCTATAATGAGTTTGCCTCGGGGGCTCCTGACTTCAATGCCTTCAGGCGTATGCTGAAGATGCTGTGGGACCGCGGGGGAGGCAGTGCCGCCACTCCGAGCAAGCTGAAGTATGCGCTCATGTTGGGGCGCGGACATCATGACCACCGTCGCATAACGGCTTCAGCCCAGGCTGCTGGCTATCCTATACTTCCGCAATGGCAGAGTGTCGACGGGTCGTCGGACAACACTTCTTACACAACCGAGGACTATCTCGCATTTCTGCTCGACGGGTCGGGTGTGAATCCGGGAAGTGACTATCACTGTATAGCCGTAGGGCGCATTCCCGTCACATCGGACATGGAGGCGCGCATGGCGGTTGATAAGATTTCAACTTACATCAACGGCGACAATGACGAGAGCGATTGGAAGATAAACATGGTAATGACTGCCGATGACGGTGACAACGGAGAGCATGCCGAGCAGATGGAGCGGATATATAATCAATTAATGTCGACTGACGACGGCGGCCGTGAGATGCTCTATCACAAGGTGTATGTGGATGCGTCGCCGCTTGTCGACAAAGTAGCCGTGGAAGCTCACGACAGGATGATGAGGCTGCTTGGCAGGGGGGCTTGCTGGTGGTGGTTTGTAGGTCACGCCACAACCTACTCCTGGACGGGTGAGGGGCTGCTTACAGCCGATGACATACGTGACATGAACCTGCGCCGCCAGCCGCTGCTTTTTGCTGCTACGTGTGACTTTCTTCGATGGGATGCCGACGGACAGTCGGGTGCCGAACTGCTGTTTATGAAGCCCGGAGGAATAATAGGGGCGGTGGCCGCCACCCGTCCTGTCTACATGACCTATAACCGAGACCTGACGATTGCCACGGCGAGGATGATGACGCGACGCGATGAGTCGGGCGAGTTGCTTCCCGTAGGTGAGGTCATGCGCCGTGCCAAGAACGAGCTCACCTCGCCGAACGATGTAAACAAACTGCGTTACGTGCTGCTCGGCGACCCGGCGTTACGCCCTGCCGGCGCCTCTTTCAAGGCGGTGCTCGACTCCATTGCGGGGCAGGTCGTGCATCCCGATTCGCAGGTGACGGTGAAGGGGCGTCAGCAGCTCGTTATGAAAGGACGCATCACCGATAGCCGAGGGCGCATTGCGTCATCGTTTAACGGAGTTGTCAATTCAACCATATATGACGCTGAATACAGCACCACCACCGAGGGACGCAACGATGGGAAGAAGGTGATTTTCGAGCAGCAGGGCGACCGGCTGTGGACGGGGCGTGACACTGTTGTAAACGGAGAGTTCAGCATAAACGTGACCATGCCGGGTGAAATATCGTCAAATTTCCGTCATGCGGCATTGAGCATGACAGCCTTGTCGGTCGACGGCCGCGATGCTTCGGGGGTGAACCGTGACTTCTATGTCTACGGTTATGACGAAACGGCGGTTGCCGATGAGGAGCCCCCGGTAATTGAGTCGTTTGGACTGAATGGCGAAGATTTTGTCGACGGACAGACAGTCAACGAGTCGCCCATGGTCATTGCGCGTGTCACCGACAATGTGGGCATCAACATATCCAATGCCGGAATAGGTCACCAGATGTCGCTGATGCTTGACGGCAGCAAGGCATGCCCCGATGTTCCACACTATTATAGTCCGGGAAGTGACGGCGGTCGCAGCGGAACGATAGCCTATCCGCTGTCGGGACTGTTGCCGGGTCGTCACACTCTCAGGCTGCGGGTGTGGGACACCTCCAACAATATGGCCGAGTCGACTGTTTCGTTCAGGGTGGTCAAGGGGCTTGCTCCCGACATCGTTGAGCTGTACACCGATGCCAATCCGGCAGTGGATATGGTCAAGTTCTACATACGCCACAATCGACCCGATGCGATGTTACAAGTGAAGCTGACGGTATATGACCTGTCGGGACGCATTGTGTGGAGCACACGCCAGAACGGGCGCAGCGACATGTTTGTCACAGCTCCTATCGTTTGGAATCTATCGGATAACGGCGGCGGACGCGTTTCCCACGGCCTTTACATTTATAAGGTTGCAATCAGTGCCGACGGCGGCAGCGAAACTTCGGCAACACGAAAGCTCGCCGTCGCTCCCCGTTGACATAGCATGACTAATTTAAGTATTAAAGAAAAAATGCGTACCTTTGCGCATCCAAAACTATAACAATGTCATGAAGAGCATAAAAGAACTCTATAGAATAGGTACCGGACCGTCGAGCAGCCACACGATGGGGCCGCGTTATGCCGCTCAACAGTTTGCCGCCCGCAATCCGGGGGCATCGTCATATCGTGTCACGCTTTACGGCAGTCTTGCGGCTACCGGAAAGGGCCACATGACCGACCGTGCCATAATCGACACATTAAGTCCTACCGCACCGGTTGAGATAGTGTGGCAGCCACAGATATTCCTGCCTTTCCATCCCAACGGAATGCTTTTTGAAGCCCTTGACAGCGAAGGTAACGTTACTTCCAATTGGACGGTGTTCAGTGTGGGAGGCGGACAGCTTGCCGAAGAGGGAGAACCTCTTACAGCGAGCGATGATGTGTATCACATGAACACCCTTACCGAGATTCTCAACTGGTGTCAGCGCACCGGCCGTTCCTACTGGGAATATGTAGAGGAGTGCGAAGGCCCTGAGATATGGGATTATCTTGCCAAGGTGTGGGACACCATGTGCAAGAATGTCGAGCGCGGCCTCGACCGCGAAGGTGTGCTGCCCGGCCCGCTGCATCTTCCGCGACGCGCAGCCACCTACTATGTGCGCGCATCGGGTTATAAATCCAATCTTCAGTCACGCGGACTGGTGTTCTCCTACGCCCTTGCGGTGTCGGAGGAGAACGCTTCGGGAGGAGAGATCGTGACGGCACCAACCTGCGGATCGTGCGGAGTAGTGCCGGCAGTGCTCTATCACCTTAAAAAGAGCCGTGACTTCTCGGAGGCGCGTATATACCGTGCGCTTGCTACAGCCGGACTTATAGGCAACATCGTGAAGCACAATGCGTCGATAGCCGGTGCCGAGGTGGGCTGTCAGGGCGAAGTGGGCGTGGCATGCGCCATGGCGGCCGCAGCAGCCAATCAGCTGTTTGGCGGCAGCCCCGCCCAAATAGAGTATGCGGCCGAGATGGGTCTTGAGCATCATCTCGGTATGACATGCGACCCCGTGTGCGGCCTTGTCCAGATTCCGTGCATCGAACGTAACGCCTATGCAGCCGCACGTGCTCTTGACGCAAACCTCTATTCGGCATTTACCGACGGCGGCCACCGGGTGTCATTTGACCGCGTGGTCGAGGTGATGAAGCAAACCGGCCATGACCTGCCTTCGATATATAAGGAAACAGGCGAAGGAGGTCTTGCCCGTGACTACGAAATAACGGAATAAGCATCGCATATAGATTAAATGACGATATTTTCTCTGCCCCGGTCATAATCAAAACCGGGGCGGAGCTTGTTATAATAGTTACTAATAATGACTGTTATGAGAATATCGGATAGGGATAAGCGAATATTAAGGACTTCACTCTATGTGTTAGTGTTGCTGTTGTCGCTGGCTTTGATTGTGTATATATCGATAGACACGTTCACCAACGTAAACTTCCTTGAAAACAGGAATTACATGAGATTTCAGCTACTGGTGTGTGTCGTGTTCATGATTGACTTCTTTGTGGAGCTTGCCCTTGCCGACGACAAGTGGAAATATGTGCGCCGACACTGGTTTTTCTTCCTGCTGTCGATACCCTATCTTAACATAATAGAGATATTCAATATAAGCTTCTCGCATCAGGAGCTATATTTTATAAGATTCATCCCTCTTGCACGAGGAGCGTTGGCATTGTCGATAGTGATAGGCTATATGACGACCAACCGCATCTCCTCGCTGTTGATGTCATATATCGTAATATTGTTGTCGGTAATATATTTCGCCAGCCTTATATTACTTGAGAAGGAGCAACCGGTCAACAACATGGTGCCCAATTACGGAGCGGCGCTGTGGTGGGCGTGCATGGATGCTACGACCATAGGAAGCAACATATATCCCGTTACGGTGGTGGGAAAGATACTCGCCGTAATACTCGCCGGCATGGGCATGATGATGTTCCCGCTATTCACGGTCTATGTCACCAACATGGTGCAGCGTTACAACAAGAAGCACTTCCCGAAGATATTCCAGTCGGAATTTGACGACCGTCACATAGAACCGGGATCGGAGTAGCCGTTATATGGTTTCAAGCGACAACACGTTGTTGAGCAGGGCTACGGCTTCCTCGACAGTAGGCACATCGGCTATCGCAAAACTGCGACGGCCGTTTTTTTCGCGTATGCGACAGCGTCGCGGATTGGCTTGCAGGAAGTTGAGCAGTCGGCCAAACATGGGCGACTGATAGTAGGCCTTGTTGTTGTCGTCGACAAAGTAGATGTACATAGAGCCCTGTTTCAGCACCACTTTCTCGATACCGAGCCTTCGGGCCAGATAACGCAGACGCGGAATGCGCAACAGTTCGGCTGTTTCCTTGGGAATCTTGCCGAAGCGGTCCTCAAGATGAAGCTTGAATTGCTGAAGGTCGAGTTCGCGCTCTATGCCGTCGAGCTCCTTGTAGAGGCTTATGCGTTCGCTCTCCTGAGGCACATATTCGGGCGGAAGCAGCAGCTCCATGTCGCTTTCGATCACGCAGTCGGCCACAAACTCCTGTCCGTCGCTCGAGTCATCGGGTGTGAGAGTGTCGGAGAACTCCTCGTTTTTAAGTTCAAGCACGGCCTCCTTCAGTATGCGCTGGTAGGTTTCGTAACCGAGGTCGGCAATGAATCCCGACTGTTCGGCTCCGAGAAGGTTTCCGGCACCCCTTATGTCGAGGTCCTGCATGGCGATGTGGATGCCGCTGCCAAGTTCGCTGAAACTCTCGATTGCCTGCAACCGTCGACGCGCAACGGGATTAAGCGGGATGTGGGGCGGCACAAGAAGATAGCAGAAAGCCTTGCGAGAGCTGCGGCCCACTCGTCCGCGAAGCTGATGCAGTTCGCTCAGTCCGAAGTTCTGTGCGTTGTTGATGACGATTGTGTTGACATTGGGCATGTCGATACCCGACTCGATTATCGTAGTGGCGAGGAGCACATCGTAGTCGTGGTTGGCGAAGTCGATTATGGCTTTCTCAAGTTTCTCGGGCGGCATCTGTCCGTGGGCTACGATTGTGCGTGCGTCGGGTACGAGCCGGTTTATCATGGCCTCCAGTTCATAAAGTCCCTCGATGCGGTGGTTGACGATAAACACCTGTCCGTTGCGCGACATCTCGAAGTTGACGGCCTCAAGCATTATGTCGTCGTTTATGGCGTTGACCGAGGTGAGTATGGGATAACGGTTGGCCGGGGGAGTGGTTATGGCCGACAGGTCGCGGGCTCCCATCAGCGAGAACTGCAGGGTGCGCGGAATGGGGGTGGCCGACATGGTGAGTGTGTCGACATTGACCTTCATCTGCTTCAGCTTCTCCTTTACGGCGACACCGAATTTCTGCTCCTCGTCGACGATAAGCAGTCCGAGGTCCTTGAATTTGATGTCTTTCCCGATAAGCTTGTGAGTGCCTATGAGAATGTCGATTTTGCCTTCGGCAAGGTCGGCCTTTATCTGTTTCACCTCCTTTGCGCTTCGAGCTCGCGACAGGTAGTCGACACGCACGGGAAACTCTTTCAATCGATTCTTGAATGTGTTGAAGTGCTGATAGGCGAGCACCGTTGTTGGAACGAGAACGGCTGTCTGCTTGTTGTCGGTCGCGGCCTTGAAGGCGGCGCGTATTGCAATTTCCGTTTTGCCGAATCCCACATCGCCGCATATAAGGCGGTCCATCGGTCGCGCCGACTCCATGTCGTTTTTAACCGCCTGTGTGGCCGTCAGCTGGTCGGGGGTATCCTCATATATAAATGATGCTTCAAGCTCCTGCTGGAGATAGCTGTCGGGGGAGTAGGCAAATCCTTTTTCGTCCTTTCGCGCAGCATAGAGCTTGATGAGGTCGCGGGCAATGTCCTTCAGCTTGCTCTTGGTGCGCTCCTTCATCTTGCCCCATGCGCCCGAACCGAGTCGGTTGATGCGCGGTTCCACGCCCTCTTTGCCACGGTACTTGGCGAGCTTGTGCAGTGAGTGGATGCTTACCAGGAGAATGTCGTTGTTGAGGTAGACGAGTTTTATCATCTCCTGCATGCGACCGTTCACTTCGGTGCGTATGAGTCCGCCGAAACGGCCCACGCCGTGGTCGACATGGACCACATAGTCGCCGACCTCTATCTGACCAAGCTCCTTGAGCGACAGTGCAAGTTTTCCCGAGCGGGAGCGGTCGCTCCTCAGATTGTACTTGTGGAATCGGTCAAATATCTGATGGTCGGTGAATATACAGGCCTTGGTCACGTGGTCGACAAATCCTTCATGGATTGTAGAGATGACGGGGGTGAACTTTATGTCGTCGCCCCGGTCCTCAAATATGGCGCGCAGTCGCTCTATCTGCTTCTCGGAGTCGCTGAGAATGTAGACGGTATAACCGTCGCCGATGAACTTCAGCAGTGAATCGCTGATGAGGTCGAAATTCTTGTGGTAGATGCCCTGCGGCGTACAGCCGAAATCGATTGCAGCCGAAGCGTCGGCATCGGCGTTGGCTGCCGCCGAGAATCGAATCTGACGCATGCTCTTGAGCGACTCGGCAAACCGGTCGGGCTCGACTACATGCTTGAGAGCGTCCTTGTCGCCTTCGTCGGCTATCAGGGCGCTGTCGCTGAATGTTTCAGTTGAAATGGCCTCGATGCGCTGCAAGGTGTAGTCGGCATCGCGCACCCACAGCAGTGTGTCGGCGGGAATGTAGTCGAGAAGCGACTCGCCTTTGCCCTGCTGTGAAACATTGGATGTGATCGAGATGCGGTCGTGCTTTGACTCCGAGAGCTGTGTTTCGATGTTGAATGTGCGTATCGACTCGATTTCGTCGCCGAAAAAGTCGATGCGGAAAGGCTCTTCGCAACTGTAGCCGTAGATGTCGAGAATGGAGCCGCGAACTGCGAAATGGCCGGGGTCGTACACATAGTCGACCTCCTGAAACCCATTTTCACGTAACCACTTCTCGGTTTCGGCGAGGTCGACAGTAGAACCTACGGCGAGCTGCAGGGTGTGAGCCTCGATGGTGTCGCGGGTCGCCACATGCTCGGCAAGTGCTTCGGGATAGGTGACGACATAGCGCAGCGAAGGGTCGTCAAACCAGTGGTTGAGCACTTCGGTGCGCATAATCTGTGATGGCGGGTCGACTTGTCCGTATTTTATCGACCTCTTGTAGCCCGATGGAAACATGAGCACCGCGCTCTCGCCAAGCACGCGTGACAAGTCGTGATAGAGGTAGCCGGCATCATCGAGCGAATCGCCTATAACAAGCATCGGCCTCCCCCGGGAGGGGAGGGCCGACATTAACATTGGTGCCGATGACCCGGCAAGTCCATACAGGGAGATGCGGCGGCAAGAGTTGTCATTTACTGCACTCTCGACCGCTTCACGCCGGCCGGGAGTGAGAATCTTTTCACATAACTGCTTCAGGTCCATCTGCTATGAATTCTTCTTTGTAGCAGGAGAGAGTATGGCGTTGTAACGAGCTTTGTCATTAAGGATTACTTCGGTTGAGTCGATTGTGACATCGCGCTTGAGGGTTTCGATCACCTGTCCCTTCTGGTAGTAGTAGCGCTTTACTATTTCGCCTGCCAGAATGCCTTCGATGTCCTCGCGGTTGTTGTCGAGGTCGTGGCTGAGGTTGTGCTTCAGCAAGCCTTCGAGTACGGCAAACTCAGCCTTGGTGGAGTCGTTCATGTAGCCTTCGATTTCGGCTGTCGACTTCAGCGCGGCAAGCATCGACTCGCACACCTTGTCGTAGTTGAACTTGTCGGGGTCGATAAACGACTTGAAGTCATTGAAAATCGAGTCGGTGATGACAAAGTCCTCGGCAGCGGCGATTTCAGGATGTTCGGCGGCAAACTTTGTGGCGTAATTGAACGCCCAGTTGTCGCTGACAATGTTGTAGGTCAATCGGTTGACTTCGCCGTAGTCGATTTTTACATCGGGGGTTATGCCTCCGCCGTCGCGCACTTCACGGCCGTGGATGGTGGTGAATACATTGGTGAGCGAGTCGGGAATACGTGCCACCGAGCCGTCGGGATTGCGATGGCTGTAGTCGATGGCCTGGATGAGGCGTCCGCTGGGGATGTAATATTTGGCGATGGTGACTTTGAGCATTCCGTCGTAGGGCAGAGGTCGGGTTGTCTGCACAAGACCTTTGCCATAGGAGCGTGCTCCCATGATTACGGCGCGATCGAGATCCTGTAGGGCACCGGCTGTTATTTCAGAGCTGGAAGCCGAACCTCCGTCGATGAGTACGGCCAGCGGAATTTCGGTGTCGACAGGAGCCGATGTGGTCTTGTACACCTTTTCGTTAAGAAGGCCTTTGCCACGGGTGCGCAGCACTTCGGTGTTCTTGGGGACAAAGAGGCCCACAATCTTTACTGCCGCTTCGAGCAAACCTCCGCGGTTGCCGCGCAGATCGAGCACTATCGACTTCACATTAGGATTTTTTTTGAGCTCCACAAGTGCGTCCTTAACTTCGCTTGCCGCCTTGTCGGTAAACGATGTGAGGTAGATGTAGCCGATGTTGTCCTTAAGCACTCCGTAGTAGGGCACTGCCGGCAACTGAATCTTGCGGCGAGTGATGTCGAAAGTCTTTATCGAGTCGGTGACATAGGGTCGCTTCACGGTTACCTGAAGTTTTGTCCCGGGCTGTCCCTTGAGCTTCTCGCTGACTTGCGAGCTGTGCCATCCTGTAACCGAGTCATTGTCGATTTTTACAATGAGGTCGCCGGGCTTCAATCCCGCTTCCTGAGCAGGACTTCCTTCGTAGGGCTCGGAGATGAACACTCCCTTACCGGGCATCTCCACAATCATTGAGCCTATTCCGGCGTATTCGCCCGAAGTCATCATGGCCAAATCCTCCTGATCGCTTGCTCCGTAGTACTCGGTATAGGGGTCGATGTCGTTAAGCATTGCTGCAATGGCGATGTTAATCGACTTTTCGGCATCGATGGAGTCTACGTAGTTGGTCTGCAACTCCTTGTATAAGGCGTTGAAAATGTCAAGATTACGAGCTATTTCTCCCTTATTGCTCCGTGTCGCCGCGATAGTTGACATTGCGACAATCACGATGGTAGCCACGACTGCAAGGCGGCTCAACAGTGAATTACGACGATTCTTCATTGTTATCTTTCAAAAATTAAGTTGCTAAGTTACTTAATAATTATAACAATCAAGTCTTAATTTTGTCAAAAAAATCTTCAAGAATTATCGCATAATATAAATGATGATTTTGGTAGGGTGTATTCAAATGCGGGTTTCGGCGGCGAATTTTGCCGGTTGAAGTGCGTCAAAATTGCAGTATCTCCTGTTGAAGCAGGTCGAGGAATCGGGCGGCATGGGCACCGTCCATCTGTGTGTGATGAAACTGGAACGACAGGGTGAGGGTGGTTTTGAAAAGGCTTCGGCGGTATTTGCCCCAGATTATAAATGGATTGTTGAAGATGCCGCTGTGCATTCCAACAGCACCGTCAATGTCGTATTGCACAAGTGCCGAGGTGCCTATGACCATGCTGTCGGTGAGGTCGTGGTTGAGGCATGACTCGGCTACCTGTCGGGTAAGACGCAGATATTCGATGTTGAATTGTGGCAGGTTGTCGGAAAATGGGATGTCACACGAACTTACTTCACCCTCGCGGTTGGTGACGATTGTGTTGACTGCTATGTTGTCGTAGCTGAATAGCTTGTCGCCTACGGGCAGCATGTAGAATTCCTTGACCCGGCTTGCCGCCTTGCCTATGCACCAGCACATGAGCATGTTGAATTTAAGCCCTTTTTTGCGGCTATATTTTACGAGCGGCGACACATTCAGCGTTTTGAACAGTGTCACCATGGGCATTGGCGCTTTCATCCAGGCGTGGAACGCGTAGGCGCGGGTTGTTTCATCGGGATTTACCTCTTTCATGTTTCTGTTGTTTTATTGAAAAGTTACTTAGTCGGTTTTTCAGTATTAAACTAAAAGGGAACATTGATGAGGATGATACGCCAGAGTCGGGTACACGTGTGCCCGTGAGGAAGTGTTATAAGGTGGAAAATGCAGCCGGCCTTTAGCGGGTCGGCTGCATTTATTTTTAGTTGCGGAGTGAGGGGGATTCGAACCCCCGATACGCTTTTGGCGTATACACGCTTTCCAGGCGTGCCTCTTCAACCACTCGAGCATCACTCCTTGGTTGAAACCGGTGCAAAGGTAATGATTTATTTTTGATTTGGCATAATAAGTCGAAGTAAATTCATGATGCGACGGCAATAAATCGACTTGATTAATTGAATAAAAAAGTTTAACTTTGTATTTCGTAGACGGAGCGCGATGGCGTTTTTCCGTACTCGAATACAAGACTATGACCGACGACAAGCGAATAAATCAAATGAGAGAGCAGCTTCCTGAGCCAACGCTCAGGCGTCTGCCGTGGTATCTTGCCTACGTGAGGCTGTTGCTTGACGCAGGGGTGGAGTATGTGTCGTCAACACAGATCGCCAAGGAGATAAATGTCGATGCGTCAATGATAGCCAAGGACTTGTCATTCCTTAATATAAAGGGCAAAACACGCATAGGCTATGAGGTGGCTTCGCTTGAGCATGAGTTGCAGGACTTTCTCGGATTCAAGGTGGGGCATAACGCTGTAATGATAGGCGTTGGCAGCCTTGGAGGCGCCCTGATACATGATTCGGGATTGGCTAACTATGGATTGAGGATAGTCGCTGGATTTGACATCCGTCATGATGTCGTGGGCACCACGCTGTGCGGAATCCCCATATATGATATATCGGAACTCGACCAACGGCTCGCCACGTTGAATGCCGAAATAGGCGTGATAGCCGTGCCTATCGATCACGCTCAGGAGGTGAGCGACCTGCTTGTCAAGGCCGGCATCAAGGCATTGTGGAATTTTACGCCGTTCCGCATTACGGCTCCTCAGGATGTGGTGATACAGAATACTTCGATTTATGCCCAGCTGGCGGTGATGTATAACCGCATGGGAAAGCAAATGTAGATTATCACGATGAAAGTGCTTGTTTATGGACGGACTCCGGATGCGCCTTTGTCAAGAAACCAGCGGGTGGACCTGATGCCCGATTCGGCAATAATAAAGGATGGCAAGCCGTTTTTTGTACCCCCGTTTTCGGAACGATGGAATTACAGGGTGGGAATCGTGGCAAGGATATGCCGTCTTGGCAAAAACATAGGACGAAAGTTTGCGCCGCGCTATGTCGACGGTGTAGGAATATGCCTGCTTACCGAGCCGGTTGATGCCATGGAGCATGCTGCGGCACATAACGCTTTGCTGCAGGCCTACGAAGGCGCAGTGATACTTGGCGATATCAGCCGAAGCGACTTCGGCGTGGCCAAGGTGGACGACATCGAGCTTACCCTTGGTGACGAGATTGAGAGGATATATGACATAGTGGCTGATGCAAGCCGCTATTGTACAATGAAGATAGGCGACTTGATAGTGTCGTCGTCGATTGCCGGCGGCACTCTTGAAATCGGCCAAGAACTCACCGGAACCATCGACGGCACCCCCGCCTTAACCGTGCGGGTAAGGTGAATCTCCGTGATGATTTTGTGGGTTGTTGGGGCGGTTTTGTGTTGGGTGATATTGTGAAGAGCCGAAAATGTTGAATTGCATGATACTGAAGGATGATATTTGTGATTTTGTCGTTTGTTGATTGGTTTTGGGGCATTGTCTTTGATGTGATTTGTTTGCTGATGCAGTATCTTTCTTGTTGTTAGCGGTTTATGCTGTTGCTGCGTGGGCTTTGTGGAGTGCAGAATGTTGTTCCTATAAGGCGTTTTAAGGAATATTTAAGATTGTTTTTGTGGATTATTTTGCGAAAGAGGCGATTTTTGTTCAAATAAATTTGGCCAATTGAAAAAATAGCCCTACCTTTGCAACGCAAAAAGGCAATGGTGCCATAGCTCAGTTGGTAGAGCAAAGGACTGAAAATCCTTGTGTCCCCGGTTCGATTCCTGGTGGCACCACAGAAGACCGCTAATTCTCAATGAGTTAGCGGTCTTTCTTTCACTTATACCCCTCCGAGTCACCACAAAAGTCACCACACCCACCGTAAGTTGTTGAAATATTGACGATTGTGCATGTCGCTGTATGTGCATATCTATTCCGGTAGATATGTAAGATGTTGATTATCAGTATAAATCGGAGCCTTATTCATAGTCATTCACCATCATTCAACCCCACACCACAGCCTCGCAATCCCAAACTTTAACAGAGTTTAACTATAATCACGCGATAAAAATGTGGTGACCTCAACCGAAAATCAGCCGGGTCACCACGCTAAATCGTTAAAATCTTCAAAAAAAATTTGTAACTTTGCATGTGGATAGGCGTAGGTCTATTCACGACATTTTGGAAAATAAGAAGCGGTATGCTCTCTTGTAAGTCGAGAACGTAGGAAATTCAAGACACTGCACAAGGATAGCATAGCGGTTCTCACGCATATGGCGTGGGCTGCTATTCTACATTCGTGCATTTAGGTTTCCTACGACCTTCGACTTAGAATGTTGCATTAATAGTCCTCGCTTCTGTGTTATAATAATCCGCCCACGTGGACTCGTGAGCACAAATGAAAAACAAAATGGATATGAAATTTTGTCAAAGCTGCGGAATGCCGATTAATGATGAAAACAAGGGTACTGAGGCTGACGGTAGCATCAGCGAGGACTACTGTGTCTATTGCTATAAAGATGGTAAGTTTACTCAGGACATGACAATGGAGCAGATGATAGACTTCTGCGCTCAATTTACTGATGAGATAAACAAGCAATCAGGACAGAATCTCACTCAGGAACAGGCAAAGGAAATGATGCGCCAATTCTATCCCCATCTGAAACGCTGGAAAAAATCATAAGATCAGAATGTAATATGAAAAAGTTATTTTCAATACTCTATACGGCAATAGCCGTGAGCATGGCATCATGTGTCGGCAACGAAAATAAATCGGCAATTGCCGACAGTTCCAGTAGCGATGCGGTCGCTGAAACCTATGCACCCTCTTATACTCTCACCGACAAAGGCATAAGCGATATAGTCCTTGGAATGTCTGCAACAGAAATTCCTGCCTTAATCCCAGGTCTCTACAACCGAGTAGACACTTACGATGGCAAAAGTTCCGAAGGCTACAGTTTCGTATCGGACTCAATAGAGAGATTCTATGCGGAGGACACAGATTTTGACGGTAAAATCAATCTGATTGCTCTGCGAGGTGAATCTCCGCTGAAGGCAGATACCGGAATCGGTAAAATCTACATCGGCATGCCCGAAAGGGAATTGTTGGAGCCCAAGGGCAATACACTTGTTTCGAAAGTGGATGGATTTTACCATATCGGCAACTTCAAGGTTGAGGTGCAGGATGGAAAAGTAAGTGAAATCTACATCGAATGGTCTCCCGCAACTATAAATGACTGATATGAACAGTGAAATCTTATAGTGCTACTTATGCAAACGTAAATGTCAAACCATCAAACGAAAATAGAGTATGTTCATAGCTATTCTTACATACAAGAAACCTCTGAGTGAGGTTGACAAATATCTTCAGGCTCACCGCGATTATCTTGCCGAGCACTATGCCGCCGGTGATTTCATTGCGTCAGGGCCTCAGAACCCACGCGTCGGTGGAGTGATAATGATAAAAGCAGCCAACCGCGAGGCTGTCAACGCCATTATCTCGCAAGACCCGTTCAACATCAATGGCATCGCCGACTATCAGATAGTGGAATTTTCCCCGACAATGTTCTGCGATGAGTCTTTACAAAAACTCCTATAAGTCATGCCTTACATATCCATTGAAAGCGGAAAACTAACCGCTGAGCAAAAAAAAGAATTGATTGAACGGCTCACGGCTACAGCCTCCGAGATAACCCATATCCCGGAGCAGTTCTTCACTGTAACCATCAAGGAACTCCCAGATGAAAATTTCGGTATCGGCGGCAAATCCATCGACGAAATAAAACGTAATTACAAGCGATGACACCCGGTGATATTTTGAAATATTGTCTCGCGCATCTTGATGGAGTTGTTGAGGTGAATAGTTGGGGCGAGCGTGGATTATTCTACAACCCTGACGGTCTTCTTAAGCGAGGAATATATATACTGACCATCAAGGAAAAAGATGGTGAGAATGATGGAAGTTCTAATTTGAGCCGTGAAGGTATATGGTGCTTGAATATTGGACTTAGAAAGACCACTTTCCTAAATCTATTTGGAGAGATTCCCAAAAGACCGGGCAAAGGTAAGACAGTGGATATGCAATATGACTTTACAACTGTGAACACGCTCATTCCACATCCGGTATATGCTTGGATGGCGTGGGTTCGCATCTTGAATCCATCCGAGGAAACATTTGAGCAGATTCGGCCTTTGATTCTGGAAGCATACGACTATGCTAAAGACAAATACCGGAAACGGAGGTAAATCTATTGACGAGATAAAACAATAATTTAACGGCAAATGAAAGTTGTAGGCATAAGTGGTAGCTCTCGTATGAATGGCAATACCACAATTATAATCAAAACGATTTTTGAGGAATTGAATAAGGCCGGTATTGAAACGGAACTGATTCAGTTGGCGGATATTGATATTCAGCCGTGTCGCGCTTGCTTCGCTTGCAAGGGTAAGAAAAACTGTGTTTTCAAAAGTGATGGCTTCAGCGATGTGTTCAACCGCATGGTTGAAGCTGACGGCATCATACTTGGTTCTCCGGTATATTCTGCTGACGTATCGTCGAAAATGAAAGCCTTTCTTGACCGTGGCGGAGTTGTGGTTGCTACCAATCCAGGCTTATTGAAGCATAAGGCGGGGGCTTCCGTTGCCGCTGTTCGCCGTGCAGGAGGTATGACTGCCGTAGATACGATGAATCATTTTATGCTGAACAAAGAAATGATAGTGGTTGGCTCCACATACTGGAATATGGTTTATGGCAGAGAAATTGGCGATGTCATGAACGATGAGGAAGGAATGGCTAACATGCGTAACCTCGGACAAAATATGGCTTGGCTCATTAACAACCTGAAAAAAGCCACTGAAAGAAATTGAGATTCTTCTTTCAATGGCTTTCTTCAAGTTTCAAATATGCATTCCGCCTGTCATGGTGTTTGGATTCTGACCTCGTTTGATGGCTCTGAATCGTCGCAGGGCTTCCTGCACGGGTAAATCCATGTGCGCAGCTCGGTATTCAGGCCATGTTATGCCACCGCCACCCGCGAAACCTTGTTCTTCTTGCGGAGAGGGTGGTTGCACGGAATGTTCTGATGAAACTGAATTAGAGGACGCATTTTGCTTTGGATTGTCCGGATTGCTCAGATAGGAGCACGGCCTCATTGCAGTTCTGTCGAACTTGACAAATACTGTCGGGTGGTTGCCTGTGCAACCGTCAAGACGGATTGTTTTGCCTGAAACGTAGTCATTCACTTGTTGAGCGGTCAATCTGACTCCAAGAAGTTTATTTACAGGTCGTATTGTGCCGTCTATGAACATGAATTCGGATTTCGGATGCAGGGGCGTGTTTTTGGAAAGATGCTTTGATAGATTGGCAAAGCTGAATTTGCGGTCTATCTTCGATGCCGGAAACTTCTTCCCTTTTCTCGTGAACCAAAGTCCCTGAACCTGATTAGTGCCACGTCGATACTTAAATTCAACGCCAACTCCTGCCGCTTTCAAATGATTCTCAAACTGCTCGAATGTATAGATGCCCTTGTCGTTCCATGCATCGTTGACGACGTTGAAAATCTCATACCGTGTCTTTTCATTGCCTCGGAGTTTGTTGATTTTTGTCTGTGCTTTGCCCTCGGAAATATGGAGCCCATACTCTTTGGTCAAATCAAGACAAACCTTCCTGTTGCGGTTAAAATCGTTCTTATCGGAGATTGTTTCGCCGTGATTATCGACGCGGCTGAACACAAGGTGGCAGTGTGGATAATCCTTGTCAAGATGGCGGACGATGATAAACGGTGTGTCAACTATGCCCATTCTTTCCATATATTTCCGGGCAATCTCTACCATCACACGGTCGTTAATCTTGTCCTTATCGTTGGCGTGAAAGTTCAGAGAAAAGTGACCGACCACGTTTTTCAACTTCGGATTCAGAGCCTGATTATCCTCGAAAGAGGCGATAATTTCTTCTCTGCCTCCGTATGTCGCCACACCATCGGCATCAATCAAACGCCATTCATCACACGGAGATCCGTCGGGATTATCCTTTTTAGCGCGTGTGACATAATTGACGCACCCGCGAAAATCACCGCCTTTTCTTAACTTGGCCATCATACGCTGTCGGGGGTATTTCGGTAGATTTTTATCAGCGAAACAATGAAATCTCGGCTGTTCACAATGTCCTGATATGTCTTGACAATCCGCTCGTCATTGATTCCTCCGCGCAAGATTGCGTTACAGAATTTCGCAATCTGATTGAGGTTCTCAGCGATGCCTTGCAGGTCGCGGATGGCTTTCACATCTTTCGGTTTAAGCCTTTCCACCACTTTACAATGGAGTGCGGAGTGACGCAGGTATTCCGACTTCTTCAAGCCGGCGGTTATAGCCTTGTCCATCATCTGTTGATACTCGTCGATGTCAAACTTGGCGGTTACGACAATCGACTTCCGTTCTTCAGCAGGTAGTGCCGGGCGTCCCTTTGCAGGACGGGAATTTATCTTTCTCATCGGTTGAGGGTGTTTGTGTTGTGTGACCATCGGGAGCGGAATGGGCGAGTCGTTTGCGGATTACTTGTAATACGAAAACATAAACTCGCTCCATTCCATTCCGAACCCTGCGGATAATTTCGAGCAGCGCGAAATTACAGGGAATTTAGATGGTTAGAATTACTATAATGAATAAAGCGGTACATCAGAGTTTGCGCCACGCTTCGAGGTCATCGCCGAAAATGTCGAGGTGTTCGCAGATGATACGCTCGGCATAGCTGCCTACGTTGGCACCACGGTCGCCGAGGATACGGGCGTAGCGTTCAAGACGCTCCCATGTGGCATCGCTGATGTTGAGCGAATGTCGCTTGACAATCTTCACCGGGATGAGATATGTTTCCTTGTATTCGCCGAACTCCAGCTTGCGCTGTTTTATGCCCACACGCTGTTGCCTGGGTTGTGGTGTTACGGTCGGTTCATCGTTGAACAGATTGGCGGTGTTGTCGGGAGTGTTGCGGTCGTTGCTGTTAACAGCAATATCAGAGGTAACGGTGTTGACAGGCATAGCCGAGTCAACGGAATTGGGAGTAATATCAGATTTCATAATATCATCAGATTTGGGAGTTATACAATCGGTAGATGTTTTGCCAGTCTTGGGTGTTGACTTAGCAGTGGAGGGAGTGGGTGTTGACTGAGATTTCTTGTTAGTCATATTTTCTCGTTTTTACGGTTTGACAATGGTGTTTCGGTTGTCGGGTCATACCGCTCAACCGATACTAATTCGAGTTGCAGGTCATCTATGAATTTCTGCAACATCGGATACTTTCTAATCATAGATTGCAGCACGGCTTGGTCAGGCTCGATTTGCAGTAGATAGTCGGCAATATCATATCCGGCTGATTTGTCTGTATCGTTGGCAATATCATCCATGAAGTTGAAGATGGTGGCTTCGATACCAAGCGACTTCATCAATGGCAGTTTCTGCCGCCACTGCTCTGTTGCACCCAAATCGGGATAGAGAATTACTTGCCGTCCACTGAGAACTCGGAGAGCATCAGCATTGAGGCAACCGTTCTTGCCGCCCGTGGCGAGCCACACATATTCGGGCAGATACCAGCTCGCTATCAGTGCTGTCTTCTCGCTCTCGACCAATGCAACAGGCTTGCCACGGTTCATAGGCAACAGATGTTCACCGAAAAAACATTGACGGAGATTATAATCCGGTAATTTCATCAGCGAGTGCGCCCATGACACATGGTTGAATGGCTCTTTGACACGCTTGCCGCTCCCGGCATCGTAGAGCATCACTTTCCCGGTGCGGACACGCCCGTTGATGTCGGTCTGCCAGAATACACATGACCCCGGCCAGTGCTTCGATGTGCCTACGCAATACTCTCTCATCATCCGCTCCGCATCATCGGGCCCGAACTTCGATTTTAGGAACAGAAAGAGATTGTTGCGGTCGTAGCCGTGCAGAGTCTGAGAAACAGTCTCTGCCACGATGAAAGAGGCTGGCTTGGGCGGCTTGGTCGGCGCGGCTCTGCGAGTTAGCGGAGATGACCAATCGGAGTGCTGAGGATTGTGCTCAAAATATTCCTTTGGCGTGAGGTGGTAGCCACAGCTCTGCTCATGGTCGCACCTGCCGACATCTTCCGGAAACGTGATTTGCTTCTCGGTGTCGATGTATCGGGAGAAGCAACGCTTCTTGTGACAGGAGGGGCAAGTATGGCGGCTCCCGACACCTCGATAGGGTTGGAGAATAAATCGGTGTTCACTCATAGTTCCATCAAGATTTTGGTTGCATTATCTGCATTATTTGCATTTTGGTGGGACGAAAATGCGGAAAGTGCAGAAAATGCAGGTTGATAATCATAATTTCGCGTAGACTCCGTGACGAACCTTTTGGAAATGGATGCCTGTAAACCGCTTGACAAAATCCTTGAAAGTCCGCTCTGCCATAGAGTTGGCAGTCGCAATCTCAACGCCTTGCTCGGTTGTGAATTCCTCAGGCAATGCTGCTAAGACAGCCCGTTGCAGCTCTGACAGCGACAAATCTTTGATTATGCCCTGTACCCTTGTGGCGGTAGCCTTGAAGTAATCCACAAGGCTTATGGCGTTCTCCACCGAAACAAGGTCTATTTCAGTTTTGTCAGCCTCGCCACAAGCCCATCGCGCAATTTGGATTATCAGACAGAAGCGTATGGCATGAAAATCGAATTTACTGAACACTCCCTTCAGCGCGTCATTCTCCTCACGGTTGCAGTCCTCGGTGTTCTCCCGTTGCCATTGATAGAGCCGTGTCTTTGCCTCCGGCGAGAAACTGATGATTGTCGGGATAACTTTGCCGTCTTCGTCCGTTTCGTATGGCATTTCCACAAGTTTGCCGATAATTTCAGTCCATGAAGCCTCGATGTCGAATGAGGGTTCTTTGTCACTCCACGCCTGTTTGTCCTGATTGTTGGCGATGACAAATAGGAGTCGGTCGATGAAGCCGTTTGAACTGCGGCTGCCTTGGGCGAGTTCGTTGAGGATGCCGTTCTGAATCGTGCCGACAACCGACACAAATGGTCTGCCGATATAGACGGAGTCTTTCGCGCCTTTTCGGTCGGAGAATATCGGGTTGGCGTTGTAGAGTTTCAACCAATATTCCTCATCAGAGCCTTTGTTGTAGCGGTTGAAATTCTTGAACCATCCCGCCAACTCGTCATTCCACATGCAGATGCCACGCAGATTGTGGGAGTGTATAAGCATCATGGCCTCCGGAGTTGCGTCAGAAATCAGGAACCGTTTGTTCACCGGCAAGATGGGATGCGCAACAGTCCTTTCTTTCATCGGCAACTCGCATTGGCGGTTGTACTCGGCAAGTTCTTTCTGAAAGGCACTGTTGCTTACTCCGTCAATATCGGAGAAAGGACGGATGGCGAAGTTCAACGGATGCGACTTGCACGCTCCCGGTCTGCCGACAAGAGCCATGAACAGGATTGCACTCTCGTCCCATTTCCCTTTCAGCCGGGCGAAATGGGTGTTACCTATGCCAAGACCGAGAGCCACGAGCATAGCTCCGGCAAGATAATCCACCGGATAACCGTAGCAATCATTCGCCTCGCGTACAATCCGCTGAATATTCATCGGCATAGCACCGAGAGGAAAATCACCGCCACGCATACTGACTCCTGTGTCGATGGCTTTGCCAAGCAGAATCATTGGGTCGATGCCTTTGGGTGTAGAATTGTTCTTTTCCATAGGCGATCAGGATTTGGATTCGAGATACTCGTTTACCTCGCTCAGTTTGTAGCGGCTGCTGCGACCAACCTTGATTGCGGTGAGTTTACCCTTTTGCACAAGGTTCCATACCGATGTCGGCTTGATACCGAGTTTGGCACAAACTTCGGCTTTGGTGAGAAGTCGGTCTTCTTCCGCCTTCATAAGTAGCGGAAGGAGTCGGTCGCGTGTGGCGTCGATGGTGTCAACCACAAGCTGATGGAGGTCGCTGAGGCTGACGGTAAGGAGAATGTTAGGAGAGTTGGGGTCGGAAAGAGATGCTTGGAGAAGGTTATATAAATTCATTGGCAGTGGTATTGAATCTATAAGATATTCGCCGACTTTATACATTGGCACAGCCCCGGCGCATTGGGCGGTGACAAAGGTCCAAAAAGGACGTAAAGGGTGCTGTCGGCTCTTTTCGCTGAAGCCAACAAACAGTTTGTTGCCGACACATCTTCGGTCGGAAACGGACGCAGTTCTCCCTATCCTGTGCCGCCTTCAGAGTGAAGACAACAAGAGGGCTATCCGCCACACTTGGGCGAACACACGTAGGGCGCAAACACCATCATAAGGCGAGTGCCATCATTTTTAGTGGGTAAATTTCGCGCGGGTCGCGCTTTCTAAGACCTTGTTTCCAATCTGTCAGTCAGACGCTTCCGATATTTCAACTTGACGCTGCCACTATATCCACAAAATCCAGCGTGTTGACAATCGGGTACAATCTTCCCTTATAATTGGAAAACCGTCTTTCTCTGAGCCATTTAACAGCAGCCATTCCATTTGTTTGCAAACCGTTGGGTCATCGCTTCCTCAGTGCGTGTTGTTTGCGGTTCGCGTCTGCCGTCTTTTTAAGGCTCTCATCTTCATAGTGTTCCGGACGACTTCATCCGGGATTAGGTGTAGGTATGAACACAAAAAAGCGTAGCACAGTCAGGAGCATCATTCCAATCCGATATATAAAAGTTGAATGTGTCGGACGGTGGCTCTGCCATCTTGTGTTACATAAAGATACGAAATATTTTTCGTTTTTCCAAATCGGCACAGTTTCAAAGGTGCTTTTCTGGGTAAAATCAGCCCTGTAACTACATAATCTTGCGTGTGTTACAAGAAAATGCAGTTATCGGCCATCCGGGCAGGAAACATAGGCGCATAACAATGGCTATACCATTCGCCTCAATGCCTCCGCATTCTTTCCATGCGCAGATGGCGGCACGCTTCTTTGGCTGTGCGTTGATAATCGTTCCCCTAACAAGGGGATATATGTCTTTTCGCCCATGAATGGACTTTGACGGACAAAATCATGCCGGGTAACCGTCACGGCAGAGCTATGTGTGTGATTTGCCCATGAGATAGGCTGTGTGTTGATGCTCCGCTATGGTCACATGAAATGCCATCACGTTTTCGATTAGCCTTATCTCTTGTCGCAACTTGGCATGACGCTGTCACGAAGTGCTGGGGCACATTCGTCAATCCATGTCGCGGTCAAAGAAAGACCATCAGTACAATTCTAACGAAGGTAAGTTGAAAAAGGTTCAGAGGGCAGTGAAAAAACTCGAAATTTTCATTTCTCCACTCCTCTAAAATTGAAAAAATGTGCTTATAATCCCCAAAAAGCAGGTCAAAAATCATAGATTTGGGGAATTAAAACGCGGTTTTGATAATCTACACGTATTTATAGCGTTAAATCAATTCGCTATAAATCAATATTTATCTCATACTTATCGTCTATCAAAATATACTTTACACTGTGTCTTTGTGCAAGAGCCAAGAACTGTGCGTTATCGTCCAAAACAGTATCTAAAGTACACCACTCATCATCTATACGTTGCTCAATGACACTTGCATATCTTTTCAGATCATCAAAGTGATTTCTTATATATTTCTCACTCATTACAAGACAATAGTACTTAATATGATCGAGATATTTTTTCCCAAAGTCTTGTGCCCAATAAAAAGGAATGTAGCAACCCTCTACTATCAGATTTTGTCTATTCTCTATGGCTGTCTTGATTATTTCTCTAACAATCGGCCACAGGTAATCAATAAGTTCATTGTCGTCTTCAGGTGTAAGTTTGGTGTATCCACTACGAATTAGCCCCATCTTCAAAAGGTCAATCGATAAATAAGGATACTTATATTTTTCTAGCAATTTTTGGGCAAGTGCTGTTTTGCCAGTATGAGAAGCACCGGTTATTAAAATAATCATAGTTCTACTTTCTATATGACTGATTGTAGAATTCCCTATTTGCGTGATTATAGCCCATATAGAGCCAAATGCTCGGCACTTTCACGCGGACTCTCTTTTATTGTGCCGATTATCAGCTCGACATCATACTCATCAATCTCGCCCAGATAATTCCATTCGTTGAATTTCTGAGGATACGCCCTCTTTAACTGGACACAATCGACAAAAGAATCATATCGCAAGAATGGATACTTAGATTGCTTTATAGGCATGTGGTACATCTTAATGTAACCGGGAAGATTCTTGTTGATTTGAGAATTGATGATAACGCCACCGTATGCCACTCCTTCAGAATCAAAACCAAGTACGACAAAATATTTGTCTCTTGAAGCATCACCGGGCTTTGGCTTGATGCCGTTTGCCTCGGTCATCGTGATTTCATAGACATCGCCGATTTTAACTGTCCGGGCTGCTAACCGTGAAAGCTCATCTTCATTGAGAGCATCTGAAATTTTTATCATCTGAGTGCCGCTTCAATTTGCATCTGCTCTTCAATATACTCCAACATGGCTTCATCGGCATTCATAACCTTAGCCATTGATATTGGAGAAATAACATTTGTGCCATGTACGCGCCTGTTAGCCTCATCCCAAGCCGCGTCATGCGATTTTCTCATGAGCTGTCCAAAAGTCATGGATTCATGCTCCATGATGGACTGATCCAAAGCATCAATCTCCGACTTTGAAAGAAAATTCACATTAGCATTCCTCTTAGGCAGAAGCACGTTTGGCGCATCTTCGCCTGCAAATTGAACCACCTCCGATAATTCCTCTGAAAGCTTCATGCGCGAGTGCCCAAGTTCTTTTACCGCATCATAGAGATGGGTGGGAACGGGACCGTATTTCAGAGCGCAAAACTCATCGGGCACGATGCCACTGCCCCATTTTGCAAGATGTTTCATCTCGGCAAAATAGAGAATCTTGAAAACGTGGTAGAAATCAACTCCACCAGTCTTGCAAAGAATATACAGAACTAACTCTGTGAGTTTCTTGCTATCAAAATTCGTCATTGGCGTTTGTCCTTTCTTAATCTAACGTATGAATTTCTACTGCGGTTTAATTCAGTCTGCAAATATACAAAATATTTTGCAAATCACAAAATAGAGTCGCCATATGAACGCAGAATAACTAAAAGTCAACAACTTGCGAAGAAGTTTAATAAATGAGCAAAAATCCAGACAGTGTCTGGATTTTCTTGATGTGACAACCTATAATTACCACATCTCAGAGTCTTTCTTGGTTCGGGCTGCGATTTCGTCGGCTATCTCCTCGGAGGAAAGTTTGATATAGTCCATGAAGGTCTTTTGGGTCTTGTGACCACTGACGTGCATCATCTGGACTATGTCGTATTTGTGGCTGAGATACATGTTGGTGATTCCGGTGCGTCGGGCGGTGTGGCTCGTCACGCATTTGAAGCGCGGCAGGAGTACGTTGCCGTTCAGGTCGGTTTCCGGTTCTTTGCCTTCTTTTTTCAGCGCGTCCTTCTGCTTCATAGTCAGATTGGTCGGCACTTTATCTTTCAGTGTCGGTACACTCTCAGATAGGTCTTCAAGAATATCCTTGATGTAGCGGTTCAGCACCTGCTCGTTGGCTTTCGGGATGTTGTAGCCGTATTTCTCACAGATTGCAATGAGGTTCTCGTTCATCACTGGGATTGTCACCTCCGTCTTGGTCTTCTGCTGGACAAGTCGTATGATACGTGTGCCTTTGCGCGTGGTCTCAAAATGGTCTTTATTGAGATTGTTATAGTCACTGACACGCTGACAGGTATAGCAGCCAATGAGAAAGACATCGCGAACATGCTCTTTCTTCCCGGTCAACGGCATTTCATAGAGTGCCTGTAACTCTTCTTCGGTGAGATAAATCTCTACTGCCTTGTCGCGGTCTTCAATCTTATTCTTGACTATGAGCGACGCGGCGCGTTGGTTGTCATGGACACCGTCAATGAAAGCGGCGTTGATAAGTGCTTTCAGATTTGTCATGTGTTTGTTTACGACCTTAGGCATATAGCCATGCCGACGGAGATAGTTGATGTAGCGACTTACAAAGGCGCGGTTGATGTCAGCCCAGCCAAACTGATGCAACGGGTCAAAGCCTTCATAAACGCCAACGTAACTTTTCCATGTCTTGCAAGATCCGGCTGAATAGTCCTTGCTGCCAATCTTCCGTGCGCCACTCTTAATGTCATCGACAAACTGAACAAGGAACGGCCAGATAAGACGGTTCTTCTCATTCTCGATGCGTTTCTTTTCCTCGGCTTTCTTGCGGGCTTTTTCTTTCGCTGCCTCTTTCTTAGCCAAAGCCTTGCGCTCTGCTTCGGCGGCTTCCTCCATTGCCTTCCGTTCAGCCTCGACTTTCTCCGGCTCGGATATGTAGCGTACATCCATGTCAAGAGCCTCGCGGTCAAAATTGACTTTGGTGAGGTGCGATTTCACAATGCCTTCAATCTGCGTCAGTTTGGCGTGAAGTTGGTAATTCTTTTTCTGATGTGCCAGCCACGCACGGGGCGAAGCGGTCGCTTTGAGCCACTCGCTCACCTCCACTTGCAGGAGCGTAGAAACAAGCACATCAATCTTGCGGGTATGTACGCGGATAAACAGTGTCGCTGTTTCCTTCTTCAAATCCTTGTTGCGGACATGAAACGGGGTCAATTTCTTCGGAGAGGGTGTTGTTGCCATCTTATTTTGTGTTGCTAAATTCATTCGCCACGATTCACAGTCATTCACCATCAATCGTTTTGGTTCTGCAAATATAACAACTCAAACCACGTTTTGTCAAGTCGGGTCACCACGCAGGTCACCACGTTTTTTGAATTTTCGTGAAAACTCAAAATTCAGTCAAAATTCATATTGCGTTATTATTCAGTGTTTTGCATCAATTCAATATTCACCTACATTCGCCACAATTCACAAACTCAGGTTCTGGTGGCACCACAAAAGACCGCTAATTCTCAATGAGTTAGTGGTCTTTTTGTATGTATCCCTACGGATCGCCGCAATGTTGTGGTGTCGGAGGAATCGGCACGATTCAATCGAATTGTGGCTGTAGGTGGCTAAAGGTGTAGCAGTTTTTCTGCGTTTAAGTAGGCAAATTTTTCTTTCTGCCCTTCCGATAGCGGTGCGTTGTCGAGAAATGGTTTGGCTCCCGCGAGCGGAACGTAGGGAAAGTCGGTTGCAAATAGCAGATGATCTATCCCCACTTTATTAAGGCAATATAATAAATCGTCATTGTCATATATGCCGCCGGGCGTCACCCAAACGTTTCGTTTGTAATAGGTTGAAAATTTTTCAGGAAGTCCTGAAAGGGCCGGCGGGAACATCTGGTCAAGTCGCGGCAGATAAAAAGGAACCATCTCGCCCCAGTGGCCTGAAATTACTTTAAGAGTCGGAAACTTCTCGAATACCCCGGCAAGAATCATACGTATAACCTGAATGCCGGCCTCCAGATGCCAGCCATATCCCATAGTGCTTAATATGGCGTCCAGCTCGTCACCGAGTCCTGAGTAATATGCCTTGCAAGCATCAGGAGATGTATAGTGGGGATGCACATATACGGGTAAGTCATATTTTGTCAGTATCTCCCAGATAGGGAAGTACATTGGGTCGTCGGCATATACGTTTCCTGTCTGTGGCCTGCCTGAAAGCAAAGTCCCTACAAATCCGTACTCTTCAATTGTGCGTTTCAATTCGTCGGCTGCGGCATCGGGTTGATTCCATGGCAATGTGGCGAACCCACGGAATCTGTCAGGAAACTCTTTCACGTTCTGAGCAAGGGCTTCGTTGGCCTGCTTGGAAAGCGTTAAGGCTTCGGAGCCTGTCAGCCATTGCGTTACGTTGACATACGACAGCACCTCCATATCGATTCCCGCCGCATCGAGTTCGTTGACACGCCGTTCTCCCAATTGAAATAAATTAGGCAGTTCAATATGATAAGAGGGTACGGGGTGCTGGAATGCCTTATAAAAGGGAATACCTTCGATATGGTTTTGCTGTTGGCCGTTTCTATTGCCTTGCTGACGGTATGCTCCTCAATAGCTATTATTTTCATAAAAATCGATTTTTCATTATAAAGGAGGCTTCTTTTGTGGGCTTTTTTCGTTGGCAAAAGACCGCAAGGGCCTCATTTAAGCGGTCAGAAACCATCATGAAGAATCTCATAGCTTCTGTAGTAATGAAATTCATAACTGTATAACATAGCGCTGTTTGGAAAAGTTTCCATATTGCAGTGTTGGATTATTCATGTCAGGCCGTCAGGACACTCTGATATTTATTGCCTGATTTAAACCCTTTAGCTCGACGAGGCTTGTCCGAGTCAAATATGGTTACCTCAGCCCAAAATCTTGCCGAGTTAACACACTAAATAGTTAAAATCCCATAAATTTTTCGTACCTTTGCGGTCGGGTTGACGCAAGTCGGCCCGCGACATTTTGAAAATAAGAAGCGGTATGCTCTCTTGTAATTGGAAACGTAGGAACTTTTCAGGATACAAAGATGGCATAGCGGTTCTCACGCATACGGCGTGGGCTGCTATCTCTACATCTGTATCCAAGGTTTCCTACGACCTCCAATTAAGACGTGGCGTTGCAGTCCGCGCTTCTGTATTATAATAGCCTGCATCATCGGACTGTGGTGTATTTGATATGGAAAAAATAGAAGCAAACAAAGAACTCATAGCGGCGTGCGGCTTCTACTGTGGAGCGTGCCGCAAGTATTTGGCGGACAAATGTGCCGGTTGCCATGATAATGAGAAAGCAACGTGGTGTAAGATACGGTCATGCGTCAGAAGTCATGATTTCCATACTTGTGCCGAATGTCATAAGGACGTGGCCAAGTGCAAGATATATTTCAATTTCATTGGCAAGATATTCGCATTCCTGTTCAACTCCGACCGCGCGGCTTGCATCCGCTATATCGAAGAACATGGAGACAGGCTTTCGCCGAGGAAATGACGAAACGTAAATGTCAGACGATAAAAAGGAAATAAAAGTCTACAGAAATAATGGATAAGATAGAAATAAAGAATATCATGTATACGTTGGGTGCAGATTTGTGTGGCGTGGCCTCTATTGACCGGTTCGATGGTGCACCAAAAGGATTCCATCCCTTAGATGTGATGCCCTCGTGCCAATCAGTCATATCTTTTGCGTGCCGGTTTCCAGTCGGGACACTTAGGTGCAAATCAGCCGTACCTTACACTCGTGTCAGAAATTCCATGACACCCAAACTGGATGCTATTGCCATGGATTTCTGTATTGAGATGGAAAAACATGGAATAGTCTGCGTCCCGATACCAACCAATGAGAGTCTTTGGGACTCTGCAACCAATAGATTCCGTTCAATAGTATCTCAGAAACATGCCGCACAGGCAGCAGGAATAGGGACAATAGGCAGACATTCCTTGCTGATTACACCTGAATATGGCAGTATGGTATGGCTGGGAGCTGTGTTATCTGAGCATGAATTTGAACCCGACCCGCTTCTCGCTCAAATATGCAACAACTGCAATTTATGTGTCGATGTCTGTCCGATCAACGCTCTGTCTGAATCAGAACTAAAGCAACTTGATTGCTGGAACCATGCATTTGGCGATGACGAGGAACAAAAAACATGGAAAATATCTTGCCATAAATGTAGAGACATCTGTCCTTATAACCTCGGGAGCAAAAACAAACTCTAATAATTCTTACGATGCCATACATATCAATCGAAAGCGGACGGTTGACTGCTGAACAGAAGAAAGGGCTGATTGAACGGCTGACAGAAACAGCCTCCGAGATTCTTTGCAGAGCAAAGCGCTTCGCGTATTCCAATATCCAGGAGCAGTTCTTTACGGTTACAATTGAGGAGTTGCCAGATGAAAACTTCGGTATCGGCGGCAAGTCAATCGACGAGATTAAACGCAATTGCAACCCATGACAAAGGCGAAGAAATTAAAAATATGTGATTGGTTACTGCTCGTGGCAGTTGTTGTGATGCTTGTCTCAAGCATCCAACTTGAAGCTACTGGAAGTCGAGCCGTCCTCTGGGTGTGCTTACATATAATCGTCGGATGTCTGTTCTTTGCTAATATTATCTGGCACTTATATCTGCATTTCGGTTGGAAATCGTGGCTAAAGAAGTTTCGTAAGCAGAAATCGTTTATAACTCGTTGGCTTGCCGTATTCGGACTGCTGACTCTCATAAGCGCGATTGTAGCTTCCGCTCATTGGATCGGCTCATGGACACATTCCTCATTAGGAGGCGTTCATGGTAAAATTGGATTTATATTCATTGCCATTGCAATAGGACACACCGTAAAGCGTATTAAGTTTTTCAAAAACAAAAGAAATAGTATTCAGAATACTTAGAAGTATGGATAAGATGATATATCCGCGTTCCAGTGATAATCAGACGGTGTATCTGAAATCGGTTGTCACGCGCCCTACAATTGAGGTCGGCGACTTCACTATCTACAATGATTTTGTGAATGACCCGCGGGATTTCGAGAAAAACAATGTGCTCTACCATTATCCGATAAATAATGACAGACTTATTATCGGTAAGTTCTGCTCGATAGCCTGCGGAGCGAAGTTTATTTTCAACTGCGCCAATCATACGCTTAAATCGTTGTCTACCTATACATTCCCTTTGTTCTTTGAGGAGTGGGATTTGCCGAAATCGGATGTTGCCACAGCTTGGGACAACAAAGGCGATATTGTGATTGGCAATGATGTATGGATTGGTTACGATGCGGTAATCATGGCGGGAGTAACTATCGGCGACGGTGCAATTATCGGGACAAGAGCTGTCGTTACCAAAGATGTTGAGCCATATTCAATAGTGGGCGGTGTACCGGCAAAAGAAATTCGTAAACGATTTGCTCCGGAAGTTATAAAGAAACTTATGGAGATACAATGGTGGAACTGGCCCATTGAGAAAATCCGAAGCTCTATTCCGGATATACAATCCGGGAATATAGATGCTTTATAAGGATAACGCCACCGAGAGAAAACTCCCGGTGGCAATTGTTTTAATGCAGTTTTGGCCCTTTGCGTAGCTGCTTGGCTTTGCGGGACCTCCTCCCAAAAATCTTGCCGGGTTAACACACTTAATCGTTGAAACCACATGGAAATTTCATATCTTTGTGATTGGGCCATATTTATTGGTGAATAATAATCGCAATAATAATCCCAATAATCATCGATATGATTTTGAAAGTACACAGATACATAGTCAAAAAATGGATAGTGCTGAGAATGGCATCGCAAGAATTTTATTTCAAACAACCGTTTGAGATAAAAGACGAGTATCCGATTATGAAGAGTATTCTGTTTTTTGCGCTTGTTCCCATAGAGTTGATTTTTATATTTCTATATGCCAGAATCGTTGGTTCCCTAAGTGCTTACAATTTAGAAATAATACTGGCGGTGGCCGTAGTCAATCTGTTAGTGGCCAATTTGTTAATCAACCACATCAAAGATGAGGCATTTATTGATGAAACAATCAGATCTTATAAACAATTAGATTTTGAAACCCGGAAAAAATCATATTCATTTAAAGAAGGTTTTACTGTAACGTTTCTTATGGTTGTAATTCCGTGGCTTATCTTTTTCATTGGCATATCAACTGTGTGTTATTTAATTCCTCATTATAGATAATTTTATGAGCAACGAAATTCTTTATATCCTCTTGCCTGATTATGCCGCGCATGAGGCCGTTTATCTCTCGCAAGCTATCGCTTCCGATGAATTTGCGATGAAAGAGCATCCCAAGTATGTCAACAAGGTAGTGGCGCCGACGCTGGACCCTGTAAAATCCATAGGCGGTTTCCGCACATTGCCCGACTATTCCTTTGACACGATGCCCGACGATTATGCAGCATTAGTGCTTATCGGTGGTTTCGGATGGGCTACACCGGTAGCCGATCAAGTCAAGTATATTGTCAAGAAAGCCGTTGAAAAAGGCAGCGTGATTGGCGCGATATGCAACGCTGCTTCGTGGATGGCAAAGCATGGTTTCCTCAATGCCGTGAAGCATACTGGCAACGGATTGGAGCAATTGAAAATCTGGGGTGGTAAAAATTACACTAATCCCGAAGGCTATATCCACGCACAAGCCGTAAGCGACAATAATATCGTGACGGCAAACGGCTCGGCCACGCTTGAATTTGCAAAGGAGTTGCTCACATTGCTTGAGAATGATATTCCCGAGCGAATCGAAATGTACTATCAGTTCAACAAGCAGGGATTCTGCACATTATTCCCCCGTAATTAAAACATGCCCTGTACTGCCGATTTCATTGAGTTCGTCTGCAGCGCACTCGCCCCTTTAGGAGAGGTTCGTTCCCGCAAAATGATGGGAGATTATGTTATTTATCTGAATGACAAATGTGTGATAACCGCATGCGACAATATGGCCTTTGTCAAAAAACTGCCATGCATTGCAGATTTAATGGCTGATGCGGAACGCGGTTGCCCTTATGAAGGAGCAAAAGAAGCATATATCCTTGATTTCCAAGACAGACAAAAGGTTTTGAGAGTGATAGAGATGTTATGGGAAGATTTACCTTTCCCGAAATCCAGGAGGAAATAGCATGCCATACATATCAATCGAAAGCGGCAGATTGACCGCTGAACAGAAGAAGCAGTTGATTGAACGGCTGACAGCAATAGCCTCCGAGATTCTTTGCAGAGCAAAGCGCTTCGCGTATTCCAATATCCAGGAGCAGTTCTTCACCTTAACCATTCGGGAAATACCAGATGAAAACTCTTAAGGACATGACATTGGAAGAACTGTGGCAACTATTTCCCATTGTCCTGACGCCGCATCAGCCGCAATGGAAGGATTGGGCGAAGGTTGAAATAGATGATCTTTCTGCACTCCTTTCGGAATATGCTCCGATTTTCAACCATATCGGCAGCACTGCGATTCCCGGCATTCAGGCCAAGCCGACAATCGACATCCTTGTTGAAATCGCGCCCTGCGCCGATTGGCAACGTGTCCGTGCAACCATGGAGGCGGCGGGGTATATATGTATGTCCTCTTCCGATACCCGCATGAGTTTCAACAAGGGATATACTACGGAGGGATATGCCGAAAAGGTGTTCCATATTCATTTTCATGCCATAGGCGACAATGACGAAATCATTTTCCGTGACTATCTAAACTGTCATCCGGAAATAGCTCACGAATATGAAACGCTGAAATTAAGCCTGTTGCCAAAGTTCAAGCATGACCGTGACGGATATACCGATGCCAAATCTGCATTTGTCAAGAAAATATTGGGGATAGCCAAGTCCTGCAGCAAACCACCAAAACCATAAATCAAAGAGCGAACTGACTGAACAATATAAGATTATACAACAATTCACCCGCCAATATGCAGGCGAATGGGACTTGGAGCGTCACATTATGAAATCGGCAATATGTATATGAAAGAATCGGGCAAGAAAAATCCGCATCTCCACGGCAACCACCATAAAAATGCGGATAATGTAGCTTCTTTTCCCCAGCCATCATGACCATTGCCCCCCCCCTTACTACGCCACGCCGATAAATCAGTTTGGTTTAGTTCGGGCTTTATATATGCCCGACAAACTAAACCTAACTATATATGTGGGCTGGGCAAAAGGAAAACTTTACGTGATATCTTATTCTGATAGGAGTTTTGTAGCTTTTTCTGCTATTTCTTGGTTGAAAGTCTTTATTTCGTCGGTGATTAGCTGTTTCAACTCTTTTTGAGGCACGATAAGTTTGTATTCGGCCACGCCGATGGGCTTAGTAAAGCCTTCGAGGGTAAGCTCGACCTCTACATTGTCTTTCTCAGCGCATAAGATTATACCGATTGACGGATTTTCATCTTTGCCACGTTCAAGCCTGTCAAGCAACGAGAGATAGAGGTTCATCTTGCTGACATATTCGGGCATGAACTCGGAAATTTTCAAATCGACGGCGACGAGCGACCGAAGTCCCCGATGAAAGAAAAGCATATCCACCTTGTAATCTTTTCCGTTATAGGACAGAACGTGCTGATTGCCGATGTATGTAAACCCCTGACCGAGTTCCAGAAGAAACTGTTTTACTTTCTCAACCAATCTCCGCTCAAGCTCCAGTTCAAGAAGCGGCTCAGTCACTCCGAGAAATCCCATGCAATAGGAATCCTTGAAAACCTCGTTGGCGTATGCAGCCTGAGCCTCCGGGAGCGCAATGGCAAAATTGTTTGACATATTGGCCTCCGGCTGATGCTTGTGCATCTCCAAATTTATGGCATTGACGAGTAAATCTCGGCTCCAGCCTTTTTCTATAACTTTCTCAGCATAGTATTGGATAGCGTTGTCATCATCTTTCAGTTTGGTCATCAACTGATTTATGTGTCGCCATGGCAAAACTCCAACGCAGCGTTGGAGTTTTGGATCGGAGAGATGAAACCGCACATAATATTTCTTCATTGCCCACAAATTGCTCACCGACATACCCATTTTGGGATACATCGACTTCAAGTCTACAGATAGTCGCTTTACTACACCATCCCCATGTGCGCTATCAAGTTTACGCTCATATAATAGCTGCCCAATACGCCAATGCATTTCATTGGAAGTGCTAATAATTGCACGAGCTGCGTTGCTTCTCGCGGTTTCAATTACTGCAACAGCCTGTTGCAATATTTCATTATATTCTGATTCGTTATGAATGCGGACAACTGTTTCCATATACAAAGTTAATACTTTTCTTTTGATTTTCAGCTATGTGCAGACACTTTGCCTCTCTGAACACTTCTTCTTCTTTTGCTCCATCGGAATAGTCCCGTATTGATAATCCCTAAAATGAACCGTTATAAGTTATCTGATTTCAGGAACTGTCGTAATGTCAGATGTTTTATGCCTTCGTAGTTCTGAGGGCGTGTCATCGGATTCATGGATATGACATACTTGGGATAGTTGTCTTGAATCTTCAGCAGATTTCCAAACTCACGTTCCATTGTATTGTCGTCAGCGATGAGATACGCTACCTGTATATAAACTGATGTGCCGCCTTTTTCGGCAACAAAATCAATTTCACCGTTGGGAAGAGTTCCCACGCTAATCTTGTATCCGAGATTTTTAAGGTGAAGATAGACGGCATTTTGTTAATTATAGCAAATAAAATTGCGCTTAATCGCAATTCTATTTGCTATACCTTATAAAATTATGTAGCAAACTGTGAGGGGTGCAAAAGCTCGGCATTGCCAAAATTGAAGAATCGGCTAAACACAGTGGGCGTGAATACAGAGAGGTGCCAGTAGCGGCTGAAACGAATTGTAGCGGAGTCCGCGTCCGGATTTGTGCTCAAGGCAAAAGAAAAAGCAGCTACGATTGGATTCGTAACTGCTTGATTTTCCAGTGGTCCCACTTGCTCTATCGCCTAATGATTAAGCAGATGATAACCAAATATTTAACGCTGCTATAAGTGGTGTGGAACCACCATAGAGGCACCTTTATTATTCATTATTGTTCAGCAATATGATTTCGTTGAAATAGTGTCGTTACACTACTTTGGTTAGTGTATGGCAAAGTTCGTTATTTTGGGGACGATTATACAAGAGTCATAGTCCAAAATAACCTTAAAATGAACCCAGATACCCGTTTTTTTTGAACGAACCGATTAGTTGGACTCATTCCTAATCCTTAAACAGCTCTGAATGGGAGCCAAGCCTGAACAATGCAAGAGTATTACTTTCCTCATCATACCATATAAGCAGGAAATCGCCTTCAATATGACATTCAAGGCAGCCGGAGTATTCTCCTTTTAATGGGTGCTGCCGATATTTCTCCGGTAGCGTAATTTCATTACGGAGCATATCAAGGACAATCTTCAGTTCTTCGAGTTTCTTAGGCTGATTCAGAAATCGCTTCAAGTCTTTCTTAAATTGTCGCGTGTAGCGAAGCTCTTTCATAAATCCATTGATTTAAGCATGGCTTCGACACTTGAAGTATCAATCGGCCCTTCAAGTTTACCGGCTTTCGCATCGTTCAACGCGGCGATGGTTTCCTCGTTTGGTTCGTGATACACGGCATCAAGCAGCAAGCACTCAACATAGTTGTTAAGGCTGCGGCGATCCTTTTGTGCAAGTTCCTTCAGCTTGTCAAGAAGATAGACAGGCAGTCGGAACACGTGGGCTTTCTTTTCGAGCGATGTATACATAGTGATATCATTTAGATTACAAATCTACGACATTTTATAATCAACAACAAATTTATTTATTACAAAGTTTCAAAGTTCTCCTTGTAAACATCTGTATTACTGCGAAAATGCGGCGCGGCGTGGCGGCTCGTGTTGGCGTCGGCTAAACACCGACTGCCTCATACACCGAGTCCGCGTCCGGATTTGTGTTCAAGACAAAAAAAGCAGCTACGATTTGTTTCGTAACTGCTTGATTTTTAAGTTGTGGTCCCACTAGGGCTTGAACCTAGGACTCCCTGATTATGAGTCAGGTGCTCTAACCAACTGAGCTATGGGACCGAAATTGTGAGTGCAAAGATAATACGTTTTTTTGTTATGCGCAATAGGTGGCGCGTTTTTTTATTGAAAGTTTTTCCAAAAACATCGCCATGTCACGGATGTTGACTTGATTTCAACATCCGTCATCTCCAATGTTACATGGGGAAAGACAAATGTTACATTATTCACTCTGCATTTTGCCTCCTGATTGTTAATTTTGCATTATTAAATGATAAACCAATTAACAAAATCAAGTAACCAATGAATCTTATAACCAAACGAACGCTATCTTGCATTTCGGCATCGATTCTTTGTTTCGCTTGTGCTGTCGCTCAGAATTTCGAGCAGACACAACATGGAATCAAGGCCCTTGCCAACGGACAGAATGTTGAGCTGCAACTCTACACACCGTCAAGTGTACGTGTGACAAAGTCGCCTGCCGACGCTCCGAGCAGTCCCAAAAGTTTCTCAGTCATAGCCTCGCCTGAAAAGGTCGAGTTCACCGCTAAAAAGTCGGGCAACAATGTCGTGTTAAGCAGCAAAGAGCTTACCGCCACACTGAACCTGAAGACCGGTACCGTGTCATTCCGCAACAATAAAGGCCGATTGCTTTCGGAAGGCACCGCAGCCTCATTCACTCCCGTGGACGATGCCGGGGAGCCGGCTCTGAAGGTAAAGCAGACATTTGTTCTCGACAAAGATGAGCCCGTTTATGGACTCGGAAACCTTGAAAACGGCAAATTGTCGCAGCGCGGCGTCAACCGCACTCTCATGCCCGGCAACATAGAGGACGGAATCCCCTTGATCGTATCGCCTAAAGGCTATGCCGTGTTCTGGGACAACTATTCTCCTACCGAATTTATCGACAACGACAACGAAACGGCATTTGAGTCGGCAGTGGGCGAATGTGTCGACTACTACTTCATGGAAGGTAAAAACGCCGACGAGGTGATCTCGGAAATCCGCACCCTGACCGGCGATGTTCCCATGTTCCCCTTGTGGACCTATGGATTCTGGCAGAGCCGCGAGCGTTACAAGAGCCAGGGCGAAACCGTAGGCGTGGTCAAGAAATACCGCGAACTCGGTGTGCCCCTCGACGGAATCATCCAGGACTGGCAATACTGGGGCAACAACTACTTGTGGAATGCAATGGAATTCATGAATCCCGAATTCAACAATCCGCAAAAGATGATGGACGACATCCACGGCCTCAACGCCCATGCCATAATATCTATATGGTCGTCATTCGGACCCCAGACCAAGCCCTACCGCGACCTCGACGAGAAGGGCCTGCTGTTCAACATCGCCACATGGCCCCAATCGGGCATTGCCGAGCAGTGGCCTCCCCGCATGGACTATCCCTCGGGTGTACGCGTTTACGATGCCTACAGCCCCGAAGCACGCGACATCTATTGGAAGCACCTGTCACGCCTCCATGACTACGACATGGACGGATGGTGGATGGATTCTACCGAGCCCGACCATTTCGATGTCAAGCCAGCGGACTTCGACACCAAAACCTATCTCGGCTCATTCCGCAAGGTGCGTAACGCCTATCCTCTGTTGACCGTAGGCGGTGTCTACGACCATCAGCGCGCCAAGACCGACGACAAGCGAGTGTTCATCCTCACCCGTTCAGGCTATGTAGGTCAGCAGCGTTACGGATGTAATGTGTGGACCGGTGATGTCAACTCTACATGGGACATGCTGCGCAAGCAGATACCCGCACTCCTCAACTTCACGCTCACCGGCAACCCCAACTGTAACTCCGACATAGGAGGATTCTTCTGCAGCGGCTACAACCGACGCAACGGCGACAATTCGGCTACAAAAAATCCTTTGTTCCAGGAGCTCTTTGTGCGTTGGATGCAGTTCGGTGCATTCACTCCGATGATGCGCTCCCACGGTGCCGACATCATGCGCGAGATATACTATTTCGGACAGAAAGGCGATGTGATATACGACGCCATCGAGGATGCAATACGCCTGCGCTACTCGCTTCTGCCCTACATATACTCGACCTCATGGCAGGTTTCCAACGATGACAAGAGCTTCATGCGCGCACTCATGATGGACTTCCCCAACGACAAGAAGGGCTGGAACATCGGCGACCAGTACATGTTTGGCGACAATCTGCTTGTGGCTCCCGTTGTAAACGCCCAATATACTCCTGAAAAGGTCATGAAGATTGACGAAAACACCGGATGGAACCGCGATCAGGCCGGAAGCAGCGAAAACACCAAGGGCAATGTCAATTTCATGGAGCAGCACTCAACCGATGTGTATCTGCCCGCAGGTGCTTCATGGTATGACTACTGGACAAATGAACGCTACAAAGGCGGCCAGACCATCAGCAAGCCCACTACCATAAAGACCATACCTCTTTATGTAAAGGCCGGCAGCATCATGCCCATGGGCCCCGATGTTCAATATGCAACCGAAAAGCCCTGGGACAACCTCACCGTACGCGTTTATCCCGGAGCAAACGGTGAATTTACACTGTATGAGGACGAATTTGACAACTACAACTACGAAAAGGGTCAATATTCGACTATAAAGTTCATCTGGAACGATAAATCCCGCACGCTCACAATCGATGACCGCAAGGGAACATATCCCGGAATGTTGAAAAACCGCAACTTCAATGTCGTATTGATGTCAAATGGCGGTGGCGCATCACCCGTAACTGTTCCTTACGACGGAAGCAAAAAGAGTGTAAAACTGTAATAACAGGCTCAAATATCCTATTTGATCGGTCGGTATTTGCATCACATTGTCAATACCGACTGATTCATTTTATAAATTATCGTATTATAAATTATCGTAACCGACGATTATTAAAATAGATTCGGATTACCGGATATTTAGGATATTTGTCATGTCATCACATTAACTTCAAATTCATGAAAGTAAAATTTGCGATATGTCTTCTGATTGCGTTAGTCGGCTTGCCGGTCAATGCTCAATTACGCGTTTCGGGACAGCCTGTTGGCAACAGCGTCAACCTTGGGAAATGCTCCATACTCGTTGACTCTCTCGATCATCACCTGATAGTGACCGTGGCAGGAATGTTTGCCGACGATTTCCACCGGGTGACCGGCAAGTCGATTCCCGTTGCCGGTGCTGATGTATGAGGAGCTGAAAAAGGCCTACGACACAGGCGCCGACCGCTATTGGCTGCTTAACGTAGGCGACATAAAGCCCATGGAGCTTGCCGTGCAGACATTCTTCGACATGGCGTGGGACTTTGACCGATTCAATTACGAAAACATCAACCGTCGCCAAAGCGCATTCCTTGGGTCGGTTTTCGGTGATGAATACACCCCCGATTTCCAGGAGATACTTGACCAATACTACCGCCTCGCGTGGAGCCGCAAGCCCGAATTCATGGGGTGGGAACGCGAGTGGGATTCACCGCAATACACCGGACTCAAAGATCCCGAGTACTCATTCGACAACTACAATGAAGCCGCCTCTCGCCTTAAGGAGTACAGTGACATAGCCGACCGTTGTCGCGAATTGTACGACAAACTGCCCGCTGACTACAAAGCCTCGTTCTTTGAACTGCTTGGCTATCCGGTCATGGCAGCAAACCAGATGAACCGCAAGTTCCTCATGGCCGGTTTGAACCACAAAATGACCGAGGCCAAGGAGTATGGCAAGGCCAATTGGGCGGCATTGCAATCGCAGCAGGCCTACGACAGCATCAATGCGTTGTCCCACAGGTACAACACCCAGTTAGACGGCAAATGGGACGGAATGATGGCAATTCCTCCGGGATATGTGGCTCTATATCACAAAATGCCTGAAGTCAAATATCATGACGGCTATTCTCCCGAAGCTGTCGACCTGTCAATCGACAAGAGCAAGGAGATTCCTGCAGGTTATGCCGTAATTCCGGTTGACTCTTACAAGTCATCCAATTGCGGTACAGGTCACACCATCCGTATTCTGGAGGGCATAGGATATGACTGGAAGTCATTGCAGTTGGGCGAACCTCTGCAGCCGCTCTCGTCCATTGACGACGATTCATGTCTGAGAGTCGACTACCAACTGCCCGTAATCGATTCCGATTCAATAACCGTCACCTTATATACTTTGCCGAGATTCCCGTTGTACAAGGGAGCCGAATCCAAGTTTGCAATGGTGGTCGACGGCAACGAGCCTGTAATATTTGACGACATACTCAAGGAGTGGTCGCTCGACTGGAAGGATCAGGTGCTGCAAAACGGAAAGGCCAACAAAGCCTCGTTTAAAATTGCATTTCCACGAAAACCCGCCACTCTGAGCATCCTTGCCCAAGACCCGGGTCTGATTATACAGCGCATTATAATCGATTACGGCGGATTGAAAGAGTCCTACATCGGGCCGCGTCCTCTGGATTGAGCGGAGCCTGCATGCTTCCTCATGAATGAGAACCACTCTTCGGCCGACTTGAATCCGCCTCTCTCCCTGTCGCCCGAACTGATGACTCTGTAACGTATCTTTCCGTCACTGTCGGGGCGCACGATAAACAGGTAGTTCAGTTCGTCCTCCATCGACTTGACGATATTCTCGGGTGCGACACAAATGCCGAGCCCAACCGATTCTATGAGTTCGGGATGTCCCTTGTCGGGGACATTCCGGCCCCATGACGCGGCATATCCGTCGGGCGATATGAATCCCCGGTTGTCAAGCTCAAGTTTTTGAATGCCGGTGCTGAACATGTCACCGTCGTTATATCCCTCCAGCGTTATCTCTACCCAAAGGTCACGTGAGTCGCCTCGCACGGTATAACGTTGCGTCATCTCTATTGGGTGTCCGTTGAAAATCCACTCTTTGTCACGCACCTCTATCTCTGATGGCGATAGCACCGTTTGAGTCCTCGATGTGACGTTATCAATTGTCACGGGCCCCTCCTGCCATCCGCGGAAAGAGCCGGCGCCGATTGATTTGCCGGCCCAAAGCACATCGCAGCCGTATCCCTCATCCATCTGCTGTGGCGTGGTATAGAATCCCGTCACATCAAGTTCCGTCTGCGGCACCGCCTTGACATAGAGGTCGAGGCTCTGGCGGTTGTCCATATATACGCGATAGGCCACCCATGGATTCTCTATTACGGCTCCGTGACCGTATATGCTGTTATACATATCGAGCGTGTTGGCATCGCCGGGATAGGTGATCGACACTATGCGCGGATGCTTGCCGTGGGAGTCATGTAACTTTATATATGCATCGGTCGACTGTGCCGATGCGGCAATGCTGCACAACAGCATCATTGCCGTGACATGGACATTGTGTTTCATCTCTTACAGTGTTGCTGATTGATTGTCAATGAAGAACCTCGGTGGCCTTGCCGTTCTCGTCAAGGCTGAATATGGGCACTGTCGCTTCGGGATCGACATTGTAGTAATGTATGGCGCTGTCGTTCAATCTCGGGTAGCTGCTGTTCAGCATCTTGATGATTTCTGAACCGGCCCATATAACAGGCCCGTATCCGTGAGCTGCTTTCACGCTCACCGGCCGGTAATAGTAGTAGGCGGGATCAAATCCCATGCCGGTGCCCACGCACACTCCCTCTACTTCGCCCTTGTCGTTGATTTTTGAGGCAACGGCCTCCCATGCGAGCTGTGCGACAGGGCCGTAGGTTACAGCCTCGACCCAGCCTTGATTAACGGCATGAGCTATGCAGTAGGCAAATATTGCCGTGGCCGATGTTTCCTCGTAGGAGTCGTTGCGGTCAAGCAGCTGATGCCAGAATCCGTCGCGTCCTTGAAGCTGCGACAATCCCTTTATGTGCTCCTTTATTGTCGATAGTATCTTTGCCCGCTGTGGATGGTTCTCGGGCATTGCGTCGAGCAACTGACACATGGTCAATATCGCCCATCCGTTGGCTCGTCCCCAGGCCATCGAAGGCTCTTGCTCAAGTCCCTCTACATATCCGTGACGGAATATGCCCTTCTCGGGAATCCACATGCGGTCGATGAAGAGTCCGGCTATGCGTGCCGCCTCGTCAAGCTGCTTCGGGTCGTTGGTGTAGGCCGAGCGTGCGGCCATCGACGGGAGAGCCATGAACATGTCGTCGAGCCACACCGAATTGTGGTGAGGACGGTTGCGCGCTATCGTTCCGTCGGCAAGACGGTAGGTGTGGTTCTCCACAATGTCGTAGTAACGCTCGATTATGTCGCCGATTTTCAATGTGGAATCGGCCATTGCGGCACGCATGAAAGCTGCCGACATTGCGCCTGCGTCATCAAGAGTGGCGGGCGCTATCACCTGACGCATCTGTCCGTCATGTCGGCCGGTACGTGACGCAAGTTCCGCAAACGCAGGAGCTGCCTTTGCAAGAAAACCTATGCGGTCGCTCACATAATCCTTGTATTTCGCATCGCCGAGAGTGTTGTAGGCATCGAGCAGCGCCATGTACATGACGCCCCATTCGTAACTCGTCAACCTGTAAGTGCCTTGGTTCAGCTTTGCGTCATCGGGCAGATTCGTGAGGTCGTCTATTACTTCATCCTCTTCATTGACCACGCGGGCCGGAGTGACTGAATCGATGTATGAGAACACGCGGTCGATGTCGGCCTTTACCGAATCGACGCTTAACACTTTATATGGGGTAGTGTAGTCGGGTTGCAGCAGGTGAAGCGGAGTTGTCGAGTCGTTTATCTCAACCTCCTTCGGTTGCTTGTTCGATGAACAGGATGCCAATACGAGGCCCGACAGAAGAAATATGTTTATTCGTGACATGAGTTGGTGTAATTATTGTTTGAGGAAATTTTTCAGTGAGCAATCGGTGCTGCGCAACCCTTCGGCAATGCTTTCGGCATTAAGTCGCGCCCCTTTCAGCGATGAGTGAGTGTGATCGTTCTTGAAGTATGGAGCCGAGCCATCGGGACCCAACTCCTGAAACTTGGCACCTGATATGGCGTTGAGGTCGATGAAGAACGCTCCGGCACGGTCGGCGGCCTCTCGTGCCCATAGGCCGAATGAAGAGGCGTTACTCTCAATCAGTCCGTCGTGCCACTTGTTGCGCGGAGTGTGGCTCAACACAACCGGGATGGCTCCTTTTTCGAGAGCGTCCATGATGAATTTGCGTATGTACCAGCCGTAGGTGTACACGACCTGGTTCCGCCCCTTGGCCACCATGCGAAACACTTTGCTTTCGTCGCCCGAGCCATGCAGCTCGCCTCGCGCCTTGCCTGTGTTTATGTCACCGTCGTCGTTGTGGCCAAACTGCATGATTACATAGTCGCCCGGTTGCAGTGCGTCATATACTTTGTCCCATCGCCCTTCGTCGAGAAATGTGCGGGCGCTTCTTCCGGCCATGGCGTGATTCTCAACCGTTATGCGTGTCGTGTCAAATAGCTCATCGATCACGCTTCCCCATCCCCACATGCTGTCATCGTCACGGTCCTCGTTTTTGACAGTGCTGTCGCCTATGGTAAATAATACCGGTTTGCCTTGAATGCGTGACGCACCCGTGACGCTATCCACCGGAGAGGGTAGAAGGTAATCCCTCAATCCGAGCGAGGGCGTAGAAGCTATGCCTTCAACGGCCGACTCGGCATTGACTCGCGCGCCAAACTCCGATGTGTGTATGCGGTCGAGGTAAAACATCGTCTTCACCTTCTCCTTGCCGAAACGCTCAAACTTGCATGCCGTTATGTCATTCAGGTCGATAAACGGCACATTCTCGGCTTCGGCCACCTGACGGGCCCATAATCCGAATGTCGAGTCGACACGCGTGATTACGGTGCTGTCGGCATCATCCCATGCGTTACGCGGTGTCAGTGACATGAGCACGGGAAAGGCCCCACGTGACTTGACGTCACGCACATAACGGCGCATGTATTCACCGTAAGTGTAGACGGTGTCACGCTTCCCGGTTTCCTTTATCACCACGGCGAGCGATTCATCGCCGATGCCGGGTATTGAGGCACGGGCGCGACCGCTGTCGTAAGGGCCGTTGTCGTTATGTCCGAGCTCTATTATAACCCAGTCGCCGGGGCGCACTCCTTTGAGCACATCGCCCCACAGCTGGTTGTAGAATGTGCGGCTGCTCATGCCGCCGAGGGCATGGTTCTCGACTGTTATCTTGGCGGGGTCGAAATATTCATGCATGAAATATCCCCATCCCCACTGTCCGTTGTCACCATTGCCACGCGTGCCGGTGCGCATTGTCGAATTTCCCACAAGAAACAGCACCGGATTGTCGCCCACACGCGTGGAGCCTGATACCGGGCGCATTGTTCGTGCCAGCTCAATACTGTCGGGCGTGTTGTCAACAACCATGTTCACATCCTTCATCGGCTCGATTGTCTGAGCATGAAGTCCGAGAGCGAGAAGCGACACCGCACAGGCTAATATATGTTTCATCGGCTCGTCAATTAAAAATCATTTTATTGTTGTTCCACGGAATTTGGAGCCTTTCTTCAAGTCGGGGCCGAAATAGAAACCGGTGCCCGTGGGCTGGTTGTAAGCAACATTCTGGTTTGCGATGCTCACACGATACACCGGATCCTCAAGGAATGTGTGGAATCTATACTCAGTGGGTATTGTCGTCACATATAGCCGCAGGTTTTGGTTGTCGTCGGTGCGCATAAGCACCTCTTCGCGCCAGTCGCCCACGATGTCACCTTGCAGACACGGGTTGGCCTTGGTGCCGTTGTTCCATGTGCAGCCCTCCATCGTCATTAACGTGTCGCAATTTCCGTTTCCCCAGTTGTATTTGCTTATCTCATTTCGGTCGAGCAACTCACGCAACAGATCGCCGTCCCACCACACAGCCATGTTGACCGGCACCGAAGCCTTAGTTTCGCCTATGAACTCGCTTTGAGGTGAAATCAAGGAGCCGTCAAAGGCTCGCACGCCCTCGGTGTTGGGCGACCACAATTCCACTCCTTCGTGATTGGGGTCGATGTCGGCGGCCATGCAACGGCCTATGTCCTTGTCGCTCGGGAACTGAAACACCACCTTGCCGGTGCGTGCGTCACGTAGCGAAGTTCCGTCCTTGCGGTTTTCGTGACATCCCCACACGTAATATTTTTCATTGTCGACATCGCTCACGAGGTGCAAGGCGTCACCATGGTACATGCCTGTGGAGTAAAGCCCTTTGCCGTCATTGTCGACAGTCATCTGTCCGTATATGATCTCGTCACATCCGTCACCGTCCACATCGGCCACCCGCAGGTTGTGGTTGCCTTGTCCGGCATAAGCCTCACATCCGGGGTCGTTTGAGTCAAATGTCCATCGGTTCTTAAGCTCCTTACCGTCCCAGTCAAATGCGGCAAGCACGGTGCGGGCGTAGTAACCGCGACACATCACGACACTCGGATGAATCCCGTCAAGATAGGCAGTGGCGGCAAGATAACGCTCCGAACGGTTGGCGTAACTGTCGCCCCAATCCTTCAATTGGCCTCGCTGTGGCACATAGTCCACAGTCGCCATGGCCTCTCCGGTCTTTCCGTTGAATACCGTGAGATACTCGGGACCGGCGATTATGCGACCCTTTAGATTGCGGAAGTCGGCTCGGCGGTCACCTATCACCTTCCCTTGACCGTCCATGGTGCCGTCGGCGGTTTTCATCACTATTTCAGCGCATCCGTCGCCGTCGAGGTCATATACCATGAACTGTGTATAGTGAGCGCCCGAGCGAATGTTGTCGCCCATGTCGATGCGCCAGAGGCGAGTGCCGTCGAGTTTGTAGCAGTCAAACAGGGTAGGCCCGGTCCATCCGTCATGTGCGTTGTCATGTGAATTGGTGGGATCCCACTTCAGGATTATCTCATATTCTCCGTCACCGTCCACATCGCCTATCGAAGCGTCATTTGCGTTGTAGAAATACTCCCTGCCGTTGGGGTCGACACCGAGGTCGGGGCGGTCAAGGGCGATGTTGATGTAACCGCACGGAGCATTGGCGGGGAGCGTAAACTCACCTGCGCGGTCGCCTTTGGCGGGCTTGACTGTGTACACCGCCTGTGAATCCGATGTATTTTTGTCCTTGAAGAAGGTGCCTTCGGTTATCGGCTTGCTATTTACTTTCTTACCGTTGCGATACACATCAAAAGCCTGATTCTCGGGGTCGGACGACAGATAACGCCACGACACCATTACCGTGGAAGGGTTCTCGCGCACGGCAACAACACCGCGGCCAAGTGACTCACGCTGCAGGCGTGAATAGTCGTAGGCTCCTTGTGCCGAAGCAAGCGTAACGGCTCCCAGTGCCATAAGTGACAGCAAATTTTTTAATTTCATGGCTGTGAATGGATAATGATTTGTTTATGGATGCGTAAAGTTAATAATTTTTGATGTAACAGCATATAAAATAACACAAAAGCCACGGCAAGGAGCTACAATAACCCTTACCGTGGCCTTTGTGATATATGTCTACTTATTGCGTTACTTCAAAACTGGTTGACAGAGTGCAGTCGCTGTCGCCTCCGATCCATAACGTGAAGTCGCCCGGCTCGACCTTGCGCTCCATGTCAAGGCCGTAGAAGGCAAGCTCGCTGACGGGAAGCTCAAATGTCACCTGTGTCGATTCGCCGGGAGCCAAGGTAACACGCTTGAAGCCCTTGAGTTCCTTAACCGGACGGGTTACCGATCCCACCATGTCACGCACATAGAGCTGAGCCACTTCGGTAGCCTCGCGCTTACCGTTGTTGGAGAGGGTGACGATGGCTTTTATGGTGTCGTCAACTCCGTAGGATGATTTGTCTATGGCAAGATCGGAATAGGAGAAATCGCCATAGCTCAATCCGTAACCGAAGGGGAAGAGCGGTCCGAATCCGGCATCAAGATAGTAGGAGGTGCATCCGAGCGATGTCTGACCGGCCTCGGCCGGTATGTCGTTCAAAAGCGTTTCATGACCCGATGCCGGACGACCGGTGTTTTTCTCGCTGTAGTAAACCGGTATCTGTCCTACGCTCTTGGGGAATGTAACGGGAAGTTTTCCGCTCGGGCTGACAACGCCGAATAGCAGGTCGGCTATTGCCGGGCCACCCATTGTGCCCGGGTGGAAGGAGTAGAGCACGGCATCCGACTCCTCGACCTGCTTTGCGATGGTGAGCGGTCGGCCGGCGACGAATACCGTCACGAGCGGCTTACCTGTGCGTGACAACGCCTCGATGAGTTCGCCCTGTGCGCCCAAAAGGTTGATGTCGGCAAGGCTGTGTGCCTCGCCCGAGAGGATGGCCTCTTCGCCCACTACCGCAATTACGGCATCGGCATTTCTTGCGGCACTTACCGCCTTGGCGATTCCGGCGGTGTTTTTGTCACGGCTGTATCCAAGCCCGGGTTCGTAGATTATCTGCACCTTGTCGCCGTAGATGTCACGCAGGGCATCGAGTACGGTGACGGTGCTGTCCTTCTCTCCGTCAAATGCCCACGTGCCGAGTTGGTCATGCGGAGCATCGGCCATGGGACCGGTAACCAGAATGCGCTTTATGTCGGCCGACAGAGGCAGTGTGCCATTGTCATTCTTAAGCATCACCGTTCCTTCGGCAGCCGATTGACGGGCTGCGGCAAGATGCGCCTTGTCATACTTGACCGACTGCGGGGTTCCGGTATAGGGATTCTCAAACAATCCGAGCTTGAACTTCACGCGCAATATATTGGCAACCGAACGGTCGATGTCGTCGATGCTCACCTTTCCCTCCTCGACAAGCTCCTTAAGATAGCGTATATAGGTTCCGCTCACCATCTCCATATCCAAGCCTGCTGTAAGACCCTTCATTGCTGCATCCTTGGGGTCGGAGCAGAATCCGTGGCTCACCATTTCGTTGACACTCGCCCAGTCGGATACGACAAAACCGTTAAATCCCCAGTCGCCGCGCAGAATATCGGTTAGCAGATGCTTGTTGCCCGATGATGGCACACCGTCATTGTCGTTGAACGATGACATGTAGGTGAGGCAACCGGCCTTGCAAGCCTCCTCAAACGGCGGGAGATATACGTTGCGCAGCTGTCGCTCGGTAATGTAGGTGGAGTTGTAGTCACGCCCGGCCTCGCTCGCGCCGTAACCGGCAAAGTGCTTGGCGCAGGCTGCTATCGATGAGGGCGATGTGAGGTCGTCGCCCTGAAATCCGTCGACCATGGCCTTTGCCATGACGCTTGTGAGGTAGACATCCTCGCCGCAACCTTCGGCAATGCGTCCCCAACGAGGGTCACGTGCTATGTCGATCATGGGAGCAAATGTCCACCTGATGCCGTCGCTCGACGCCTCGGTGGCGGCAATGCGTGCGCCAAGTTTTACAAGCGCCGTGTCGAATGTGGCGGCCTGTCCCAGCGGAATCGGGAATACTGTCTTATAGCCGTGGATTACATCGCGAGCCAGCAACAGAGGTATTCCAAGACGGGAACTGTCCATTGCCACTCGCTGAAGGCTGTCGGACAGGGCAGCTGTGGGCACATTGAGCAGCGAGCCCACCTCGCCTCGTGACACAGCGTCACACAGATTCTCAAAAGCGCCCTCGCCATAGGGCATCGACAACTGGTTGAGTTGTCCTATCTTTTCCTCTAAGGTCATTTGCGACAACAGGTTATTCACTCTTGCCTCAACGGGTTGTGACGGGTCGCGATAGAGTGAGTCGACATCGCCCGACTTGCCACACGACTGCGTCATAAGAATTGTTGCCACAAGTGCCGGCAACATTACCATTGCAAAAGCGGCTTTTGAAGAAATGAATTTCATGATCGGTATAATTTAATAACGGTTATTGTAAACAAAAATAGCAAATTTATCACAGAATCCCTATAATCACTCTATAAAATGGGAATGGGCCTGTTATTCATTGACCCAAGGCTCATCAAGCATCTTTCTTGAGCGTGTAACGGTAAATGAGCATTCTTGCAAATCAGCTTTAACATACATATTCGAGGTCCACAGATTGGTGCGCTCTGCATCCAAATGCATAATGCCCTTGGTCGATAAATATTGGCTTTTATATTTCGCTATTGCCTTTTCTCCAATCTTTTCAAAGTCGACTAAATCATTGGATTTCACATCAAATATGTCGGCAACATGATTGATAATATTTTTTAATTTATGATATCCTTCATCATTCAATTTCCGATTATCTTTATCATAATTCTGATTTTTATCAATATACATGTCTTTATATTTAGCCAAATCGTTAAGACAATCTACAAGTTGTCCCACAAATCGATTTCGGACATCGGGATCTTTTAAAGTTCTGGAAATTTCATTGACAATCTCTTTCCCCTCTTTATTGTCGACATTCCTGAATGTTATATTACCTTCATTCAATGGTATTATAGCTTCGGCTTTTCCATGCTTCTTACACGCTTTATTAAAACGCTTATGGAGGTGCAAACCACGATCATCAATATCTATGGCTTGACCTGCCGAATGGTTGTCGATTTTAATTGTTTCTCCTTTTATCAATCCTTTTATTGACATAACGGTTATTGTTAATGTGAATTTTCTAATAATCGAGCAGTCGGCCGCAATCGTTCCAATCGCCAATCATGACGCACCGCTCGCTTGCCTCAATAAGCTTCATGAGGCGACTTTCAAAAAGCTCCCGACTGGTCTTTTTGCGCTGAATGTTGTCGATTCGCACCCGTTGATAGAGCGGATGGAATGAACGGAAATTACTCCATGCCACAGGATTGGCCATGAAAGCATCCAATATATCACGGTTTATCACAAATTCCTCATCAAGGTCGGGGCACACCTTCCGTCCGCTTTCGGTCATCATTCCGAGTGATTCAAGCCGTCGACACCGCTCCTTGTTCAGCTCTGTCCAGCATCCGCTATTGCGCCTTGGCCCGAAACGCTGCAGGGCTACACCGTCGACACACTTAAGTGTGGAGTCAATCCATCCGAAACATAAGGCCTCCTCTACGGCGTCGAGATACCACAGGGTGTCATCAGGAGGAGTCTTGCCTCGCTTGACAGCTATCCAGCACTCGCGTTCAACTGAATGGTTGTTTTCAAGCCATTTGCGAAACTCATTTCGGGAGGTGATCGGCAGAATCTCCTTAACTGTCATCGCTTGGACGGCATGATGGTTATTTGCGTTTCATGGTCTGGCACCTGCGGCGAGCCATTTCCTCGGCGAATGCCTTTTCACCATGCTCCTTGATGTAACGGATGCAAGCGGGGCGGTCGGACTTGAACAGCAGCGCAAACACTTTTGAAATGAAATTGGAGTAGGTCTTGCACTCTTCAACCGCCGTGGCACACTCGGCGCAGGTGTTATATCCGTGTTTACTGACACATTTACGAATCTTGCACCATGACGCTTTCTCATTACGATGACATCCAGGACACTTGTCGGTCAGATACTTGCGACATGCACCGCAGTAAAGTCCGCATGACGCTATCAATTGAGGATTGGCTTCTATTGCTTTCATATTTTTCAAATTGCAAAAAGTTACTTGGTTGAGCAGCTGGTGATGAATTGAGCTATGGATTCAAGCACCTCGGGAGAAATTGTTTCACGAATGTCGCCGTATTCACCGGCATCGCCTGTAACGGCATGTTGCATCAGATGATTCAACCCGGGCATAAGCTTGATTTGGGCTTGCGGGACAAGCTCTTGTATCACCGACAGATTGTCGGGGTAGACCTGAGTGTCCTTATCGCCGTTGATTGCCAACAGGGGGCGTTTGACCTGTTTGAGATAAGTGCGCGGATTTAATCCTATGAAGGCATCAATCCAAGGGCTTCGTTGTTGCTGAGTCATTTTGAGCGATGATGCGATAAGAGGATTTACAGTCAATCCTGACTCTTTCACTATCGAGTCAATGTCGATTGCCGTTGACACTCCCTTTAGGTTCTGCTCGTGCATCGTGTCAAACACACGGCCAATAATCGTGAGGATGCTCTCCTTGTCATCATCGCCAATCGCCGTCTGGTCAAGCCGGCGACCGTTTTGTCGAAGAAGTGTTTCCTTACCAGAGATTGCCATTCCGGCCAGTGAAATCATGAAATCGGGCACATTCTCGGCACCGAGCATGAAAGCGATTGTGCCGCCTTCGGAGTGTCCGAGCACGCCTACTTTCCCAATACGGTCAAGAGTGTGCAGGAAGGCTATGCCGCTCTTGGCATCGTCCTTTAGCGTATAGGTTGTGGCGGTGAGGAAATTTCCGGTTGATTGTCCTGTGCCTCGGTCGTCATAACGCAACGAGGCGATGCCGTTGCGTGCAATATAGTCGGCAATTACGGCAAACGGGCGATGATCCATTAACTCTTCATCGCGATTCTGCGGCCCGCTGCCGCTCACCATCAGTACGGCGGGAACCTTATTGCCCGACAACCGCTCGGGCATAGTCAATGTAGCGCTCATTACAGCACCGTCGGGGGCCACAAATGTCGTGTCGATGACTTCATAAGGGAATGGCGGGCGTGGTGTCTGCGGACGACGCTCTTCAATCGGGGCTTCAGGCAACAGATCGAGTGGAAACGAGTAACCGCGCTGGCTGAATGACCCTTTAATCGCATCATGCATAATCCGTCCACTGTAGGATGCTCCGATGGCGTTGCAAGTTAGCGATATGGAGTCGGATGTGCAATATGCTACCGTGGCGGGAATGCCTTTGGCACCCTGTGCCGGGGAGTCGAGTGTGCACTGAGTGGAGCCGTCGCCGCTTTCCGAGAAATTGAATACAATCGGAAGTTTTGTCGCACCCAATGTGAGTTCACCTTTCCAGGAGCCGGTCAATCCATAAGCTTGAAATGAGAATAATGAAGCTATCGCCACCATGGCAAACAGCAATTTCAATCGACTGTTCATAACGGATGTAGTTTGTATATTAAAAGCCGGCTGATACCAGTTGACGGCATAGGCGCAAATGTACAAAATAATTTCAAAATTGCGGTCTTATTTCAGCATTTCAATGCCGGTATATGTATTTATCAGAGTGGGGGATATAATTACATGGATTGTCCTGAACAAGCCCGTCTGAATTTGGGTTCTAAATGGTATAATTAATCATCAATATGGACATTAAAAATCTTTTCGACCTTTCAGGAAAGGTCGCAGTTGTTACAGGAGGTGGCGACGGCATAGGTAAGGGCTGCTGCGAAATACTGGCTGCAGCAGGCGCATCGGTAGTAGTGAGCGATATCAGCGCCGATAAAGCCAAGGCTGTCGCTGATGGAATAGTTGCTGCCGGAGGAAAAGCCATATCAATGGTTTGCAACGTACTTGAGGATGCCGATTTGGTAAAACTTATTGACACGACAGTTAAGACATTCGGCACAGTCAATATACTTGTAAATAACGCGGGTCTTGGAGGCGGTGGCCGCGAGAATCCGTTTAAGATAGACATGAATTATGTAGATCGCATCTATCGTATAAATGTTTTCGCTCCGCTGCGTCTGAGCCAGCTTGCAGTGCCCGGAATGGGCAAATCGGGCTACGGAAGCATTGTCAACATCACATCGATGAGCTCGATCGACAAAGAAGCCAACATGTGTGTCTATTCGTCATCCAAGGCCGCGCTTAATCACTTGGCCGCCAATCTGGCCTACGATTTCGGTCCTTACGGAGTGCGCATCAATAACGTTGGCCCGGGTGCGACAAAGACCGCAGCCCTTGCATCGATTCTTACTCCCGAATTGCAGGAGAAGATGCTGAAACACACCCCGATAAATCGACTCGGCGAGGTGTCGGATATAGCCCAGGCTGTGTTGTTCTTCGCGTCGCCGGCATCGGCATGGATCAGCGGACAAGTAATATTTGTCAATGGAGGCGGAAACCAGACATTGGACTGATAATGTAATGAATTTTAATAGAATACAATAATGAATCCAGCAAATGAACTGTATGACTTTTCAGGGAAAGTCATACTTATAACCGGGGCTGCAGGTGCCATAGGCAGCGAGGCGGCTCGCCAATTCGCGATGCATGGCGCCAATGTAGCCCTCACCGATATAAATGAAGAAAAGGTAAAAGCTGTAGCTGCAAAGATACAGCAGGAAACCGGCAGCGAATGCATAGGCATAAAGGCTGATGCTACCAACGAAGCCGATCTCAAGAGCCTTGTAGAACAGGTAGTGGCCAAATTCGGCAAAATCTCAGGCCTTGTCAATAATGTGGGCTGGGGTAAGGCGACACCGCTATGGGGTTCGGATACGGAGGCGATGGTAGCTTCCTACAAGCTTAATACGATCAGCGCCTATAACGTGACGAAGTACTGTATGCCTTATCTGCGCAAGGAGCCAAATGCCTCGGTGGTCTTCTCCGGCTCGATGGTCGGTGTCACTCCGTCGCCTGAATTTATCGAATACAGTACGGCTAAGGCCGGCTTAATAAACATGGCCCACAGCATGGCCGTCGCTTCTGGACCTGAAGTGCGCTTCAATGTTGTTGTTATCGGTTCGGTCGATAACGGCGATGCCACGCTTGAGGCCGGTTATGACCCCGCCATGCTGAAAAAGATATCTGACGCGATTGTCATGAAGCGTCGCGGCACTCCTGCCGACATAGCTCACGCTTTCGTGTTTCTCATGAGCAATGCTGCGTCATGGATTACCGGCATCAACCTCATGGTGGACGGCGGCGGAATGTATGAAAGCAAAATGCCGAGCTAACCTAAACATTACTAAACAACTATGGGGCTGCGCCAATTTTGACACAGCCCCATAGCTATTTTAGCGCGGTTAATGTAATCGTAGGGAATATGGTCGATATCTGAGATTTTGGGAGGATTACCGAGCAAGCTCCATTGGCTATTTTCATCTTGACAACAGGTGTGGACAGAACCCGTCCATTTATGCTTATTGCAATGCGCTTTTCAATATTGTGCTCGGTTATTTCGGCATACTTTGCTGTATCAGAAAGGTTGAATGGAATAGTTATTCCGTCATCTCCGGGATAATGAATCAATTCAGAAACATGTACAGTATCTTCCAAAAGGCATGGCGAAATGGCCTCGACAGTATCTCCATTATCGATTGTAGGATAAATGGCGACTATGATATCCTCGTCAACATTGATTTTGGATGGATTTTGAGCATTGCCGGAGCATGCGATGGCACAAATCGCGACAAGATTTGCCAACAGAACTGAAAATAGGGAATTTAGTGCTTTCATATATTTGGTGTTTAAATTGTTAGCAGTACGAATATTGCCGGGAGATTATTGAAGATGTGCATTGCAACGCCCCACCAAAAGCCAAGATTTACGCGATAGTAGGTAATGGCGCATCCTGCCGCAAATGGCACCGTGACAACACACAGCATGTATGGCACGAGCATGAGGCTATAATGGGTAAAAGCAATAAGATGTATCAAGCCGAATGCTATTGCCGTGCCCCATACTGCGAATCGGAAATACTTTTGTTTCAGCTTTTGCCAATAGGATTCAGTTGTCAGTGAATATATTAAGATGAACGCGGCAACAATGGCAACAATGTACATTGCGACTGAGAATGCGGTCAGTGAGGTGAATCGTTGCCAAAGAATATATGCGGGGATGGAAGCCACGGCAAGCGCTATTTGCCATTTTTTGAACGATAACCCGAGTCGAAAGATGCACTCCTCAAGCAACGGAGCGACGATGCATACCGTTATCAACACATAGGTCAGGGAACCAATATTTTTTGCCGTTTCCGGGCTGCCTGCGAATCCGGTCATAGATTCCGGGTTGATGCCGAATGCGTTATAGACAGCCACACACCCGACAACCAGCAACATTGCGAATATACGGCTTACTATCCAGAACAGCAATCCATACCCTACGATCCATTTCTTGGAATGGATCTCACGGTCATCAGTACGCGAAAGAATGAATTTCATACTCATTACTCCTTTTCCCAATTTACAAGATTATTTAATTGTTTTATGTTATTACGATACCATAAGTATTCAAGGCTGAATGCCAACACGGTAATGCCCCATACGAAAAACATTCTCCAGCTATGGATAAACATCGGTGTAAGGGAGAGCCATATTAACAATGGGATTAAAACTATCGCAGTGACAAGCTCAACATTGCGATATAGTCTTTTGACCGACAAAATGACTTTCAATATCTCATTGTTTGAGTCTTCCCATAGATTAATTGCCCTAATGGAGCGGTAAATCCTGATGCCATATAGATTAGTAACAATAATGGTTGAACAAAACACCGCAAGCCACCAGTACGGGAATTTCATGGGCGACCAAAATGGACTTAAAGCCATAAGAATAAGACAAATCATTGTGATTATCCCTTCCCAAATTGCTCTCTTCAAAAGTCTTGATTTTATGTCACTTCTTTTTGAAAGTACTCCGTTTGCCACATCTTCAATGATTTGCGAGTTAATGTGAGGCTTAACTGACTGCCAAGTTGTTTTCAAATCTTCAAGTTCCATAATCATACCTCCTTTCTTGATGATAGTTTTTCTTTAATACGATATAGCCGTGAAGCGACCGTGTTTCTCGGAATGCCCATATTGGAGGCGATGTCATCGTAGCTCAGTTCATCAAGCCTCATCAGAATCAATGCTTTATCCATCGGGTTTAATTGGGCAATCAAGGCATAAAGCCATTCGATTTTCTCGCGGTATTCATTGTCGTTTTCATTTTGAAAATGGATTACGGGAATTTCATACAATGAAAGCGTCTTTATTTTGGGCGACAGCCGCCGTAAAGAAAACAGGCATGTGTTGATGCACACCTTATATACCCAAGTGGCTTCGGAACATTCATTACGGAAATGGCGGTATCCCTTGAATAAGGAGATTAAAACTTCCTGCTTAATATCGTCAAACGGAACATCGTTATTGGCATAGAAGAAACAGGCACTGAAAATTATCTTTTCGTGCCGCCTGACCAAAGAGGTAAAGGAACTATTGTAGTCAGAACATCTCTCCATTTGCATTTACTATTTACAAAGTTAGATGCTATATTCCACAAATAGTTCCCTGTGGCGATAAAAAATCGGAAATAATGCCCGCCCGATAAATTCCCTCTCAGCCGGGCGGGATGTTCATTGTTGCGTGTCGGGGGATTTCGGAGCGGGATTTTTGCCTTCCATTGCTTCGATTTCCCAAATCATCCGGTTGTTGGTATCCTGGATTGACAGGTAGATTACAGCAATGCCGACGATGGCGATGATAATTACCACTCCAACGGCTATAAATTTGGTGGTGTTGTCGACGATGATATCGCCAAACAGCTTATAGTTGCCGATGTATTCGAGCAGGAACCATGCAAGCCATATTACTGATAGTGGAAGCTCGATTGCCATTTGGATGGCGCGTTGGCGTTTTTGGCGGAGAAGGTAGGCTTTGAAGTCGCGGAGGCTCAGTTGACCGATCAGTTTACTCGGTACTCTCACGGTCTTGAAGTCGAATATAGCGCTGATAATACATCCGACGGCCATTGTTATTGCAATCCACATCGACATGTCGAGTACATAGCACAGGCCGAAGAAGAAGAGGCACAGGAATGGAATCAATATTATTTCACCGATCACTAATCGGTTAAGGCCTTTAGAGCGCTCTTTTATTACGGTGTGCATCAGGTGGGTGTTGATTATCGCGTAGCTGTCGAGGCTGCTTTTCATTTTGGCCATTTGGTCGCGAAGTGCTTTTATTTCGTCCATAGCGTTGATCTTTTTAAGAGTTGGAGTTTAGTGATATAAGTTTCTGGCGTATTCTCGTGAGCCTTACGCTGAGGGCTTTTACGGATATTCCTACAATGGCGGCGATTTCCTCGTAGGTCATATCCTCGAGCCAAAGAAGGATTATTGCTCGGTCGAAGGGCTCGAGGCGTGTTATTCGCTGATGAAGGAGGATGTTGTTGCGGCCTTCGGGAGTAGTGTTGCTGAACACTTCGGGAGAGATGTCGAGCGGTACGGTCTTAATGCGTTTCTTTCGCTTCTGTGTTAGGCAGGTGTTGAGGCTGATGCGATAGACCCATGAGCGGATGTTGCTGTCGCCGCGAAAAGTGTCGAATCCCTGCCACAGGTTTACGAGCGTTTCCTGGAATAGGTCGTCGGCTTCCTCCTTGGATGTTGCGTACATGTAGCATACGGAGTAGATGGTGGATTTTTGCTCCATCACTATACGTTGGAAGTCGCGATTGTCGTTGTTTTCTGATTTTTTCATCTGTTGATTTGGAGTTTCTGTACATAGGACGCAATAAGTACGAAAAAACTACAACAAATACCAAAAAATATTGACATTTTTTTAGAAACGCTCGATTTTAGACGCCGTTTCCGATATTTTGTCTTAGTGCCGAGGAACTGATTTGTGGTTTTAGGTCGATGCTTCCGTATTACGTCGTTATATGCGGTTGCCACGGTTAATGGCGACGGTGTTTCTTGTGGTTGTGACGGGAGTGCTTGTGGCGCAGCAGTTTCTCGAGTGTGCTCTTGCCGGGGCTGCTTTCAGTTGTTGTCGGGGAGGGGGATGCTGTTATTTGAGGCTGCTCGCAAGGTGCTGACTTGGGCTGCGCGGCCTGTTGCTTGACTGCGGGCGTGGCCTTTTGCGTGACAGCGGGCTTGGCTTGGGATTGTCGGGGCTTTGGCTGTCGGTTTGGTGCTTGTTGTGCCGGTTTAGGCTGCGTTGCGTTGTTCTGACGGGATGCACAGCGGCTTGATTGAGCGGATTTTGCAGCTGATTTGCGGGCGCGTGCAAGGCGACGCAATTCACGTGCGCGATAGCGGCGGCGGATTGTGGGCATGATGAGCATGAATATGGCTCGTGGCACGCCGGGTGTAACTTCGATTACCGTCAAATCGCGCTGATAGGCCTCGATTGCGGAGCATATTTCGTCGCGGTAGTGTTTGGGCAGACGGTCGACTGCGTTCTTCCATTCCTGATCAAATTTCAGACTTTTGCCTCGGCGGCTCGGTGAGTTAGTTGCTGTATTTTCCATAATTACTTTTTTCCAGCAAATATAATGCACCGAAATCCCGGATTTCACCCCATAATGTCGCGAAGCACATTTTATCTCATATATTTCTAAATAATCGAGGCTGCCGGGGTGCGTGGTTGGCGCTTCGGCAGCCTCGTGTCGGCCTGGGGGAGAGGAGGGGGTTACATGACTCCGATTAGTTCAATTTCGAATATGAGGGTTGAGCCGCCGGGGATGCCAGGCTGGGATAGGCGGCCATAACCCATTTCGGCAGGGAGGTATATTTCCCATTTGTCGCCGACATGCATTTGCTGCAGGGCTATGATCCATCCTTGAATCAGCTCACGCAGTCGCATGGCTACGGGAGCGCCTCCCCGGCTGCTGTCAAATTGCTTGCCGTTGATTGTGCGTCCGGTGTAGTGGACGGTCACGACGCTGTTGCGATTGGGCGAAGGGGAGTCGGGGCGGCCACGTTTCAACACTTTATAGTAGATGCCCTTGTCAATAGGGAGTACGCCGGGTTCATTGGCTTTGTTTTGGAGCCATTCGCGGTTCTTGATGATATACTCTTGTTTAGCCATCGGAGTCTACTTTATTCGGTTGTCGTGGGAAGTCCTTGTCGGTTCCAGCTCAGTATGCCGCCTCTCATGTCGTAGACGGTCAATCCGAGTTTCTGCATCTTCTCGGCAGCATTGTGACTGCGGCGTCCGCTGCGGCAATAGATATAGTAATGCTTTGTCTTGTCAAGCTTCTTTATGCCTTCGTCAAATGCCGGCTCGTCAAGAAAATCAAGCAATTGTGCGTTTTTAAGATGCCCCTCGGCATATTCCGACGGTTTGCGCACATCAATCACGACAGCCATCGAGTCGGTGTTTACGGCATCGTTGAATTGCTGCGGAGAGAGTTCGTTGACATCGGAGGCCGAGCAACTTGTGCAGATGCCCAATGCGGCCAATATCGCCATGAGTATACGTTTCATAATTTTTCGTTTTTATTGATGTTTTTGGGTTCACGCCATCAGCGCTATTACAAATTTAGGCATTTTCGTTAAATCGCGCTTACTGTGGGGGAAATATTTTGTTGTTGTGGTTGTTGCCTGAATTTACTATCTTTGTTGAACGTGAAAAAATTGAAAACTGATCAAATAATCCATTTATCCATGAAGAAAGAACGTGCAGCTATTGCTTTGATGCTTATCGTGACATCCTTAATGCTCAATGCCCGCGAGATCATAGACTTGAATCGTGACTGGCGGTTTCATCGGGGAGATTCTAAAATGTGGAAATCGCCCGATGTCGATGATGGCGATTGGGAAGTGATCAATGTGCCTCATGATTTTCAGATATCACAGCCCTGGGTTGAACCGTCGCCCGACGAGATGCCCGACCTTGACAATCCTGTGGCCAACATAAAGAGCCGACTGAGCGCACGAGGATTCAAGGAGGTGGGCAAGGGTTGGTACAGAAAAAGTATAGTGCCTCGGGATGAGTGGAAAGACCGCCGCGTTTTGCTTGACTTCGAGGGAATTATGCTTACAGGTGACATATATCTTAACGGAGAGCGCGTCGGCGGAACCGATTACGGTTATCTCGGCACGGAGATGGATATAACCGACTTGTTGAAATGGGGCGAGCCTAACGTGATTGCCGTAAGAGCCGATACGGGACAGCCCGAAAATTCACGATGGTACACTGGCGGAGGCCTGTTTCGCGATGTGAAATTGATAATAACCGACGCCGACCGATACTTTACGCGGCATCCGCTCTACATAACAACTCCCGTGGTGAGTGATGACATGGCGGTTGTAAAGGTAGAAGGTGAGATAGCCAATAATATCGCCGGTGACAAGACGATGAAAGCGCGACTGAACATCGTAAATCCATCGGGCGACACAATAAGCGACAAGGTGATAGCTCTTGATGTCAACGGCCGTCAGCGAGTTAAGGAGTATCTGCTCGACAGTCTTACGATAGCATCGCCTGAATTGTGGAGCTGTGAGAATCCGGCGCTGTACAAGGCGGTAGCATCGGTTTATGATAGCGACGGAAAGTTGGCCGACCGTGTCGAATCGACTTTCGGAATACGCACAATCGAGTATTCGCCTGAATTTGGATTTAAGCTTAACGGCAAGAAGGTGCTGCTTAAGGGAATAGCCAATCACCACACCCTTGGGGCTCTTGGCGCTGCGGCCTATGAACGTGCAATGGAGAAGCGCATTGAACTGCTGAAGGATTTCGGGTTCAACCATGTGCGCACATCCCACAATCCCTATAGTTCATCGTTTCTTGACCTGTGTGACCGTTACGGAATACTTGTGGTTGACGAATTGTATGACAAATGGCTCACTCAGTATGCCGGCGGACGCAAGGACTGGGTTGAACAGTGGCCCCATGATGTGCCCGAGTTTATAAAGCGCGACCGCAACCATCCGTCGGTGATAATGTGGAGTCTTGGCAATGAATTGCAGACTCTGTGGGACATTCCTTATGCCGACTGGGGTGTGACGCCCTATAAGATGCAGCGTGAGCTTCTGCACCGATATGACAAAACCCGTCCCGTGACGGTGGCCATGCATCCGCGAGGCCGCAATCAGTCGACCGACTCGCTTCCGGCTCCGTTGGCACTGGAAACCGACATCGCCGCTTACAATTACCGCTACATGTATTTCCTGGGCGACAGCCGTCGCTTCCCCTGGATGATGTTTTACCAGAGCGAGGCCAATACATCCAACATGGGGCCAAACTATTTTGACATGGACCTTGACCGCGTAATAGGTCTTGCTTACTGGGGAATGATAGATTATCTGGGTGAATCGCACGGATGGCCCGCGAAGGGTTGGAACGAGGGCGTGTTTGACATCTCGCTGGAGCCTAAGCCCATAGCGTATTTCCTGCGGAGTTTCTTCAAGCCCGACGAGCCTGTGGTGCACATTGGCATAATCGACAGCGACTACAACACGGTGTGGAATGATGTGAAGGTGGGCTCAAAGCGCATGTCAGACCATTGGAACCGATTGCCGGGATGCAAGGTGTCGCTTTACACCTATACCAATGCCGATGAGGTGGAACTGATTGTAAACGGACGGAGCATGGGACGCCGCATTAACGACCGCACGGACTCAAAGGTGCGCAACCGCATATTGTGGGACAGCATACCTTATAAACCGGGATATGTGGAGGCTGTGGCCTATCGATCGGGCGACTCAAAGCCCGTGGCCCGTCACCGCATTGAAACCGCCGGAGAGGCCAAAAGGCTTAAGGCGGTTCCCGATAATGGCGACTGGAAGGCCGACGGCAGCGACCTTCAGCACATACGCGTGGAGGCTGTGGACAGCAAAGGCCGTCGCGTACACGGCGCCAATGCACAGGTTAAGTTTACGGTTGACGGCCCTGCCGAGATTGTGGGCGTGATTAACGGCGACATAACGAGCGAGGAACTGACAACGGGTGACACCCGCCGACTCTATAACGGCACCGCTACCGTGATACTCCGCTCGACCCTCTCTCCCGGAAAAGTTACCTTGACCGCCTCTTCCCCCGGCCTCAAGCCCTCCAAAACCCTCCTCACCACCAAGTGACC
>Connie_p1__coassemble_864_pt1 | contig 107113 bp, 86 predicted proteins | sample Connie_p1__metabat2_low_PE_017 | metagenome-assembled genome bin Connie_p1 | reverse complement strand
CGATGGTACTGCGAAAGTGGGAGAGTAGGTAACCGCCCCCTTCACAATCAGGCCGGCTGCGATGTGCAGCCGGCCTGATTCTTTTTATACCCTCCCCGAAATTTCCCAATTATTCCGAAATCCCCAAAAAAATTATCCCTCAAGGTTGAGTTCTGAAAATGTTATGTGTCTTATTAATGTATGACATTCCGTAATTTCATAGATCGATATGTGTTGTTAGCGATAGCTGATTTGCGAAATCGGAATCGTGGCTTATTATTATGAGGGTTCCCGAATAGTTGTAGAGAGTGTCGGTAAGAACCTCCATGTTGAATAAGTCGAGATTGTTTGTCGGCTCGTCGGCGATAATTATGTCGGGGGCGTTGTCGGCGACCATAAGACAGCACAATGAAAGCCTCATTTTTTCACCGCCGCTGAGAGTTTTGCAAAGTTTGTCCCAGCATGATTCAGGAAAAAGGAAGCGGCTAAGACGAATGTTAAGCTCATGCTCCTGAAGTGAATTGCGGTTAAACCGCTGAATCTGTTGGGCAACGGTAGCGTTATTGTCAATGAGCGAATATTCCTGGTCAAGATACAGGCATTTCAGATTGTCGGAGCGATAAATCGTGCCGCATGCGGGCGCTAAGTCACCCATAATGATTCTCATAAGCGAGCTTTTGCCTGATCCGTTACGGCCTGTAACCCTTATTCTGTCGCCGCTGCGTATTGTTAAGTTGATATTCTCGGGCCAAAGATAACCTTTGTCGGTGAATGTCAAGTTCAGGGATTTTGCCTCTATGAGTATTTTCCCGTTATGAATGTCCGATGACGATAAATCTACAGCCATGCGACCTATTTCGCTGATTTCCGATGTCGCTTCCGCTATTTTCCCTTTCAGAGTTTCGATTTTGTCGTTATGCATGCCGTTTAATCTTGCGGTTGAATTTTCGGCCTGATTTTTTAGATTTCCGAGGGCTATTCGGGCTACGCATTTTTTCTCGCTGTTACGCTGTCCGCGAGAATTCTGTTTTTGCTGCCGTTCGGCGACTTTCCGTGCAATGTTTCTCTCTTTTCGTAGCTCTTTTTTCAGACATTCGGCGTTTTCCACCAATGCTCTCTTTTCGTTATCGGCCAATTCACGGTATTCGTCGAAACTCATGGGATAGCGGCGAATGCCTTTGTCTGACAGTTCGAGTATTGACGAAAAATGTTTCAGCAATGTTGTGTCGTGACTTGCTGCAAGCAGCGTGCCGCTAAATGTGTCGATGAAGTTGTACAACATCTTACGCGATGATTCATCAAGATGATTTGTGGGCTCGTCCATAATCAGTATGCGTGGGTTGTGTAACTCAATTCCCGCGAGGAACACCTTTGTCTTTTCGCCACCGCTAAGGCTGCCAAGTTGCATGTTGCAGTTTATGTGGGTCAAGCCCCATGAGTCAAGTGCCTTGCGCACATTATCCTCAATAGTCCAGTCATCTCCGAGAATCTCAAAATCTTTTTCTGAATAGTTGCCTGACAGTATGGAGTGCAGCGCCGACAGCTTATCGCTGATTCCCAGCACTTCGCCTACGGTGAGCTCGTTGTATTGTCCGAAATGCTGTGGCACGATATAGGGCGTGTTGCCTAATGTTATGTCACCTTCGGCAGAGGTGGTTTTTCCCGCGAGCATACTTATTAGTGATGATTTCCCACACCCATTGGCTCCCACGAGTGCGCACTTTGACTTGGGGGATATTGAAAAACTTATGTTTTTGAAAATGAATTTGCCGTCAGGTAGGCAATACGACATATTGCTTACTATGATACTCATTGTAAAATGTAAAAATCCGGTTATGGGTTGTGAAAATGTGATATGGCCGAACCCTGATATTTAGGCGGGATTCGGGACTGCTTTAATGTTATTCTGTAAGGGATGTCGGTTTTTTGCATTTGTCGTATTGATTGTTGGATGCGACAAAGTTACGAAGTAAAATCTATTCGACGAAATTTTTTCTTAAAAATGCACTTCACGACATTATGGGGTGAAATCGAGGGATTCGGCCTATTATCTTTGTGAGAAAAGATAATATCATGGAAAACAACGAAACACCCAAGAAGAAGAGAATCTACAAGTTGAAGTTTGACCAACTGTGGGTCGATGCCATCAATCAGATACCGGTGTACTATCACAGCGAAATCTATTACTGGCTTGATTACTACCAGAATCATAATCACAGCGATTTGATAGGCACTATCAAGGACGACCTTGTGCGTTCGTTGTTCATGCTCATCTATCCCACCATCAGGCGTCGTCGCCTCGCCCGCGAGCGTCAGCGCCGCTGTCGCGCACGCAAGAAGGCCGCACGCCTTGCCGCAATAACCCAACAGCCCGCTCCTGAATCAACCCCCGCCCCTAAGCCTGCACCCAAGCCTAAACCCGCTCAGCCAAAAAACTCACAGCCTCAGCCCGTTGTACAACCGGCTCAACCGTCCCAAACGGCACGTGCCTGTGAGCCCGCACAGCCAAGCCGGGCTGCGCAGCCGCATAATGACGAGTGCCGCTCTAAAGCCATGCGCCCGCCTGTTAGGGAAATCGGTCGGGAAAACGAGTTGACCTACAGGGTGATCAATGAGTATCTATACTGACATCGCACTCTTCCGGTCGCGGGGTTTCAACGGCTCTTGTTCATGTCGTCCTTACGTTCCTGAGCAAGCTTGTCACGCTTCTTGAGAAAGAAGTGCAGCAACACTATGCACAGCAATGTAGCTCCTATTATGCTGAAATAATATACATAATTCCCCGCATAAAATTCATCACGTCCTATATAGCTCATTACTCCCAGATAGATGGTAAGCAGCAATGGGATGTAAGTCGATTTTTTCATGGATTGCAAATTGGTTTTATTATTGAGATTCTTGTGATTGTTTATATGGTGATTCTTCGGGTTTGAAGTTTCCTGATATAAGGTGATTGTATATCTTGAGGCATGTCCAGGCGTCGATTGAGGCATATATCTGCTGGGGAGCGGTGAGTGTCGATGCTTCCCAGTTGGATAGCCTTTGGCTCTTGGAAATGCGCTCGTTGAATATTATGCCATATATCTTCTGCAGGCTGCAATCCTGTATGTTATACTCCTTTACCATGCTTTGAAGGTCTATAAAACCTTTAGGAGAGAACTCCTGAATCTTGTGCAGAACCTGAAAATCGTCTTTTAACGACAGTCCCACTTTGGTTGTCGATTCGTCCTCGATCAATCGGCACAATTCAGGGATAAAACCGAATTTATTTATTCGGAAAAGATAGCAGCAATCTCCCGTAGATATTTGTATTAGAGCCACCTGATTGGTGCGTCCTTTGCGGAATGAAGGTTTGGTTTCAGTGTCAAAGCCTACTACGGGATACCTCTTTATTATCTCAAGGGCGCTCGTTGCCTGCTCTACCGTATTCACTACCACGATGTGCCCCGGGTAGGTAACGGTCGGTAGAGCTGCAAGCTGCTCTTTTGATATTGATAGTATTATAGTTTTGACATTCATCTGTATGTTAGATTTCTCGTTGATGTCCAATTAGTATATATGTGTCGCTTCAAAGATAATAAAATGTGTTTTAACAGAGTTTGCGGTATAAGTTAGTTTAACTTATATTAACGGATATTAAATCAAAACTACATGACCAGCACTTCGCTATTGGGAAAATGTTTAGCTACATATCGTTGTATGAATCCGAGCGTGTCCTCGGCAATTACCTTGTCCTTGTCGAAGTGGGTGTTGTAGATTACCGAATGTAGCTTGATGTTGCGCTTGCTGATCGCCTCGAGCGACAGTATGGTGTGATTTATCGAGCCGAGAATGCCGTTGGTCACAAGTATTATGGGCAGATTCCGGTCGGCCACGTAATCGATCGTGAAGTAGTCGTCGGTTATGGGCACCATCAGTCCGCCGGCACCCTCGATAAGCAATATGTCGTAGCGCGACGACAGTGTTTCACGGCTTTTGTCGACAAGCGACAGGTCAATCTCCCTGCCGTCGATTCGGGCCGCCAGCTGGGCCGACGCGGGATAGTTGAATATTATCGGAGCGGTAGTGTGGTCGATGTCCTCGGGCAGCATCTCTATGCCCATTATTTTGCGATGGGCTTCAATGTCCTCCGAGAACTCCTTGTTGCCTGTCTGGATAAACTTTTGAGTGGCTACCGAGAGCCCTTTGTCCATGTAGTTTTTTGCCAGCCATCCTGTGGCGTATGTCTTTCCGGCATCGGTGTCGATGCCCGATATGAAAATTGTCTTTCCCATTATTTTTTTCTTGCAATTATGTAGATTGGATGATAGGTCAACGGACATCCTTCGTCGTGTCGCGGATATTCGTGCATTATGCGTGCGAGGTTGTTGGACGGAGTGTACACTCCGTTAACTCCGGTGTCGCGCAGATGCACCAGTATGTCACGCGGCGAATTGAAGTACATTGTAATCCGCTCTTCAAGAGCTTCGCATATTTCAAATCCTTCAGGAATCATGTCACACAGCTCCTGCTTGCTGAAATATCGCAATGATGAGCCGGTTATCGCCGACAGCTCCTTCATGTTGTCGTGGCCGAATGTCGAGAATGCCAGTATGCCGCCCCGTCGCATGATGCGTGATGCGTTGTTCAGGAACATGGGCAGAGAGTTGAACCATTGGAATGTTGAAGCCGACACGATTGTGTCGAAGCTGTCGGGGAGAGCGTCGTAGACAAGCTCCTCGGCGTCGCCTGTGACCGCTTTGCCGGTCGGAAGCGGGCGTATCGCATTGGTCAAGTCCCAGGTGGTTATGTCGGCATCGGTCAGCACCGGTGCATATTCTCTTGTCAACATTCCCGTTCCGGCACCTATTTCAAGTATGCTGCACGGCTGCGATGTCATGTTCTCGCGCCAAAGTTTCCACAAGGTAGCGGCTATGCGATTCTGGACAATCGCGTTTTCATCGTAGGTCGAGGCGCTGCTTTCAAATTTTTCACCTACAGCCTTCTTGTTGATTATTTCGCTCTCTAGTATCTTTTGCCATTGCGGGAGATGCCCGCCTGCGATTTTGCTTGTGCGTGGAGTGTGTTCCCACGCCTTCGCCATGTTTTCAGGAGGGAATATCCTGTCGTCGGCAGCGATGATTACGCGGTGCCATGAAGTGTCGAGCGGTGAGCCGTCGGCTGCGTAACGCTCGATCGCTGTCAACTCATCTTTGAGGCCGTCGATGTCACGTTCGGGATAGTTGCCCTTGAACTCGTTGAATTGGGAGATGTCGCTGCACATCCGGCGATAGAACTTTGCGAGTGATCGCTCGTTCAATCCGGCAAGTGTTCCGTGGAATATGGCCGAGGGTATGCCGAGTGTGTCGTGAATGGGATTCAGTGTGCCGTTTATCGCCACCTTCAGCGCTACTGGGAGTGAACTGTTGCGTGCAAGGGTGCGTGCGGCCATGAATACGCCAAACGACCATGCGAATACGAATATCTCACGATAGGAGTTGATGATTTCGGCATCAAACGATTCGTCGCGGTAGTCCCACACAGCCATAATGTCATAGCTGTCGAGCCGTTCAACCGAATTGAGCACGGCATCGGTCATGCCCCATCCCAGGAAGATGAGTATGAGCCTGCGGTTTCCATTATGACGGGTTATGAACTTCTGCTTCATTTCATGATGCTTTTTATTGCATTTACAACTCCGTCGATGTCACTGACATCCATCGATGCGCTAAGGCTGAATCTCAGTCGTTCGGTTCCGGCAGGTACTGTGGGGGTGCGTATCGGCAGCACTTTGTAGCCGAGTGCTCGAAGCTGCAATGACATGTCGACCGTAAGCGATGCATCGCCTACGATGAAGGGTATTATGTGGCTCTCCACAACCGGTTTCGCTGAGATGGCCGAAAGCTTCTCGGCAAAGTGCTTTCCGAGCATGGCCAGGCGGTCGCGCTCAGCATCCATCGTGACAAGCCGCTCGATTACAAAGGATGTCCATGCGCATGTCATGGGCGACAGCGCGGTTGAGAATATGAAACTGCGTGAGCGGTTGATGAGGAAATTCTTTATTGTGGAATCGACTACCGCGAAGGCTCCCGACGAAGCTGCCGCTTTGCCGAATGTGCCGACTATGATGTCGACATCGTTGTAGTTGGCGTTGTCGCGCGACAATCCCAACCCACGATGTCCGGCGGCGCCGAATGCATGGGCCTCGTCGATGTAGAGAATCACGTTGTTGAAGCGTCGCTTAATGTCGGTCAGCCGGTCTATGTCGGCCGCATCGCCGTCCATGCTGAAGATTGACTCGGTTATTACGAGTATGCGCTCGTGGGAGTCGGCTATGCGTTGCAGTATCCGCTCCAGATGGTCGTAATCGTTGTGACGGAACCTTGTGAACGGTGCGCGTGACAGCACTATGCCGTCGATTATGCTTGCATGAACCAGCTTATCGGCCACGATGTAGGTTCCCGAATCGGCAAGGGCCGAGATGATTCCGGTGTTGGCGTGGTAGCCGCTGTTAAACAGCAACGTGCTGCGACCGTATAGGTCAGAGAGCAACCGCTCAAGCGCTTCATGCTCGTGCTGGCGTGAAGCTAACAGGCGTGACGCCGACGAGGTCATGGGTATTGCGCGGTTGTCGACATTGTCAAAAAACTGCCTTTGCAGCTCCCGGTCGTTGCCCAGCCCCATGTAGTCGTTGGTCGAGAAGTCGATGCCCCGGAAATCTCCGTCGGCGGGAATCTCACGGTAGTTGCCTGTGGATTGAAGTTGGTTTAGAATGTCGCTGTAATGTGTCATGCAATGATAAATTCGGCTACAAAATTACTTAAAATAACTCACACCGCAAATTATAAAAGCAACGGCAGCCGGTGGTGATTCCGACTGCCGTTAAGCGGATTGTTATTGAGTTGACTTACTTACTTCACTTCCCACTCAAAGAGTCCCGATGAGTATTCGGCGGGCTGGGTGACTTCGAGCTTGACAGCCGATGTCTTCACGGGGTCGAAGTTGACGGTGTTGGCCGCTCCCTTTACAGTGCCGTAATTGTCGGCTCCTGTTACGGGCTGCCATTGACCCTGTGAGTCACGGTAGTATATTTTCCACGACTTGGGAACACGGCAACCGCCCCAAGGTGCGTCGTCAAACCAGTACACGGTCGAGCTTTGTACGGTTGAGGGCTGCGGCAGCTCGTAGCTTATCCACTCGGTAGTGCCTTGCTTGGGCCACCAGTGGTAGTAGGGCATAGAGCGGTCGTTTTCGTCTTTCGGAACAAGACGGTCGTTGATTGCCGAGATTGACGATGCCATGTGCGATGCGTTGATTTTGCTTTCCGAGGCAAGGGTTGCGGGCATTGTGGGACGAGAAGCCGAAAGCTCCTGAGGCAACCACACGGCCATTGCGCCCGATCCGCGGTGAGCCCATGAGTAGTAGGGGATGAGGGTGAGCTTGACATCGGTAGTGGTGAGTCGGCCCTTGTCGTCATATCCCAGTGTCTGGGCATCGGTTACAAGTTCATTGATGCCGTAGAGAAGTTCGGGTTTCTCTACAACTTCAAACTTGGGATTGCGGTTCATGAACACGCTCAGTACATCGAAGTCGTTGTCGGGCCACTCGGCGCAGTACACGATGGGGCCGCGCTCAACAGCCACGCGTCCGCGGTCGGCTTCAACTTTGTTGTTGGCTTTCACTGTGCGCGGTTCCATGTCGAAGTGAACGTCAACCTGGTCGCCCTTCTTCCATTGACGGTCGATGCAGAAATAGCCGTCCTTTAGTTCGCCGGTGAGTGGAGTTCCGTTAAGAGTAACGGTGTAGCCGAGGCGTTTTCCGTCGGAATAGGTGTAGAGGTCGCTCGGAACCACCTGATTGCGAACCCATCCGGGGATGCGGATCTTCATTGTAAACTTGCCGGCATTGTTCTTGTCGACCTTTATGTTAACATCGCCGTTCCAGGGATAGCGGGTCGACTGGCTGAGAACGAGTTTCTTGCCTGCGACATCGAGGTCGGCGGTGTTGGACATGAAGAGGTTCACGTAAACATCACGGTCCTTAACGGCATAGATGTAGCCGGGAAGCGACGGGATGAAGCGGCAGATGTTGGAGGGACAGCAGGCACAGCCAAACCAGGGCTGACGCTGGTGCTGACCTATCGATTCAAGAGGATTTGGGTAGAAGAAGCCTCCTCCGTCGAGCGACACGCCCGAAATGAGACCGTTATAGAGTGTGCGCTCAAGCACATCGTAGTACTTTGAATCGCCGTGAAGCAGGAACAGGCGGTAGTTGACATATACATTGCCGATTGCTGCGCAAGTTTCGCAGTAGGCCGACATGTTGGGGAGCTCATAGTTCTTGCCGAATGCCTCGCCGTTGCTGGTGGCACCGATACCGCCGGTGATGTAGTACTTCTTGCCTACGATGTTGTCCCAGATCTTGTCGATTGCGTTGATGTAGGCCGAGTCGCCGGTAAGCGCAGCCACATCGGCCATTCCGGCATACATGTAGGCGGCACGAACTGCGTGACCTACAGCCTCATCCTGCTCCACAACAGGCTTGTGGGCCTGGCTGTATTCGTCGGTGCGGGTGGTGTAGCCTCGCTTGTCGAGGAAGAACTTTGCCTGGTCGAGATATTTCTTGTCGCCGGTCACGAGATAGAGCTTGGCAAGCGCCATTTCGGCAATCTGGTGTCCGGGTACGCGTACAACCTGTCCGGGATTGTCGCCGATTTCGCGGCACACACAGTCGGCATACTTGATTGCGATGTCGAGGAAGTTGCGCTTTCCGGTAGCCTGGTAGTGGGCGATTGCTCCTTCAACCATGTGGCCGAGGTTGTAGAACTCGTGCGACAGATCCTCCACCATCTCCCAGCGCTTTGAGCCGGCCCATTCGTGGGGATGTTTGGGGTTCATCGTGCGGCTTGTGTAGAGGTAGCCGTCGGGCTCCTGGGCTGCGGCCACGATCACGAGCACGCTGTCGATATAGTGTTCAAGCTTCTTGTCGGGATAGGTCTGCAGCAGGTAGCTTGCGCCCTCGATTGTCTTGTAGACATCGGTGTCGTCAAATGCAAGGCCGCCAACCTTTATTGTGTCGCTGGGGTGGGCTGCGTTGATGAAGTTCTGATAGCGACCCGTTTCCTCACACTTGCTGAATGCGAGGGGAATAGTCACCTCACGGCTTGCTTTAAGGCGTTGGCCCCAGAAATTGTCGGTCACTTTCACCGAAGTGAATGGCACGGGGTCGATGGGGTATCCGTGCGATTGCTGTTTTGGCGACTTGGCCGAGGCACTTGCCACGACTGCTGTCAACAGCATTGTTGCTAATAACTTTTTCATGATGATAATGATTATTTATTATATGGTATATATTCGTCCCAGAGTTTCAGTGAATGCAGATAACCTGTAAAGGGCCAATCGCGCTCGGCATTGCGTCCGAGGGTTATGTATTGCGACGGTTTGACAAGTAACTGTATGTCCTTTTCGCTGACCAGATTGTCGTTGATGTAGACGCGCTCCATTCGGCCGTCGAAGCACACGTAGACATGCTGCCACTTGCCTTCGAGGTTCTTGACATCCTTCCAGCCCGCGTCCTCATACCATCCGTAGTGCTGCATCACTCCGCATCGTGGCTCGGTGCCGTTCACGGCCATTATCTTTTCAAGCTCGTCGTGTGAGGTGGTGAAGTCGGCGATGCACTCGTTTTCGGCGATTTCGGGATTCAGAATCCACATTTCCAGAGTGTAAGGAGCGTTGTCGCGCAGGGTGGCCGGCAACGCGAATGATGACATGTAGACTTGCGAGCCGTCAAACTTGAACGCCTTCTTTCCTTCGATTTCGGTGATTACGGCCGGCTGTGACATGGCTTCAAAGTAGCCTTCGACACCGTTGTTGTCGAAATAGGGGATTGTGTCGCCCGTAGCGAAGTTGTCGGCGTTGATGTCGACAACGATTCCGTTAAGCAAGTTGTCGGCCACGGGCATGCGGCGAATGTCGGTCGTGAGGTCAAATTCGGTTTCCACCGGCTCCTGCTTCCAGTTATAGAAGCGCAGATTGGTTATAGTGAGCTGACGGTCACCGCTGCTGATGGTTATTCGTCCGTCGGTGAGCGCGTTGCCGAGGTCGGCTGCGGTCCACTTGCCGTTGATGTGCTCCATTGCGCTGAGCGTGTGGGGCTTGGCGGGCGACAACAGGGGATTGGCATATTCAAGCACCGTACCGGGCTGAAGCACAAGCGCATCGCGGCCGTCGACACGGCATGAGCGCGCCTCACCCGACTTCAGCGTGAAGTAGCCTCCGAGCTGACCCTCGTTGTTGTTCCAGCGGCGGCCGTCCCAGTCGGCGGCTGTAAGTCCCAGCCATTGCTGCGGACACGACTCCTCGATGTCGCCGAATATCTTGATGTTCCATATCGCACCGCCGAATCCGTTCTTCTGGCCGCCGGTGAATGTCACTCTCACGTAGCGGGCCTCGGTGTTGCCGAAGTCGACCATGGGGCTTCCGGCGAGGCGGTTGTCACGCTTGTCGGCGAAGATGTCCCACGACTTGCCGTCGAGCGATGTTTCGATGAGGTATTGGTAGAACTGGGTGCCGTACTCCCATTGAGTCCATATCGTGCGAATGTCCTCTTTTTTACCGAGGTCGATTTCAAGCCACTCCTGACCCATGCCCTTGGGGCGCCACAGGGTGCCGTTGTTGTCGTCGACGGCATATTCGGCCTTGAAGTCACTGTCGTAGGATGACGATGCCTTCACGCTCTTGCCGAATGCGAGGTTGGGCGATGTCACGCTGCTCTTGGCGAGAGCACCAATGCCCTTGTGGGTGGGCGTAATGGGCTTTATCGAGCCGTCGGCGGCAAATTCAAGCTTGTCGATGCACAGCTGACGGTGGAAACCGCGGTTGGAGTGCGGATTGTCGTGACGGTGATAGACGATGTAGTAGTTGTCGCCCTCCTGCAGCACGCTGTGATGTCCCGGGCCGTGTACGGTGCCGTCGGCATTGCTCTCAAGCAGGCAGCCGCGGTAGGTGTAGGGGCCGAGGGGCTTGTCGGAGGTGGCGTATTGCACGCGGTAGGTGTGGTCGTGACATGAGCCCGACGAGTACATGAAGTAGTAGGTGCCGTTGCGCTTCAGCACAAAGGGAGCCTCAAAGAAGTCGGTCACCTCGGTGTTGGGGATGAGGCGGGTTTCGGTAAATCCCTTCATGTCGGGGGTGAGCTTGCCTGCGCCGCATCCGAAACCGTCATATATTCCCCATGTGCCCCAATACATGTATATCGAGCCGTCGTCATCGACAAATGTCTGTCCGTCAAGGGTGATGGCGTTGGTGACGAATCGGTCGGGGACAAGCACCGCCTCGCTCTCGCCGAGGATGTTGTGCCACGGGCCGCGCGGGGTTTCGCCTGAGCCTACATGTATCTGGCACGGCTGGCAGTAGACATAGTAGTACTTGCCGTCGTTCTTGTTGAGCATAACATCGGGAGCCCATATCCAGTGGCTGTCGGGCCAGTTCATGGGCATCAGGGTCCAGTTTACGAAATCCTTGCTCGACCATAGCTGGGCAGGTCCGAAACCGGCACCGCTGCCGTCGGTAGTGGCGTACATATAATATGTGTCGCCGAATTTTTTCACCGTGGGGTCGGCAAAGTATCCCGGAATTACGGGATTCATAGCCCCGGGGGCGTTGTAGGGCACATCGGCCGATGCACTGCCGAGGCTTACTGCGGCGGTGATGAGCCATGCTGTCAGTCTTCTCATACTGTGTTGCTGGTTATTTGTGAATTTGGTTTTTTATAGGAATTTCGATTTCGTAGAAATATTCGCTCAGGAGCTTGTAGATGTCGGGGTCGTAGGCTTTCAGCTTGGCACGGCGGTTGACATGGTTGTGAATTCCGTTGGCCGGTTCGGCATATCGGTTGCAGTTGAAGAATGACTGCACGGCCTCGGCGAAGTACTCCTCCTTGTTGGAGAGCGCATAGGTGTCCTCCCACAATCCCTTTTCCTTGGCGTTGAGCCACAGGGCTTCGAGCCGGTCGTTGAAATCGGGCTCAATCTCGGCGATTCCGAGCATGTGGATGAGGTGGGCAAACTCATGAATCAGAATGTTTTCGCCCTCATACTTGTCGCCGGGCAGTGCGAGCAGATTCTCCTCGCCGCAGCTTGACGACAGTTCATCCTCGGGGGCACCGCCGAAGCCTCGTGCGCGCCAGTTCCAGAATGCTATAGAGTCGGGATCGTTGGTGCAGATGTGCTGAAACTCAGGTATGTCGCAGGTCTGCTCGTCTTTGCCTATCACCATCAGGTGAGCTCCGCGCTGTACCATGTGACGCTTCACATCGGGACGCTTCAGTAGCATGTAGCCGATGATGTCACACGCCAGTCCGAGAGCCTCGTCGCTCACTTTGTCGGACGACACGACATAGAAGCCGTCGCTTTCGATGTACTTCTTGTAGAAATCGGGAATCGCCGCACGCTTCTCGGCGGGAATAGCGGTGACTGTGCCGTGGCCGGCGGGCATCGGGTCAAGACGGATTGCAAATCCTCCTCCCGAAGCCAAATGCACCGATGTCTTTGTGTCGCGGGTTACGGTGGCGGTGGTCTTGGCGTAGTCCTGCGCCTGCTTGTCGGCGTTGATTCCGTCGACCATCATTGTGGCCTTGAACGTGGCGCCTTCGGGCAGGAAGGAGTAGTCGACGGTTATGTCACGCGGCTCCCAGTCGGTCATGCCGCCCACAAACCAGCTGCCGCCGTTGCGGCGGGCAGTCACGATGTACTTGCCCATCTCGCCGGATATCACTTTGGTTTCGTCGAATGTCACGGGCAATCCGGCAATGAATTCCACGCAATCCTCTTCGCCCCGATAGTTGGTGGGAGCGTCACACAACATGGTGAACGGGGAGTCGTGCACGATGTAGGCGGCGAGCTGATGGCAGCGCGTGCCCATGCTCATGGGGTTGTAATAGACTGCTTTCCAGTCGGCTTTCGATGCGTTGCGCATAGCTCCGGGGGTGTAGTCGACCTGACCGGCCATCATGCGTATATAGGGGAATGTCACGTCGTAGCGCGGCATGTCGTTGGCAATGTCGGTCCACTTCACCTCCTCCATGCCGAAGACGCTCTCGAAGTTGAGCACGTTGGGGTAGGTGCGGTTGATTCCCGCAGGCTTGTAGATTCCGTGATAGTCGAGCGTGAGGTGGTGGCGGGCCGCAGCGTCGGCGAGGCGGTAGGTCATCTCGATGGCTGTCTGGTCGTCACGGTCGAGGAAGTCGACCTTGAATCCGGCGATGCCCATGTCGCTGTACTTCTTGCAGGCTTCCTCAAGCTGTCGGTCGAGAACGTTGAACACTGTCCACAGCACGATGTCGACACCGCGTTTGCGGCCGTATTCGATAAGCTCGGGCAGATTGATTTCGGGCACCACGGTGAGCATGTCGCCGCTCTTCGGGTCATACCATCCTTCATCGAGCACGATGAATTCCAGGCCGTTCTGCGAAGCGAAGTCTATGTAATATTTATAGGTGTCGGTGTTGATACCCGCCTTGAAGGGCACACCTTTCAGTCCCCAGTCGTTCCACCAGTCCCAGGCCACCTTGCCGGTCTTGATCCACGAAGTGTCGGGCACACGCGAAGGTGACGCGAGGGCGTAGACGAGGTTGTTGACGGGCATCTGGGTGTCGCTTGTGGTGACGGCCATGATGCGCCACGGATAGGTGCGCGCGCCGTCGGCGAGTGCTATGTAGGGGGCGGTTTCGGTCACATACTCCTGCACGCGCCAGGGGTAGAAGTCGGTCTTGACGGGGTAGGGGGCAAACTTTGCGTCGAGGCGGCCGTTGACGGTGTCGGCCTTCAGCCACATTCCGGGGTAGGCCTCAAGGTCCGACTCGAGAAGCGTGAGTTTAAGCCCGTTGCCGTAGTCGACCGTCGCGGGAAGGAATATGAGCTTGTCCTTGGCGTGGCTCAGCGGCGTTACATCGTAGATGTTCTGAAATGCCATCGCCATGGGCTTCTCGTCGTTGGTAGTGTAGGGGAGATAGACCGTGGGGTCGCCGGGGATGTCGAGCTGCGCTGTTTCGCCGGCAATGGTGAGGCGCTTGCCTTTGTCGCGCGTCACGTAGCGATAGGCGACACCGTCGTTGAATACACGCAGCTCCAGTCCTGTGCCGTTGTCGAGCCGCAGCGACAGCTCGTTGTAGGTAATGTCGAAATGTTTCTGACGGTAAAACTCGGCGTCGACGGCCTCGGTGACATTGCGTCGCGAGCGCGCGCTTTTTATCGATGAGGCATCCTTGCGACCCTCGATGTCGAGCGAGATGCGTGACGGCTTGATGAGCTCCACGCCGTTGCGTGAAACTCCCAATGTGATTGCTTTGCCTGTGTCGTCGACGGTAGCTTCAAGCATTCCGTCGGGTGATGTCACGGTATAGGATTTGGCCCAAACAGCGATTGAGGTAAACGCAGCCAATAGCACCGTTAATGTTTTTCTGCAAATTTTCATGCTGGCATTGATGGTAAATAATTACTAAAGAGTCCACATCCGGGAGTGTAACATGTGTTACATTCGGCGTGTGGAAAATTGAAAAAATGTTTACATTGCAAATTAAGCAAATTGCCGTGAATTAGACTGACAAAAATGTCCAAACCTATGGAAAAATCGTCCAAAACAGCTGTTTAAGCCCCGATAGCGTACGATTTTTGCATCAAATTGGACGAATTTTTCATTTGCCTAAAATCTCTTTCGCTACATTTGCCGTCGAATATAGTAATCAAATTTTAACCAAAAAAAGAGAAATGAATCTAGTACCCCATTTCATCACTACATGTGCTGTGGCTTTAACGGTCACGGCTTGCACAAAGGGCACCTACCAAGCTCCCGACGCTCCGGTCAAGGAGGTTGCCTTCACGCAAGTGCACATTGATGATAAGTTCTGGGCTCCACGTATCGAAACCAACCGCCTCGTGTCGATTCCCTCGGCATTCAAGGAGTGTGAGAAGAACGGACGGTTTGACAACTTCGCGATTGCCGGCGGTCTTATGAAAGGTGAGCACCGCGGCGATTTCTCGTTTGACGATACCGACCCCTACAAAATCATCGAAGGTGCATCGTACTCGCTCGCGGTTCAGTATGACCCGCAGCTCGACGCTTATCTCGACAGCGTCATCACTCTCATCGCGGCTGCCCAGGAACCCGACGGTTATCTCACCACGTGCGTTACCAATAAATGCACGCGCCTTTCAGGATGGTGGGGAACTCATCGCTGGGAGAAGATCAACAGCCATGAACTCTACAACAGCGGACACCTCTATGAGGCTGCCGTAGCCCACTATCTCGCAACCGGAAAGCGCAGCCTGCTCGATGTGGCCATCAAGAACGCCGATCTCGTGTGTGAGGTGTTCGGTCCCGCCGAAAACCAGAAGCACGTGCCTTCAGGTCACCCCATCGCCGAGATGGCTCTCGCCAAATTATATAAGGTGACGGGCGACGAAAAGTATCTCAACACCGCAAAGTACTTCGTTGAGGAAACCGGTCGCGGCACCGACGGACACCGCCTGAGCGAATACTCGCAGGACCACAAGCCCATCCTCACCCAGGATGAAATCGTGGGTCACGCAGTGCGCGCGGGCTACCTCTATTCGGGAGTGGCCGATGTTGCGGCTCTAACCAACGACAGCGCCTACTTCAACGCTCTCACCCGTATATGGGACAACATGGCCTCGCGCAAACTATATATAACGGGAGGCATCGGTAGCCGAGCACAGGGCGAAGGCTTCGGTCCCGACTATGAGCTGCACAACCACACCGCCTACTGCGAAACCTGCGCCGCCATAGCCAATGTCTACTGGAACTACCGCATGTTCCTCGCCACCGGCGATGCAAAATATGCCGATGTATATGAACGCGCCCTCTACAACGGCGTGATTTCGGGTGTTTCACTGTCGGGCGACAAGTTCTTCTATGACAATCCTCTCGAATCGATGGGACAGCACGAGCGTCAGCGCTGGTTTGGCTGCGCATGCTGCCCGGGCAACGTTACCCGCTTCATGGCCAGCGTGCCCAACTACATGTATGCCACTCAGGGCGACGATGTGCTCGTGAACCTCTTCATCCAGTCGAGCGCCGAAATAGCCACCGACAACAATAACGTGACAATAGCCCAGACAACCGACTATCCCTGGGACGGCAAGGTGACATTCACCATCACCCCCGACAACGAGGGTGAATGGGCTCTGCGCCTCCGCATTCCCGGATGGGCCGGCGAGTCACCCGTTCCCACCGACCTTTACACCTTTACTTCGGCTCCCAAGCAGCCCTACACGCTGAAGGTCAACGGCACAAGCGCACGCGTGCTTGACGGCGACGGTTACGCCACAGTGCGCCGCACATGGAAGGCCGGCGATGTAGTCGAGCTTGAACTTCCTATGGATGTGCGCCAGGTACGCGCCCATGAGAATGTGGCCGACGACCGCGGCAAGCTCGCCATACAGCGCGGCCCCGTGATGTTCTGCCTCGAAGGCCGCGACCAGGCCGACAGCACTGTCTTTGACAAATTCATCCCCGAAGGCACCGCCTTCACCGCCGCCTACGAGCCCGAATTGCTCAACGGCGTGATGACTCTCTCGGCCAATGCCAAGCAGATTCTCCCCGACGGCACAGTCAAGGATGTGGAAGTCAAGGCGATACCCTACAGCACATGGAACAACCGCGGAGCCGACCAGATGGCAGTGTGGATTCCCGAGGCTGCCGAATATGCCCGCGCAACTCCCGCTCCCACAGTGGCAAGCCGCGCACGCATGTTCTCCGAGCCCACCTCGCTGACCTCCGACGCACCCGCCGCCACTTCCAACCTGCAGTGGGCATGGGGCTACAACGACCAGTGGGAACCCACATCGAGCGCCGACACCTCGAAGCCCTACCACTACTGGTGGCTGCGCAACGGCACCAACGAGAACCTGTGCTATGCATTTGACGAGCCCGTCGAGGTGCGTGACGTCGATGTCTATTGGCTCGACTTCGACCACTACGACGGCAACTACCGAGTGCCCGAAAGCTGGCAGCTCTACTACAAGGACTCCTCCAACTGCTGGCGCGAAGTCAAGGCGACATCGGCCTACGGCACCGAGAAGGACCGCTACAACCACGTGACCATCGAGCCCGTCACGACTACCGCGCTGAAACTTGCCGCAAAGCTGCAGGACGGACAGAGCGGAGGCGTAATCGAGTGGAAGGTCAACGATGGACCCCAATCATGATTATAAATAATCTAATCTTATAAATTTTTTAACCTTACAAGCAACTAAATGAAACCGCATGTAAATCTAAACCATTTCAGTAAAGACTTACTGAAAGTTGCGGCGTGCTTAGCCATCGGGACCGCGATAAGCGCTCCCGTGGCCTACGCCGAACCATTGCAAGCGACACAGTCAGTTCAGAACGGAACCGTATCGGGTGTAGTAACCGATTCACAGGGTGAACCGATTATCGGCGCCAGTGTAATCGTTAAGGGTACATCGGAAGGTGTCGCCACCGATCTTGACGGACGATTCACCGTAAAGGCATCGGCCGGACAGGAAATCTCCATCTCGTCAATCGGCTACAAGCCCGTCACCGTCACCGTGGGCAACTCACCGCTCAACATCGTGCTTGAGGAGGACTCACAGATGCTCGACGACGTAGTCGTGATCGGTTACGGTACACAGCGCAAAGGCGATGTGACATCGGCCGTGTCATCAATTAAGTCTGAAGACTTCACCGTAGGTGCAATCGGTGATGCTTCGGAACTTGTGAAAGGTAAAGTTGCCGGTCTTACTATTTCAAAAGGTACGGGTGACCCCAATGCCGAGTCAACCATAAGATTGCGTGGTGTGATTTCTTTACAAGGAGGTTCGACACCGCTCGTGCTCATCGACGGTGTAGAGGGAGGCCTCGGAACTGTTCCTCCTGAAAACATAGCTTCAATCGATGTGCTCAAGGATGCATCGGCCGCCGCTATCTACGGTACCCGTGGTGCCAACGGTGTGATACTTATCACGACAAAGTCGGGTTCAAGAGGCGAGGCTAACACCACGGCCACTTACTCGGGCTATGTGTCATGGGCAAGCCTTGCCAAGAAGCACAAATTCATGACTGCCGAGCAGATTCGTCAGGGTCTTACCAACTTCTCGGACCGCGGTTATGAAACGGATTGGCTTGACGCAGTGTCACGCACAGCATTCACTCACAACCATGACTTCCAGATAAGCGGAGGAAATTCCACCACCACTTATTCAGGTAATGTGTCCTATCGTAATGCCGAGGGTGTCATCATAACCACTTTCAATGAGGAGTTGAAGATGAACTTCGACATATCGCACTGGTTCTTCAACGACATGATCAAGGTACACTTGAATCTCGTGAAGGGTATCCACAAGAATGGCGCTCTTAATGCAGCCACCGAGGTATATCGTCATGCAATCATGCGTAACCCCACCGAGCCTATATATGATACCGACGGACGCCCGTATGAAAATTTGGGTATCACCTACTACTACAATCCCGTTGGACTCATTGAGGAACTTGAAGGAGAATATAAGAGCGAATGGAGCCGCCTGACAGGCGACATCACCATCGAGCCTATCAAGGGATGGCAGACCAAATTGATGATGTCGACCGACCGCTCAAATGCTCACAATGCCTATTTCCGTACATCGGACTACTATAGCCACCGTACCGATGGAAAGACGGGCGATGCAGGCCATTCATACTCTTATAGCCAAAGCAATAACCTTGAGGTGACCTCCAATTATCGTCAGACATTCGACAACAAGCATCGCTTTGACGCTCTTGTAGGTTATAGCTATCAGAAGAACATGTATGAGGGTTTCAATGCATGGAACGCCGACTTCAACAATGATTTCTTCTCTTATAACAATCTCGGCCTTGGTCAGGAACTTAAGGAAGGTAAGGCTCGTATGGGAAGCTATAAAAACGATGACAAGCTGATAGGTTTCTTCGGTCGTGTAAGCTATGGCTACGACAACCGCTACAACCTGCTTCTCTCGATGCGCCGCGAGGGTTCCTCCAAATTCGGTAAGAATCACAAGTGGGGTAATTTCCCCTCGGCATCGGCCGGATGGAATGTAATGAATGAAGAGTTCTGGAAGGGTCTTTCAATAAGCAACTGGTGGAATGAACTTAAGCTCCGTGCAGGTTACGGTGTTACAGGTGTTATCCCGTCATCGTCCTATCAGGCTCTTACCCGCTATGACTTCGGTGGCGGCCGCTACTTCTACAACAATGGCAAGTGGGTTCCCGGTATGGTTGTAGCATCGAATCCTAACCCCGACCTGAAGTGGGAAACCTCTCATGAAATCAATGTGGGTATCGACTGGGATATGTTTAACGGCCGTTTCGGCGGTAGCGTCGATGTCTATAACAAGACTACCAAGGATATGCTTTGGTGGTATGATGTACCCGTTCCTCCGAACTTGTATCCGCAGACACTTGCCAATGTAGGTAAGATGCGTAACACGGGTGTCGAGCTGCTTTTACGCGGCATACCCGTTCAGGTGCGTGACTTTGAGTGGACTACCACTTTGACATTGTCACATAACAGCAATAAGCTTATATCACTTTCCAACGGAATGTATGAAACAGCCAACCAGCATCCCTCAGGAGGACTTGGCGAGCCTATCAACCAGTCGACTCACCGCCTTGAGGTGGGAAAACCTGTTGACCACTACTTCGGTATCAAATCGGTTGGCGTCAGCGAAAACGGATTGTGGATGGTTGAGGATCCCAGAACAGGCGAAGCTGTTGAGCTCAACGATGATATGCTTCCCGATGACAACATGAAGCAGGATCTCGGCAACGGTCTTCCCAAGGTATATCTGGGATGGAGCAATACTTTCCGCTATAAGAACTTTGACCTTTCGATGCAGTTCACCGGTCAGTTCGGCTTTAAGATTCTCAATGAGGCACGCGCCTACTATGAGAACAACTCAATTAACTACAACCGCCTCCAGTCGGTTCTTGAGGCTCCTTATGGCGACCGCACACTTGCCGGCAACCAGAAGCAGACATTTGTAAGCTATTATCTTGAGAATGGTGACTTCCTTAAGCTGACCAATCTTACATTCGGCTATACAGTGCCTTTGAAGAAAAACAAGTTTGTCAACAACATACGTGCTTACTTCTCGGCCGAGAATCTCTTCACCATCACCAAGTACAAGGGTCTTGATCCCGAGCTTTCCAACGGGGATGCAACATCGGCCGGTATCGAGCGCCGTGATAATTACCCCACAGTACGTTCATTCACTCTGGGACTTAACATCAACTTCTAAATCTTTTGACTTAAATGAAAACAACGTTTAAAACCATAATAGCGTCAGCTGTCGGTGCCTCAATGCTCGGAATCAGCGCATGTACCGACCTTGATGAAACCACCTACGACGTGATAGCGGCTGAGGATTATGAATTTACCGATGCCGACCGTGCCGCCATGTTCTATCCTGTTTACAATTCACTACGTGACTTTATATGGGGATGGTTCGGATTTACCGACCTTGCCGACATGGCATCCGACCTCTGGTGTGTGCCTTATCGCATAGGTATCGGTTGGGGCGACCTTTATGTGCCCACTCACAAGCATACGTTTCACAGCCAGATAGGCTTCTTCTCCACAGCCTGGAGCCGCGCCTATGCAGGTGTCAACTCATGTAACAAGCTTCTGAATGATGAAAGTATAGCTTCATCGGAATCGGCGGTTGCCGAATTGCGCGGATACCGTGCACTTTACTACTATTTTCTCTTTGACCTTTTCCGCAACATTCCTCTTGACAAGGGTGAGCTTCACGATGCAGGCTGGCTTCCGGAGCAGGCTACACCTCAGGAAACGTTCGATTATATCGTGTCGGAGCTAAAGGCCATTGAAGGTGCATTTGGCGACCAGAAGGAGCTTGGACGAATGAACAATGCTACCATCAACATGCTTCTTGCCAAGATGTATCTCAATCACAATGCATGGCTTGGCGGCGATGACGAGTCCTACTATAAGCTTTGTATCGATGAGCTCAATAAGATAATTGCAATGGGCTATCAGCTTTCGCCCAACTACAAGGACAACTTCCGTGAGAGTATTGCCGCTTCGCCCGAAGTGATTTTCGGAATACCCTACGAGGAAAAGTATGCGGGAGGTAATTACTATGCCAACCTGTGGATGTGCAATGCCGGTCGCGCAACATGGGGATTCAACGGCTGGGCAACTTCAGGCGGTGGCGCTCACCCGCAGTTTATCGAAACCTACGACGCTGATGACCAACGCTATGTCGACTGCTGGATTTCGGGTCCGCAGTATGACAAGGACGGTCTTCCCATCTATATTGATGGAATTCAGCTGAATTATACTCATGAACTTCGCTCAATCGACAACCCCGGCTGTTACGAGCAGGAGGGAGAGCGTCTTGTAAAATATGAGATTCTCGGAGGCGACAAGGGTTCAAGCTATGACGACCAGGTGATATTCCGCTATGCCGATGTGCTGTTGATGAAAGCCGAGTGTCTTCTCCGCATTTCGGGTGCTTATAACGGTGAGGGAGAGGCCCTTGCTGCCGAACTGGTAACACAGGTGCGTCAGCGCAATTTCAAAACGGCTCCCGGCAAGGCACTTCGCACTGTAGCTCAGCTCCGTGGCGGAAGCTGCTACGATTACGGACATCGTGAGAACCGTGCCGAGATCGACCAGCCCGACAACTGGATTATCACTCATGAGGGTGGCGACGACATCATCCTCGGCGGCTTGCTCGATGAGCTTGCATGGGAGTTTGTGGCTGAGGGACATCGTCGTCAGGACCTTGTGCGTTTCATGATGACCAACGGCTGTAATGTGTGGAACGGCAAGTCATGGTTCTGTAAGGATGGCATGAGCGATCCCAACGACCGTCATTACGATGTGTTCCCCATACCCAAGGATGCTATGGACGGTAACCCCAAATTGGTTCAGAACCCCGGCTATGCAAGCTAATGTACTTACCTTAAACCATTAAAAGGAAAAACAAGATGAAAAAAACATATCTATATTCATTCATTGCGGCATTGGCTTTTGCGGGCGTAGGCTGTAACAGTGACGACCCGGCCGATGCCTCAGAAAAGAAAGTTTATGCTGAGGGTGAAGCACCCTATCTGCGCACAAACAACGAGGCAACCGTAACTGCATCACGGGTATTCTCGGTGGTTGATATCGACGCACCCCAATATGTGTATCTTAAGGACTATGCGACACAGTTCCATAAGTTCCTCAATATGACCGTTGATGAAACCGTTGCCGCTCTCGAACGTGGCGAAGTGGTGTTCTACAATATCAACACCGGCCGTCAGTGCTGGGATATAACACCTCCCAACAATGGCGAATCGGGATGGTACTACACCTCTAACGGTCGAGTAGCTTCATCCGATCAGAATCCGGTGTTCACGGCATCGCTCAACAAAACCGAGAAGGCTATAGAGATTCATGCCGTCAACGACCCCGCAGCCGGAACGTTGACAACGCTCGACATGGGCTTTGCAATCAAGAATGGCCGGGACTTTGACGACTATGTGCGTTTCTCCATAAGCCTGGTGGTAACCGATCCTTCGATTGTTGAATGTTCGGGTAGCGTGCCTGCCGGCGCCTGGGCTTCATGGTCGCTTGACTTCTCAAAGTATGATGCTGAGTTGCAAGCCGCTCTCGGACTTTCGGCTAAGGAGTTCATAAAGCTCTATGGCCAGTGCGAGCCTGAATATCAGTGGACCAACTTTGAAGACGACCCGATTCAGGTGTTCCTTGTAAAGAATGGCGAGCGCGTGACAGGCGAAGGCGGTCTGCGTACCAAGTCGACAACCAACTGGATGGGCTGGTGGCTTGACAAGGATCAAAACATTGTAGGTTACGGCGATACAAGCTATATATTCCTTGAAGGAGCCGAAGGCGTTTACAACTTCGGTCGACATCCCAATGTTCCGTCGGGAGAGAGTGCTACGATAATCGTTGACTTCGCGCTGACTGCCGATCTTGACAAGCACATCAAATTCATGGTTAACTTGTCATTTGAATAAACAAAATCATGTAATCGTCCCGGGAGGCTTGTCCTCCCGGATGCGGTTCCGATAAAAAAGCAATAATAATGAAAGATATAGCTAAATATTCAAGATGGTTCGTTGCCGCGTGTCTGCTGGCCTCAGCTCCGATGTTTACGGCATGTGACGACGATGATGAAATAGTGGTCGAAGTGCCTCCCTTTAATCTTGACGCTACCGCAGTGAGTGTAGTGTGGAATGAGAGCGAGGCCGTGGTAAATTTCTCGGCAAGTGAAAACTGGAGCGCGACTACCGATGCTTCATGGGTGAAACTTACTCCTGAAAAGGGTGAGTTTGGCAAACATCGCCTCTTCATGACCTTTGAACACAACGATTATTTGTCGCCGCGTCAGGCTACAGTGACAGTTAAGTGCGGCGAAGGTGTGCAGAATATCCTTGTGACCCAAGGCGGCTGCACCGATGCTGCAAGTGTGTTGAGCGTATCGGCTTCGGTTGAAACAGGAACTACCGATTTTTCGGCCGGCGCATTGTCGCTCGCTTCTTACCGAAAGGATATTGAAGGCAACATGGGCATGACCTATGATGAATTCATTCAGGGCATAAGCAATGACGGCGACATCGATTTCTACATAATCAATGACGGAGAATGGAATCTTGCGAGCAGCGCGGGAACACGTTGCAGCGCATGGCTCAACGCCGATATGGAAAATGTAGGCTGGAAGGACGGTACATATCCCGATAATGCCATATATGTGGAAACATGGGCCGAGGATGAAGAAGTTAATATAGGCCGAGGTGTTGACATACCTGATAATGCTGAGTTTGATGTTGAGTTTGCATACGCCAACTCCGACAAGTCGCGTTACATCATCTTCAAAGTCAACATTCTCTGTCCTACCTACGAGCCGGTTGTGGATGTAGAGTGTGACGGCAACAAGGCAATCGTGAACATGGAAATCGTTGATGCCGCTTATGCTCCCACTCTCATTAAATTTGATGCTCTTGCCGATGCATTGCAGGCAGGAATAAGCCTTGATGTCGAGGGATTTGTTTCGGCAGTGACTTCTGACCGCGACACCGCTCCCGTAGTCATGTACATGATCGATCAGGCTACCGACAACTGGGATATGGACAGCAACTATACCGCTAACGGCATCGGTTACTGGCTCGACGATAAGTATCTGCCCACAGGTTGGACAGGCAGCTATCCCAGCAATACGTTCTATATCGAAACATCGGAGGACGGCATCTATATCGGCCGCAGCAATGATGTTCCTTCAGGTTCTTATACATTGAAGTTCGTCTATGCTTTGCGAACCAATGTAACGAAGTACGTTGAAATTGAAGCTAATATCGATTGCTTCTAAAAAGTCCTATTATATGCAGGGGATGGCCATCGGCCATCTCCTGCATATAATATAAGGAGGAAATCATTATGATTAAAAACTATTTATTATTGTACTTTGCGATATTTTCGTTGGCATTTGCATCGGTAGGATGTTCTGATTCCGATGCGGATGAAGCGGACATGTCGCCGGCATTGGTCTTTTCAAGCAATGACCGTACATTCAGTGTCGCATCGGCTGAGCAGAACGAGATTACAATAAAGTTCAAGGCCAACAAGCGCTGGTCGGCTCAGGCTCTTGAAGGAGCCACCTGGCTTTTCTTTTCCAATAACGGTGTCAGCACCGGCGATGTGGAATTGACAGTTACCGTAGGTGCCAACACTTCCACCGACGGCCGCACCGGTAAATTCAGAATCTCGGCCGGTGACATGAGCGAGGATTTTACAGTGAATCAGCCCGGAAAGAGCGGCGAAGCACCCAAGCCTCCTACTGAAGAAATCGACCCGTCGACCATCCCCGATTATGATAAATTCTGGGCCAATTCAGAGCATGGATCGGGAATGTTGAAGAGCAATTCAAAATTCTCGTTTGCGCGTTATAAATCGAGCGAGCACTTCTTTGTGTTCTGGGACAAATATTTCGGCGACGACCCCAACGGCTCGCATGTAGCTCCCGGTGACCGCGTTGATATCGACGATCTTCTTGCCAAGGCCGAGCATTTCTTCCAGACCAATATCATGACTCTCGGCATGGCCGTACTTGGTCAGGGTCAGTCGACACTCGACGACTACAAGATGCAGATATATCTTCTCGATCCTACACCTGAATCGTGGGTGGCAACAGGTTCGGGTTATGACGACATGATAGGTGCGCTTTGGGTTACTCCGGCTACCTGTCAGCCCGTCGGCTCGACAATCGCTCACGAAATAGGACATTCGTTCCAGTATCAGGTATATGCCGACAAGGTTCAGAAACAGGGTTACGACCACAACTACAAGCATGGTTTCCGCTACGGTTTCGGCGATAACGGCGCAGGCGGTTGCTCCTACTGGGAGCAGTGTGCCCAGTGGCAGGCCCAGGTCGACTATCCCGAGGAGATGTTTGGCTATCATGTGCCTACATGGACAGCCAATTGTCATCGCATATTCTATCATGAATGGATGCGTTATGCAAGCTACTGGCTGCAGCATGACTGGGTAAATCGTCACGGAGTTGAGGCTTACGGACGCATCTGGCGTGAATCGGAATTCCCTGAAGACCCCATTGAAACCTATACACGCCTCTACAACGGATCGGATATTCAGAAGACCTACGACGAGCTTTACGACTATGCGGCTCACATGGTTTACTACGACATCCCCGGCATACGCGAATATGCTACTCCCGAAGTGAAGGGCAACTATTCGACCGTATTGTTCCGAGTTGACGATTCCAAGTATCAGGTAGGTTATCAGTCGACACCCGGAACTACCGGATTCAATGTCATAAGACTTATGACTTCGGCCGGCAAGTCGGTATCGGTTAAGGTGGATGCCCTTGAAACAGGCAGTGCTCTCGCCGAAAAGGACCCCGGAACACAGGTTAACGGCGACGGAGGCATTGTGGGTTCGGTTAAACGCTACAATACACAGCGCAACACATCGTCCAATTTCCGTTACGGCTATGTGGCAATCGTCGACGGAGTGCCTCAGTACTCCGAAATGAGCAAAGGCGCCACAGGAACCGCATCTTACAACGTGCCTGCCGGAGCGTCGGAACTCTATTTCGTAATAATGGGTTCGCCTGACACTTATAATCGCGCGGGCTGGGATGACAAGGAGTCCAATGACGAGCAGTGGCCTTATACGATAACTCTCACCGGCACCGATGTTTACAATTATGTAGAGCCGTCGGTAGCGGTGTTTGAGAAAGTTGACGACAACACTCTTAATGTCACCTATGACTTAAGCATCGATCCTGAAAACAGCGACTGGATTGCCGGTGGCCTTAACATGACGGTGCCCGATGTCACCGAATTCCTCGGAATGGATGCCGCAACCTTATCCAAGTCGGTCGTATCGCCCGAAGTAGGCAAGGCTGTGGAGAAAATAGACGGTAAGATCGTGGTGTTCAATAAGAATGCTGACGGTTCGATATCCAATATGCCTACAGCTAATGTAGGTTACTGGCTTACGGTTGACGGAACCGCCATCGAGTATGCTGAAGGTACGATATATTACGAGTTGAACGGTGCCAACCTGATACTCGGCAAAAAGGGAGCTGTAGGTGCTCCCGGCGACACCATGGTAATGCATCCCGTTTATGTGTACAAGAAAGGATCCTCTGAAAAGACTATCAACGTTACAGTCACCTATAAATTCCGTGGCGCCACTACGGAATTGGGTAAACGGGTGTCCTATTCACGTATGAAGCTTTTTTAATTAGGCATATTTAATGTCGGTATTTATTTCTAAGGTTGAGGAGGTATTGCGGGGCAACCTTGCAATACCTCCTTTTTTCATTTTCTAATTAATGAAAATTACATTATCTTTGAATTGTGTAACACGAAAATTCATGATCAAGCAATTTGTTTTGGCAGCTGTTTTGCTGTCGTCGCTTCAGCTCACGGCCGAGGTGACCGAATATAAAGGCAAGAGCATATATCTACCCAAGGAGCTGCGTGCCAATGACTTCACCGACCCTGCGTCGAAGTGGAGCTACGACCGCATGGCCTGCACCGACAACATCGTGCTTTTCTGGGCTCCCGGATTTGGCGGCAACATCGCCACCGCTCCCGACCTTGAGGGACATGACATGAAGGTGGACCTTGCCAATCTGCTCGACCGGCTGGAGTCGTTCTACAAGTTTTTCTACAATGACCTCGCTTTCGTCAAGCCGGGCACCAAGGCCGACAAGTATCGCATGATGGTGATGCTCGACTACTCGCTTGAGGGCACGGCCTACGGCGGCGACTATGACGGCGAGATAGGCGCGTTGTGGATAGCTCCCAACCGTGTGCAGGACAAAAAGCTCAACTGCATAGCCCATGAGCTGGGCCACTCGTTCCAGTCGCAGGTGTCGTGTGACGGCGAGGGCGAAGGCTGGGGCGGAAGCGGATTCTTCGAGATGGCGTCGCAGTGGATGCTGTGGCAGGTCAACCCCGACTGGCCCACCGACGAGAACTATCACCTGAACGCCTACCGTGACGGCACTCACAAGGCATTTCTTCACCTCGACAACATATACCGCTCACCCTACGTGCTTGAACTGTGGGGCGAGAAGCACGGCCGACCCATAATCGCCGAACTGTTCCGCCAGGGAAAGCGCGGCGAGGACCCTGTAATCACCTACAAGCGCATCAACGGCATGACGCAGGATGAGTTTAACGACGAGATGTTTATGATGCAGCGCCGACTGATAAACTGGGACATCGACCGCGTGCGTGACAATATGCGCCCCTACGCCAACCTGTGGCATACCGATATGGTGGATGCCGGCGGCCGTTACCGCGTGGCTCCGTCAAACTGTCCCGAGAACTACGGCTTCAACGCCATTGCGCTTGAGGTGCCGGCTCCGGGCAAGAAGGTGACTGTCGACTTCAAGGGCGAGGCCGGCCGCAAGGGCTACAACAGCGTCAATGTGGCAAAGGCGGGCTGGCGTTACGGACTTGTGGCCGTGGATGTTGACGGCAATGCCACCTACGGCGAGATGAAGCGTGACCGTCACGGACGCATCGAGTACACCGCGCCCGCCGACAAGCAGCTCGCCCACCTGTGGCTCGTGGTCATGGGAGCTCCTGCCGAGCACTGGATGAATCCTCACGGACGCGACAACAATGAGGTTGACGCGCAGTGGCCCTACAGCATCAAGCTTTCGGGTACGGCGTTGAGGAAGTGACGCGTCGGTGAAGTGAGTGACCTTAATAATCTGTGTAAATATTCCTATCTTTGGTTTTAGCCTTAACATTGACTGATGAAAAAATTGTGCCTACTATTCATTGCCGGCTTGATGTCGCTTGCGGCTCTTGCTTCGGGGAGTAATCTTGCGTTCCGTCACTACACGACCGACAACGGATTGCCGTCAAACTGCGTGCGTGACATCATGCAGGACAGCCGCGGCTTCATCTGGTTTGCCACCGACGGCGGCCTTGTGCGGTTTGACGGTCAGCGTTTCAGGGTATTCTCGTTAAGCAAGGTGGAAGGCAAGCATTTTCAGGACGATTTTGTGTCGTCGATGCATGAGCTTGACGGCAAGATATGGATAGGTGTTGACACACAGCTTTTTTATTACGATCCTGAAACTGAAAAGATTCTTGCGCCTGAGTTGCACTATGCTCCCGCGTGCACCAGCCGCATAGACTCCTACGTGCGTGACATGACTTCGGACAAGGACGGTAACCTGTGGCTTGCCGTGGCCGGCAACGGCGTGTTCAAGGTGAACAGCGTCACCGGCGATGTGGTTAACTACGAGTTTCCGCAGCTTTCCAATATGGTGGGCAGGATCTATGTCGACTCTCGCAACGATGTGTGGGTCATGGGTAATCAGGGACGGGGAATACTATTTAAGCTGAACAAGAGCGATGACACTTTCAAGCCGCTGCAGCTCAAGCTCGACGGCCGTCCGCTTCACGTAATTGCAGTGGCCATGGTCGAGGATGAGGCCCACAACATGTGGATAGGAATGTGGGACTCGGGGCTTTACCGCTTCGACCCCTTCACGGGCGAGGCCTATGCCGCACTGCAGCCCGGTGCCGACAGGGGGCTGGTTCACATCCACTCGATAACCGCGGGGAGCAATGACGCTCTTTTCATCGGTTCCGATGCCGGATTGACCGTGTTCAATCCCAAGAGCGGCGAGTACACTCTATATAAGAATGACGAGCTCGACCGAAGGTCGTTGTCTGACCAGTTTGTCTATCCCATACTGCGTGACCGAGAGGATGGAATGTGGATAGGCACCTTCTACGGCGGTGTCAATTATCTGGCACCCGACCTCAAGCAGTTCAACGCTCATCGTCACTCGCGATTTGTCAACTCGGTGAGCGGTGACATCATATCGGGATTTTGCGAGGACGGCATGGGCAATGTGTGGATAGCGTCGGACGACGGCGGATTGTGTTACTACACTCCTTCGACGGGACGCTACAGTCACGTTGCGCTGCCCTCGACCGGAGCCGTGCCGTTTAACAACAACGTGCATGCGCTGTGCCTCGACGGCGACGACCTGTGGATAGGCACTTACACAACCGGTGTGGGTGTCTACAACATCAAGACCCACCTGATGCGTCACTACTACCCCCGCGAAGGCGACGACAGCTCGCTTGACGGGTGGAGCAGTTATGCCATCTATCGCGATCGCGACCGCAATATATGGGTGTCGACGATGGACATGATAAACCTCTATGACCGCGAGGCCGACAATTTCAAGCGTGTGCGCAGCCTGGGGGCTATGACTATCGACATCGACCAGGATGTCCTGGGCAATCTGTGGTTCTCGACCCAGGGCAAGGGGCTGTTCCGTTACGACACTCGTCACAGAGTGTGGAAAAACTATCGCTTCTCCGGTGACGAGGGTGCGTTGCCTCATAATCATGTCAACTGCACTACGATTGACTCGCGAGGCCGGATGTGGGTGGCTACGGCCAACGGCCTGTGCCGTTACGTGCCCGAGCGCGACAGTTTTGAGATTATCAATATAGGCGATGTGCCGAGTAAAATAGTGTTCTCGGTCATCGAGGACCAGAATTCATTGTGGCTCACGACAAGCAACGGGCTTGTGAGGTATTCGCTGGTCGACGGCAGTTCGGAACTGTTTACGACATTTGACGGACTGTCCAACAATCAGTTCATGCTGAATGCCGGGCTCAAGACTTCGAGCGGGTGCATCTATCTCGGTACGATTAAGGGCCTTAACTCGTTTTATCCCTATCAGATACGCCCTAATCAGGCAATGCCGCCGGTGGCGTTCACCGAGCTCGATGTGGTCAACTCGGTGGTCGAGGTGGGTGATTCGCGACTTCCCAAGTCGCTCAACAGTGTCGAGCGTATCGAACTGTCGCATGAGGATTATCTGTTCAGCCTGAGCTTCTCGGCGTTGAGTTACGTTAATCCGTCCAAGAATCATCTGCGTTACAAGCTCGAGGGCTTCGACAAGACATGGATAAACGCCGGCAGCGACAACCGTGCCACCTATACCAATCTGCCTCCGGGCAACTATAGGATGATGGTGCAGGCCTCCAATAATGACAATCTGTGGAACGAGGATGGCATAACGCTGCACATCAAAATATTGCCTCCGTGGTATGCCTCGATTCCTATGAAGATTCTCTATGTGCTTCTTGCGTTGGGGCTGATATTTCTGTTGATTCGTCTGTTGCTGCGTTACTACGACAAGCAGCACAAGGTGGAGCTGAGCCGTGTCAGTGCCAACAAGGAGAAAGAGGTGTATCAGGCCAAAATGTCATTCTTCACCATGATCGCGCATGAAATAAGGACTCCCGTGTCGCTTATAATAGGGCCGCTGGAAAAAATCATGCGTTCGCCAGGTGAATTGTCGCCGACAGTCCGCGACGACTTGAATATAATCAATCGCAACAGTCAGCGACTGCTCTTTCTCGTGAACCAGTTGCTCGACTTCAAGAAGGTTGAGCAAAACGGATTCACCGTGCAGTTCAGCAGGCAGAATGTGACGAATCTTGTCACGGCTGTGGCCGAGCGTTTTGCTCCGTCGATAGAGCAGATGGGTGGCAAGCTTGTTGTCGAGCAATGCGAGCGTGACATCGAAGCCGATGTCGATGCCGAGGCTTTGACCAAGCTTGTGAGCAATCTGCTAAACAACGCGCGCAAGTACATGAAGGATCGCATTGTCATTGCCTGTCACGCCGATGAGGGGCAGGGATGGTTCACCATATCGGTATCGGACAACGGTGTGGGAATCAGTCGTGACAATCAGGAGAAGATATTCAAGCCCTTCTTCCAGGTGATGGATGACAACCGAGAGTCGAAGGGCGGCACCGGACTTGGATTGAGCATCGTGCAGAGTGTGGTCGAGGCTCACAAGGGTGAGATAAAGGTTGAGTCGTCGCTCGGCAACGGCGCGACATTCATCGTCACCTTGCCGCTCAGGCAGGAAGGAGTGACTGCCTCGGCCGGCAACGACATTATGTCGCCCGCCGAGGATAAGGGCTGTTCGCGCGCAATCGACGGGGGTGTCAACGATGTGTCGCGTCCCGTGATGCTGATTGTCGACGATAACGAGGAGATGCTTCAGTTCATCACGAGCAACTTCAACTCCGACTACGAGGTGGTGACGGCTGTCAACGGCAAGGAGGCGCTTGACAAACTGTCGCGTCACGAAGTTGCGCTCATTGTGAGCGACTGGATGATGCCGGTGATGAACGGCGTCGAATTGTGCCGTGCGGTGAGAAGCAACTGCAACTACAGTCACATTCCGTTTATCCTGCTCACGGCCAAGACCGACAATTACTCCAAGATTGAGGGATTGAACTGCGGGGCTGACGCTTATGTGGAGAAGCCATTCTCGGTCAACTACCTTGAGGCGCGCATCCACAACCTTGTAGAGATGCGCAAGCTTCTGCGTGAGAAATTCTCGCAGACACCTCTTGAACCTATAAACACGATTGCGCCCAACCCGGTCGACGACCAGTTCCTGACGCAGCTTACCAATATAATAGAGGAGAACTTCTCCAATCCGGAGCTGTCGGTCGATTTCCTTGCCAACCGCATGGGCATAAGCCGATCGGGCCTATATGCCAAAATAAAGACTCTTGCCAATGTCACGCCCAATGAGCTGATACAGCTGACGCGCCTGAAGAAGGCGGCAAAGCTTCTTGCCGAAAACAAGTACCGCATTAACGAAATATGCTACATGGTTGGATTCAACAGTTCGTCATATTTCTCGAAGTGTTTCCAGCGGCAGTTCGGCATTAAGCCCGGAGAGTTCACTCCACACTCGCTATAGAGCCGTTAATATTTATTGTCGAACCGGCTCTTAGGGCAGAATCTCGATCATTCTGCGGCATAGTGTCCTCAGGTCGTCGTCCTTTATTATATAAGGAGGCATGATGTAGACATTACGGCCGAAGGGGCGCACCCATATTCCCTTTTCGACGCATCGTTTCTGAAATTCGCCCACATTGACGGGGTCGTTCATCTCCACGACTCCGATAGCACCTAGTACGCGCACATTCTTCACTCGTTCGTTGGACGCGGCGGGAGCCAGCTCCTGCTTCAGCAGGCTTTCGATGTGGCTGATGCGCGATGCCATGTCCTGCTCGTTGAGCATCTTGATCGACTCAATGGCTATGGCGCATGCCAGCGGATTGCCCATGAATGTGGGGCCGTGCATGAGCACTCCGGCCTCGCCGCGTGAAATGGCGTCGGCCACATCCTTGGTCGTGAGCACTGCGCTCATGGTGAGGTAGCCGGCGGTCAAGCCCTTGCCTATGCACATGATGTCGGGCTCCACTCCGGCCCACTCCCAGGCAAAGCGGCGCCCTGTGCGCCAGAATCCCGTGGCTATTTCGTCAAATATCAGGTATACGCCGTAGCGGTCGCAGAGGCGGCGAGCCTCGACGAGATATTGCGGATGGTAGAATCGCATTCCTCCCGCTCCCTGCACTACAGGCTCGAGAATCAGTGCGGCAATGGAGTCGTGGTGCTCGGCGAGAGTCTTTTCAAGCGGTGCCATAGTTTCGGGATGCCACTCGTCGTAGAACCCTATTTCAGGCGCGGGAACGAAGTAGCGAATGGGAAGAGCCGGGCCGAATGCTCCGTGCATTCCCGTCACGGGGTCGCAGACGCTCATTGCATTCCAAGTGTCGCCGTGATAGCCCGAACGGATGGTGACGAAGTTGCTCTTCTCGTGGTTGCCGCTGCGTGACACCGCAGCCTGTATAGCCATCTTCATGGCCACTTCGACTGCCACCGAGCCCGAGTCGGCGTAGAAGATGTTGTTCATCGACGGCGGCACAATTTCGAGCAGCAGCTTCCCCAGCTCGATTGCCGGTTCATGGGTCAAACCGCCAAACATCACGTGTGACATCTTTTCACATTGTCGGGTTATGGCTTCGTTTATGCGTGGATTGTTATAGCCGTGTATCACGGCCCACCACGATGACATTCCGTCGATGAGTTCGGTGCCGTCGACGAGCTTGATTGTAGTTCCGGCAGCCGAGTAGACCTTGTAGGTGGGCAATGGATTTATGGTTGAAGTGTAGGGGTGCCACAGGTGTTCGCGGTCCCAGTTGTCATATACGATTTCCTGATTGGTCATGGTGGGGTTGTTTTGAGAATACAGAATGTATTGCAAAATTACTGAAAGAAATTAAAAAAATGTGCGATAAATGGTCATTTAGGGATGGATTGTGAGTTATTTTCGCCATTTACGGAAAAATTTCAGTAATTAAGGCGTTTTTTTTGCCAAATTAGTTATGCGCTCCATTTAAAATCATTAAATTTGCGCAAACAACCCCTAAAATATCGTAGAAATTATGAAGAAGCATAACTTTTATGCCGGACCATCGATTCTGAGTGAGTACACTATCAAAAACACCGCCGAGGCCATCAAGGACTTTGCGGGAACAGGTTTGTCGATTCTTGAAGTGTCGCACCGCAGTAAGGAATTTGTTGCAGTTATGGATGAGGCCCAAGCCCTCGTCAAGGAGCTGCTTGAGGTTCCCGAGGGCTATCATGTCCTTTTCCTCGGTGGAGGCGCTTCAATGCAATTCTGCATGGTTCCTTATAACTTGTTGAAGAAGAAAGCCGCCTATCTTGAAACAGGAACATGGGCGACAAATGCCATCAAAGAGGCCCGTCTTTTTGGAGAGGTGGATGTTGTTGCGTCAAGCAAGGAAGCCAACTTTACCAACATCCCCAAGAATTATGTAGTACCCGATGATGTGGACTATTTCCACTTCACCTCAAATAACACCATCTACGGAACCGAGATGCGTTACGATCCCGATGTAAAGGTGCCTTTGGTAGCCGACATGTCGAGCGACATCTTCTCCCGTCCCGTTGATGTGTCAAAGTATGATGTAATATATGCCGGAGCTCAGAAGAATCTTGCTCCCGCCGGCGTTACCATCGTGATTGTCAAGGAGGATGCCCTCGGTCACGTAGACCGCGCAATCCCCACCATGCTTGACTATCGCACCCACGTAAAGAAGGGCTCGATGTTCAACACTCCTCCCGTGCTGCCCATCTACTCGGCACTGCAGACCCTCAAGTACTATAAGGAACTTGGTGGCGTAAAGGAGATGGAGCGTCGCGACCTTGCCAAGGCCGAGCTTCTCTATGAGGCCATCGATTCAAGCAAGATGTTTGTAGGTACCGTTGCTCCCGAGGATCGTTCAATAATGAATGTGTGCTTCGTAATGAAGCCCGAATATGACGGACTCGACAAGGAGTTCATCGACTTTGCATCGACCAAGGGCATCGTGGGCATCAAGGGTCACCGTTCGGTTGGCGGTTTCCGTGCATCGCTTTACAATGCTCTTCCCATCGAGAGCGTGAAGGTGCTTGTTGACGCAATGAAGGAATTTGAGGCAAAACATTAATCAGGAGAGCATTAGGACTATGAAAGTATTGGTAGCCACCGAAAAACCGTTTGCAGCCGTTGCTGTTGACGGTATACGCAAAGTGATAGAAGAGGCCGGTTATGAACTCGAGCTTCTTGAAAAGTACGGCAGCAAGCAGGATCTGCTCAATGCCGCTTCCAATGCCGACGCCATAATCATACGCAGCGACATAATCGACGCCGAAGTGCTCGACGCCGCAAAGCAGCTTAAGATTGTGGTGCGTGCCGGTGCCGGATATGACAATGTGGACCTCGCAGCCGCTACAGCCCACAATGTTGTTGTGGAGAATACTCCCGGACAGAACTCCAACGCTGTTGCCGAACTCGTATTCGGTATGGCAGTGATGGCAGTGCGCAACATGTATAACGGAACATCGGGAACCGAGCTGAAGGGCAAGCGTCTTGGCATACAGGCTTTTGGTCAGGTAGGCCGTAACGTTGCCCGCATAGCCAAGGGATTTGGCATGGAGGTGTCGGCATTCGACCCCTTCTGCCCCGATGAGGCTATGGTTGAGGCCGGTGTCACTCCCGTTCATTCGGTTGAGGAGCTCTACGCCGACAACAATTATGTGTCGATTCACATTCCCGCAACTCCCGACACCAAGAAGAGCGTTAATTACGAGCTCATCACCAAGATGCCCAAGGGCGGCGTGCTCATCAACACAGCCCGCAAGGAGGTGATTGACGAGGAGGGATTGCAGAAGGCTCTCGCCGATCGTGCCGACATGAAGTATGTAGCCGATGTGAAGCCCGACAATGCCGAAGCGCTGAAGGCTGAATTTGGCGACCGCGTGTTCTTTACTCCCAAGAAGATGGGAGCCCAGACCTCGGAAGCCAACATAAACGCAGGAATCGCCGCCGCACATCAGGTTGTGGCCTATCTGCGTGATGGAATCAATAAATTCCAAGTGAATAAGTAGAAAACTCTAATTCCTTGATAACATGAGGGCTGCTCTATGTGGGCAGCCCTATTTTGTAACTTTTAACACAAAAACAGGCGAGTATATTTGGTGGTAACGGCCAAAATGCCTACCTTTGCACTCACAAAACAACATCGCGGGATGGAGCAGTGGTAGCTCGTTGGGCTCATAACCCAAAGGTCGCAGGTTCGAGTCCTGCTCCCGCCACTAAAATAGAGGAAACAATCGTTATAAACGGTTGTTTCCTTTTTATTTTGGTTAATTTTTAACGATAGTCCAAATTATTTTGTATCTTTGACTATGTCTTAGATGCGATTAAGTTGAGAGTAAAACAACGTATTAGTATCTTTGTCATAGGACTTACAAATATTAACCACTTATACACAAGTACAATTATGAGCAAACCTTATGTTGTAGGAATCGACATAGGCGGTACAAATACCGTATTCGGTATAGTTGACGCACGAGGAAACGTAATAGCAAGTAACTCGATAAAGACAGGCAAGCATGCCAATATCGAGGATTATATCGCAGAGCTCAAGGTAGCCCTAAACAAGCTTATCGAGGCTCACGATGCTAAAGATAAAATTCACGGAATAGGTGTAGGAGCTCCCAACAGCAACTATTTCACCGGAACCATCGAGTATGCCACCAATCTGCCCTGGAAGGGTGTTGTGCCTCTTGCCAAGCTGCTCACCGAAGCTTTCGGTGTGCCTGTCGCCGTTACAAATGATGCCAACGCGGCCGCTATAGGTGAAATGACCTATGGTGCGGCACGCGGCATGAAGGATTTCATCATGATAACCTTGGGAACCGGAGTAGGAAGCGGCATCGTTGTCAACGGTCAGCTTGTCTACGGCCACGACGGATTTGCCGGCGAGCTGGGCCACGTGATTGTGAAGCCCTCCAACGGACGCATGTGTGGATGCGGACGCACCGGATGTCTTGAAACCTACTGCTCGGCAACAGGGGTTGCACGCACAGCGCGTGAGTTCCTTGAGATACGCACCGATCCGTCGCGTCTTCGCGACCTTCCCATCGAGGAGATCACATCGAAGGATGTATATGACGCAGCCATTGCCGGCGACAAGCTTGCCCGCGAGATATTCCAGTACACGGGCGAAATCATGGGCCGCGCATTTGCCAACTTCGTTGCATTCTCAAGCCCTGAGGCAATCATACTCTTTGGCGGACTTGCACGCGCAGGCGAGCTGCTGATGAAGCCTATAAAGGAGTCGATGGACCGCAATATGCTCAACATGTTCAAGGGAAAGACCAAGCTCTTGCTTTCGGAACTTAAGGAGAGTGACGCAGCCGTGCTCGGCGCAAGTGCATTGGGCTGGGAAGCACGACCCACTCCTCCCCCGGCATCGGCTCAGACGATTCTTGCTGAAGTATAGTGTCGATATTTTGACAACTCATAATTGCGGCCGCTCCATTGTGGGCGGCCGCTTCGATTTTAAGGTACTGCGCGAATCAAAGGCGTGGATTATCCGTTATTATAATAAATAGAATAAGCGTTACGGTTATGAAATTCATATCATGGAATGTCAACGGGCTTCGTGCCTGTTGCGGCAAGGGATTCAAGGATGTATTCAAGGAGTTGGATGCCGATTTTTTCTGCATTCAGGAAACCAAGCTGCAGGAAGGGCAGATTGATTTGTCGTTTTACGGATATGATTCCTATTGGAACTATGCCGATAAGAAGGGGTATTCGGGAACGGCCATATTCACCCGCATCGAGCCTGTGTCGGTGCGTTACGGCATAGGTGTCGAGGAACACAATCACGAAGGGCGTGTTGTCACGCTTGAAATGGCCGACTTCTACCTGGTCAACGTGTACACTCCAAATTCACAGGAGGGACTGAAGCGCATTGACTATCGTGTGGCATGGGAGCGCAGTTTCCGTGAATATGTCATGTCGCTCGACAAGGAGAAGCCTGTAATAGTGTGCGGTGACTTGAACGTGGCCCGCAGTGACATCGATTTGGTCAACCCTGACAGAAACAGGGGGTCGGCCGGATATTCCGATGAGGAGCGCCGCGAGCTTGAGCTGCTTCTTCAGGCCGGATTTGTCGACACGTTCCGTTACCTGCATCCCGATGCCACGGGGGCTTACACATGGTGGAGCTATTTCTATAAGGCGCGACAACGTAACGCCGGATGGCGCATCGACTATTTCCTGATATCGGAGCGGTTGTTGCCGAGGCTCGAAGGCGCCGCCATACACAGCGAAATCCATGGCGCCGACCATTGTCCCGTTGAGCTCTTGCTCACCGATTGACGGCGGCCATTACCAAAACTTGTTGGCTTCGGGGTTATACTCCCATCCGGTCGCGTTGAGCTTTTCTTCGAGAAGCTTGCGGTCGATGTCGAGCGATGCACACAGCTCGTCGAGCGAGGGATATTCGTCACGCAGTTTCATGTTTATGAAACTGAACAGCATAGCCGGGTCCTGAGGCAGATTATCCATGATTAAGAACGATATTGCAGATATAATTTGCGGCAAAGTTACAAAAAAATAATCTTGCAATTAAATCGCATCAAATGGTTGCAATTGTGACGCAAAACAGCAGCTGTTGATGAAAAATGTATAGCAAAAGGCTCTCGGATGCGACAAACGCGTTGCTAATGAGAGCCTTTGCGGCAATTAAACGCATGAAATTGAGATAATTTGTAACCTCGGCTATTTTATTATTTCACGGAGAAAAGCTAATTTTGTACTCTGAAATAAAAAAATGTAATCATACAATGGAAAAGAATTTCAAACGTACCTTGATAACCACCGCATTACCCTATGCCAACGGTCCCGTTCACATAGGTCATCTTGCCGGTGTATATGTTCCGGCCGACATCTATGCGCGTTACCTCAGGCTTTGCGGCAAAGATGTAGTGCTCGTAGGCGGAAGCGATGAACACGGAGTGCCCATCACAATAAAGGCCCGTCGCGAAGGCGTGACCCCTCAGGACATTGTCGACAGGTACCATAAGATAATCAAGGATTCGTTTGAAGAGCTGGGAATTTCATTTGATGTATATTCACGTACCACTTCCGACACGCATTCGGCTACGGCAAGCGAGTTTTTCCGCCGTCTGTATGACAAGGGCGAGTTTATCGAGAACACATCGATGCAGCTCTACGACGAAGAGGCCGGGCAGTTCCTTGCCGACCGTTACGTTGTGGGCAAGTGCCCTCATTGCGGAAATGAACGTGCCTACGGTGACCAGTGCGAAGCCTGCGGTACATCGCTCAACGCCACCGACCTTATCGAGCCCAAGAGCGCGATAACCGGCAGTGTGCCCGTGATGCGTGAAACCAAGCACTGGTATCTGCCCCTCGACAAGTGGGAACCCGCTCTGCGCGAGTGGATTCTTGAAGGTCATAAGGAGTGGAAGACCAATGTGTACGGCCAGTGCAAATCATGGCTCGACATGGGCTTGCAGCCCCGTGCGGTGAGCCGTGACCTCGACTGGGGAATCCCCGTGCCCGTGGAGGGCGCCGAGGGAAAGGTGCTCTATGTGTGGTTTGACGCGCCGATAGGCTACATCTCCAACACCAAGGAGCTGCTCCCCGACACATGGGCCACTTACTGGAAAGATCCCGAAACCCGCATAATCAACTTCATAGGCAAGGACAACATTGTGTTCCACTGCATTGTGTTTCCCGCAATGCTCATGGCCTACGGCGACGGCTTCCAGCTGCCCGACAACGTCCCGGCCAATGAGTTCCTGAACCTCGAAGGCGACAAGATTTCGACTTCGCGCAACTGGGCGGTGTGGCTTCACGAGTATCTCGTGGACTTCCCCGGAAAGCAGGATGTGCTGCGTTACGTGCTCACAGCCAACGCTCCCGAAACAAAGGACAACGACTTCACATGGCGTGACTTTCAGGCCCGCAACAACAGCGAGCTTGTGGCCATTCTCGGAAACTTCGTGAACCGCGCCGTGGTGCTCACTCACAAATATTTCAACGGAGAGGTTCCCGCCGCCGGAGAGTATCAGCCGATTGACAATGACGCATTTGCCGAACTCAAGTCGATAAAGAGCTCGTTGAGCGACAATCTCGACAACTTCCATTTCAGAGAGGCGTTGAAGGATGCGATGAACATAGCCCGCCTCGGAAACAAATATCTTCAGGAAACCGAGCCTTGGAAGGTGGCCAAGAGTGACATGGCGCGCACGGCTACAATACTCAATGTCGCAGCTCAGATATGCGCAAACATCGCCGTGGCCTTTGAGCCGTTCATGCCTTTCATGTCGAAGAAACTTCGCGGAATGCTCGGAATGGATGAGATAAAGTGGGATGAGCTGGGCCGTAACGACCTGATTCCCGCCGGACGACACTTAGGCGAGGCCGAATTGCTCTTTGACAAAATCGAGGATGCCGCAATTGAAGCACAGATAAAGCGTCTTGAGGACAACAAGCGCCAGAACATGATCGATGCATGGACAGTGGCTCCTCAGGCCGAGGATGTTGACTTTGACACATTCATGAAGGCCGACCTGCGAGTAGGCACCGTGCTTGAGTGCAAGAAGGTGCCCAAGGCCGACAAGCTGCTGCAGTTCCTTATCGACGACGGAATGTCGAAGCGCACCATCGTGTCGGGAATCGCAAAGTACTACGAGCCCGAAGAACTTGTTGGCAAGCAGGTGTGCTTCATCGCCAATCTGCCTCCCCGCAAGCTGCGCGGCATCGTGTCGCAGGGCATGATCCTGTCGGCCGAGAATCCCGACGGCCGCCTTGTAGTCATGGGCCCGACTGCTCCCGTGGTGCCCGGAGCACAGGTTAAATAAGGGTTACGATGCAATATAATCCTCTAACTCCCCGACTACTAACGATGAACAGTGAACGCAAACCCAATATATTGATAGTCTACACCGGAGGAACAATCGGAATGATTGAGAATCCGCAGACTCATGCGTTGCAGCCCTTTGACTTCAGGCACCTTATCGACAATGTGCCTAAGATAAAGATGCTCGATTATAGAATCGAGAACATACAGTTTCAATCGCCCATCGACTCGTCGGACATGAATCCGCAATGCTGGATGGAGATAGCCAAGGCGATTGAGGACAACTTTGACCGCTTTGACGGTTTTGTGGTGCTTCACGGAACCGACACCATGGCCTATACGGCCTCGGCGTTGTCGTTCATGCTCGAGAATCTTCACAAGCCGGTAATCATAACCGGTTCGCAACTGCCTATAGGCGAGGTGAGAACCGACGGCGAGGAGAACCTCATAACTGCATTGCAGATAGCTGCGGCGACCGACATAAGCGGCGCCCCCATGGTGCAGGAGGTGGCGATACTCTTTGAGAACTACCTCTGGCGCGGCAACCGCTCGACCAAGATGAGCGCCGATAACTTCAATGCGTTCAAGAGCAACAACTATCCCTCGCTTGCGAAGATAGGTCTTGGCATACACTTCAACGAGGAGTCGTTGATGCGCGCCATTGTCAAGCGCCCGCTGAAAGTGCGTTACGCAATGGACTCAAACGTGATGTTTCTCGACCTTCATCCGGGCATAACCGAGGAGATACTTCGCCACCAGCTCAACACTCCCGGCATAAAGGGCATCGTACTCAAGACATTCGGAGCAGGTAACGCGCCCACTTCGCAATGGTTTTCCGATGCCATACGTGACGCCGTGGAGCGTGACATCGTGGTATTGAACATAACTCAATGCGTCAACGGCGGAGTACACACCAAGCGTTACGTGGCGGGTGACCGTCTTGCCGCCGCCGGCGTTATATCGGGTCACGACATGACATCGGAGGCCGCCATAACGAAGATGATGTATCTTTTCGGTCTTGGACTTGAGGCCGCCGATGTGCGAAAGTACCTTGAGTGCTCGTTATGTGGAGAAGTGACATTGTGAAAACATTGTCTAAGAGTATGAATTTGAGAATTTTATTTAAAAATTGCCGAGCATATTGCGTCTAATTGAAAAAAAAGTGCGATATTTGCAGTTGCAAAAATCACGGAGTCTAATGTTTAGACGCAAATGTTTTGCCAGTCAATAATATTGTAATTATTATAATCATAAAATTTAGTAGAAAAAATGACTAAAGCCGACATCGTAAACGAAATCTCTAAGACAACCGGTATCGAAAAAGCCAATGTACTTGAGACTATCGAAAAGTTCATGGAGATTGTAAAAGATTCTTTGGCACACGGAGAGAATGTATATCTCCGCGGATTTGGCAGCTTCATCGTAAAGACTCGTTCGGAGAAGACTGCCCGCAACATCTCAAAGAACACCACCATCATTATCCCGGAACACAAAATTCCCGCTTTCAAGCCTGCAAAGGTGTTCATGGAAGAGGTGAAGTAATGATTCAACTTTAGAGATTTTATAATAACCCATATTTATTAACTTTAAACAGCGTAAAAATGCCAAGCGGAAAGAAAAGAAAAGGCCACAAGATGGCGACTCACAAGCGCAAAAAACGCCTCAGAAAGAATCGTCATAAGAAGAAATAATTCAAATTTCTTCAATTGACAATTAAAAACGTATATACTCGAGAACAAACTTGATCAAGTCGCCCAACGTAATTGACCCAGTCACGTTTGTTCTCAGCGTATATAATAAAGAGTCATCGCCACCGTGGCTCGGCACTCATTAGAGGGTGGCAGTTAAGAAATGAGAAGTGAACTCATAGTAGATGTACAATCCACCGAGGTGTCAATCGCCTTGACTGAGGATTCCCGGCTCGTATCGCTCCAGAAAGAGTCGAGAAACATTTCCTACGCAGTGGGCGACATTTATCTGGCACGAGTCAAGAAGCTCATGCCGGGATTGAATGCCGCATTCGTTGATGTAGGCTACGAAAAAGACGCGTTTCTTCATTACTTAGACTTAGGCTCCCAGTTCTCATCCTACTACCAGTTTGTCAAGCAAGCGCTTGACGACAAGAAACACTTGCCACAAGTGTCAAAAATGAAGCTCCTCCCTGACATCGACAAGCACGGTTCGGTGACCGATGTCCTTGAAAAGGACATGCAGTTGATGGTTCAGATAGCAAAAGAGCCCATATCCTCCAAAGGTCCGCGACTGACTACCGAGATAACGTTTACCGGACGCTTCCTTGTACTCATCCCCTTCGGCGATAAGATATCGGTATCGCAAAAGATTAAGACGACCGAAGAGAAACTTCGTCTGCGCCAGCTCGTAGAGAGCATCCGCCCCAAGAATTTCGGCGTGATAGTGCGCACCTCAGCCGAGGGAAAAAGAGTGGCCGAACTGAATCATGAATTGAAGACATTGTTGAAATGTTGGGAAGATACAGTGGCCAAGGCCCAGTCGTCGACCGTTCCGTCGCTAATATTTGAGGAGGAAAGTCGTATTGTGAGCATGTTGCGTGACGTGTTTAGTCCATCGTTTGAAAGCATTTATGTCAACGATGCGGAAACTTACGGTCAGATAAAGAAATATGTCGACCTCATAGCTCCCGATCGTGCCGACATCGTAAAGCTCTATGCCAAGGATGAACCGATATTCGACCACTTCAACATCACCAAGCAGATAAAGTCGTCGTTTGGTAAGACGGTGTCGTTCAAATCGGGCGCATATATCATTATAGAGCACACTGAAGCGCTTCACGTAATCGATGTAAATTCAGGTAACCGCTCGAAGGCCTCCAATGACCAGGAGAGCAATGCCCTTGAGGTCAATCTGAGGGCGGCCGACGAGATAGCGCGCCAGTTGAGGCTGCGTGACATGGGCGGCATTATCGTGATAGACTTTATCGACATGAACAAGTCGGAACATCGACAGGCTCTTTACGAACACATGAGGGAGGTTATGGCCAATGACCGCGCCCGGCACAATATACTGCCGTTGAGCAAATTCGGGTTGATGCAGATAACCCGCCAGCGCGTGCGGCCGGCTCTCGACATCGTCACCTCAGAGAAATGCCCGTCGTGTTACGGAAAAGGCGAGGTGCAGCCGTCGTTGCTGTTTACCGATGTATTGAAGGAGAAGCTTGACTACCTGATTAATAATCTGCATGAAAGCGGATTTACGATGTATGTGCATCCCTACGTTGATGCATATCTTAAAAAGGGCTTATTGTCGCTCTATCGAAAGTGGAAGATGGAGTTTGGCAGCCGCTTCAAGATATTGCCTGATCAATCGTTGGCCTATTTGCAGTACAGAGTCATAGACTCAAAGAAAAATGAGATAGACCTTGCCGAGGAAAAGGACATGGATTCCTCTTCGACAAAGTCAAAGACTAAAGCCAAGGAAAGGAATAAGAATGAAGATTAAGGTGTCAGCGCCTTATTGAAATCTTGAAAAAATCAAAGGCTGTCCGCGATTGGCGGGCAGCCTTTGTTGTAATATTTACTTTGTATCAAGCCTGTGCGAGGGGAGAGGGAACGTTGTAAACTCTTGCGGCGAGCTCCTGGTCGAGCATGTACTGTCCCATGCCGTCGTTGCCGATCAACTTGAACTTGTCGATGAGCTGACGGGCGGTGTCCTCTTCCTCAACCTGCTCCTTAACAAACCAGTTGAGCTGGTCGCGTGTAGCGTAGTCATGCTCTGCTTCGGCGAGTGCATATAGGTCGTTGATAAGTGAAGTCACCTTGCGCTCGTGCTCGAGAGTGTTCTCAAAAGCTGCGATGGGTGATTCCCACTGGGTGGGAACAGCGTCGATGGGCTTCAACTCAACGCGACCTGCGCGGGCGTTGACATAGTTCATGAATATCTGAGCGTGAGCCTGCTCTTCCTGGAACTGGATGCGGAACCAGTTGGCGATTCCGGGCTTTCCTTCGGCATCGAAGTGGCAAGCCATTGAGAGGTAGAGATAGGCCGACCAGAACTCGGCATTGATTTGCGCGTTGAGAGCGCTTTGTACTTTGTTGCTAAGCATTGTTATAATTGAATAAATTGGTTAATCGTTACGTTGTATCTTTACATTAACATTCATCATGCGTGATGAGTTGAGCAGATGCGCTGTTAAAAAACCGAGCCCGGAATTTTGGTTCCGAGCCCGGAGGCTATTGCGTTAGTATTTATTCCTCTTTTTTAGCCGTTTTCTTGGTAGCTGCCTTTTTAGGAGTTTCCTTTTTGTCGGCCTCCTTTTTGGGAGCGGCTTTTTTCTTGGCAGTTTTCTTCTTCTCTTCCTCGGCTGCGAGAGCTTCACGCTTGGCGTGCTCCTCGTCGTAGTGCTCGAGGTTGTTGCGCATTGAAGCCACTTCCTTGTTCAGCACTTCGATTTCGGTAGCCTGGTTGCGGATTGTGGTGAGCAGTGAGTTGAGCTCTTCGTTCTCGATCGAGAGGGGATACTGTTCTTCGACGCGCACGATGAAGTCGGCAAGTACGTTCATGTAGTTGGTGAACGCCTGGAACGGGGTTTCGTAGGGGCTGAACATTGCGTGTACGGCTCCGTCGTTCATGTGCTTGGTCGACATGTAGAAGAAGTGGTCGCTTCCCTGAAGATACTGCCAGTCCTGCTTGAGTCGGCGGTCGGAGCAGAGGCGTACGCGTTCAGCTACCGAATAGAGCTTGTTGAAGGCTTCGTTCTGGAGCTTGTTGCCAAGCCAAGCCGAAGTGTCGCGAGCTTCGTCGGCCCATGAGATGGGGTGGAGTACGCTGAGCGAATCGACAGCCTTGCACTTTGACACAACTTCCGAGGGAGTCCAGAAGTCGATTCCGCGTTCGGCGGCGAAGCGGGGAAGTGCTTCAAGGAACTGGAAGATGCCGCTTTCTCTCGGCTGAAGCTCGCCAAATGTTTCGAGGCTCATGAACAGGTTGATTACCTGCTCCTCGGCGGGAGTCGATGCAATCCAGTCGATATACTTGTCGGCGGTCAGGGGGTAAGCATCCCACTCGGGGTTGCTGAAACGGAACGAGATGTCGTCGCTGAGCTTGTCGTTCTTCAGAAGCAGCTTCAGCTTGGGGCATGAGGCGGCCGAGTAGACATAGTTGGGCGACTTCCATCCGAGGATGTGCTTTGCACCTTCGGTTATGCAGCCCTTGTAGCCCATTTCGTAAATCATGGGTGCCATTTCGTCGCAGTAGATCAACTCGGTGTTGCGAAGCACCTTGGGGCGCTGGCCAAACAGCTCGTAGATCTTGTCGTCGTGAGCGCGTACCTGCATTGTAAACTCTTCGGGATCGATTAGCGATGACAGTGAGTGAGCGTAGGTTTCGGCAAGGAATTCAACCTTTCCGGTATCGGCAAGCTTCTTAAGCAGGTCGATGAATTCGGGCACGTACTGCTCGCACTGCTCAAGGGCAGTTCCGGTGATGGATAGTGCGCAGCGGAATTTTCCTCCTGTCTGCTCGATCATTCTAAGCAGTGCCTCGGCTGCGGGGATGTAGCTGCGATGAGCTATGCGGGTGATGATGTCGTCGTTGGCGAAGTCATCATAGTAGTAGTGGTCGTTACCTATGTCGAAGAAACGATATCTTTTGAGCCTGAACGGCTGATGAATCTGGAAATAAAAACAAATAGCTTTCATGAGCTTGTGGTTTATTATAAGTTTTTGTTGTGTTTATTGGCGTTATGGTTAATTGCGGTGAAGCACACGGTTGTATATGTCGATTACCTTTGCACCGGCTTTGTCCCAGGTTATCTGGTTCAATTCGTTCAAGCCGTCCTCCTGCAGCTGCGCGTGCATTGCGGGATAGGTGACAATCGAATATATGGCATTGGCCATGGCGTCGATGTCCCAGTAGTCAGTCTTGATGACATTGGTGAGGATTTCGGCGCAACCCGACTGCTTTGAGATAATTGACGGAACACCCATCTGCATGGCCTCGAGAGGCGATATACCGAAGGGTTCCGATACGGAGGGCATCACGTAAACATCGCTTGCCTTCAGCATCTCGTAAACCTGCTTGCCCTTCTGGAATCCGGGGAAGTGGAAACGGTCGGCGATTCCGCGTTCAGCCGCGAGGGTTATCATTTTGTCCATCATGTCACCGCTTCCGGCCATCACAAATCGCACGTTGTGGTTGTTCTTCAACACGCGGGCGGCAGCTTCCACAAAGTATTCGGGGCCTTTCTGCATGGTTATACGGCCGAGGAATGTAACTACCTTTTCTTTGGCGCGCGGAGGATTTACATTTAGGAGCTCTTCGCTAAGGGGAGTCACGGCATTGTGTACGGTGGTAACCTTTGCGGGGTCGATGCCATACTTGTCGATTACCGTATTGCGGGTGAGGTTGCTCACTGTGATGATGTGGTCGGCGTGAAGCATTCCGTCGCGCTCGATGTTGTAGACAGTGGGGTTTACATTACCGCGCGAGCGGTCGAAGTCGGTTGCATGCACGTGAATCACGAGGGGCTTTCCGGTAACCTGCTTTGCGTGTATGCCGGCAGGGTAGGTGAGCCAGTCGTGGGAGTGGATTACATCAAACTCCTCGGTGCGGGCGATTACGCCTGCGCAGATGGAGTAGTTGTTGATCTCCTCCAGGAGGTTGTCGGGATAACGGCCTGAAAACTCAATGCAGCCCAAGTCGTTGGTGCGCATATAGTTGAAATCGGCGTATATGTGGTCGCGAAGACGGAAGTACTCATCGGGGTTCATGACATTGCCGATGCGGCTCTCCACATATTCGCGGCTTACATCGCGCCAGGCTATAGGAGTCTGTGACGCGCCTATGATTTTAGCGAAGCTCTTGTCCTCGTCGCCAAACGGTTTGGGAATTACAAATGTGATGTCCATATTGCCACACTCCCACATTCCCTTGGTGAGACCGTAGCTGGCAGTGCCAAGACCGCCGAGGATATGAGGTGGGAATTCCCATCCAAACATTAATGCTTTCATGGAAGGATGATTACATGTTTAACTTTTTAAGGTTGCGGAGTGTGCGGAGAACTTCGGCGACATTGGTCGCTTGGGAAATTGCTCCTCGTCCGGTAAAGGGCGGGTTGCCGTCGTAGAGCTGTGAAATGGTGCCTATGCAGCCGTTGCTCATCTCTTCCTCGAAGCCGATGAGCATTCGGTCGATGTAGCTTACACCGCTCATGCCGAACACTTTGATGTAGGCGTCGGCGTAGGAGCCCATCAGCCAGGGACGCGCCGGGCCGTTGTGGTAGGCACGTTCGCGCTCTTCGGGCGAGCCGAGGTAGAATGGCTGATAACCGTAGCTCTTGGGCGACAGTGTGCGCAGTCCCTTGGGGGTCAGCAGCTCACGGGTCACTACATCGAGCACGCTCTTGCGCTGACGGCGATCGAGCGGCGAGTAGTCAAGTCCGATTGCGATTGACATGTTGGGACGCACCGAAAGGTCGGCATAGTGTCCGTTCACGTAGTCGTAGAGGTAGCCGTGATCGTTGAGGAATGTATCCACGAATGCCGTCTTGGCCTGCTCGGCGATAGTGCCCCAATGCTCGCGGCGCTCTTCGTAACCCTTGATGCCTTCCGAGATGTTGTAGGTGAACATAAGCGCATTGTACCACAGCGCATTGAACTCAACGAGGAGTCCCGAGCGGGGTATGAGAGGCCATTCGTTGGAGGTAGCGTTCATCCATGACACGGGAACCGATGTTCCGGCGGTGGCTACGAGTCCGCTCGTCTGCACTTCGAGGTTGGGATGTCCGCCTGCGATTATCCAGTCGAGTATTCGTGCTGCCAGCGGCAGATATTTTTCACGAGCCTTGTCAACGCCTGCGTTCTTGGCATACTGCTGGATGCTCCAGATGGCCCACAGCGGCACATCGGGGAGGTCGATTCCGTGTATGCGCGAGTCGAGGGTTTCGTTGTCGATGAAGTTGTTCAGCGCCTTTGAGGCTGTTGCCATGATGTCATGGAAGTCATTTTCATGATTGATGGCAAGGGTGGTTCCGGGCAGGGCGATGAATGTGTCGCGTGCGCGGATGGGGCCCCAGGGATAGCCCGACTTGATGAACTCGCCGTCTTCGTCCTTGATGTAGAACTGCTTGGCTGCGTTCTTGAGGCAGTTGTAGAAGCTGGTGCGGCATGTGCGGCTTGCGAGCTCGACTTCATACATCTTGTTGAGCGAGCGGGGCGACACCTCGGTTGTTCCGGCCGAGAATATGATTGATTCGCCCTTCTTGATGGGGATTTCAAAATATCCGGGTACCCAAAGGTCCTCGGTATAGGGAACTCCGCGCTCAAGGTCCTTGACATATTCGATGCCGTTGTACCAGTTGGGCTGTGAAACCCATGTGGGCTTGTGGTTAAACTGCATGTAGAGGGGGGGGAATCCGTCATACAGGCAGAACGACACGCCGTTGTTGACTTCGTTGTAGTTCTGATTGAGATTGCAGTTCTGGACTACGAGCTCGTTGGACTCGCGGAAAGCGAGGAATGGACGGAACTGCAGTGTGGTGGCCGAGTGTGCGTCGACGAGCGTGTAGCGGATCAGTATTCGGTTTTCCTGAGAGATGAATATCATCTCCTTGGTAAGGATTACTCCTCCTACACGGTAGGTAGTGCGAGGAACGCTTTCACAGTCATATTCACGAATGTACTTGTGTCCTTTGGGACTGTATACTCCACCGGAATACCGGTGTAACCCAAGATTAAACGGGGCACCATGCTGAATTACCGTTTCGTCAAGCGATGACAGCATGACGAATGATTTATTGTCCATCTCTTTTATAGGAATTACCAGCAGGCCGTGTTGCTTGCGGGTGTTGCATCCTACGATAGATGAGCAATGATAAGCTCCGGCTTGATTAGTGCGCAGCATCTCCTTTGGAAGAGATTGCTCGAGGTTAATCATGAGGTTTTTATCAAATTTAAGATAACTCATTATATAAAATTGTTAGGATATAATTCGGTTTTAAGGTATCGATGCACAATGTTACTGAATTTTTCGGTATTAAGCAAAATTATTTAAAAAAAAGTACTTGTATTAGATGAAAAAGTCGGTTTTATGTGTTTAATTGTGGTTGAAATGTCACACTTTTCGGGCTATTAGACGGTTAAATGAGCTGGCCAAGTCCTTGAGTGCGTTTTCAATCGGGGTTATGATGGGTCGGAATTCAATTTCACGCGAGGGGGTGAATATAGGCAGTGCGTTGGCATGGCATTTTATTGCCATTGTGTCGTCGATTGTCACCGGCTCTCCGTCGAGGTGGGCCGGCCCTTCGCTTTGTCGGTAGATGACTGCCGACGGTGCTCTGAAAGTGTGTATCATGGTATTTGAGTTAATGTATCCGGTGAATAGGTCCATACCCACAAGGGCAGTGTCAAACGGCGTGCCGGCATGGATGATGGTGATGTCGAGCAGTCCGTCGGTTATGCTCGCTGTTGGAGCTATATAGGCGTTGTTGCCATACTGTGATGCGTTGCAGCACGCTATCAGGAATGCCTTTTCGGTAAGTATGTGTCCGTTGGCACTTATCGTATATACCTGGGGATGGAATTTGATGTATTCCGAAATCGCGCTTTTTATGTAGGCGAGCTTTCCGCGGCGGTGCTGGCGGGCAAAATTGCTGCTGACGGCGGCGTCGAATCCCACGCCGAAAGTGCAGAAGAAAGGCATGTCGTTTACCGCTCCGTAGTCGCTCTTCACGATGTGATTTTCGGCTATGATCTTGACCGCGCTCAACGGGTCGAGGGGTATTCCGAGGTGTCGTGCAAGCCCGTTGCCCGACCCGCAGGGAATGATGCCCAATGCAGTGTTGCTGTGACACAATGCCGCTGCCGTTTCGTTGACCGTTCCGTCGCCACCGGCAGCTATTACTCCGTAGAAACCTGCGGCAACGGCGTTCCCGGCAAGGCGCGTGGCGTCGCCGTGGGCACAGGTATAGGCTGTGGAGATTTCAAATCCGAGAGGCTCAAGTCGACTGCGCACGAGAGGCTCAATAGAGTCTTTGTTTCCAATACCTGAAACGGGGTTTATTATAAGCAGCAGTTGGCGCGAAGTGTTCATTGTGTTTATGTGTAATCAATATGTGCAAAGATACGATTTCTGGAGAAATTAAACAAACAGCCTGCCGAATGTGATTTCGGCAGGCTGCTAAAAAAATGTTATAAAATCGTGAATTATTCGTAATCGACCGGTATTGCAACGATTTTGAGGTCGTGGTTGCGAATGAAGTCGATGATGTTGGAGCGAATGTCGCTCGGCGTTACATCGGCCTCGACACGTTTAACGGCGTTGAACACCGAGGTGCCCGACTGGTAGATGTGACGGTAGCTCTTGGCCACATCGTCGATCTGGTCGTCGGTGAATCCGTGCTTGCGCATTATGACGGCGTTGATTCCGTAATATACCGCAGGGTTGTGGGCTATGATGACATAAGGAGGCACGTTGCCAACGATGCGGCAACCACCCTTGATGAGCACCCAGTCGCCAACCTCGCTGCGCTCGTGCATGATGGCGTTGGACGAGAGGATGGTGCATTGGCCTACCTTGCAGTCGCCTGCGAGCGTAACGCCGTTGCCTATCACCGAGCGTCCCTTTATGAGGCTGTCGTGGCCTATGTGTGCGTCGGCCATAATGAAGCAGTCGTCGCCTATTACGGTGGCACCTGTAGAGCGTATGCCTCGGTTTATGATCACATGCTCTCTTATCACGTTGTTGTCGCCGATGGTGCAGTAGGTCTTTTCACCCTTCCATCGGAAATCCTGCGGGTCGGCACCTATTATTGCGCCTTGGTAGACCTTGTTGTGCTTTCCCATGCGCGTGCCGTTCATTATGCTTGCGTAGGGCATTATCTCGCAATCGTCGCCTATCTCGACATTTGCATCGATGTAAGCGAATGGATGGATGGTGACATTGTTGCCAATCTTTGCCGACGGGTCGACATGAGCTAATGGACTAATCATGGTTGTAAGTGTTTAAGTTAAATTATCGACCTCCGCCGAGCGACTGATACAGGTTGATGGCTGCACGCGCTCTTGCGTTTTCGCAGCTTGCCTGCGACAGCTGGGCTGCGAGGAGGCTCTGCTGGGCGGTGAGCACTTCCAGATAGGTGGTGCGTCCGTCCAAAGATAGCAATTCCTGAGTATATTCGACCGATTTTTCAAGATTTTCTACCTGATTTTTCAGATAGTCGGCTTTTTCGTTGCTTTTGGTGTAGAGCATCAGGGCGTTGCTCACCTCGGCACTTGCACTGAGCAGCGTGTACTCGAAGTTGTTCATAGCCTGCTCCTGCTGTGCTCGTGCAGCCTCAAGGTTGGAGATGAGCTGTCCGCGTGCAAATAGCGGTGCGGTAAGCTGTCCGGCGAGCTGAACGAAGAACTTGGCGGGATTTGACACCATCGAGCCCATGAGGTTGGTGAAGCCTCCGTTGGCCGATATGTTGAGGCCGGGATAGAATGCCGAGCGAGCCTGGTTGGTGGCATAGTAGGCCATAGCCAGCGAGTGTTCCGACGCTCTTACATCGGGGCGTGAAGCGAGTTCGCGCATGGGCACTCCTTCGCGCATGATGGCGGGTGCCTCAAATCGGGCATCGGCCTGGATGTTCCATGTCTGAGGCATAACGTTGAGGAGCAGCGACATGGTGTTGTTGGCTTCGTTCAACGACACTTCAAGGTCGGTAATTGAGGCGAGAAGACTGTAGTAGTTGGCGGTGCTTTGTACTACGGCGCTTTCGTTTACACGGCCGGCGAGCTTGAAGTTCTTCATGATCTGTACGCTCTCCTTCCAGTATTCAGCTGTCTGTCGGCTGATTTTCAGCTGAGTTTCAAGCATGGATATTGCATAGTAGCAGTTGGCCACACCGGCGATGAGCTGCGAGCGCACGGCCTGCTGGTAGGCTTCGCTCTGAAGAAGGGCCTGCTTGGCGCGACGGTTGCTGTTGAGCAATTTTCCAAAGAGGTCGACCTCCCAGCTCACTGCGAGAGGAAGCTGATAGGACCATGACATCTTGGAGTGGTCGAATGACGAACCTGCACCGTTGGGGGCGAGTGTCACCGAGGGAAGGTAGCTCAATCGCGCTCCCTTGAGCTGGGCGTGAGCTATGTCGATGTTAAGCTTGGCGTTGCTGAGATTGGTGTTGTTGGCAAGAGCCTGATTGATGAGGTCGACAAGCATCGGGTCGGTGAACACCTCTTCCCAGCGAAGGTTTCCGAAAGCCTCGGCGTTTTCCTCGGTTTCCTTGGCCTGCACATACTCCGATGTGAGCGCATTGTCCTCGGTGGGCATCTCAAACTTGTTGTAGATGTGGCAGCTCGAAAGAGCTCCCACACTTACAACCATTATTGCGATACGTGATATATTGTTCATGATTTTTCCTTTGTGCATTAAGTTAAGAGCGAGAGTACTGCTCGATTTCCGATTCGATACCGGTATTGTCGGTGTCTTCCCACTTCAGCGGCGATATCTTCTCCTGGATTATCTGGAAGGTGACGAAGAGCGCCGGAACGATGAGTACCTGCAGAATCATACCGATAAGCATACCTCCGATTGAACCGGTACCGAGGGCGTTGTTACCGTTGGCACCTGCTCCGTCGGCAAACATCATAGGCAACAGACCGATAATCAAGGCCAGCGATGTCATGAGAATCGGGCGAAGACGGGCTGATGCTCCGGCAATGGCCGAATTGACAATCGACATGCCCGTGCGTCGGCGCTCAAGTGCAAACTCTACGATGAGGATTGCGTTCTTGGCCAAAAGTCCGATAAGCATGATTAGCGCGATTTGCAGATAGATGTTATTGGATATGCCGAATATCTGGGCAAAGATGAATGAGCCCATAAGTCCGAAGGGAATCGAAAGGATAACGGCCCAGGGAATGATGTAGCTTTCGTACTGTGCCGATAGAAGCAGATATACGAAGAGCAGACAGAGTCCGAATATGATAGCTGTTGCGCTACCGCTTGACGAATTGGCCTCCTCACGGGTCATACCGGCGTATTCATATCCGTAGCCCTGGGGCAGGTATTCGGCGGCTGTGCGCTCGATGGCTGCGATGGCGTCGCCCGACGAATAGCCGGGAGTAGGCTGTCCGGTTACCGATATCGACTGGAACATATTGAATCGGTTGAGCAAGTCAGGGCCGTATATGCGCTTGAGGGTCACGAAGTTGCTCAATGATGCCATTTCGTTGCCGTTGCGTATCTTGATGTTGTTCAATGTTTCGGGCGATACACGTGCTTCAGGTGAGGCCTGCATCATAACGCGGTAAAGCTTTCCAAAGCGGTTGAAGTTGGACACGTACATACCTCCGTAGTATCCCTGCAGGGTGGAGAGGATTGTCGACGGACTGATGCCGGCCTGTTTTGCCTTTGCAGCATCCACATCGACAAGGTACTGGGGGAATGTGGGGTTGAATGTGGTGTAGGCCATCTGGATTTCGGGGCACTGGTTCAATGCGCCAAGGAATCCTTGTACAACCTGGAAGAATGTGTTAATGTCGCCTCCGGTCTTGTCCTGCATCTTGATTTCAAAACCGTTGGTTGCCGAGTAACCGGTAATCATAGGCGGTGCGAATATCATCACACGACCGTCCTTCACCTGTTGTCCGGTAAGAGCATAGAGCTGCTGTATTATGGCATCAGAGCTTTCGGCCTTTGAACGCTGGCTCCAGTTCTTCAGCTTGATGATGAATGTACCGTAGGTTGCACCCTGTCCGGCGATGAAGCTGTAACCGTCGATCATTGTACGTGACTGAACGGCGGGTATCGAGCCGATAATGCCGTCGACCTGGTCGAGAACCTCACCGGTGCGCTCCTGTGATGTGCCCGGGGGCATGTCGACCATACAGAATATTGTTCCGGTATCTTCATTGGGCACGAGGGCACTCGGGGTGGAGTTCATCAACCACACAAGGATGGCGATCGAACCGCCTACGATGGCGAATGAAGTAATCTTGTGGGAAACGAAGAACTTGGTTACCGAGTTGTAGAGCTTGAGCAGACGGTTGTAACCTATCTCAAATCCTGCATGGAAGCGTGAGCTGAATATACCCATTATGGTGACGATGGCGCAGATGGAGGCTACAACGAGTTTCCATATCGACTCGGTGCTGTACCAGCCAAGTACCATGAATGTGATTGTGGCAATGAGGAACAGTGCTGTAACCAACGGGGGAAGGTTGAGCTTGAATGCGCTGCTGTAGCGCTTCTTCATCGTTTCGGCCGCTTCGCCGTAGGCTGTACCCATTCGCTCCTTAAGCGACGACTTGTCGTCGTGGGCTTTCAGGAACACGGCACAAAGTGCAGGCGACAGGGTGAGCGCGTTGACAGCCGAGAAACCGATGGCTATAGCCATGGTAAGACCGAACTGCTTGTAGAACACACCTGAGGTGCCGGGCATGAATGACACGGGGATGAACACGAGCATCATTACAAGGGTGATTGACACAAGTGCTCCTGCAATTTCACCCATGGCGTCGATTGATGCCTTGCGTGCGCTCTTGTAGCCCACATCGAGCTTGGCGTGCACCGCCTCGACCACCACTATGGCGTCGTCGACCACAATCGCAATCGCAAGGACGAGAGCCGAGAGGGTGATGAGGTTGATCGAGAACCCGATGAGGTTCATGACGAAGAATGTACCCACCAATGCAACCGGGATGGCGATTGCGGGGATGATGGTTGAACGGAAGTCCTGGAGGAACACGTAAACCACAAAGAACACGAGGATGAATGCCTCGATGAGGGTCTTGATAACCTCATGGATCGAAGCATCGAGGAACTCGTTGTTGTTCAAGGGGATTTCAAGACCGAGTCCCTTGGGAAGTTCTTTCTTTACATCGTCGAGATAGGCAAGACACTCGTTGATGATCTGGGTTGCATTTGAACCCGGAGTCTGGAATATGATTGCCGTAACGGCGGCTTTGCCGTTCATCTTGTTGTGGAATCCGTAGCTTACGCGGCCGAGTTCGACATCGGCTACATCCTTAAGGTAAAGCACGTCGCCGTTTTCGTTGGCGCGGATTACGATGTTGTCAAATTCCTCAGGTGTTACGAGGCGGCCCTTGTAACGCATGATGTACTGGAAGCTCTGATTACCCTGCTCGCCGAATGCACCGGGAGCGGCTTCGATATTCTGCTCGGCAAGTGCGGCCGATATATCGGTAGGCATCAGGTGATATTGTGCCATTACATCGGGCTTGAGCCATATACGCATCGAGTAGTCGGCACCCATTACCATTGCGTCACCAACTCCTTGTATACGCTGGATCTGCGGAATGATATTGATTTTTACGTAGTTCTCGATGAAGTTTTCGGGATAGGTGCCGTCCTCGTCGTATATGGTAAGGCCGAGAAGCATTGAGGTCTGGCGCTTCTGGGTGATGACGCCCACGCGCGTTACTTCGGCGGGAAGCAGACCCTGAGCTTTTGACACACGGTTCTGTACATCGACGGCGGCCATGTTGGGGTCGAAACCCTGTTCAAAGTACACGTTGATGGTGGCGCTACCGTTGTTGGTGGCTGTTGATTCGATGTAGGTCATGCCTTCGGCACCATTGATCGATTCCTCAAGAGGTGCGATTACTGAGTTAAGCACAGCCTGGGCGTTGGCTCCTTGATAGGAGGTTGTCACCGAAATGGTGGGCGGTGCAATATCGGGAAACTGGGTGACCGGCAGTGCAAACAGTCCAATCAGACCCAGCAACACAATAAAGATTGATATAACCGTCGAAAGCACCGGACGGTTAATAAATGTATCAAGTTTCATTTCTTGTTGTCAGACAATTATTAAAAACACTGTGATGATTGACATCAGTCAATTACTGTTGTGGAGCCTGGGGCTGATTGGCTTCGCCTGCGGCTTTGGGAGAGATGGTAATGCCTTCGCGTACGATTGTTCCTACGCCTTCCACCGCAATGCGGTCGCCGGCCTTAAGACCTGAAGTTACAATGTAGTTTTGTCCGTCATTTACCGGGCTTACTGTGATGGGAGTCGAAGCTACTTTGTTGGAGTCGTTTACGACATATACGAATCGGCGGTCCTGAAGCTCATAGGTGGCTTTCTGGGGTATTATGATTACGCTGTCGGCAACGTGGGGGATGAGAATCGAGCCGGTGCTTCCGCTGCGAAGCATTCCCTGGCCGTTCTTGAACAGTGCGCGCACTGTTGCTGCTCCGGTGGTGTTGTCGATTACCCCCGACACTGTAGCCACTTTGCCTTTAAGGGGATAGATTTCGCCGTTGGCAAGGCGCAGTGACACTTCGGGCATTTCGCTCACGCTCTTGTTGAGCGATATTGTGCCGCCCTTTGTGAGGTCGAGGATGTCCTTCTCGTTGAGTGAGAAGTAGGCATACACTTCCGAGTTGTCGCTGACGGTGGTCAACGGAGTAGCCGACGAGGGCGACGCGAGTGAACCTTCACGATTGGGAATTGAGCCGATTACGCCGTCGCTGGGTGAGGTCACCACGGTGTAGGCGAGGTTCTTCTGTGCAGTGACAAGATTGGCCTTGGCCGATGAAAGCTGAGCCTTTGCCTGAGTGAGGGCGTTGTCGGCCATCTGCCACTCATATTCACTGATTATGTTTTTGTCAAACAGTTTGCGCTTGTTGTTGGCGGTGAGCTGAGCTGTCTGCACTGCGCTTTCAGCTACCTTTACCGCTGCCTGTGCTGCGTCAACAGCAGCCTGAAATTGTACCTGGTCGAGAGTGAACAAGGCTTGTCCCTTGTGTACTTGCTGACCTTCATCTACATGGACTTTGGTTATGAATCCTGTGACCTGGGGTCGAATGTCAATGTCGGTGCGTCCTTTTATTGTTGCAGGGAAAGCACTTTCAAGTTCCGAATTACCGTAGTTTACTGTTAGTGTCGCGATTTCCGGAGCCGAGGCTTGTGTCTGTTGCTGCTGTCCACCGCCACACGCGGTAAGGCAAAGCATTAATACAGATGAAAGGGCAACTCCGGTAGTGTTAGCTACATTGAATTTCATAACGTTAATGTTAAAATCTTTTTACCCTTAAAAATTTTCTATTTATCAAATTATGGTGCAAAGTTCGCAAAACAAAACGGGATGTAATATGATAAATGTCATATTCATCACGATATTTAATGTTTTTTAATAAAGATTTTGTGCGGTTTAATACTTGCCGGAGCGGATTCGGTAGAGTGTTTCTTTTGTCAGTCCGAGAAAAGATGCTATTTGTGTAATTGTGGCGCATTCCAGTAGTCGCGGATAGCGTGATATGGCCCAATTGTAACGATCCACGGCATTGGCGTTCTGGAATGCATATATGCGTTCTTCAAGGTAGGCGGTGTAGTGCAGCAGCGATGCGTTAAGAAACAGTGCGGTTTCCTCCTGGTTTATCTCCTCAATGTCGTTGAGCACATCGTGCAGCCTGATGTGGGGCACGTAGACGATGTCACTGTCTTCGAGAAACATTATCGTGAACGTTGTGTTGATGTTCTTTACCAGGAAAGAGTGGGTCATGAGGTACTCGTCGTCAAAGGCGAATGAAACGGTGTGCTCTTTTCCGTTTCGGATGTAAAACACCCTTGCCGCCCCCTTCTTGATGTAGTATGAGTTGGCTATTATCTGCTTTTGTCCGTCGATTATGTCGCCTCGGTGCATGTGGGCTTCCTGCATCACCGATTTTATCTTGTCGATGCGCTCGGGCGACAGATTGTGTACTCGTCGCAGTATGTCTATGGGATGTGGCATGGGCTAACTGCTTTTTCGGAAGTTCTTGATGAGGGAGGTGAAGGGTGCCCAGTATTTTACGGCCTTGCGTTCGCCGACACCTTCGATGGCTATGAATTCGCGCATGTTTACGGGACGGTGACGCACCATCTCCATGAGCGTTTTGTCGCTGAACACGATATAGGGTGCCACGCCTTCGTTGCGGGCGATGGAGAGTCGCAGGCGCTTGAGTTCGCTGAACAGCAGCTCGGCGGGATTGACCGCGCTTTGAGCCGTAGACTTGCGCTTCTTTGATGACGACGCCTTGTCGAAGAAGAATTTTGCAAGCATGACCGTGCGCTCGCCTTTCAGGATGCTGCGCCCGTAAGGCGTTATCTTAAGGTGGTTGGATTCGGTATAGGCGATTTCGATGATGCCGAGCTGAAGCATCTGCGAAAGATAGGCGTTCCACTCCGAAAACGACAGGTCACGCCCCACGCCGTAGGTCTTTATGCGGTCGTAACCTCGCTCGATCAGCTCGGCTCGAGCCGAACCGCGCAGTATGTCAATGAGCATGGTCAGACCTATCATCTCGTTGGTGCGGCTCATCGCACTTAAAGCCATCTGTACGATTCTTGTTCCGTCAAATCTTACGGGCGGGTCGAGGCACACATCGCAGTTGCCGCAATCGTGGTCATACTCTTCGTTGAAGTAGCTGAGAAGTACCCGGCGTCGGCACACGGTGGCCTCGCAATACTCCTTCATGCGTGTCAGCTTTTCGGTGTTCAGTGCCGGTTGTCCCGATTTTTCGATGAAGCTCTGCAGCGTGGCTATGTCGGCGAATGAGTAGAACAGGAGCGTTTCCGCTTTCATGCCGTCACGTCCGGCTCGACCTATCTCCTGATAGTAACTCTCCATGTTACGCGGCATGTTGTTGTGCACTACCCATCGAATGTTGCTTTTGTCGATTCCCATTCCGAATGCAACGGTGGCACACACCACCTGCACATCGCCGTTTATGAATCGTTCCTGGGCTTCGTCACGCTCCTTGGATGAAAGCCCCGCGTGGTACACCGTCGACCGGTAGCCTCTTATCGCAAGTTCGGCATTGATGGTTTCGGCTCCCTTTCGGCTTAGGCAGTAGACTATGCCTGAGTCGTCGGGGTAGCGGTCGATCATGCGCGTTATGGTGTTTATTCGCTTGGCTTTGCCGGGATTGGCGAGCACTTTGAGCGAAATGTTTGGACGGTCAAATGACGCGAGGTGAATATAGGGATTTTTCAGACACAATTGAGTGGCTATGTCGTCACGCGTTATTTTGTCGGCCGTCGCGGTGAGCGCCATCACTGGTATGCCGGGATATGACGCCTTTATGCGGTTCAGTGCCGTGTACTCGGGACGGAAGTCATGTCCCCATTGCGATATGCAGTGTGCCTCGTCGATTGCAAACAGGCTTACCCAGTTGCCGAAATTGCGATGCTCCATTTCGAAAATCAGTCGCTCGGGCGACATGTAGAGCAGCTTTATCCTTCCGCGCGATGCCTGCAGCATGGTGTCGGCGTTGACCTGTTCGACATTGGAGCTGTTGATTGCCGCTGCCGGAATGCCGTTGGCGTTAAGCGCCGTGACCTGGTCCTTCATCAATGATATCAACGGGGAGATGACGATGCAACATCCGTCGTTCAACAGAGCCGGAATCTGATAGCATATCGATTTTCCGCCGCCCGTGGGCATGAGCACCAGTGTGTCGCGGCGTGACATGGCATTGCGTATTATGTCGAGCTGTCCGTCGCGAAATGAGCTGTAACCGTAGAATCGGCGCAGCAGCGCACCGGCTTTGAGGTCTATGTCGTTATTGTCGGGCTTCATCGTTGCAGGGGTCAATAGGCGTTTATTTCACCTCGTATTGTGTTCAGCACTGTAGCTGTTATTATCTTCAGGTCGAGCGAGAAACTCCAGTTGTCGATATACCATACATCATGCTCCACCCTGTTTTTCATTGCCTCCAGCTCCGAAGTCGAGCCTCGGTAGCCGCTTATCTGCGCCCATCCCGTTATACCGGGCTTTATGAAGTGACGCATCATGTAACGGTCGATGAGGCGGGAGTACTGCATGGTCTGTTTCACCATGTGGGGGCGCGGGCCCACCACCGACATGTCGCCGCGTAACACATTATAGAATTGTGGCAACTCGTCGATGTTGGTGTGCCTCAGGAATCGGCCGACACTTGTCACGCGGGGATCGTCACGGCGGGCTTGGCGGCGGTCGCAATCGGGCGTGACGGTCATTGTCCTGAATTTCCAGCAATAGAACTCCTTGCCGTTATGTCCTGTGCGGCGCTGGCGGAAGAATATCGGGCCTTTCGATGTCGTCTTTATGGCAATGGCGACAGGCAGGAGTATGATAGGAAATAACGCAATCAGCACTATGGACGAAAACGTGATGTCGAACAGTCGTTTTAAGCCTCGGTTGAATGGCTTGGCGAGAGGACTTCGGCGCGGAGTGTTGTCGTCGAAGTGCGTGACGGTGTTGCCTGAGGTGTCGATGCCCTTGGGGGGCGTGAATCGGTGAGCGCGCCTGTTGTGACGCATTACCCGCTGGAAGTCGGGGTGTGATGCGTCGATGTATTCAAGTTCGGTAAATGTCTTTCCCTGCTTGACGGCGAGAGTGTATCGGGCTCTTCGGCTCACTAATGTTAGGTGTATTATCAAACTGTGAGCACCGGCAATTAAGCACGGTACTCACAGCCGGAAATTGTGTTATGAAATGAATGTGTCGTTATTAAAGCTTGCTGTCGATGAGCTTGATTTTCTCTTCAAGCGATGACAGCTCGTCCTTTATGCGCTGCACTTTGCGCTCCATGTCACGCAGCAACGAATTGCCCGACTTTGACTTGACATTGAAGAAACCGAGGTTGTTTTCGTAGGTCTTCAACTCGTTGCGCTTCTGCTCGAATGCCCTTACGAGGCGTTCGCGTTCGCGATAGAGCTTGTTCTCGTCATTGCTGATGTCGTTGATGGAGTTGGCAAACTTGTCCATGCCTGCGCGTACCTCCTTTATGTCGAGCTTGTCGTAGAGTTCGTTTACGATTGCGCGATAAGTGTCGTAGACTTTGTCCTTATCCTTGTAGGGGACATGGCCTACCTGCTGCCACTGGTTCATGAGTTCGCGTACTCGCTTGATGGCCTCTTCGCGCTCCATGTCGTCGCCTATAGCCTTAAGGCTTTCGATGATTTCCTGTTTCTGCTTAAGGTTGGCATGCTCGGTTTTGCGAACACCCGAAGTGGCTTTCTTGCGGTTGTCGAAGAAGTAGTCGCATGCTTCAAGGAAGCGGTGCCAGATGGCGTCACTGTGCTTCTTGTCGACCGGACCTACTGACTTCCACTCTTTCTGGAGGGCGATGAACTCATCGCCTGTTTTCTTCCAGTCGGTGCTGTCCTTAAGTGCTTCGGCGCGTTCGCAGAGAGCGGTCTTCTTCTCAAGGTTGGTGGCGTGTACATCGCGTATCGACTTGAAGTATTCGGCCTTCTTGGCGAAGAAGCGGTCGCAAGTTTCACGGAAGCGGGCGAAGAGTGAGTTGTTGACCTTCTTTGATGCAAATCCGAGTTTCTTCCAGTCTTCCTGGGCGGCAAGGATTTCGCGTGTCATCTGCTCCCATGCGGCATGTGATTTCAGCGAACTGAAGTCGAGAGCCTCGATTCGCTCGCATATAGCTGTCTTGGCGGTTTCGTTTTCGCGTTCACGTGCTTTGCGCTCTTCAAAGAATGCCTGGTAACGCTTGTTGATTGCGGCCGATGCATCCTTGAACTTGTTCCATATTTCCTCGCGTATCTCCTTTGCCACCGGGCCTATCTCACGCCACTTTTCATGTAGTTCCTGAAGGCGGCGGAATGCGGTGATGACATCGTGCTCGGCAACGAGCTTCTCGGCCTCGTCAATCAGCAGCTGCTTCTGCTCAAGATTCTTCTTGAAGTCGTAGTCGCGGAGATCTTTGTTTACTTTCAACTGGTCGTAGAAACGCTCAACGGCTGCCTGATAGCTGCGCCAGATGTCGGTTATGTCGGTCGCGGGGACTTCGCCGAGGCTCTTGAACTCCTGCGACAGCTCGCGGAAACGCGGATAATGGCGGTTGACATTGTCGGTGTCCTCGGCCATCTTTTCGAGTTCGGCGATTATGGCCTGTTTCTTCTCAAGATTCTCACGGCGTTGAGCCTCTATTTGAGCGGTGTATTGAGCTTTTTTCTCTTTTATGGTGTTGAGGAGTTCATGCAACTTGGCTTCGAGAGAGTCGGGCATAGGAGCAAATGCGCTCTCTTCGTTTCCGCGCTCGATAAAAGCTTTCTTCTCTTCGGCCAGCTCGACTTTGCGAATTGCGTAGAACAGTTGCTTGAGATGAGTCACTTCATCCCGAGCTATTTCGGCACCATCTTTTTGGCTGATGTTGTCCAACTCTGCGATTATCTCCTCCTTCGACAAATGCTTTGAAGGTTCGGAAGTTTCGTCGGTATCAGAAACATCGGTGTCGTTGATGTCAATTACTGTAGTTTCTTCATTTCCGTTTGAGGCTGTTACGGCCTCTTCATTCAAGGTTAGATCCTTATCGGTGTTTTCAACCGACATGGACTGGTCACGCAATTCCATAATGTTGATTTATTAATAAGTATAGTTGCACTTTACCATGCAAGATTTTATTCTACGATTCAAATATAGATAAAATTTTGAAAATTAAAGTTATTTCCGGCGGAAAAAGATTAAAAAAACGGGAATTTGCCGATTATGCAGGCTTATATATGAGGGTCGACGAGTTTTCGGGGCGTAAAATCATCGATGCCACACGAGCTATGTCGGACGATGTGAGCCTACGATAACGCGGAATGATCGAGTTTATGTCCTCGCCTCGCATTTCACTCAGGGTCAAGGTCGATGCAAGTGCTACATAGTTCATTGAGCCGAAAGTGAAATTGGACTCGAAGCGGTTGAGCGTGCGCTGCAACTCATAGTCCGACGGAGGATTGTCGATCAGCGACATGGCCTCGTCGGTAAGCGCTTTTTCGGCTTCGTCCACGTTTACTCCGTCGCGCAGGTATCCGTAGAGCATCAACAGTCCCGGCTCGTCGCTTCCGGTAATCGATGCATCGGCCTTGGTGAACATCTCGGTGCCGAGCATCAGCTTGCGATGAAAGCGTGACGCGCGTCCGAGAGCGAGAAGGTCGGTTATTATGTCACATGCCGGATAGTCGGGGTGGTTGTAGCCGGGCATGTGATAGGCTTTCACGATAACGGTTTGGGGCGCACGGCCTGTTACGGTAAGTCGGCGTGCCTCGGTCTGCTCGGGTTCCGGGTTGTAGAGTCGTGGCGCAATCTTGCGCATGGGGATGTCGGAGAACCATTTCTCGACAAATTCGCGTGTGCGCTCGACCGTTATGTTGCCTGTCACTGAAATTACGGCATTGTTGGGGGCATAGTGGTCGTAAAAGAATCGGCGCACTTCATCCTGCGTCACGTTCTCGATGTGTGACAGCTCTTTGCCTATCACGGGTATGCGATAGGGATGCTCCTTGTAGGCGAGGCCGTTGAGGTAGTGCTGCAAGTCGCCGTAAGGCTGGTTGAGGCACACCTGCTTGAACTCCTCACACACCACCTGACGCTGCACTTCGAGGGCTTTGTCGCTGAATGCGAGCCCCTTCATGCGGTCGCTTTCGAGCCAGAAAGCGGTTTCGGCGTTATGTGCGGGCACTATGTCGTAGAAGTTGGTGTAGTCGCTGTTGGTCCAGGCGTTGTTGGTGCCGCCTGCGTTTTCAAGCGCTTTGTCAAACTCGGCCACGTTTTCCGAGCCGCCAAACATCAGGTGCTCGAAAAGGTGGGCCATACCGGTGCGCTCGGGGCGTTCGTCACGACTTCCTACATTATATAATATGTCAAGTGCCACCATTGCGGTGGCACTGTCATGATTGTGTACGACACGCAATCCGTTAGATAGCGTAAAACGGTTTACCGTTATCATTTTTCGACTGTCATCTTGATGATTTTTATATCGTCGACAGGACGGTCGTTGCGGTCGGTTTCAGCTTTCTGTATCTTTTCGACTACATCCATGCCGCTGATTACTTCGCCGAATACGGTGTAGGTACCGTCGAGATGGGGAGTTCCGCCCACGGTAGAGTAGGCTTTTATCTGCTCGTCGGTGAGTTTGGCGGGATTCTTGGCTGCCTCGGTTTCGGTGATTGCCAACAGCTCCTGCTGCAGGTTCTGCAGGGCCACGCTGTCGCGGTTGCGGCGGAGTTCCATTATTTTGTCACGATTCATCGATGCGAGGTTGTCGAATATGCGCTGCTTCTGCATCATTCCGAGCTGCTGCTCCATCTGCTTGAGCTGCGACTGGTTATAGGCTTTTCCGGTGACAATGTAGAATTGCGAGCCCGATGATTTCTGTTCGGGGTTTATGTCGTCGCCAAGACGGGCGGCGGCAAGAGCGCCGTATTTGTGGAAGTGCTTGGGATATACAAATTCGGCATCGATAGTGTACTCGGGACCGCCTGATCCGAGCTGGGCGCCTTTGGCGGCATTCTTGGAGTCGGGGTCGCCGGTTTGTACCATGAATTCATTTATTACGCGGTGAAACAGGACTCCGTCATAGAAGCCTTCGTTGGCGAGTTTCACAAAATTGTCGCGATGCTTGGGAGTGTCACCATAGAGGCGCACCTTTATGTCGCCCATCGAAGTGGCGATGTCGACGATTATGTCGGTTGAATCGGTCATGATGCTATCGGTTTTGGTTGTTTCGGTTTCGTTTTCAGTTTCATTTTTTGACTCGGAGCGGGTATTGGCGCACTGAGTAAAGGTTATGGCTAAAAGAGCCATCAGCCAGATTGATTTTAGTTTAGACATACAAGAATTTTGATTGCGTTTTTATATTCCGGTTGGATAGAGCCGCTTGTATATGCGGCGGAAATTGTTGTCGCTCTTGTTGAGCTCCTCGACATGGTCTTCGTAGTCGGCGCCCCACAGCGGCAGCAGGTCGGCAATGTAACGGTGTTCACGGTCTTTTTCGATAGCGGCCGTTATAAGTCGTGATATTGCGTTGTTGTAGTGCTCGGCGTCGATAGCGAAGAGGTATCGTGCCGCGCTTACAATGAACTGTCCGCTAAGGTCGACGCGCATCATGTTGTCGATAAGGTAGTCAAGGTCGTCATCAATCGATGATATGTGATTGGCTATGTATTCATAGGTCAAAAGACCGTCGGAATCCTTGCTCAGGAGCTTTTTGTCGTCTTCATTCATAACTTGGCAAATAAAGTTGTGCGACAAAGATACGAAGAATATTCGATGAAAAAAATAGCGAATGTGGGGCTTTTGTCCTGTCGGCCATTCTTTTTCAATGAATATTCCGTATATTTGCATCGTTCAAACCTATAGATTATGGATGAGAAGAATTTTGTAATAACCATAGGCCGACAATTCGGCAGTGGCGGTAGGGAACTCGGAAAACTGCTTGCCTCGAAACTCGGGATTGCCTATTATGACAAGGAGCTCCTTTGGGAAGCAGCCAAGAGCGCCGGGGTAAGTCCTGAATTCTTTGAGAAATCCGATGAGAAGTTTCCGCGGTTCCTGAGCGGCATGTTCTCGTTTGCCATGGGGTATCAGCCCTATAACTTCTATTCGGGTTCAACATCTATAAGCGATGACAATCTCTACAGGGCGCAAAGCGACTTCATTCACAAGATTGCCGAGCAGCACTCTTGCGTGATTGTAGGGCGTAGCGCCGACTATATACTGCGTGACCATCCGAGATGTGTCAACGTATTCGTGCATGCTCCCATGGATGAGTGCGTGAAGCGCATAATGACCCGAGGCGACAAGCCTACAAAGGAACAGGCACGCGCCATGGCCGAAAAGACCAATAAGCTGCGTGCCAATTTCTATAACTTCTATACCGATAAGACCTGGGGCGATGCGAAGACTTACGATCTTACGATCGATTCTTCGTCAATGTCGATGGACAATATCGCCGAGGTTATAATGGACTATGTGCGTCGTCGCTTTGATGATGTGAGATAGCCGAAAAGGGCTATTCATTCTCTATTGTCACGCGCTCGACCTTCTCCTTCGGGCCGTTGGAGCCGAGGTATATGAGCAGGGCGTTTAGTGCTGCGCAAACGAGTGCAATGCCGGTTATCAGCGTGAATGTGGTTTCGATTGTGCGTAACGGGCTGCATATTATCACGATTCCCGCAATGATGATCAATGCCGGAAGCAGATAGAGCCACCACGGCATTATGAGCGGACGGCAGCAGGCGGCAAGGAAGTAAATCTGGCACAATCCGGTGATTACGAGTATGGCGGCGAGCACGTACACGAAGAATCCCACGAAGGGTTGAGGCCATATTATCATTATGGCGCCGAGAATGAGCGCGCCTATCGACGATATGTTCTGGGCGGTGTTGTTTTCGTTGCGTTTGCTGCTGCGTGACATGTTCATGAATATGCCGATAATGGCGGGCAGGGCAAACATTGCGCCCATTATTATAACCATCCATTTGAGAAGGTCGGCCTTCTGGTGCATTATGATGAGCAATACACCGGCTGCCAGAACGAACAGGTAGGTTATCAGATTACTTTTTGAGTTCATATTGTTAAATTTTTAATTGTTTTAAGCCGATATATAATATTCAACACCGTTTATAGTGCTTTCGTTCGGTACTAATCGTTTGCCAAGTGACGAATATTTATTATTTTCGCTGCGTGAAACTGAATCAAATATGATATTACGACCATTCAAGTTTGTTCCGTATTTTAAAACGGTGCTTTGGGGAGGACATAAAATAGCCTCTTATAAAGGAATTGTGACCGATAAGAACTGCATTGGAGAGAGCTGGGAAGTTTCAGGCGTTCCGGGTCATGAGTCGGTCGTGGCCGAGGGGCCTGACAAGGGGATGAATCTGAAGGAACTTATTGACAAATATAAAGGAGAGCTTGTCGGCGAATCGGTATATAAGAGATTTGGCGATAAGTTTCCGCTATTGATAAAGATAATAGACGCCCGCAGGGACCTGTCGGTGCAGGTGCATCCCGACGACGAGCTTGCGATGAAGCGTCACGGCAGTTTCGGCAAGACCGAGATGTGGTATATAATCGATGCCCAGCCCGGAGCCAAGATATATGCCGGACTGTCGGAGTCGATAACCCCCGATGACTACACGAGGCTTGTCGAGGAGAAAAGGATAATGGATGTGGTGGCCGCACACGATTCCCACAAGGGCGATGTGTTCTATTTGCCGGCAGGTCGCATTCACTCCATCGGTGCCGGCAATCTGTTTGCCGAGATTCAGGAAACGAGCGACATCACCTACCGTGTCTATGACTTTGACCGAAGGGATTCGGAGGGCAATACCCGTGACCTGCACACCGAGTTGGCCAAGGATGCCATCGATTACAACGTGTACAACGACTACCGACGGGACTACGACAAGGATGCGACAGGCGTTACGCCGCTGATTGATTGCGAATATTTCGACATAAATCTCGTGGTTGTCGATGACAGGCTTGAGCTTCCCTGCGACGGGGAGTCGTTTATTATAATAATGTGTGTCGAAGGAGAGGCGAAGGTGATTACCGACGGCGGTTGCGTTACGACAGCCGGCCGTGGTGAAACGCTGCTTGTGCCTGCGTCGACGCACTCGATTTCGATAGAGGGCAATGCCAAGCTGCTTACGGCTGTAATTTAGACCTTGTGCCCCACATCGTTAACGAATATTGGGGAACGGGTGCTAAGATAAAATGAACAGGGGCCGCATTTAGCAGCCCCTTTTTTAATGTTATTGTTTTAGTGTTGTATTATTTGCGACCTTTTATTTTTTCAAGTTGCCTTTCAAGAGCTTCGATGGATAGGTCAACTGCTTCCTCAAATGAGTTGGCGACTTTTGATGCGAAGATGTCATCCTGCTGAGGCACTGAGATCTTGATGCCCGCTTCCTTATTCATCGATGTTTCCGGCTTAACAACCTTAAGGGTCACTTCTGCATTGCTGATGGACTCGTTGTGGCGTGCAAGACGGTTGATTTTCTTAATGATGAAATCCTGCAGTTTTTCGGTAGCGTCAAAGTGGATTGACTTAATGTTAACGTCCATAATCTCCTCCTTTTTTTAGTGCACGTGGGTGTGCTTGTTGATAATTTTGTTTAAGTTCTCGATAAGTTATGTGAGTGTACACTTGCGTTGTGGCAAGTGACTGGTGTCCGAGCAGTTGTTGCACCGCATAGAGGTCGGCTCCGTTGTTGAGCATGTCGGTTGCAAATGAGTGTCGCAATACGTGGGGGCTTTGCCGTGAAGCCACTGTGTTTCCGGCGAGTGCCTTGTGCACGACATTGTAGATCAGCTTGCGGTATAGCGGTTCGCCTGATTCTTTGACAAAGAACTCGTTTTGGCAGGTTGAGCCAACAGTGTCGTCACGTAATTTGCGGTATGTCGTAATCATGTCGGAAAGTTCTTTTCCAAATGGTATAATTCTTTCTTTATTACGCTTTCCGAGCACTTTTAGTTCACCACGTGCGGTGTCGACATCTTTGTCCATCAGTCCTTGGATTTCGGAGCATCGGAGCCCTGTGGAGTATATCATGTCGACGATGAGCCTGTTACGCATTTCGTTGAAGTCGCTGGTGTCGAGCGGCGCATTGAGTATGGCGTCGGTTTCGTTGGGCCTTACATAGACGGGCAGGGGCTTGTCGGTCTTGGCGAGGGTAAGCTCGGCCGCAGGATTGTAGGACATTCCATGGTAGCGCATCATGTAGCGGAAGAATGCTCTCAGGGCCTGAATCTTTCGCCTGATGGTGCGGGGCGCGTCACCCGACTTTGCGAGTGATGCAATCCACAGCCTGAGGTCGTTGGCTGTCACATCGTGGGGGCGGAGATTGTCGGGGGCTCCTCCGGTGGCGAAGTCGGCCCATTGCTGAAGGTCATGTGTATATGCAGAAACGGTGTGGGCTGAAAAATTCAGCTCACACCGTATATATGTCAAGAAAGAAGCTAACATGACGATTCGTTAAAAAGTTTGCCTCTTATCGGGAGGTCTTTTTACGAATTTAGCTTTTTCTTGTGATTCTACCAAATAAAAGTGAGGGAAAATATAAATTATTCCTCGACCATGCGGAGTTTCTGCACGTAAACAGCCTTCATCATCTTCTTGCGGTTGGTGATGCTGGGCTTTTCAAATGCCTGACGGCTACGAAGTTCCTTGACTATGCCGGTCTTTTCAAATTTTCTCTTAAACTTCTTTAAAGCTTTTTCGATGTTTTCGCCTTCTTTTACTTGTACGATGATCATTTTTTGATATTTAGTTTTTGATTATTTTACTGTTTTTGCATTTGCGCGACAAAATTACGCATACTTTTCGATATGGCAAAATTTTAGTCATATAAAAACGCGTGAATTTTGTGAAAAAAGATGCCGTCGCAACATAAATCAACCTCACAGTCAACGGAAAAACATTGAGCTGTGAGGTTGTGTTATGTGATTGAGGGGAATCGACTATTTGTCAGCGACTTCGTGCTCGGCAACTCCTGCGAGTTCGGGGTCGATCATGATGCGGCCGCAGTATTCACACACTATGACTTTCTTGTGCATCTTGATTTCCATTTGCTTTTGCGGCGGAATGCGGTTGAAGCATCCTCCGCAGGCGTTACGCTGGATGTAGACGATGCCGAGTCCGTTGCGTGCATTGTCGCGAATGCGCTTGAATGCCTTAAGGGTGCGCTCGTCGATGCGGGGCTCTATTTCCTTGGCCTGGATGCGCAGGCGCTCTTCGTCCTGGCGGGTTTCCGATACGATTTCGTCGAGTTCGGCTTTCTTCTCTTTCAGGATGTGCTCGCTGTCGCGGAGCTTCTCCTCGGTTGAAGCGATTTCGTTGGTCTTGGCGTCGATTGCACGTGCATACTCGTTCAGGTGCTTCTCACACAACTCGATTTCGAGTGTCTGGAATTCCACCTCTTTTGACAGGAGGTCAAATTCTCGGTTGTTGCGCACATTATCGAGCTGCTCCTTGTAACGGGCGATTTTGCCTTGAGCCTCGTTGATTTTCTCTTTCTCAACAAGGGTCTTTTTACGGAAATCCTCCACATCCTTGTGGAAGTTTTCGATGCGGGTGCGAAGTCCTTCGATGTTATCCTCGAGATCCTTTACCTCAAGAGGTAATTCTCCGCGAATTGTCTTGATGCGGTCGATTTCGGAGAGGATTGTCTGCAGCTCATACAATGATTTCAGACGCTGCTCCACTGAGAGTACTTCGTTTTTGTTCTTGTCAGTAGCCATAGCTTACAAGTAATTTATCGGATTTTTTTCTGTTTCAGAATAATTAACTGCAAAGTTAGGAAATTTTCCGCTAAGTATATGATAAAAAATGTGTTTTGTGCACATTTCGCTCTCGTAGTGGCCGATGTCGATTATCAGCAGGCGGTCGGAATAGTCCACAAAGTCGTGATATTTGACATCGGAGGTGACAAATGCCTGCGCTTTATGGGCTATGGCGGCGTTTATGAGCGACGCGCCCGAACCGCCGCACAGGGCTATTCGTGTTATCATGCTGCAGGGCAGGGCGCTGCAGCGCGTGATTGGCGATTGGCACACTAATTTTACGCGCTCAATCAGCTTCATCGGGGTGAGCGGCAGCTCGAGATCGCCGACTGCGCCGAGGCCGATTCCGGGATTTGCAGGGTCGGGACACTCCAGCGGCGACGGCTTGGCGATTCCCAACCGTCGTGCGAGGGTGTAGTTTACGCCTCGTGAGGCGCTGTCGAGGTTGGTGTGGGCCGAGTAGACGGCTACGCCTGCGGTTATGGCCTTTATTATGGCCAGCTCCTGCGGCGTTGCGCCGGTTATGTGCTTAAGCCCGCGGAATATGAGAGGGTGGTGTGACACTACGAGGTTGCAGTCGCGCTCGATGGCCTCGTCGATTACCGAGGGGGTGACATCGACGCAAAGCAACACGCCGGTACACAGGGCTGACTTGTCGCCAACCTGTATACCGGCATTGTCGTAGCTCTCTTGTAATGACAGAGGTGCTTCCTGCTCTATTGCTGCGATTATGTCGCTTATGAGCATGGCCGATTAATTTTTCTCGGGAATGTCGATTGACAGCGCGAGCTCGTCAAGCTGCTTCTGGTCGAGAGGAGCCGGAGCGTCGAGCATGACATCGCGTCCTGAATTGTTCTTGGGGAATGCGATGCAGTCGCGGATGCTGTCAAGGCCGGCAAACAGCGATACCCAGCGGTCAAGACCGTAGGCAAGACCTCCGTGAGGGGGTGCGCCGTACTTGAAGGCGTTCATGAGGAAGCCGAATTGCTCCTGTGCGCGCTCGGGTGTGAAGCCGAGTATCTCAAACATCTTGGCTTGCAGCTGGCTGTCGTGGATACGGATTGAGCCTCCGCCCACCTCTACACCGTTGATTACCATGTCGTAGGCATCGGCGCGCACGGCTGCGGGATCGGTGTCGAGAAGGGGTATGTCCTCGTCCTTGGGGTGTGTGAACGGGTGGTGCATGGCCATAAGACGCTGCTCCTCGTCGCTCCACTCAAACATGGGGAAGTCGACTACCCAGAGGCATGAGAATTTATTCTTGTCGCGCAGGCCGAGCTGGCGTCCCATTTCGAGGCGCAGTTCCGACAGCTGCTTGCGGGTTTTCATTGCGTCATCGCCGCTGAGGATGAGGATGAGGTCGCCGGGCTTGGCGTTGAATGCGGCTTTCATCTGCTGAAGCACCTCCTGGGAATAGAACTTGTCGACGCTTGACTTGACATTGCCGTCGGCTTCCACGCGTGCATAGACCATGCCCTTTGCGCCGATTTGCGGACGCTTTACGTAGTCGGTGAGCTGGTCGAGCTGCTTGCGGGTGTAGTGGGCCGCGCCTTCGGCACAGATGCCGCCGATGTATTCGGCATTGTCAAATACGCTGAATCCGTGGCCTTTCATGATGTCCATTAATTCGACAAACTTCATGCCGAAGCGGGTGTCGGGCTTGTCGCTGCCATAATATTTCATTGCATCGGCCCAGGGCATTCTCGGGAACGGCTCGGTGAGCTCCACGCCGCGCAACTCCTTGAAGAGGTGCTTGGCCATGCCCTCGAAGAGGTTGATGATGTCGTCCTGCTCAACGTAGCTCATTTCGCAGTCGATCTGAGTGAACTCGGGCTGGCGGTCGGCTCGCAGGTCTTCGTCGCGGAAGCATTTTACAATCTGGAAGTATCGGTCCATGCCCGAAACCATGAGAAGTTGCTTCAGGGTTTGCGGCGACTGGGGCAGGGCATAGAACTGTCCCTGGTTCATGCGCGAGGGCACTACGAAGTCACGCGCACCTTCGGGAGTGGAACCTACGAGCATCGGGGTTTCGATTTCGAGGAATCCCTTGCCGTCGAGATAACGGCGCACTTCCATCGTCATTTTGTGACGCAGCTCGAGGTTTTTGCGAACGCAGTTGCGACGAAGGTCGAGATAACGGAACTTCATGCGCAGGTCGTCGCCGCCGTCGGTGTCGTCCTCGATTGTGAACGGAGGCACTTCCGACTTATTGAGTATGTTAAGATTTTCGGCGATGATTTCGATGTCGCCGGTGGGAATGTGGGGGTTCTTGCTTGAACGTTCGGCAACGGTGCCCGTTATCTGCACGACATACTCTCGTCCCAGATGATTGGCGGCTTCGCATAGCGATGCGTCGGTGTCGTTGTTGAACACAACTTGAGTTATTCCGTAGCGGTCGCGTACATCAACGAATGTCATACCGCCCATTTTGCGGACACGCTGTACCCATCCGGCCAGTGTCACTTTTTTACCGGCATCGGCAAGACGAAGTTCTCCGCAGGTGTTAGTCCTATACATAGTTCTTGCTGAAAATGTTGTTTTTAGTCGTGATACTAAAATTTTCCGTAAAGATACGCATTAACTGTGTAAAATGGAAATCTACGTTCACGAAACTGTGTCGGAGGATGTCGATTGTCGACGGTGACTATAGTGCATGGCTGAAATGCCGATGGCGTGGCGAGTTTGCGGTTCCGCTTAAATGAAACACTCCCGGGGAGGAGTAAATCCTGCCGGGAGTGCATGTTTCCTTTACGGTTTAGTCTTCTATGTAAAACACTATGGTCGAAACGACACGTACATTCTTTATATAGGGAGTGTAGGGGTCGCGGTTCTCGATTGAGAATTGACCTTGGTTGGCGGTCTTTATTTTGCCGATGTTGCTGTGGGAGTCGGCAGCGAATTTGTTGGCGGCCTCACGTGCGTTGTGAGTAGCTTCGGCAATCATTTCGGGCTTGATCGAGTTGAGGTCGGTGTATTCGTAGAGCGTCTGATAGTTGTAGTCGCCTGCGGTTATGGCGATTCCTTGCTTGAGCAGTTCGGTTTGACGCTTTATGAGTTCATTGACTTTCTCTACATTCTTTGATGTCACGACAACTACCGATGTCACGTTGTAGCGATAGGCGAAGTCACGGCTTCCATAGCGTTCGGCCTGCAGGTCTATGATTTCGGGCGGATTGATTGAGATTTCATCCTGGGAAATTCCGTTGGATGTGAGGAAGCGGGTAAGTGCGTCGTTGGTTTTGGTGATTTTGTCGTAGATGGCGGGAAGATCGTTTCCTACTTCCTTGCACACGATGGGCCAGGTCACCTTGTTTGCCATCACCTCTTTCTCGGCAAGACCGCGCACGGCTATTACTCTGTCGCGATTGGCGAAGTTATCGATACCTGCTTTGATGAAAATTCCCAAGAAGAAGATTCCGAGCGCAATCAACAGGGCCGGAACAGCACGATTGATGATTTTCATTTCAATAATTTGGTTTAATGGGTTAATGTTAGTGTATTACGTTATATTATATAGACGCTTGAAGTCACTATTTGTTTAATTGCGTGTAGGTATAAATGAAATTGTAATAACATTGTGAATCGGTGGTTATGCGTGAGCATAAGTGATCGGTCACAGCGAGTAACTGAAGAATCTTGCCGGCAAAACGGAATGCACATATCTGATAATCAAAATAAAAGTGTTATATTTGTAATATGAACGACTTGACTGTATCAAATATCGAGCGGCAGAACGTGTTGAACAACAATTATGCCCTTCAAGCCATTCAGGAGAACTTGGATGTCAACGGCCTGCGCTTCCACGACCAACTGCTTTTCACCACTAAAATGGTAGCGGATTTCTATGGGGTGGATGAGAGAACCATTAAGCGTTACGTTCAGGAACATGGGGATGAACTTCGGGCTAACGGCTATTTTTTTTAAGTCAGGGTAACTCACTGAAAGAAATAAGATTACATTTTGATGGGGACATTAATGTCCCTAACAAAGTCCGAAAGTTAGGTGTATTCACATTCCGGGCATTTCTGAACATAGGGATGCTTCTCACGGAAAGTGAGAGAGCCAAGCAGCTTCGCACACGCATACTTGATATTGTCATTGCCACAATCAATGGACGCGCTGGAGGAGGCACCAAATATATCAATTGGCGCGACCGCGACAATCTTCCTACTGCAATAAAGAGCGAGAACTACCGCAAGAACTTTACTCAGGCGGTAGGCAAGTATGTGGACGGAATTCCGACCTACAAGTACGAGCAGATAACCGGCCTGATATATAAAGCTGTATTCCGGGAGAACGCAAAGGAATATCGAGTTGTCCTTCGTCTGCAGAACGAGGAGAATGTGCGTCACACGCTATATGCCGAGGTGCTGTTGTGCATATCCTCATTTGAGAATGGCGTGGCTCATCAGATAGAGAAGCGATATTCCGAGAACGGCAATAAGCAGCTTACTATCGATGAGGTAAAGGTAATCATTGACGAATTGGCTGCAGCTCCAATGATGGAACCGTTTATCAATGACGCAAGATCAAAGATGGCATCCCGTGATGTGGCATTCCGCGATGCGTGGCATGGAAATCTCGCCGAATATCTTCGCGCTGTTACTCCCGACGAGTTCGATAAGTTTATAGGCGATGCTTCAATCGACTTTGACAATATTCTTGAAGCCAACCGAGAAGTTCTCAAACGACTAAAGCAAGCCGATGACGATGTGTGAGGAACTGAGATATATAGACTACTATGACGCGTTAGAGGTCTATCGTAAGACTGTCGCCGCCAGCGGTGGCGGTTTGCAAGGCGTGAAAGACGAAGGCGGCATACGAAAGGTGCTAGATTTTGTGCAGAACGACTTGTTCTATTCGACATTCGTTGAGAAACTGATTTATCTGGTATTCGGCTTATGCACCGGCCATTACTTCGAGGATTCCCCAAAATGGAAACAACCACTTCACATGGTGGTACTCTATACAAAATGAGAAAAGTGAGTATCATGCAAATTATACATAATACTTTAGTAATATATGTCGCTTTTTGTCGATAATTCTCTGATGTTTATATGTGTGCTTTTGGACGATTTACCTATAAGTTGTTGTCATCCAGTTAGATAAAATTATTCTTCTATGGGGTAGGTGGTGTCGTAGATTTCTTGTAGATTAGTGCCGTTAAAGCTCCATCGCGGTGTAGGTTGAACGCCGTATGTGATGTTCAATAGTTTTGATGTAACGGCTGTAAGCGACATCTCTTCTCCGAGATATTCAATCCGTTTGTCCCCAATCACGGTTACTGCTATTGAAGGATCGGCATTGTAGGTGAGGGTACTGCCTACGGGTATGCCCATCTGGCTGAAATTCAGAGGCGGACGATGCTTAGTAGCTTTGATCTTGGATGCTATATCGTCGGGATTGAGATTGTTGTCCATTTCATCGCTTACTTCGGTCGTGACATCCTTCTCGTTGAATATTTCAAGTATCGCGATAGCTTGTTCCTTTTTTATCTGGAAAAATTCACGGTTAGCATTTATGCGGTTGGGTTCAAATGCCGTGTGGAGAGCTTTCTCTATCTTGGCACAATTGGAAGCCTTGACTTCGCAGGCATATTCAACATCAAACGGTACAGGAACTCCCGTTGTGTAAAGTTCCTTAAGGCGTGCGTCCAGCTCGGGGCGTGTGGTCATGCCGATTTTTACTAAACCCGGCATTGCCCGATTGGATAATACGTAAACGATGCCTGTATTGTTATATTTTATCATGGCTTTTGTTCTGCTTTGAAATATGAGAATGTATTGATGCTATCTGCAAAAGTAGCTGAATTTTGTTATCTTGCAAAAGATTGAGCCTGGAAAATCGCCTTTTTAGCTCCGCGTCGTTGCCGAAACCTATCTTTTGCCAATTTCGCCATGTCACCGGTTTTGGGGTGGGCTTGGGGTTAGCTGTAGTAAGAGTTGCGGATGCCGAAGATGAAGCCGCGGCGGTTGTAGAATGCTACTCCGGTTGCTGCTACGATGAGCACGAGTGCGAATAGGAACGGGAATATCAGGCTGCTCTTGCATCCGAAAAGCCGTGCGAAGAAGTCGTTGATTATGGGCAGCAGCGATATGGCCAGATAGTTGGCTGTAAGAATCACCGCCATAGCCATTGTCATGCGTCGGGGCGAGTCGACAATCTCGGTGGCCTTGTCGTATATCACAGGCTGAAGTGTGCCCACTCCGAATCCTACCTGCAGTGCGCCGAGGCAGTATAGCTCAAACGAGTGTACGAGAATGAAAGCGAGCATTCCTATGCTTATCGTGGCGCAAGCAATCCAGTAAGTGTTGTCACGCACGATTCGCAGTGTCTTTATCAGCGATATACCTGAAAGGAACATTGCGAGATAGAGCAGGGCTATCACCGTACCTATCTGTGTGGTGCTTAGCTTGTCAGGGGTCATCAGGTAAGGGCCGTAGTAGGGAATTACACTCATTACATAGATGAAGAAGAAGTAACTTCCAAGCAGCTTTATAGTGGGCATGATATAGAATCCGTCCCATTTCTTGCTGTCTTCGTTTTTGTGGGGATCGGTCGCGTCAACAGGTGCAGGCTCGATAGTTGCAGCCGGGGTCTTGTCGGCAGCTTTGTAGATCCAGGGGAGCAGAAACAGCGATATGGCCGGCAACAGATAGACGAGAAACGGCATGTGCCAGTCGATCGATGCTATGAGGCCCACGATGAAGGTAGCCACTACAAGTGCTCCGTTGCCGATACCCGACACTATGCCCATCTGAGTGACTCGGTAGCTGCCGGTAAACACGTTGGCTATAAGTCCGGTGGAGAATGGCAGTATCAATCCGCAGGCACAACCGAGCAACGCGCTGATGATTATCAGCTCGGTCATTGTGTTGGAGAATATATAGAGTATTGCCGACAGGACATAGAGAGCTACACCGGTAGTAATCACAATGGTCTTGTGATTGGACATCGACAGCCGTCCTGAAAGCAGCACAAAGGGGATTATAAGTAAATTGGGAAGTACGGTAAGCAGCTGTACTTCAAGTTCCGAGGCATTGGGGAAAATTGAATCCAACCTGTCAAGCATCGGTGTCACCGCCAATCCCGGCAGGTCAACTCCGAGCGACAGCGACCACAAGGCTATTGCCGTCATCACCGAAACTGTTGAGCCTGTACCTGTTTTGAATTGCATATCAAGGAGAGCTTTTTATAAATAAAGGCAAGATGCCGATGGATGAATCCATCGGTATCTTGCTGTGATTTCATTGTTTTATGACTTTGTTGAAGTCTTGTCGGGCTCTGCTGTTGGATCAGCAGCAGGCTTTGCAGTAGGCGCGGCGATTCCCTCTGATGCTTCGAACTGAGCTTCGGCTTCGGCGAGTCGGGCTTGTGAAGCAGGGTCGGTCTGCCAATGGAAAGGCACGAAGTCAGATCCTTTTGCCACCCATGACGGTTTGCGGAATCGCAGAATGATAAACGGTGCTACAACAAATATGACTACTCCGCCGATAAGTACCGAGTACCAAATCGTATTTGAACCTATGGCAACCTGGCCCGGAGGCAAGAAGCTGAGTACGAATGCAAGGAGTGAACCTGCAAATCCAATGCCACCTACCAGCCACATGAGCCAGTTGCCGTGATTGCCTATGCGGAAGGGGCGCTTCGCCTTTTTCATCGAGTAGCGAAGATATATGGCGGCTGCAAACATAAGCAGATAGGCTATAAGGTAAAGGAGCACGGTCAACTGTGACAGAATCTGGTAGAAGCTTTCAACCGACGGCATGACAACAAACAGCAGCGACAATAGGGTTACTGCGCCTCCCTGAATGAGAAGGATGTTGCGCTGAATGCCGTTCTTATTTGTCTTCTGGAAGAATGGGGGCAGATAACCGGCCTTACCTACGGCAAGTATACCTTTGGATGGTCCGGAAACCCATGTCAGAACACCTGCGAGCACTCCAAACACGAGGGCTATTGCCATGACGGGCGAAAGCCAACTGATGTGGAAATAGCTGAAGTAGTTGTCAAATCCTACAAGAAGGCTTTGTACAAGGTTGATGTCCTTTGCCGGGATGATAAGTCCGAGGGCGTATGTACCGAATATGAATATAAGCACGGTGATCAATGCTCCGAGGAACACGGCCTTAGGATAGTTGACGGTAGGATTTTTAATCTCGCGTACGTGTACGCCCGACAGCTCCATGCCGGCATAAAACAAGAATATTGATGCAGCAAGGACGATGTTGTCAAACTTTGAGAGGTCGGGGATGAAGTTGCCGTGAAGATTCATTTGAGGAGTACCGCCCACACACAAGTATATCACTCCGAGAATGGTGAGGATGATTACAGGTATTATGGTGCCTACCATACCTCCTATCTTGGAAATTTTTCCTACCCATCCCATGCCTTTCAGCGATATGAATGTGGCAAGCCAGTAGATGGCAAGCACAACAACGAGCGAGTAAATCTTATTGGATGCAAGCACAGAGTCAGCGCCATGGTTCATGCCGATGAAAGCCAGAGCCACAGCTCCGAATGTCAATACGGTAGGATACCAGATGGTGTTTTCGATCCATTGCAGCCAGATGCCGAGAAATCCGAGCTTCTCGCCGAATGCCTCTCCCACCCAGCGGAACATACCGCCTTGCTGATAGGGGAACATCGCCGCCAGCTCGGCAGATACCAATGAAACAGGAATCAGAAATACAAATGCGGCAAAAAGATAATAGAATGCGGAACTGATGCCGTACTCAGCTTCGGCGGGAAGTCCTCGAAGTGACACTACGGCTACGACATTCAACATGATCAGGGTGCCTACGCCGAGTTTAGCGACCGCTTTAATATTAGAGTTAGCCATATTGAATATAATTAATTGTTAGGTTGTCATTTTTGAATAGTGATGTTATTGCCGTTGAATATTCCAAGACCGAGTTTGTTGGCAAATGACTTTATTGCAGCCTGAGCCTTCACGGAGTTTCCTGCGCTGTCAAGCGGTGGAGCGAATGCGGCTATTCCCATTATGCCGGGCAACACTCCGAGCACTCCGCCACCCACTCCGCTTTTAGCCGGCAATCCTGAGGTATAAAGCCAGTCGCCGGTGTGTTCGTAGAAACCTACGGTGGCTATGAGGGAAGTTACTTTGGGAGTGATGTCGGGGTCGAAAACCTTGTCGCCTGTCAATGGATTGCATCCGTTGTTGGCGATTGTGGCCGCCATGACCGATAGCTGTGAAGTCGTGACTCCAAGTGAACATTGACGCGTGTATAGGTCGAGGCTCATGGGTACATCGTCATATATTCGATTGTAGTTTTTGAGCAGCCACGCTATTGCGCGATTGTTGAAGTTGGTGTCGCTTTCGCTCTTGTAGAGCTCGTCGATAAGTTGGGGCGCTGAGCCGCATAGCTTGGTTATGTTGTCGACGATTGCTTTCCACTTGGCGTCAGAGTCGCCTTTTGGGGTGATCATCGAGCAGGCGGTTATAGCCCCGGCGTTGACGAGAGGTGTCGACGGATGGTCGTTTTCAAGCAGAATTGCGAATATCGAATTGAACGGAAGTCCGGTGGCATCGGCTCCAATCATTTTAAGTACAGTTGCCGTGCCGTGCTGCTGCATGGCGAGTATGGCTGTAGGAACCTTTGATATTGATTCGATGCCAAACTTGTAATCGGTATCGCCTATGTTTATGACCTGGCCATCGAGCAGCGTTATGCTCAGCCCAAACAGATTGGAGTCTATGTTGGCCAGATATGGAATATAATCGGCATTGGCTCCGCCTTTTAGATTGCGACTCTCGTCGAAGGCCTCTTGTGCCGCCTGCCTGATTTGGGCAACTGTTATAGTCTTGTTCATAATCGGGGGATGTGCTTTAATCAAGTTGCCGGTGACCATGTCGAATGAACCATAGTCACCGGCGGCTTGAATGAATTAGTTATTTAGCGGCTGGTGCCGGACGTCCTGTGTGGTTGAATGTCTTGGCCGTCAATGGAACATTCTTCTCCATGGCTATACGTGTTGGAGTCGGGTATTCCAAAGCGTTGAGCTCATTGACGGCGAAGTCTATGTCGGCAATAAGCTGGTCGGCCATGTCGCGGCTGAAGCCCTGCTTGCACACAACTCTCATTACTACGATGTTTTCGATATTGGCAGGCATTGTATAAGCAGGTACCATCCATCCCTTCTGAGCAAGCTTGTCCTGAAGGTCAAAGAGGGTCCACTTGGCGGTCTTCTGATATTCAGGCTTCATCAACCATGCGAACAAAGGATTGGGAACATCAGGTGAATAGTTGACAAACGGAGCACGCTGTGCTATCTGCTCATGGATATACTTGCACACTGAAAGCGAGTTGTACTGTACATTCTTGTAGCCTTCAAAGCCCAAGCGGATGAACTGATAGTACTGTCCGAGAATCTGGGCGGCCGGACGAGAGAAATTCAAGCCCACCTGGCGTATTTCGGCTCCAAGATAGTTGACACTGAATGACATCACGTCGGGAAGATACTGCTTGTCCTTCCATACTACCCAACCAAGACCCGGGTATACGAGGCCGAACTTGTGGCCTGAAGTACTGATTGACAGAACCCACTTAAGACGGAAGTCCCACTTCTTTTCGGGGTTAAGGAACGGAAGTATGAAGCCTCCTGAAGCGGCGTCGACATGAATAGGAATGTCGTAGCCGGTCTTTGCGTTATAAGCGTCAAGAGCTGCGTCGAGAGCTTCTACATCGTCATTAAGGCCGGTCCAGGTGACACCTTGGATAGGAACTACGCAGATGGTGTTTTCGTCACAAAGCTTAATTGCTGCTTCGGGGTCGAGAGTGGTCTTTTCAAGAGTCAAAGGCACTGTACGCATTTCAATCTGCCAAAGCTGGGCAAATTTTTCCCATACTATCTGATAGCCTGTCGATATTACGAAATTAGGCTTGTCAAACGGCTTGCCCTCTTTTTGACGACGCTCACGCCAGCGAATCCATGCTGCGATACCGCCGAGCATACAAGCTTCGGAAGAACCTATGGCTACGGCTCCTGTTTTCCACTTGGACTGTTCGGGAGAGTTCCACAGGTTGGCTACTATGTTTATACACTTGCCGTTGATTACGGCTACACGAGGATATTCGGTTTCATCGATATAGTTGATGTTGATAGCCTCGTTCATGAGCTTGGTTGCATATTCGTCCATATAGGTGGTTACGAATGTTGCAAGGTTAAGACGCGGTTGGGTTTGGGCGAATGTTTCGTCCTTTACCATCTGATAAGCTATCTCGGGAGTTGTGGGTCCGTCAGGAATCTTTTCTACCGGAGAGGGTTGTAACATGGCATCTGAGCCGAATGTGTCAGTCTTGGCATCGCCATAGCGGAAATCTTTGTCGACCATTTTAGTGAAATTTTAAGTTTTAGTTATGATGTATATTGGGGATATGTCATGTGTCATTGATCATTAATACCGTTGGCAGATGCCATATTTTATATATATCCTATAACATTTTATTTTTGAATGTGATTGATTAGTATGATGATATTAGCGTATTTTAACGTACCGTACGTTGCAAAATTGTTGTTTATGTTAAATGGCTTCGCGACATTATGGGGTGAAATCGGGCGCTTCGGCGCATTATCTTTGCAGAAAAAGATAATGTCATGGAAAACAACGAAACCAAGAAAAGCAAGAGAGTCTACAAGCTGAAGTTTGACCAACTTTGGGTCGATGCCATCAATCAGATACCGGTGTACTATCACAGCGAGATATACTACTGGATTGATTACTACCAGAATCATAACCACAGCGATTTGATAGGCACTATCAAGGACGACCTTGTGCGCTCGTTGTTTATGATCATTTATCCCACAATCAGGCGTCGTCGCATAGCCCGCGAGCGTCAGCGCCGTTACCGTGCGCGCAAGAAGGCTGAGCGCCTCGCCGCAATGGAGCGGCAGGCGGCTGCCGATAAGGTCGAGAATGCCCCTCGCGCGGTGCAAAACCCTCGTGCCGGGCAATCAGGTGCCGCAACGACCAATCGCCCCGCCGCAGCGGTCAAGGGAGTGGCATCGGGCGCATATTCATCGATTGTTGACAAAAAAAACGCCTCATGGCAGCCATGAAGCGTATAGAGTAGGGCGGTCGGGTAATGAAGACCGCTTTAACAGGCATGAGTGGAAAGTGTCTTAGGATTTCTTGAAATCCTCAAGCTCGATTGTGGCAAGTTCCCACAGGCTCATGGCGTTGTCGAGTTTCTTGTTTAGCGCGGCGTGGGTGTCGAATATCTCGGGCTCTACCTCGCCGGCCGATATGCGGGCTTCGACATCGGCTATTTCCTGCTCGATTCGGGCTATCTCCTCCTCGGCGTCCTTTACTTTGCGCTCGGCGCGTTTCAGCATCTTGTCGCGTTCGCGCTGCTCGGCATAGCTCAGCTTGCGCACAGCCTTCTCATCGGCCGGGGCTTCGGGCGTACGCTCCTTCTTGTCGGATGCAGCAGGAGCCTTTGCGCTCTCCTGACGGGTGACCGGCTGCGACTTCTCAAGCTCGTTGAGCGACGACAGCTTTTTCTTTTCAAGGAACTCATAGATTCCGCCAAGACACTCCTTGACCTTGCCGTCGCCGAACTCATATACTTTTTCGACAAGCCCGTCGAGAAATTCTCGGTCGTGGCTCACCACGATTACCGTGCCGTTGAACTCCTTTATGGCTTGCTTGAGGATGTCCTTTGTACCCATGTCGAGGTGGTTGGTGGGCTCGTCGAGAATGAGCAGGTTGACCGGCTCAAGGAGCAGGCGTATCATTGCGAGTCGGGTCTTCTCGCCGCCTGACAGCACCTTGACCTTCTTGTCGGATGCCTCGCCGCCAAACATGAATGCGCCGAGTATGTCGCGAATCTTGGTGCGGATGTCGCCTACGGCAACGCGGTCGATGGTGTCGAATACGGTAATCTCGCCGTCGAGCAGCTGTGCCTGGTTCTGGGCGAAGTAGCCTATCTTGACATTGTGGCCTATCTTCAGCGAGCCGGTATAGGGAATCTCGTTCATGATGCACTTGACGAGCGTCGACTTGCCTTCACCGTTCTTGCCCACAAAGGCCACTTTCTCGCCGCGCTTGATGGTGAATGTGGCGTGGTCAAACACCTGATGGTCGCCATAGGCCTTGCCTACGTTGTCGGCTATGACGGGGTAGTCGCCCGAACGTGGCGCCGGCGGGAACCGCAGGTTGAGGTGCGATGTGTCGACCTCGTCGACTTCGATGCGCTCGATTTTGGCCAACTGCTTGATGCGGCTCTGCACCTGCACCGACTTGGTGGCCTTGTAGCGGAAACGCTCGATGAACTCTTCGGTGTCCTGAATCTGCTTCTGCTGGTTCATGTAGGCGCGTCGCTGCTGTTCGAGCCGCTCCTGACGCAGCACCACATACTTTGAGTAGTTGACCGAGTAGTCGTAAATCTTTCCGAGCGAAATCTCGATTGTGCGGTTGGTCACATTGTCGATGAACGCACGGTCGTGCGACACGAGTACTACCGCGTTGGCCTTGGTTATCAGGAAGTTTTCAAGCCATTGGATCGATTCGATGTCGAGGTGGTTGGTGGGCTCGTCGAGCAGCAGCACATCGGGACGCGTAAGCAGCAGCTTGGCCAGCTCGATGCGCATACGCCATCCGCCGCTGAACTCGGCCGTGGGGCGATTGAAGTCGCTTCGCTTGAATCCGAGTCCTATGAGGGTCTTCTCCATTTCAGCCTCGCAATTTTCGCTCTCGGCCATGGCGATGTGCTCGGTGAGGGTGGTGATGTTGTCGATCAGCTTCTGGTACTCGGGGCTGTCGTAGTCGGTGCGCGAGGCAAGCTGTTCGTTAAGCCGGTCGAAACGCGCATGCATCTCGTCGATCGAGGAGAAAGCCTTGCGCACCTCCTCGATTACGGTCAAGGAGTCGGAGATGGTCATGTGCTGAGGCAGATAACCTATGGTCACGCCTTGTGGAACCGCCACCGAACCCGATGTGGGGTGCTGAAGTCCGGCTATTATCTTGAGCATCGTTGACTTTCCGGCGCCGTTCTTGCCCACGAGGGCTATCTTGTCCTTCTTGTTGATGACATAGCTGATGTTGTCAAAGAGGCTCTTGGCGCTGAATTCAACTGACAGGTTGTTTATCGAGATCATTTATAGACTTGTTTGGCTTGCAAAGTTACGACAGTTGGCATAATAGAGCCAACGTGTTAACATATTTTTGCTTAACGTGACTGATTGGTTTTGTTGTTGAGGTCGGCCTCGCTTATATAGCCGTTCATCATGGCATATACGCTGAGTCCGGGCACACTCTTTATGCCGAGCTTGGCGGTGATGTTCTTGCGATGCGACAGCACGGTGTTGAAGCTGATGTTCAGCCGGTCGGCGATCTCCTTGTTTATCAGTCCGAGCGCTACAAGCCGCAACACCTCCACTTCGCGCTGCGACAGCGTGGCTGCCTGGCTCGACTGTGAATTGTCGTGACTTTTAAGCAGTTGGCGCAGACGGTCGACAATCTGCGATTCATCGGCTGCCGGGTCGAGCATTCCCTCGGCCGTACCGGTGACGATGCAGCGCGAGCGGCGTGCTATGAAGAAGTCGAGATTGGCGCAGTAGCGGGCCGGAGTGACGATGTAGAGCACCGACGAAGTGTCGCCGGCTTCAGGTGTCGAGTTGTCGGCGATTATGTTGGCGTTGATGTCGAAGTATTCGCTGAGAATGTACTTCAGCCCCAATGCGCATAAAGAGCTGTCGAGTACTATGTTGACCGTCATGACCTGCTATTTGTCTAATTGAGAAAGAAGTGAGCGGCTTATGGGCAGCAGGATGCGGTTGCGTATCCTGTTGTTCTGTCGGATGTCCTTCTCAAGCGTGATGATGGCAACGATCACGCCATAGCAAAGGTTGAGGTCGTATTGGCCCGATAGGTGCATGATAAACATGTTTTTGAGGTCGCTCAGTTTATCCTCTATCGTGGTGCTTTCGTCGTCAAGGCACAATGGCGCCGAGGGGACTTGTCCGTTTTCCATTGCGATGATTGCCGGAAACCATTGTGCGGTGTCGCTGTCGATGCGTTTTACTATGTCGTTTTTCAGCCCCTCGAAGAATCGCAGCATCAGTTCGAGATTATTGTTGTTGCCGTCGCTCGACGAGAGCAGCAGCTTGAAATGTCGCTGTATGTTGGGGAGCTGAAACTTGGTGTAGTAGTTGTTGGTCTTTATCAGATAGCTGATTATCTCATGGGCGCTGAACGACATGAGCGTTTCCTCGGGGAAGTAGCTCTCGTTGATGAAGGTGTTGAGGATGGTGAGGAAAAACTCGGTGTCGAGCCCGTGATTGCGGCACACGGCCTCGATCGAGCTGTCGCCCGTGCCGAGATATATTCCGAATCGGTTGATTACGGGAATCACCGAAGGCTCATTGTTGATTACATCGCAGAGTTTAGTGTTGGAATATATCAGTGCCATTTTGTTCAGCCGTTGTGCTTGTTGCGTGATTTGATGTTTATGATGCGTGAGTCGGTGATCACGATGTCCATCGTGATGTCATGGGGCTCGCTGTCGATTTCATCGACGAGCTGGAAGTCGTAACCTATGCCTATCTTGGTGGCCTTGGTGCGGCTCAGCAGGCGGTCGTAGTAGCCTTTGCCGCGCCCCACGCGGTTGCCCCGGTTATCGTAGGCTATTCCGGGCACGATTATCAGCTCGATGTTGTCGATGTCCTCAATGTCGTCGCCTGTGGGCTCTTCGATGTGGAATGCGCCGTATTGGAGTCGGGTGCGGTCGTAGGGCAGCACATCGAGGTTGACTCCGTTGACACGCGGCAGGAAGAAGTGCTTGCGGGTGTGCCACTTGTCGATGAAGTCGATTGTCGACAGCTCATCGGGCAGGGAGTGGTACATCAATATCTTGTCGGCCATCATGAACGCTACCGACTTTTCAAGCATCGAGAATGCAGCCTCGGCAGCCTGTCGACGCTCTTGCTCCGACAGAAGTGCCTTGTGAGCTTTTATGCGGCTGCGTATTTCTTCCTTTTTCATCGTAATCAGCTTTTGGGTGTTGTGTCAGTTGACTTTGCCTTGAGCTGTTATCGGAACCGCCGCGTCGCCTTGTTCGAGATGCGTTACCGCCTGGATGAATGCCGGGTCGATTGTGTTGGCAACCTCGTAGTAGGCTTGTCGACCGATAATGTCGCTTGCAATCAAAGCCTTCAGGTAATTAACAATCAATCCTTGGGAAATGTTGATGTAGTACCATCGAGCCGGGATGCCGTTCTGTGCGGCATAGCTTACAAAGAGCTGCAGCAGCTCGTCGTCGGGTGGGAGCAGGGCGAGTATTTCGTTTACGTTTTTGGCCGCGCTCAGTCGTTCGCGGTAGCGGTCGCTGTACTCGAAGGCAAATCGTTGCAGTAGTCCGGCGTTGAGCACGTTGATGTAGTAGCTTGATATGCCGGCCGTGTCGTTGGGCACGAAGAAGTCGGGCATTATGCCTCCGCCTCCGTAGACGGTGCGGCCGCCTGCGGTGGTGTACTGTAGATCCTTGTTAAACTTGATGCTGTCGGAGTTGTAGAATTCGCCGTGGTCGTAGCGGTCGAGAATCTCCTGCTCATAGGTGCCTCGCTTGCCGAGCTGGTAGTCCTTCTGGATGCAGCGTCCCGAGGGTGTGTGGTAGCGTGACACGGTGAGTCGTATAGCGCTGCTGTCGGGCAGCGTTGTCTGTCGTTGTACGAGTCCCTTTCCGAATGAGCGTCGGCCCACGATGAGTGCGCGGTCGTTGTCCTGCATGGCTCCGGCGAAGATTTCGCTCGCGCTTGCCGAGTACTCGTCGATGAGCACTACGAGTTCGGAGTCGATAAACGATCCTGTGCCGTCGCTGAACACGCGGCTTTCATCGTCGTCGTTGCGTCCGCGGGTGTAGACGATGGGGCTGTTGGCCGGGAGGAATTCATTGGCCATCATTATCGCCATCTCCATGAATCCGCCGCCGTTGCCTCGCAGGTCGAGGATGAAGTTGCGTGCTCCGGCCGCCTTGAGCTTCACGAGCGAGGTGAAGAACTCGCTGTAGGTGGTGCGTCCGAATTTGTTGACCTTGACATATCCGGTGGTGGGATTTATGAGATAGACGGCGTCGACCGTATTCACGGGAATGTCGCCGCGCGTAACCTCGAATGTAAGGAGATTTTTGCTGTTGTTGCGCTTTATGCCGAGATTAACGGTGGTGCCTTTCTCGCCTCGAAGCATCTTCACGATGTCGGTGTTGACGATTCCCTGACCGGCTACAAGCGAGTCATTGATTGTGATGACGCGGTCGCCGGGCATGATTCCCACCTTCTCGGAGGGGCCGCCGGGTATTACCTCGTTAATGGTGACGGTGTCGGTGAGCATGGTGAATGACACGCCTATGCCGCTGAACGAGCCGTCGAGGTCCTCATTGACTGCCTGAAGTTCCGACGCGGGAATATAGGTGGAGTGGGGGTCGAGGTTGGCCATGAGCTTGGGTATGGTCAATTCGATTATGGAGTCTATGTCGACCTCGTCGACATAGTCGCTTTCAATGAGTCCGAGTATGTTGTCGAGCTTCCGCTGTCCCGATGTGTGCGAAACCTTGTTGCTGAAGTGCAGTCCCAGCCATATACCCCCGATGAGCGACAGGGCTATGACTATCGGAATCCATGCGATTGTGTTTTTGCTATTCTTCATATATCAATGTGGGTGTGTCGTCAATCTATTTCAGCTATGTGGATACATTCGACTCCGGCGCGGCGCAGTATCTCGAGTCCGTCCTGTATGCGGTAGAGGTCGTTGTAGACCACGCGCTTGATGCCGGCCTGGATTATGAGCTTGGAACATTCAAGACACGGCGAGGCTGTGATGTAGAGGGTGGAGCCTTCGCTGCTGTTGCCTATGCGGGCCACCTTGGTGATGGCGTTGGCTTCGGCGTGGAGCACGTAGGGTTTTGTGACTCCGTTTTCGTCCTCGCACACGTTTTCAAATCCGGCCGGAGTGCCGTTGTACCCGTCCGAGATTATCATTTGGTCCTTTACTAAAAGGGCTCCTACCTTGCGACGCTGACAATAGGAATTTTCCGACCAGATTCTTGCCATGCGTAGATAGCGCTTGTCGAGCAAGCTTTGTTTCTCCTGTGAATTCATTTGGAACTGAAACTTATACGACACAAAGATACTAAATATATTTAGGTTATGAACACTCTATCTTTCTCATTATTATATGTCGCATTATTTATTGCAACATCTATGTTGTCGGGAAGTTCACCGATGTAACGAAATTTTAAGATGTTGCAAACGTGTTACAATTATGTGCTTATCAGGCATTTGGCATGAATTTAGGGGTGTGTGACAGGATGTGTAATGCAATGTAACAAGAGTGAAACATGGCATATAAAATCATAAAATATTAATAATCAATAATATAAATGTGTTAAAATGTTAAATCTATCATTTTAACTAAAAAATATTTCACAAAATTCTTGCATATTAAAAATATTGCGTATATTTGCATCTTAATCGATTTGTAACACGTTTGTGTAGCAAATGTATCAAACAACATCAACATCAAAAATTATCAATTATGGGTTCTACTAATTTTCAAGCTAAGCTTCTCGGATTGCAAAGCAATCTACTGAATTTTGCGTATATCCTCACTTCCAACCGTGACGATGCTTACGATCTTCTTCAGGACACTACTTTGAAGGCTCTCGACAACGAGGACAAGTATGTGGACAATGTAAACTTCAAGGGATGGGTGTTCACCATCATGCGTAACATCTTCATCAACAACTACCGCAAGGTCGTTCGCTCGGCTACAATCATGGATCAGACCGAGGATCTCTATCACCTCAACCTTCCGCAGGATTCGGGTTTTGAAACTCCCGAAGGTTCGGTTGCCGCAAAGGAGATCACTGCAGCCATCAACTCATTCAGCGATGACTACCGCATTCCGTTCTCAATGCACGTTGCCGGCTACAAGTACAATGAGATCGCCGAAAAGATGAATCTTCCCCTCGGAACGGTTAAGAGCCGCATCTTCTTCGCCCGTCAGCGCTTGCAGCAGACATTGAAGGACTATCGCTAAAAAACAGCATTGGAGCCTGTCGCCCCACTAAGGACGGCCCATAATTAAAATTGATACCACAGGCGGATTGTCGGTCGACATTCCGCCTTTTATTTTGCAATATACCGCCGGTATGCGACAAGAGGCAGCTCGGAATGAGCTGCCTCTTGCTGTGTGTGGATGGCTTGTTACAGGCTGTCGCCGAAGTCCATTCGGAATTTTTCGGCGAGGTCCTCCTGCCAGTGGCCTATCTCTTTCATGCGGCCGAAGAAGAATCGCAGCACCTTGGGCTCTTCGGTCCATTGCAGACCGCCTATGAGGTCGCGGTTGTCCCAAACCCATTTTACGCGGTCGGCACAGTATTTCACCTGGCTGAGCGTGAACACTCGGCGCGGCATGGCGAGGCGCAGCAGCTCAAGCTCGGCATAACGCTCCGAGCCGTCGGGCTCGCGCTGCTCCGACACAGTTCCGCGCTCCATGCCTCGGATACCGCCGGCTATGTACAGCGCGGCTGCAACGGCTGCCGCAGGATATTGGTTGTGGGGCAACTCGGGCAGTATCTCCGAGCAGTTGAGGTGGGCTCCAAGTCCGCCGGCGGGCTTGATTACGGGCACTCCGTAGTCGTCGAGCTCTTTTACGAGGTACTGGATGAACTCGGGACCCTGGCTGATGTAGTCCATGTCGAGCGATTCGTAAAGGCCAACGGCCACGGCCTCGATCGACCTTACATCCATACCGCCGTAGGTGAGGAAGCCTTCGTAGAGGGGAATGAACTCCATGAGGCTTTTCATGAGGCTCTCATTGTGGCTGGTGATGGCACCGCCTCGGCCGAATCCAAGTTTTCGGCTTGAGAAGTAGATTATGTCCATCTTGTCGGCGAGCAGATGATATATCTGCTTTGTTGTCATGTACTTGCACTGGGCTTCGCGGGTCTTCATGAAGTACACGTTGTCCTGAAGCAGCGAGGCGTCGAGCACGCTCATTACGCCGTATTTGTGACACACATCGGCCACGGCAAGCATGTTCTCGAGCGATACGGGCTGTCCGCCTATGAGGTTTGTGCCGGCCTCTACGCGCACGAATGCCACATTCTCAGGGCCGTACTGCTCGATGGTTTCCTTGAGCACATCGAGATTGAAGTTGCCCTTGAACGGGTCGTCGCTCTGGGGCTGCAGACCTTTGCTGTCGACCACTTCGACTACTTCGCCTCCGCAGCGCGTTATGTGGGCCTTGGTTGTGGTGAAGTGGAAGTTCATGATTGCCACCGAGCCGGGCTTCACGAATGCTTCGGCCAGAATGTTCTCGCATGCTCGTCCCTGATGGGCGGGCAACAGATATTCGGTTCCGAACACCTCCTTGACCGCGCGGCGCAGGCGGTTGAATGTTTCGCTTCCCGCGTAGGAGTCGTCGGCCGTGAACATTGCTGCCGTCTGCTCGTCCGACATCGCGTTTACACCGCTGTCGGTGAGCATGTCCATGTATATGTCCTTGTTTTGAAGAAGGAATGTATTGTTTCCGGCCCCTTGGATTGCCTGAAGTCGCTTCTCTACCGGCAAGAGGTTGAGTTTCTGTACCACTCTCACCTTGTGCATTTCCAGGGGTACTTGATTTTCCGATTTGTAGAATTTTACTGCCATGTAATTAATGTTGGTTTATTGTCGGTTATTATTTGTGATTTTTATGGTTTGATGCAAATTTAAGTACAATAATTATTATTTGCAAGCAAAACGGGGCTAATAGTAGTCGTTGTGATACGATGTGCGTGATATGCGTGTCATTCAGAGAGTCTTAAAAAGAAGTCAGGACACCGTCCCGATGGCGGGATGATGTCCTGACTCTATAAGATGTCGCAATTATTTATGCGTTCTTCACCTTGTCAACTACAGCCTTGAAAGCTGCGGGGTTGTTGAGGGCGAGGTCGGCAAGCACTTTGCGGTTGATCTCGATACCTGCTTTGTGGATAAGTCCCATCAACTTAGAGTAGGAGAGGTTCTCCTGACGGGCGGCAGCGTTGATACGCTGAATCCAGAGAGCGCGGAAGTTGCGCTTCTTGTCCTTGCGGTCGCGGTAAGCGTAGGTAAGACCCTTTTCCCAAGTGTTCTTGGCTACGGTCCAAACGTTCTTGCGGCAACCGAAGTATCCGCGGGTGAGTTTTAAGATTTTCTTTCGGCGTGCTCTTGAAGCAACATGATTTACTGATCTTGGCATCTTGTAAAATGTTTTTTGAATGTCAGCGGCTTAATTGCTCTTTGGTTTTTAGCTGTGCATTCGGTTAATAATAACGATTATAGAAATCACGAATTAAAAACGGTGAAACTCATCGGAGTCCTCTGCCTACTACATTGCGAGCAGCTCCTTGACATTGTGGATGTCAGCCTTAGCTACTGTAGAGAAGTGGGTGAGGTTTCTTTTTTGTTTCTTAGTCTTCTTGGTCAGGATGTGACTTTTGAAGGCATGTTTTCTTTTGATTTTTCCTGTTCCGGTAAGGGCGAACCTCTTTTTGGCACCGGAATTAGTCTTTACCTTAGGCATTTCTTTAATTTTTAATTAATTCGAGTTTATATAATATTTCTGAATCGGCTTTGATTGGTTGCGATTACTTTTTCTTGGGCGAAATCATGATAGTCATTCTCTTGCCTTCAAGCACCGGCATTTGCTCAAGCTTACCCAAGTCCTCAAGGGCGGTTGCAAACTTAAGCAGCAACACTTCGCCTTGTTCCTTGAAAAGGATTGAGCGTCCGCGGAAAAATACGTAGGCCTTTACTTTGGCTCCCTCCTTGAGGAATTCCATAGCGTGCTTGAGCTTGAAGTTGTAGTCGTGGTCGTCGGTCTGGGGTCCGAATCGGATTTCCTTCACAACCACCTTGGTTGACTTGGCTTTTTGCTCTTTAAGGCGTTTCTTCTGCTGGTAGAGGAATTTCTGATAGTCCAGAATCTTGCACACGGGGGGATTGGCGCTTGCCGAAATCTCGATTAGGTCAAGACCTTCTTCCTCGGCCAGACGGAGAGCCTCCTGAATGGAGTATATTCCCGGTTCCACATTGTCGCCGACGAGGCGTACCTCACGGGCTCTGATGCGTTCATTGATTGCATAAGGGTCTTTCTCTTTTTGAGGCATTCCTTTACGCTGCGGGGTGCCGCGATGCGGCTGATTTCCAGGTTTGTTATCCATTCAGTAGTTTTATTGATTTACCATATTGTTGACTTCGTCGGTCAAATATTCTGCAAAGGTAGCAATTTTCATCGTACCTTTATCGCCTTCGCCTTGTTTTCTTACGGAAATTTCACCATTTTGTGCTTCTTTTTCACCAACAATGAGCAGATAAGGTATTCTCTTAAGCTCGTTGTCGCGGATTTTCTTTCCGATTTTCTCGTTGCGGTCGTCGACAATTGCCCTTACATCGGCGGCGTTAAGCTCCTTTGCAACCTGATAGGCGTAGTCGTTGAACTTCTCGCTGATGGGGAGCACCACAGCCTGGTCGGGGGCGAGCCACAAGGGGAATCGTCCGGCGGTGTGCTCGAGGAGCACGGCCACGAAGCGTTCCATCGAACCGAAGGGTGCGCGGTGAATCATCACGGGGCGATGCTTCTGGTTGTCGGCTCCGGTGTATTCGAGCTGGAAGCGTTCGGGAAGGTTGTAGTCGACCTGAATTGTTCCAAGCTGCCAACGGCGGCCTATTGCGTCCTTGACCATGAAGTCGAGCTTCGGGCCGTAGAAGGCTGCCTCGCCAAGTTCGGTGCGGGCTTTCAGCCCTTTTTCGGCGCAAGCTTCGATGATGGCCTGCTCGGCAAGGTGCCAGTTCTCGTCGGAACCGATGTATTTCTCCTTGTTCTTGGGGTCGCGAAGTGAAATCTGAGCCTCGTAGTTGTCAAATTTGAGAGCCTTGAAGATGTAGAATATGATATCCATAACCTTAAGGAACTCATCCTTGATCTGCTCGGGGGCGCAGAATATGTGTGCGTCGTCCTGAGTAAATCCGCGCACACGGGTGAGTCCGTGAAGCTCACCGCTCTGCTCGTAACGGTAGACCGTTCCGAATTCGGCGAGTCGCAAGGGGAGCTCGCGATAGGAGCGGGGGAACGCCTTGAATATCTCGCAGTGGTGAGGGCAGTTCATCGGTTTGAGCAGGTACTCTTCGCCCTCCTCGGGAGTGTGGATGGGCTGGAATGAGTCCTTGCCGTATTTTGCATAATGACCTGAGGTCACGTAGAGCATCTTGTTGCCTATGTGGGGTGTGATTACCTGCAGGTAGCCGTACTGCTTCTGAATCTTGCGCAGGAACTGCTCAAGACGGTCGCGGAGAGCGGCACCCTTGGGAAGCCAGAGGGGAAGTCCGGCACCAACGTTTGACGAGAAGGCAAATAGCTCCATCTCCTTGCCGAGCTTGCGGTGGTCGCGCTTCTTGGCCTCTTCCATGAGCACGAGATACTCGTCGAGCATCTTCTTCTTGGGGAATGTTATGCCATAGACTCGCACGAGCTGGTTGCGCTTTTCGTCGCCGCGCCAGTAAGCGCCGGCAAGCGAAGTTATCTTCACAGCCTTGATGGGGGCGGTGTTGGGAAGGTGGGGACCGCGGCACAGGTCGGTGAACGCACCCTGAGTGTAGGTGGTTATGTGGCCGTCCTCAAGTTCGCTGATAAGCTCGCACTTGTACTCCTCGTTGCGGTCGCCAAACATTTTCATCGCATCGGCTTTGGCTATGTCGGCTCTGACAATAGGCTCTTTCTTTTGAGCGAGCTCAATCATCTTGGCTTCGATTTTGGGGAAGTCGGCGGCTGTTATGGTGTGACCGTTGGGGTCGATGTCGTAGTAGAATCCGTTTTCAATGGCAGGTCCTATACCGAACTTCACGCCCGGGTAAAGCTCTTGGAGAGCTTCGGCGAGAAGGTGGGCCGAACTGTGCCAGAAAGCGTGCTTGCCTTCCGGGTCATCCCACTTGAAGAGTTTTATTTCGGCGTCATCGTTGATGGGACGGCTTATGTCCCACTCTTCACCGTTGACTGTGGCCGCAAGAATGTCTTGGGCCAAGCGCGGGCTTATGCTTTCGGCAATCTGCAGCGGAGTCGTGCCGGCTTCATACTGCCTTGAGCTCTTGTCAGGAAATGTAATTGTTATCATTGTAAATGTTTATAGTGTTTTGCCGGTATTTTTGCCGTATGGGCACACCTATGCAAAAAATCGACTGCAAATTTACGTAATAATTTCAATACTATCCAAACTTTCACATAATTATATTGGAAGTAATTGTCACATTTGGGGTAATGGCATCCATTATTACTGAAGCAACCTTGAAAGTGAACAGTGGCGAGAGCGGAATTGTTTAAATAACATAATTTAACGCGACTATTTATTTATGCCATCAAAAGTTTCATCCCGATATTGGACCGTCGACCGCATCATGCGGCTTGTAATCGGTCTTGCCATAGCTGCGGCGCTCATATATCTGGTGCGTTATCTCAGCAATGTGCTGCTGCCATTTTTTGTTGCGTGCTTCATCGCCTATATACTTCAACCCATAGTCGACATGAACCGCCGGCTCACCCGCACCAAGGGGCGTGTAATCCCGTCGATACTCACGCTCGTCGATGTGACGGTGGTCATAGCCTTGGTGGTCTACATATTCCTGCCGTCGGTGATTAAGGAGCTGAACACGCTGGGCGACATACTGAAGAGCGTGTCGTCGGGCGAGGTGAAGCTTCCCAAGTTCTACGTAACGGTGGTGGACTTCATAAACAAGTACTTCAACCCCGACAATATCAGCGGAATGCTCGACGGCACTCACATCGAGGCGTTGCTTAGCAAGGGGTCGTCGCTGCTTGAGGAGTCGATAGGCGTAGTCATGGAGATTCTGTCGTGGTTGCTGACGCTGATCTACATCCTCTTCATTCTCATCGACTATCCTGAGATTTCGCGCGGGTTCAAGCTTATCATACCTCACAAGTATCGTCCGCGCACAATGGTTGTGGTGCGTGACGTTGAGAACAGCATGAACCACTATTTCCGCGGTCAGGGAGTTGTGGCTATGTGTGCCGCCGTGTTTTACTGCATCGGGTTTTCAATCGTGGGGCTCCCGCTTGCCATTCCTATGGGTATAATAGTGGGGATATTGTACATGATACCCTATTTTCAGTATGTGACGCTCATTCCGGTCGCCGCCATCTGCTTTGTATATTCGCTCGGCGGTTCGGTGGAGTTTCTGCCCGAGATGGGCAAGTGTCTGCTGGTCTATGTGGTGAGCCAGTGTATATGCGACTACGTGATAACTCCCCACATCATGGGAAAGGAGATGGGGCTGAATCCTGCCATAATACTGTTGTCGTTGTCGGTGTGGGGCAGTCTGCTGGGGATAATAGGCATGATTATAGCACTGCCGGTAACTGCCCTTATAATGACCTACTACGAGCGTTACATAAGTAATCCGGCACCCGAAACCGATGAATCGCAGCCTGCCGAGGCCGACAAGTCGGGGCCGACCGAAAGCAGATAACAATAAGAGCCGCCCTAAGAGCGGCTCTTATTGTTATTTATCTTATGCGTTGTAGAGATACCTCTTTATCGAGCGTTTGGGTGTCTTCTCAAATTCGTTGGCTATGAGCTGTATGCGGTCGACTTTTTCGTAGGGTGCCACGAGCTTGTTTAGCTCAACGAGGATGTTGTCCATCTCCTTTGGAAGCTCTTCCAAAGTCAGTCCGTACTGGTCCATCATTTCATAGTCGGGATACACGAGTGCCACAAGACGCTTGTTGCGCTCCACGACAAGACTCTCCGACACGAAGGGCATGTTGTTGAGCTTTGCCTCGATCTCTTCGGGATATATGTTCTGTCCGTTGGATGACAGAATCATGGTCTTATAGCGGCCTTTTATGAATATCGTGGCATCTTCGGAGCGTGTGCCCATATCGCCGGTGTGGAGCCATCCTTCCTCGTCGAGCACTGCGGCCGTCGCTTCGGGATTCTTGTAGTAGCCCTTCATCACGTTTACTCCTCTTACGCATATCTCGCCCGGAATGTTCTCGGGGTCGGGGCTTTCGATTTTGCTTAGCATGAGTCCGGGGAGAGTTCGTCCCGATGAGCCTACTATAAACTGTCGCCACGGGGTGTAGCTGATCAGAGGCCCGCATTCGGTCATGCCGTATCCCACAGTGAATGGAAATTTTATGCGGCTAAGGAATTCCTCGACCTCGGGGTTGAGCGGCGCGCCGCCCACGATTATTTCCTCAAACTCGCCACCGAAGGCTTCGACGAGCTTGCGGCGTATGATTGAGTAGAAGGCCTTGTCGATGCCGGGGATGGCGAGCACCCACCGCATGGCTTTCTTGGTAATCATGGGGAGAATCTGCTTGCGGTATATCTTTTCGAGAATCAGCGGGACGCAGATTACGAGATTGGGGCGCACTTGCGAGAGGGCCTTAAGCAGCAGGTTGGGAGAGGGTATCTTGCCGAAAACGGTTATGTGGGTTCCGGTGGCGAGCGGCACAAGCATGTCGAATGCACATCCGTAGGCATGGGCGAGCGGCAGGAATGAGAGGCATCGCGAGCCCTGGAAATGGAGCCGGGAGTGGATGCCGAATGTCACGTTGCCCCACAGGTTGCGATAGGTGAGCATGACACCCTTGGAAAATCCGGTGGTTCCCGAAGTGTAGTTGAGCACGGCTATATCGTCGTCGTTCATGATGGGGTAGTTCACATCGTCGGAGGAGAATCCTTTTTTATAGCGCTTCTTGAATTTGCGGGTCAGGTTTTTCAGCTCACGCTCGATTTTGCGCTCGTTGAGCGGATGCTCGGCGAGTATCTTCCCGTCGGTGAGCGATATCACACCCTTTACCTTGGGCATCTTCTCAAACTCGAATGACTCCCAGATGTTGTTGTCGACAAACAGCAGAATAGACTCGGAGTGATTTATGATGTGCTGTGCGTCGACGGGATTGAAGTCCTGAAGCACGGGCACTATGGTTGCGCCGTAGGTGATGGTGGCCATGAACACGGTTATCCACCCGGGAGAGTTCTTGCCGATAAGGGCTATCTTGTCGCCCTTTTTCACGCCTGTCATCTCATACATCAGATGCATGCGTGCGATTCCCTTGGCCATCTGAGCATAGGTGTCGGTCTTATCGGTGCTGTAGTCGGTCAAAGCAGGCAATGTCCAGTTGTCACGGAAACTGCGTGCATAAATCTCGGTTAGGGTTTCAGAAGTGCTCATTAATCCGGTTTTTAATCTGTCTTTTTCGCAAAAATAGTACAAAATATGCTTATAATAGTACAAATACGGCATAAAAATAGTTTGATTAAAAGCGATAACAGGATAAAAATTGCTAAGTTTGCACCATGATTGACAATTCGACATTTGGCAATAGCACCGCTTTGTTTCACACTTTCGGATGTAAGCTCAATTTTTCCGAGACATCCAGTGTCGCCCGAATGTTTTCAGAGAAGGGCATACGCAGGGTGCAGTCGGGCGAAACTCCCGACATAGTTGTGGTTAATACATGCAGCGTAACCGATGTGGCCGACAAGAAGTGCCGACAGGCCATCAATCGTTTCGCACGACTCTATCCCGAGGCTGTAATCGTGGTTACGGGATGTTATGCCCAGCTCAAAAGCGATGAGATTGCGGCCATTCCCGGCGTAGACATCGTTGCCGGCACCGACCGCAAGCTTGAGCTTCTCGACTATCTTGACCGCTGGCTTGAAAACCGCCGTACCGAATCCTACATAACTCCGCTCACCGATATACGCAAGTTTGATCCCTCGTGTTCGCGCGGCGACCGCACGCGTTACTTCCTGAAGGTGCAGGACGGATGCGACTACTGGTGCAGCTACTGCACGATACCCAAGGCCCGCGGCCGCAGCCGCTCGGGCACAATCGAGTCCATCGTCGACCAGGCCCGGCAGGTGGCCGAGGAGGGGGGCAAGGAGATTGTGCTGACCGGAGTCAATATAGGCGACTTCGGCAAGGGGCGTGACGACACGTTCTTCGACCTTATAAAGGCGCTCGACAATGTTGACGGCATAGAGCGTTACCGCATTTCGTCGATAGAGCCCAATCTGCTTACCGACGAGATGATTGAGTGGGTGGCCTCGTCACGGAGGTTCATGCCTCATTTCCACATACCGCTTCAGGCGGGCTCCGACGAGGTGCTGCGGCTTATGCGCCGTCACTACGACACGGCGCTGTTTCGCCATCGCGTCGAGCGGATACGCGAGGTGATGCCTCACGCTTTCATCGGTGTCGACTTGATTGTGGGGGCGCGTGGCGAAACCGACGAACTCTTTGAGCGTTCGCGCGACTATGTGGAGTCGCTCGACATTTCGCGACTGCACGTGTTCCCCTATTCGGAGCGTCCCGGCACACGTGCGCTCGACATCGACTACGTGGTGCCGCAGGAGGTGAAGCATCGCCGCACCAATGTGATGCTGCGCATCTCGGAGCACAAGCTTGCCGACTTCGCCTTGCGTTTCAGCGGAACGGTGCGCCCGGTGCTGCTTGAGCATCAGCGTCCGCGCCGTCCCATGACGGGGTTCACCGACAACTATCTGAAGGTGGAGGTAAAGCCGGTTGCCGAATACGCCAACAAGGTGGTGCCGGTGATGCTCGGTGAGGTAATCGACAATGGCGACATGATGAAAGGACGCATTGAATTATGAAATATTGGCAATATAAACCGTTGGGATGGCTGTTTGGCGGCATATCACGCCTGCCGTTCGGGATGCTCTATGTGCTGAGCGACATTCTCTTTGTGTTGCTCTACCATGTGGTGGGCTATCGCCGCAAGGTGGCGTTGAAAAACATTGCCGACTCGTTTCCCGATAAGAGCCCTGAGGAGCACAAGGCTATATGCCGGCAGTTTTTCCGGAATTTCGCCGACTACTTCTTTGAAACGATAAAGATGAACCACATCTCCGACGACGAGATGCGCCGACACACTGTAATAGAGGGTGTCGAGCAGATTGACCGTTACGTGGAGCAGGGGCGTTCGGTGGCCGTGTATTTCTCGCATTGCGGCAACTGGGAGTGGGGTACCTCGATAACCCTGTGGGCACGTAACAACCCCACCAACGGAGTGGTGTACGCCCAGGTCTACCGACCGTTGACCAACAAGTGGTTTGACGCTTACTTCCTGAAGCTTCGCAGCCGTTTCGGCTCGGTGTCGTTTGACAAGCGCATGGTGTTTCGCGACCTGCTGCTGTTGAAGCGTGACGGCGTGTTGAGCGTCACGGGATTCATGAGCGACCAGAAACCGAGCGCCGGCGATGTCACCCACGTGGTCAAGTTTCTGAATCATCCTACGGCCATGATAACGGGCACTGAAACGATTGTGCGCCGCCTCAATCTTGTGGCCTTCTACTGGGATGTCGAAAAGCCGAGCCGAGGACACTACAAGCTCACGTTGCGGCTTATAACCGACAATCCCGACTCGATGCCGCAGTTTGCAATTACCGATGTTTACGCCCGACTGCTTCAGCAGACGATAGAGCGCAATCCGTCGATATGGCTGTGGACCCACAAGCGATGGAAATATCCCGTGCAGTATCCTTCAACCGATCAACATTGTGACTGATGAAAAAGCCCGTAGCTGTAATAATACTTAACTGGAACGGCGAGAAGATGCTCGCCGAGTATCTTCCGCAGGTGATTTCGGCCACCGATGACACAATTGCCGATGTGATCGTGGCCGACAACGGCAGTGACGACGGTTCGCTCGAGTTGCTCGAGCGGTCGTTTCCCGGCGTCATCGTAGTGAAGCTTGACCGTAACTACGGGTTTGCCGAGGGTTACAACCGGGCCATAGCGGCCACCGATTATCGCTATACGGTGCTGCTCAACAGCGATGTCGCGCCCGCCACGGGTTGGCTCAATCCGCTCTATGACTACATGGAGGCGCATCCCGATGTGGGTGCCTGTCAGCCCAAGATTCGCTCCTATGTCGATCACAAGTCATTTGAATATGCCGGAGCATGCGGCGGATTCCTTGACCGTAACGGCTATCCATATTGCCGCGGCCGCATATTCGACACCGTCGAGCGCGATTCGGGTCAGTATGACATGGTGATTCCCGTGTTCTGGGCCTCGGGTGCGGCGTTGATGGTGCGTAGCGAGCTGTATGTCAAGGTGGGCGGTCTTGACAAGGACTTCTTCGCCCACATGGAGGAGATTGACCTGTGTTGGCGCATAAAACTTGCTGGATATGCCGTGGTGGTGATTCCGCAAAGTGTCGTGTTTCATCTCGGCGGCGGTACGTTGCCGGCCTCCAATCCGCGCAAGACCTATCTTAATTTCCGCAACAACCTTTTGCTCCTGCACAAGAATCTGCCCGATTCGTCGCGAAAGAAGCGCCTGCTGGTGCGTCGGCTGTATGATGCGCTTGCGTGGGTGAAGTTTGTCGTGTCGCTTGACTTTGCCGATGCTTCGGCCGTGTTGCGCGCTCATCGCGACTTCCGGAAGATGCGCGCCAACTACACGAGCCACCCCGATGTCGACCTGCTGCCCAAGTCGCCTGACATAGTTGTCGACTACTACCTTCGCCGACGCAAAGGGTACTCCGATCTCGACTGACCCGCCGGCTCTAAAGGGCTGATTGTTCAATAAGTCGGTATTGCTGTTATTAAATGTGTATTAAGTGCTTTCATGACATGATGTGACGGAACCTTTAATGGTTATGGGTTGTTCCTAACTATGGGGAGGAGGTGTGTCCTTCCCTGAATTATAGTTACTTTAAATCAGTTCCCTTCGACAAGGGACAATGAAAAATTATGGAACAACAATACATCCTGTCGCTCGACCAAGGCACAAGCAGCTCGCGTGCCATCGTATTTGACCGCAAGGGCTCGATATGCTCTGTGGCGCAACGTGAATTTGAACAGATATTTCCCCGCTCGGGATGGGTTGAGCACAATCCTCATCAGATATGGGCTTCGCAGGCTTCGGTAATAGCCGAGGCTATATCGAAGATCGACATAAACGGAAAGAACATAGCCGCGATAGGCATAACCAACCAGCGCGAAACCACGATCGTGTGGGACCGTGACACCGAGGAGCCGATATATAACGCAATCGTGTGGCAGGACAGGCGCACTTCGGAGTATTGCGACCAGCTTCGTCGCGAGGGAGTGGTGGAGATGATACGCAGCAAGACCGGACTGATACTTGACGCCTACTTCAGCGCGACGAAAATCAAGTGGATTCTCGACAATGTTCCCGGAGCGCGCAAGCGTGCCGACGAGGGTAAGCTGATGTTTGGCACCGTCGACACATGGCTCATGTGGCGATTGACCCGCGGCGAGATTCACGTGACCGATGTCAGCAATGCGTCACGCACGATGCTCTTCAACATCCACACTCTCGAGTGGGACAAGGAACTGCTTGATATGTTTGGCATTCCATTGTCGATGATGCCCGAAGTGAAGTCGTCGAGCGAGGTGTACGGTCACACTACATCGACCCTATTTGCCCACCATGTGCCCATATCGGGAAGTGCCGGCGACCAGCAGGCTGCACTGTTCGGACAGATGTGTATTGAACCCGGTTCGGTTAAGAACACCTACGGCACGGGATGCTTCCTGTTGATGAACAGCGGCGAGCGTCCCATAGAGTCGAAAAACAAGCTGCTCACCACCATTGCGTGGAAGCTTGGCGACAAGGTGACCTACGCTCTCGAGGGGTCGATATTTGTCGGCGGTTCGGTGATCCAGTGGCTGCGCGACTCATTGAAGTGCATAACATCGTCGACCGAGGTGGAGGCGCTTGCCGAATCGGTGCCCGACACCGACGGGGTGTATTTCGTGCCGGCACTCACCGGACTTGGCGCGCCATATTGGGATCAGTATGCCCGTGGCGCCATATCGGGCATCAGCCGAGGCACCACGACCGCCCACATAGCACGTGCCGCTCTTGAGGGAATTGCCTATCAGACCTATGACATAGTGAAGGCTATGGAACGTGACGCCGAACTGCCTATCGCCAATCTGAAGGTCGACGGCGGAGCGTCACGCAACAATCTGCTGATGCAGTTTCAGAGCGACATATTGAATACCGATGTCATGCGTCCGCGCATTACCGAAACCACTGCACTCGGTGCTGCTTATCTTGCCGGACTTGCCGTGGGCTATTGGAGCGACCTTGACGAAGTGCGCTCTCAGTGGCAGGTTGAGAAGGTGTTCTCTCCGTCGGGCGATCTTGCCAAGGTGGCGGGTGAAATCGAGGGATGGCACAACGCCGTGAACCGGGTACTTACCGAATATCCTATAAAATAGTGCAGTCATGGAAGTTTCGCTTTTAGTCCAATGCCTTTTTGAGTTCATAGGCACATTCGTTCTCGTGTTGCTTGGTTGCGGCGTAGTGGCATGCGTGTCGCTGCGCAAGTCCAAGGGCGAGGGTGCCGGATGGGTGGTGGTGACGCTTGCATGGGGTCTTGCCGTTATGTGCGGTGTGCTCATCGCCGGGCCCTATACCGGAGCGCATCTTAATCCGGCCGTTACGTTGGGGCTTGCCGCTGCGGGTAAGTTCCCGTGGGAGTATGTGCTGCCCTACATTGTGTCGCAGATTACCGGCGGCATACTTGGAGCCGTTATTGTCTACGTATTTTATAAGGATCACTTCGATGCCACGGCTGAGGCCGAAACCAAGCTCGGTGTGTTTGCCACCATTCCTGCCATAAAGAATTATCGTCGTAACATGATATGCGAAATCGTGGGTACGTTCATTCTTGTGCTCGTTATTCTGTTTATGGGCGACAAGGAGAACTCCTCAGAGGTGGGACTTGGCAGTGTTGGCGCGTTACCTGTGGCCCTGCTTGTTGTGGTGATTGGTATGTCGCTCGGCGGCACGACGGGTTATGCCATCAATCCGGCACGTGACCTGGGGCCGCGCATCGCCCACGCCATATTGCCGATAAAGGGCAAGGGCTCCAGCCAATGGAGCTACAGTTGGGTACCCATCGTAGGCCCGCTCCTTGGCGGCGTCCTCGCCGCCCTCCTCTACCTCCTGGTCAAGGAACTCATGTAACCCCACCTCCTCACCGCCTATCATTAGGTGTTTTGATGGTCAGTGCGGATTGGGGCGCAGTGTAAAATAAATGAAATTTAAATTAAGTTGCGTCATGGCTTTATTGTGGGGAATGGCGGATTGGATTTAAATCGCTAACTTTGCAGGCGATTTTCATTTGATTTGTTGTTCAACCTATGAAGAAAGGATTGTTTGCCCTTGCGCTGGGAACATTCGGGCTCGGCATAACGGAGTATGTCATGATGAGCATTCTGCCCGAGCTGGCGGCTCAGTTCGGCGTGTCGATAGCTTCGGCCGGACACCTTATTTCGGCGTATGCCTTGGGTGTGTGCGTCGGTGCTCCGTTGATTGTACTGTTTACCCGCAACTGGCCGTTGAAGCGTATATTGTTAATGTTGATGGTTGTCTACATTGCGGGCAATCTCGGCTTTACGTTGTCGAGCGACTATACTGTGGCTTTAATCATGCGATTTATATCGGGGTTGCCTCACGGTGCTTATTTCGGCACCGGCGCGTTGGTGGCGAGCCGGCTTGTGGGCGTTAACCGCGCTACATCGGCCGTGGCGCTTATGTGTATGGGAATGACTGTCGCCAATCTGCTTGGCGTGCCGTTTGGCAGTCTGATAGGCAACACTCTTTCATGGCGTTACATATTCATGTTTGTAGTGGGCTGGGGCGTGATAACGCTGCTGGGCCTGTGGCTTATGGTGCCCCGCATGGCACCGTTGCCTCCCACCAATATAAAAGGCCAGTTCCGATTCCTTAAGAAGCGTGAACCCTGGTTGCTCATTGCGGCAACGATGCTCGGCAATGCCGGTGTGTTCAGTATGTACAGCTATGTCACGCCGTTGATTACCGATGTCACGGGACTGAGCATGGGGTTCATTCCGGTGCTTATGCTGCTTGTGGGAGCGAGCATGTGCATCGGCACTTACTATGGCGGAGCCTTGAGCGACCGCTTTACGCCGCCGCGCATGTCCTATTACATCGAGATTGTGATTTTTGTAGCACTAATGTCACTGTTCCTGTGGGCACAGTGTCGCTGGGTGAGCGTGCCTATGGTGTGTCTTTCGGCGGCAGCGTTGTTTGCCGTGTCGCCGCCCATGCAGTTGCTGCTCATCAAGTATTCGCCCGGCGGAGAGCTTATGGGCGGAGCCATGGTGCAGATAGCGTTTAATCTCGGTAACGCCTTGGGCGCTCTCTTTGGCGGATTTCCTGTCGATTCGGGTGCGGGAGTGCGCTATTCGTCATTGATAGGCGCGGGTTTCGCCCTGACGGGAGTAGTGGTGTTATACCTGTTCAGACGACACATAGCGCAACGCCTTGCTACTCCTGACCGGTGAGGCAGTATTTGAGTCGGGCCTTTGCCTCATCCCAAGGGATGTAGATGCGGCTGTCGTCGGGAAGCAGTGGCACGGGACATTCGTTGAGGTCGAAGCGCACGTAGTAGCGGCCCGAAGTGGAGCGGAACACGATGATCTGCAGATTGGAGGCCATGGGTACAACGTGGAAGTTGTGCCAGTGCTGCGCAACGCTCTCCATGTCGTCGGTCACGTAGTAGCATCCCGGAAGACGCATAAGCGACAGCAGCGGCATCATGGTTTCGGCGTGTCCAAACCGCAACATCACTTTAATCGAATCGTTGCGCCCGGCAATGAAGTCGTCGGTCGTGGTGATGAGGTTGTCGAGCAACTTTGACGCTATCGAGGCGGGGAGTGTCGTCAGTGACGACGCCGTGCGTTGCAGATATTGCTTCAGATTGTTGCACGCCCACAGCGCGTTGAGCTCCTCGATGCTGAAAAAGGCCGTTATGTGCCCGTCGATGCTCATTGCCCTCAATCCGGCAAGCAGCCCGTACTCGGTCATTGACAGTTCCTGCGCCTGCTTGCGGTCGATAGGATAGTCGGCTCCTATGGCCCTGATTATGGGATTGGCCGGAGCATGACTGTCGAAGTAGCTGTCGTAGACGGGTTTCCAGGAGCCATCCTTGCGATAGTCGACATACTCCTTGTTGAGGTCAAACGGACGCATGAGCGGCGAGTTGACGCGTCCCGAGTTGGTCGATATGTCGATGTGGTTGTTGATCGATGCCAGCTCATGGGTGAATGAATACATGCTCATGATGCATCGCGGCACGTAGGAAGAAATTGCCGTCACGGTGCCGTCGTCAAACAGCTGCGGATAGGTTTCGCGCATTCGGCTTGCAATGCCTCGCTGCTCGGCCATTCCGAGCGGGTCGAGGGTTCCCCAGCGTCCGGTGCTATACATGACCACATTGTAGGTGAGCTCGAGCAGCATGCGCCCTGTCGGGGTTATAGTGCCGGCCTTTTCAGCTTTCTGCAGTATGTCGAGCAGTGTCATCGCTCTTTCATCGCTTGCCGGGAATCGGGCACCGTGTCGTCCCACATGATTTATCATTACCGCTTGGAGCGAATCGGGGTGGGTGAGCAGTGAGTCGGGAGCGGGATAGGGCTTGGCACTGCCCATGAGGTCGAGCAATGTGTATCGGTCAGACGCATTGAGGTTCCAAGTGAGCATGGCTGATAAAAGGAGCGCTGCGAAAATAAAAAGGCGTTTCATTCGTTTATAAGTTAAAGCAAAAATTTTATGGCGATGGAAATCCCTTCGGAAATACGACATCTTATTGATAACAACGAATTTGAGGCCGCTATTGTTGGGCTGAATGATGCGATTGAGGCCGATTTATGCAATGTTGCCTGCTATCTTGAACGAGCCAGGCTCAACTGGAAGCTCGGGAGGAGGCGCGAGGCAATAAACGATTACTACAAGGCCGCCGAACTCGATCCCGACGGTCCTGCCCGGCAGGCTCTCGAACACATATCGGGAATCATGCAATTTTACAATAAGGACCTTTACAATCCTTGACCGAAAAAAGGCGAAAACGGGGCTGAAAACGTGTCAGCTATGTTAAATAAAGTTAACTAAGCGGGATAATATTTGCGTGTTTTCATGTTGACCGTGAATAAGATAGAAAAAATATTAAAAAATGCCGTGTTAAATAAGTTTTTTTGTAGATTTGCAAATGTTTTCTGGTTTAAACATAGAAAGACACTTACATTAAGTTAATTGTGCTATTAGTTTTAGGCGAAATTATGGAAGAATCTGCAAAGAAAAGAGGCGGGCGGCGTCCCGGTGCCGGCCGTAAGAAGTCTACTGTAAAGCGCTATGGCTTTAACGCTCCTGCGAATGTCCACGCGGTTCTGCAACAGGTCGACAGCATTACTGATTTTATCTGTGAAGCTGTATTGAAGCATGGCCAAGACAAGGGTCTGTGCTGATCTGAATGACGATTCCGACGACTAAAAATATCGCAGGCAATGACTCAATGAAAAAATGTCCTCCAAATTTAAGGTTTGGAGCATAGCACATGACAATTTTTTCTGCTAAGACTATGGTATTGAATCCCAGATATAT